>Ga0183096_1002485_pt1 | contig 12547 bp, 19 predicted proteins | sample Biomet5_FD_127791 | JGI IMG/M metagenome (GOLD analysis project Ga0183096, IMG submission 127791) | Microbial communities from bioreactor (seeded with sewage sludge) at LBNL, California, USA - Biofuel metagenome 5 (version 2) (version 3) | ecosystem: Engineered > Bioreactor > Anaerobic >... | reverse complement strand
ACCAATGCCTGGCTCGGTCAGTTTCGTCGCTTGCTGGTTCGTCACGAGCATCTGCTTTCCACCTATCGGGCCTTCTTCTACATTGCTTGCTTCTGGATCATCCTGCGGAGGTGTTTTTGAAACACGCTCTCGCAAGCGCGGCAGTGAATTGCTTTAGTTCTTCAACAAGGCCCTCCAATAATTCTGGCGTGAGGTTCAGATGGCCGACTTCATCTAGGCAACGATGCTCAGTCTGGTTTATGTAATCGGCGCTTGGCTGCCCTTCATTATGCAGGGAGCTGTTGCGGGCAAGTACGATCTCCCGGACGGTCGCGAAGTGGGGAAGCTCTTCCAGTCTCACTCCGAATCTTGACCGATATTCGGCCACTAGCTTGTCCAGCTCACTCCCTGTGAGCGGAGATTGAAGTGGAAACCGACACCCGAGGCAGTTCACAATCGATTTCAGGTGTGCCTTGACTGCTCTCCATAGTAGCGCGAAGGTCATGGCCGCAAGCGCACCTCGCTGTTCTCGCCATTCCTCGGCAAGCCAATCGAGGTATTTAGAACGATCCGGTTCGGCCAATTCCGCCGCCTCCCTCGCATCTCTTGCGGCGATCACGTTGGCGTCGGATAACTGTTTGTATGCAGAGTGGAATATCGGCTTTATTGTCGTGTCCAGTTTCTTGGCTTCCTGTTCTGCAAACCAACGGAACCAGTTGAAGTTGATTTGAACCATTGTCTCTCCTTACGTCAGCGGACATTCAGTCCCGAGCCGGATATCCCGCGTAGCGATGTCTCACGATTGTGCCACTCCGTTTCAGCACAGTCATCGACCTGCGTGCTGATTGCCGTGTTCGCTCCGATAAAGAGAATGCCCCCTACCCTCTCGTTAGCCCACAAATCATGTCCCTGTGTTCCGGATATGCATCGCTGAGGAGTTGGCGTGACCCGCTCTCGTAGTCGGCATATTCGAAGCCGGGGCTGACGGTACAGCCAAGCAGCGCGAATCTTCCTCCAGCCACGAGCCGTGCTCCCTGCCATACCCCGTGCGGAACCACGACCTGCGGGACCATACCAGCTTCGATGTCCGTGCCGATGACAATCCGCCTCGCCGAACCATCCGGCCATAGCTGAAGCATCTCAACCGGGTCACCGAGATAGAAATGGAAGATTTCGTCGGATGCCACCCGGTGCAATTCGGAGAATGTTCCCGGCTCCAGCAAATAATAGATACAAGTGCCGAATGTCCTCGCACCTGAATGTCGCCCCGGAAGAGCTTCCTGCGAAATCGTCTCAGTTGAGCGGTAGGTCTCGGAGAAGTAGCCGCCCTCGATGGACAATGGAGTGAGATTCAACAGAGACTTGAGCTTTTCGGCGGTCATGTCCTTCATTGCATATTTCTTATGGCACCGATCTTGGCCACCTCTTCTTCGATATCGAAGCCTCGCACGTACGCACACAGAATACGGCCCAAATTCTTCTTATGCTTATCCGTATCGTGATCAAGCCACGGCAGGTCATACGCCTCGGCCAACTGAGGCCATCGCTCTGTCCGCCCAGCAATCACCTCGTCCGCCGAGGAATAAAGCGCGACCCGATGCTCCATCCGCTTGTTCAGTTCGGTTTCGTCGGCGTGCGTGGGTGAACTGATACAGACGACGTGCAAATCCGGTCGTTCCATCTCCTGAAGCTTCGCTGCAACCAAGCCGCCGAGACTGATACCAATGATGAGAGCACATTGCGGCACCCCGAGATCACGGAGGTGGAGCATTGACGGTAGTGGCGTCACGGAAGGGTCGGCGTGCGGCATCAGTGGACGGAAGTAATTCTGATCCGGCTCACACTCACGAAGCTCTGCTTCAAGTTGTGATACTGAACCGTTCGGTGATCCACCTTTGCCATGCAATAAATAAATCGCAGGAAATTTCACTCAGACCTCTTCTAGTCGTTGTCAAACCAGTTGTGATGCTACGGTGAACGCCACGTTTAATCGACAGTTCATTCGAGTCAGCCCCACCTTAGAGGAGGTTACGCCTTGGTATGTTCCGACTCGCTTAGTCGTTGCGGCTGCGAAGTTTGGATAGCAAGCGGATGATTTCGAGGTAGAGCCAGACGAGGGTGACCATGATACCGAAGGCACCATACCACTCCATAAATTTAGGTGCGCCCCGATTGACGCCCTGCTCGATGAAGTCGAAATCGAGAACGAGGTTGAGGGCGGCAATGGCAACGACAAAGAGGCTGATGGCAATGCCGATAGGGCCAGAGCCATTGATGGCAACGAAATGGACGCCGAAGAAGCCAAGAATCATCTCAGCGAAGTAGAACAGGCAGATGCCCCCGGTGGCGGCGACGATTCCGAGGCGCAACTTCTGGGTGACCTTAATGATGCCTGTTGAGTAAGCAACGAGAAGCACGAAGAGCGTGGCAAAGGTGAGTCCGACAGCCTGAATGGCAATACCGGGGTAGCGCAAGTCAAGTATCGCGGAGAAGGCTCCGAGGAAGAGACCCTCCAGCAGGGCGTAGATGGGCGCGGTGACCGGAGACCATTCGCGCTTGAAGCTGGTGATGAGGGCGAAGATGAGTCCGCCAAAGACGCCGACCATCATCTCAATCGATACAGAGGTCCGGTCGTGGGTCGCCGCAAACTGAGTCCATGTGAAGAAGGCGGAGACAACAACGAGGACGAGCAGGATTCCGGTTTTGTTGACAGTGCCGCTGAGGGTCATGCTGCTGGTGGTGCTGATGTCTCCACCATACCGGGCGTCCGAGATGCCGCCATAAGAGCTAAAGGTATTGCTGCTGAGGGCGGGATTGGATGTCTTGAACAAGGACATGGGGTGTCTCCTGAATCAAATGTAACGCAAAAGATGGAGGCTAGGAGAGAGATGCCTCCTGCATTGGCTGAATACTGTCGGCCAGTGCTACCTTCATTCTTTGCGCAGTCCTTAACGATGCGCTGTGGAGCCCGAGTATTGAAGCTAGACAGCGTGCCCGTATCTCAAGAGGTACGAAGTGGGGGCAATCATGGTTCTGTGTCCAAAGTGCAAGAGCGAGATCGATGTCGAAGAAGATGAACTCGAAGAAGGCGAACTTCTATCTTGTACAGAGTGCGATAGTGATTTTGAGGTGGCCAGCGTCGAGCCTCTGAAACTGACGAAGGCCAGCGATGAAGATGAAGCTGAGGAGGACGAGGAGTAATTGGGGAGGAATCGGCCAGCCCCTCCTCAATTACCGCAGTTGCTCCAACTAAAATTTTGCGGGAGGCGGCACCGGGATCGAGTATCATCCGTCTGATATGGCCATTACCATAGATTCGTTCGACCACCTAGTCCTGACCGTTGCCAACATCGACATCACCGTTGACTTTTACACGGAAGTCCTCGGCATGGAGTTATCCACCGTGGGTGGCCGAAAGGCACTGGCCTTCGGCGAGCAGATGATCAAGCTTCAGCAGCGCGGCCACGAAGTGAGCCCCAAGGCCGCCCATCCAACCTGTGGTGCGGACGACATCTGCTTCATCACCTCAACTCCTCTGGATGAAGTGATTCGCGAGCTGAAGGAACAAAAAATTCGCATCGAGGACGGCCCTGTCGAGCGCAACGGCGCAATGGGACGAATGCGTTCCATCTACCTTCGTGACCCAGACAGGAATCTAATTGAAATCTCGAACTACTAGAGTGGCTGGAGATGGCGGTGGAGAGCTTACGGGAGTAGGCCGGGCTGGCGCTGTCATCCTCTTGTCACGCGATGATCGCATCTCGGTGTTCCGGATACACAAGACCGCCCTCCTCAAGAAAGAATGACCTATTGTTATGGCCTATTCCCTGACCAGAGCCGCCTGATTCCATTCTCGTTCGATCATCGCTGCTGTTAATTCGCGTTTGGCGCGATAGGCCACAGTTTCGTTTTCCGTGTGGCACGCACTCACGTATAGTTGCAGCAGATTGTTGAGCGTGTGAATATCAGCCCCGCTTTGATTTCGATGCACAGCAACAATCAGTGTCATATCAGGTTTCATATCTTCTCGTTTAACCAACCAAACTCTGCTTTGTGGTTTCATTCACTTGGATGGTGCGGAAGTCGTATCCAGTTACAGGGCTGTGCGACTCGGAACCATTGAGGTAAACATGATCGAGCAGTCCTGTAGCCGCATGGTTTTCCGCGAACCATCGTGAATTACCTTGCGGTCATATCACCCGTGCGTACTGAGAGTGCTGGTGGATATGGCGGCAATAGTAGTCGTCGAGGCAGAGCAGGTCAATGACGCGGAACTGGTGCAAGGACGCGCTTATACACCGCCTTTACACTACTTTTTCACAGTTCAATGACCAAACCCAACCGCTTGGCATTTATTCAAAACCAGCTTGCACCGTTTGCACCTGTGCAGGGGCAATTAACTTATCGGCACCACTCGGCTTCAAAACAAGTGCGGAATCGAATTTGCGTCATTATCACGCAGAAGCGTCTAACCTACGGACATCTGTCCGGAGGTTGCTGTGCCTACCTCAACGAATTAAGCTCGCCCCTGAGGTACAGAGTTGTACACTCCTCCTGTGATTAGGGAGGCCATCACATGGGCTGGTCATTCCGCCGCAGTAAAAGCTTCGGGCTGTTCAAGCTGAATTTCTCTAAGTCCGGTGTCGGGTTCAGCTTCGGCGTACCGGGTGCCCGAATCGGCATCAACTCGAAAGGAAAGAAATATGTCCGTGGCGGCATCCCCGGCACCGGGATGTACTACCAGTCGAGTCTGCCGGATGCTCAACAGCTTCACCCGCGTGAGAATCCCCCGTCCAGCATCTCCCCGCTCGGCATTTTGATTGTGGTCGTTGTGGTCGGGCTCATCATTATTTATGCGATGTCTTCATCCACGCCGACGACAAAGTCGGTTCCCGTCGCCCCGCTGCCTCAGACCGTTGCTCCCGTTGCCGCCCCAGTCGCACCGAAGCATGTTGTGAAGAAGTACAAGAGAAAGCACGCCGCCCACCGGGCTTTGGTCACTGCGGCGAAGTCGGATGAGGTTCCAGCGGCGGAGTCAAATGACCCGGATGTGAATGGCGAAGTCGTGAGTTCATCTCAGTAGAACTCCCTATCCCCCTCGATAGGCCGACATTCACTACGTCTGAGTGAGCGTGTGCCAACAAAGCCATCCTTAATCCTTCATTTTCAGCTTTTTCCAACGGGATGGGGGAGCTATCATTGCTTCCTTAAGCTATTCATCGCCCCGCTGGCAGTTATATACGCGCCTGATTTTCGCTTCGGGGAAGGTCTGCGCTGGTTGGCTGACATTGGGTAGCAGACAGAGGGCCCACTTTCATGGCGAACGGAACACGCGGCGTACGCAAAGCTAAGACCACAGAAGCCAAACCATACAAGCACCCGGAATCCGAAAGCCCAATGCGCCCCGAGGTGGGCACACAGGCTCGGTTCAACAAGAAGCTTCCGGCACAGAAGTATCGGTATGACTCGTCCCTGTCGCCCACCATGGAGTTTGACGGACAGAACCCGGCCCGTGCGCTCGGCGAGTGGTTGCTGTCGAAAATCAAGGAGGCATCTGCGCTTCCCGCCCGCATGTCTTTCCGAAGCCTCAGGCGTTCAAGGCTGCGGACGGCTCGGTCGCGTGCGCCGTGGCTGGACTACAGGATGCCGTCGAACGACTCATGGCCATCGAGAAGCCGTTTCTCAACTGGGCGGGGAAGGCGGAGCGTCTATCATTCGATGTGCCGACGCTGCCGCTCTTCATCCACGAACGGCTCTCCACCAAGGCCATCATTGAAACGCTCAAAGGGCACAAAGTCGATAAGCAGGAAACACTCTTTGACCTGTTTGGTGATTCCGACCGCCCAATTTTCGAGCAAGCTCTCCGCGCCTACGAGCACCGTGACCAGTGGGTGAACCGGATGATTCTCGGCGACTCAATGGTTGTGATGAACTCGCTCCTGCGGTACGAATCTTTAGGCGGTCAGGTGCAGATGATTTACATCGACCCGCCGTACGGGGTGAAGTTTGCTTCGAACTTCCAGCCCTTCGTTCGCAAACGCGATGTAAAGCACAACGACGATGAAGACATGCCCCGCGAGCCTGAGATGGTTCAGGCTTACCGTGACACCTGGGAACTGGGAACTGGGAATTCATTCATATCTCACCTACCTTCGTGACCGCCTTCTGCTTGCCAGAGACCTTCTGGCTCCAAGTGGCAGCATCTTCGTGCAGATTAGCGACGACAATCTGCATCACGTCCGAGAGGTGCTTGACGAAGTATTCGGAAGCGAGAACTTCTGTGGAGTCATCCCTTTTACCAAGACGAGTAGTGCCTCGGGCAATATGCTGTCGTCGGTTGGCGACTACCTTCTTTGGTATTGCAAAGACAAGGGGCGGGTAAAGTATCGCCAGCTTTACCTTCGAAAACAGTTGGGAGAAGCTGGAGCTGCTCAGTACACATGGGCAGAGTTCCCCGATGGAACACGCCGGAATTTTGGCTCCCTTCAGCGATTGCAAGCCGAAGCTCCAGAAGGCTCCAGAGTCTTCAGGCAAGATAACTTGACGGGCCAGCGTCCGGCTCAGGACGCAGATGTTAGGGAGTTCATCTTTGAGGGAAAGAGGTTTACGCCGGGTCGCGGGACTTTCAAGACAGACTTGAGCGGGTTAGAGAAACTCGCGAAAGCGAACAGGCTAATTGTCGTTGGCAATACCCTCAGCTATGTGCGTTTCATTGACGACTTCCCCGTTTTTCCTATTTCAAATATGTGGGATGACACCGTAATTTCTGGCTTCGCAACGCAAAAGTTATACGCAGTTCAGACTACGCCTAAGGTTATTGAGCGTTGCATGTTGATGACGACTGACCCCGGCGACCTTGTTCTTGACCCGACATGCGGAAGCGGTACTACTGCGTACGTTGCAGAGCAGTGGGGGCGCAGATGGATACGCACATCATCGGATTGCGTCCCTTCATGTCGCAGCTTCTTTGTGAGCAGGTCGTAGGGCGTGGTCTGCGGCGTGCCAGCTATGAAATTGACCTCAAGACCGGGTTCTTCCAAGAGGAAGTCGCCAAGGTCTGCGGCGTGCCCTTCGAGGTAATTCCGTTCAAGGCCGACCCCGGTGGCCCACCGCCGACGCAGCCTAAGCGGAACCACGTTCATGCGTTGCCTGAGCGTGAAGAACTCGCAATCCGATTTCCCCGCATCGAAGGCTATACCCAAGCTGTCCGCAACCGCATCGCCGTGGACTGGGCGAGTGTGCCTCCGGTGGTGATTGACCCCACTCATATTCCATCCGATGTTGAGATGGCCGGGTTGAACCTGAACAACAAGGGGCGGATGACGCTGCAAGGCCCCGGCAAAGTTGACCGAGTAACATTACAGCAATTCCGGGACAAGCACCGCATGCAGGAGCTTGTGTTTGACCTCGCATCCGCTATCGCCAGAGACCTCGTGGCTCAGGGTACCTGCACAATTCCAGCACATGTGCTCTTCCCGCAACTAGCGGCAGTCGCCCAGCGATATCTGGGGGAGAAGGTTTTCGCCGAAGCACCTGCCGCTAAGAAGAACGTGTTTTTCGCTCCATACTGGGGTTGGGGCATTGAACGGCTGGTGCAAGCGATACGCCCGGACACATCGCAGGGCGAAGCGCCCGAGATTCCACGACTCGAATCGAACCGTCCAGCAGGTAGCACCGAGGACGTAGATTTTTGGACGTCTCGCGAGGTTCGAGAAGTTCGCAAGAGCCATCTCAATTACGTTGTGGCCGACACACAAGTTTGGGAGCAGTCTGCGGCGTATTTCATCGATACACATCCAGCTGTCAGGTGCTTTGTGAAGAACGCGGGGCTAGGTTTCGCTATCCCGTATCTGCACAATGGGCAGATGCATGACTACCTGCCAGACTTCATCATCCGGATGAATGGCGGGAGCGAACGTTACCTTATTCTGGAGACGAAGGGCTACGACCCGTTAGAGCAGGTCAAGGCCGACGCGGCTCGACGCTGGGTCAATGCTATGAATGCCATGAATCAATTCGGTTCATGGGAGTACGTGATTTGCAGGAAGCCAACCGAAGTCGTGAAGGAACTTGCTCGGGTCGGTGTTGCAGAGGCGGCTAAAGGATGAGCGATTCAATACCCTCAACTTCAAGCGGAGAAAATGAGGCACATCGCGCACTTCAAGAATTCATTGGGGATACTGACCTCCAACAATTGGAGATTCTCCTCGGCAAGTTCAATCTCTTTGAAACGCTTAAACTCGTTTGGCACGAGGTGCGTCACTCTGACTTCCTTGCCTATCTGCTCAACCCGCAACAAAATCACGGACTCGGTGACGCCTTTCTGAAAGCCGTGCTCCAAGAGGCGCTTAAGGGACAGGTGGCCGGGGTGACTCCCATTGACATTGATGTCTGGAATCTCACCACGGCGGAGGTTCACCGGGAATGGAAAAACATCGACATCTTCATCCGCGATGAGAGCAACCATCTGGCTGTAATCATCGAGAACAAGATACAGAGCACTGAGCACGACAACCAACTCGCTCGCTATTACAAGTGTGTGACGGAGGAATGTGCTGGATGCAAAATCGTTCCCATCTACCTGACAATCGAACGGGAGCCCCCCTCGGACGAGCGATACACCGCGATGGGGTACGACCAAATCAGCCAATTGATAGAGAACCTCATCGCGCTACGTCGCAACACGATAATCGTCGCAGCCGAAGTTGTGTCCAATAGCCACGATGTTTGGCCACGGCGCATTAACGGTTGGGTTCTGGAGACCAAAGCCTTCGGGGAAGAACGCCGGGCCGGGGAGACCACCTCTTGCCGAGAGGATATCGGTGCCTTCCGGAGGGGCGATGCTTCTGGCCTTTTCCTGCCATCGTCCTATGCATTCGACCAGTGAGGTTGATTCAGCCTTGGATGAGAACATACTAGGGCGTGTTAACACTATCGAAGGACTTCGACGATTAGGGCGAAGTTGAGGAACGCAAGGAAGACAACGTCGAGTTTGTCGAAGCGGGAGAAGATACGGCGGAATCCCTTGAGCCGCCTGAAGAGCCGTTCAACCTCGTTGCGCCTGCGGTACATAGCTTTGTCATACTGCCACGGCTCCAAGCGGTTGCTTTTCGGCGGAACTACCGGAATAAAGCCGAAATCCAGGTAGTGGGTCAGTTTGAAAGGTTTGGTATAAGATGCTGGATTATGCACCATCCAATGAGCCCACCTCGATTTTGGGCGATTGCCATTATCGTTTTTGTAGCTCTCATTTGTTTGCTTTTTTATTCCGCAACCATCGCGCATACAAATCGGGTTCCGTATGAGTCTTTTCTGTCGATTGTACTGACAGCTTTGGGAGTCATGCTCGCAACTCTCGCCATATTGGTTGGATTGGCAGCAATATGGGGATTTCAGCAGATAGGCAGCCAAGCCCAAATCCAGGCGGATCGCGCTGTTGAACAGAGGCTTTCTCAAATGCTGGAAGACGCAGATGTACCGGGAATGATACGAACCCACGTCCTACAACAGGCAGATCTGGTATATAGCGATTTGGTTGTTACGCGCCCAGAGTTTGTGGTAGATAATAGGCCAGTGGCCAAAGAGTATCCAAAGGGGGATGCGTGATGGCAATTACCTTTAGTAGCGCACTTCTGCAATCTCAGCGGCTTCAGTCGGCGCGCAACTCCGTGCGTCCGTTCCAGAATAGGACCCCGGTTGATGTCACTGGTATCGCCGGGAAATTCGGCTTGAACGTGTGGGAACTGAGCGACTTAGACGAAACCGTGTCTGGAAAGCTTTTTATTGATCTCAAAAATGGCGGGACGAGTGGATTCAGCATTGGCGTGAATGCGCGAGAAGGATATACAAGGAAGCGTTTCACGGTCGCGCATGAGCTGGCGCACTTTCTCCTTCACCGAGACCAATTGGATTCCGGAATTCAAGACGATGCGTTCTATCGTAGTAAACTGAGTAGTCGCCAAGAGGTCGAGGCTAATAAACTCGCCGCAGATATATTGATGCCACACCATTTGATTAAAGCACTTCAGGCACAAGGGGTTCGCAGCGTTGACCAGTTAGCGAGCGAGCTAGAAGTGTCAGTTCCTGCGATGAAAATACGACTCGGAATCCCTGTCGAATAGGGCTGCTACCTTACTAGCAGCCCCACCAGTTCATCTACACTCCAAACGTGATTCTCTATCCCCGCTTCCATCGCTGGCGTGACTCGCAACGTCTGATGTACCCGGCAAAAGTTGTAGTACATAAAGTACAGCGCCACGGCTGCGATGTGGTTCTCGATCTTCTTTGAGAAGCCGTTTGTCAGACGGGTGAATCGGCGCATAGACATACGCATCGTAAGGTTCTGGCGTTCCACGTAAGACGTGCTGACATGCTTCGGATCGGGGTTGCCACTTACCACTTTCATGTCAGACCCGATGCACGTTGCTGGACTGTATCGGCGCTGCTCGGCATCGGGCGGAGCGCCGTATATCTTCTGGAGTTGCGCATAGTCCACGTCCATACCGAACGCGCCTTCCACGGCTTCTAAATAGGCTTTGTGACCATCCGTAGTTACCTGTACACGGCCTTTGATGCGGTCGGCGCAGTCTTGCATGAACTCATAGGCCCACCCCGAATCGCGACCGCCCACAAGGTAGCTCACGATGAGCTTCGTATCAGCATCAATCGCGGTCCAGGTCCAAGCATCCCCGCACCCTTCGGCCTTCTTTTCGGGGCTAGTGTTCTTGGCTTTAGAACCGATGAAGCTCCAGATTTCATCGCACTGGAGACGACGAACACGAAGGCCGCGCACGTTCTCATGGTGGTATTCAGCACAGGCCGCGCCAAGATCGCAGAGCAGCTTTACGACCGTGTTCTTTGCAACTCCAGTGATTCTGACCGTAGCCCGGATGCTGTTTCCATCGCAAAGGCATTTAACCACTTGCGCTCGCGTCGTATTGTCTAGCCTGTTCATACTGACCATTATGCTTAAACGCTCACGTTAAGCCAAGTACTGGCATAGAATTATTTGTATTGCACAAATGCCAGTACTTCGTTAATGTACTTGCATGAGCAGAGAAGATCAAGGAATTGAGCCAGAAATTCTTGAACCTGCAAAGCAGGATGGCAGGGTGCGTTCAGGCCAAGCGAGGATGAAGCTGCTGAGTCCAGAACAACGTAGTGAGCTCGCAAAAGACGCCGCAAGGGCTCGATGGGCTATCGACTCCACAGAATCAGATGGCGTGGTGTTTAAGGCAATCCATACAGGTGAACTCAAGCTGGATATTGGCAATGGTGAGCCCCTCGTCATCCAGTGTGCGGTACTCGAAGATCGTGTGACCCGCGTCATATCCAGAAATGCGGTGTTTCGCGCATTCGGAAGAACGAAAAGAGGCCGCGCAAAGGATGAAAACAGGGTGCCCAACATGCCCAGTTTCGCCGATGCAAAGAACATCCAGCCCTTTATTATGAAGCACATGGATGGGGGGCTCAAACAGATCGTTTATGAAGACCAAAGGGGCAAGCAAAACGCCGGATATAACGCCCTGATACTCCCCAAACTGTGCAATGTGTATCTGGACGCCCGAAGGCAAGAAGCCCTCACAAAGCGGCAGGACGATTTGGCAGTAGCGGCTGAGATATTGCTTGGGGCGCTTGGCTCGGTCGGTATCATCGCCCTCGTTGATGAGGCGACTGGGTTCCAGCACGTTCGCGATAGTCAGGCGTTACAAGAAATACTGAACCTGTATATCGGTAAGGAGCTCGCAAAGTGGGCCAAGCGGTTTCCCGATGAGTTTTACAAGGAAATCTTCAGGCTTCGTGGGTGGAACTATGATCCGACCAGTTCCAAACGGCCAATGTATATGGCTCGCATCACAATCGACTTGGTGTTTGACCGCATTGGGCCGGGGTTAACACGGGAACTCCAAGAAAGGCGGCAGGAGATTTTGGAGTCCACCGGAAAGCGTGGCAAGCTCCATCAGGTGATGACACCCGACGTTGGTCATCCTGCACTTCAACACCACATCTCCGGCCTGATCTTTTTGGCAAAGGCGTTCAAGGAGTGGGGGCCATTCTATGAAGCCGTTGATAAAGTGGCGCAACGATATAACCGAACCCTGGCATTACCGTTTGACGAGTCGGATACTATTCAGGTCGGGTCCAGCGAGCTTTCGCAGCCTTCTTAGCGATAGCCTTCCGTTTCGCGGGCGAGAGTGCTTCAGCTCTCGCCTTTCCACCCTTAGCGCCACCGAGCTTTCCTAATGCGACCGCAGCGGGGTTCTTTCCCTTGTCTTTGTCTTCCAGTGGAGAGCCGTCTAGCTTCTCGCCTATTGCCTGCTCTACGATGTTGCGGGCTACTGTGGCGAAGTCGTGATCTTTGCTTGAGCGTTTAGGCATGAACAGATGATGCCACGAATCCCGAGCTGCTTCCAGTCTCATGGATTTCAAACTGACCCACTACCGAAATCCAGCGCCAGTTGACGGGTTTCATTGTCTTCGTAGGCGCGATCCATGAGCAGGTACACGGGCGCGGGCAGCGGTCCGATGCCGCCCAGAAGCTCGCGTCCCTTCTTGGCGTCGGAGGCCT
>Ga0183096_1002484_pt1 | contig 12555 bp, 9 predicted proteins | sample Biomet5_FD_127791 | JGI IMG/M metagenome (GOLD analysis project Ga0183096, IMG submission 127791) | Microbial communities from bioreactor (seeded with sewage sludge) at LBNL, California, USA - Biofuel metagenome 5 (version 2) (version 3) | ecosystem: Engineered > Bioreactor > Anaerobic >... | reverse complement strand
ATCGACGGAGCCCTCGGTCCTTCCCGGGACTGGGCAGCCTAGCGGGAAAAAGCGCGGACGAGCATCTTTTCCCATTCTTCCGGGGCCCACCCGGGAAGACGGCTCGGGCCGAAACCGGCCGGAGCCGACACGGGCTTCCCGTCAGCCGGCATCCTTGACGGCCCGGAGCGTCACCTGCAACTCCACGAAGACGCCCCATTGCTGGGTGGCCAGTTCCCGCAGCCGGGGCAAGGGAACCCTTCCCTCGGCGATTTGTTGCTTCCAGCGCGGATCATAGACCAAATCAGCCGACACCACTTCGAAATCCACATCCATGACGTAGGCGAGCATGGTGCAATTCGCCCGCTTGGCGATCCATTCGTCGTTTTGCCGACGCGACATCATCTGGAAGGTCAGCGGCGTGAAGGCCCGGACATGGGTGGGGTCGGACCACCACAGGTCGTGACGAAAGTGGGGAACGATAATCTCGATCCGTCCCTCCGGCGTCACCACCCGGTACAGCTCCCGCATCACGCGGGCAAAGGTGGAAAAATCGGCGCCGACATGTTCCAGAACGTGTTTTAAAAGGATGTGCTCGAAGGTGGCGTCCCGAAACGGCCATGGCGTCTGTTCCATGTCGAAAAGAATGTCCGGCGCGCATTTCGGGAACTTGTCGGCATTGATGCAGTCCGGTCGCTTATCGAAGCCGCAGCCGAGGTTCAATTTTTTCACGCCCACTCCTCCGTTTCCCGGTATGGTCCCGTGCAATCCCCGTCCCAGCCGGTAAAGCGGACCGCGCCTCCGGCCGCAAGCAGTGCCGCCCCAATCCCTCTGCCGGTCTTGACAGAGGAACCGCAATGCATCAAAGATGTAAAATACACGGTCGTTTATTCCTGAAATTGTATTTCCGCAACCGGAGGATTCCAAACGACCGAGCATCCTGCCGGCTGCGCACCGCCTTCCCTTGTCTCCACGGAAATCGCAATCACCAAAGCAGGAACGGACCCGAATTCTCGCCCCTGTTGCATACTCGGAGGAACGCGTTCATGACCACCCCCATGTCTGCCGGTCCGGCGACATCCCGCTTCTCCATCCTGGCTGGCCTTCTGGCCGCGGATTGGTGCCTCACCCTCGTCCTGGCCCTCGCCCCATCCCTCGTCTCCCTTGCGCCCTGGCTGCTGCCGCTCCTGGCCGTCGGCTGGACCCTGTTCGCCATTCCGGCCGTCTGGCAGTTCGTTCGCCACCTAGGCCCGACCCTCCGGCAGGCTACGGTCTCCGCGGAGGCCATAGCTTCCCTGACCGACGGAAATCTCGTCCCCGGCGCCCCGGGATCGGAGACCCCCGTTTTCCAGCGCTACCGCACCCACGCCATCACCGAAAAAAATGCCATAGAAACCATCGCCGCCTATTCCCGGCAATGCGTGGTGCACTCCGAAAAGGCCAGTCAGCAGGCCATCGACGCCAAAAAAGCCACCAAGGATATCGATACCGAGGCCAAGGGCCTGACCGAAACCATGGCCCACATGGCCGCCGATGCGAACGATACGGCCGCCAATGTCACCGACATCGCCACCTCCGTGGAACAGATGCGCTTGGCCAGCAATGACATCGCGGCCAACATGGACCGGGCCAGGGTCGCCTCCCAACGGGCGGCGGACGCTGCCCGGCAAAACGCCAAGCGGCTTCAAGACCTCGGTGGCCGGGCCGCCTCCGGCGTCTCGGGACTGCGGCAGGTGTCCACCTCCATCGCCGGCGTGCGGGAGCGGGCCACCGAACTCAAGCGGGACATGGACGCCCTCGGCCGGGACAGCCAGTCCATCGGCGCCATTTTAGGCGTCATCGCCGACATCGCCGACCAGACGAATCTGCTCGCCCTAAACGCCGCCATCGAAGCGGCCCGAGCCGGGGAATCCGGGCGAGGATTCGCCGTCGTGGCCGACGAAGTGAGAAAGTTGGCCGAAAAATCCATGACCGCCACGGCGGACGTGGGCAAGGCCATCACCGGCATCCAGGCCATGGCCCAATCGAACGTGGCCGCCACGGAAAAGACGGTCGCCTCCGTGGAGGACAGCCTGCACTTGGCCGACGAGCAAATTGCCGCCACCGAGGACCTCATGCGCGATATGCTCGACACCAGCCGGGAAGTCGGGGAGATCACCGGCATCGTGGAGGAACTGACCGACATGGTCTGCACCACCTCGAGCGCCACCGAGGAGCATTCCCAGGCCACCACCGAAGTGTCTCGGAACCTGTCCGAGGCCGCTACGGCGACCGCCGCCATGCGCGAGCAGGCCAACGAGGGTCTGGTGGCCACCAGGTCCATTGCCGACCGGGCCGCCGAGGTCGCCACCAATATCGGCGACATGGCCACCGGCTCCCTCCAGGTCAATTCGGCCACCAGGGAGCTGACCATCCTGGCCGAGGAAGTGGCGAACCGGCTCAAAAGTTTTCAGTGCGGCACGCCGCCCTTCGACATCGCCGCCGTCAAGACCGCCCACCTGGCTTGGCGAGCCCGCCTGGAATCCGTCATGCAGGGACACGAGCAGCTCGACGCCACGGGCGTGGCCAATCATCATCAATGCGTCTTCGGCAAATGGTACGACGGCGACGGCAAGACGACCCTCGGCCGCTATCCGCGCTTCCAGGAAGTCGGCCAGGAGCACGAGCGTGTCCATGCCCTGGCCCGGGACATCGTGGCCCTGGCCAATAAGGGCCGGGACCAGGAGGCCAAACGGCTCATGGGGGAATTCGAAAAGACGCGTCTCAAGCTTTTCGACGCGTTGAACCGCCTCTATCTGGAAAACACGAAGTGAGCTTGCCCAAAGGGAGACGCAGGGAGGGCCGTCGGCGGCCAAAGGGGTTCCCCCGGGGCCGGCAGGGCAGTCGGAATCCTCTCCGCATTCCCGCCTGCTAACCTTCGCTTTGGCGGCACCATCGCTGAAACGGACACTTGCGCGCGGCGGTCCCGCGGGAGGTGCGACAGGCGTTGGCTCAGACGCGGTTTTTGACCCGCTGCACGGCCACCAGGGATTCCAGATTGAACTTCCTGACCCGATAGCCCATCTGGCGGGGCGTGATGCCCAGTTCCCGGGCCGCCCGGTGCTGGATGCCGCCGCTGCGGCGCAAGGCGTCGATGATGACCGATTTTTCCAGACTTTGCAGGGAAGGAGCCCCCCCGCCATCCCGAAGCGCCTCCTCGGCCTCCTCTTCCCGGCCCGGCATGGTCAGATACGGCCGGATGAGATCGGCGTCGATGCGCTCGTTTTCGGCCAGAATCACCAGCCGTTCGACGAGGTTCTCCATCTCCCGGACATTGCCCGGCCAATCGTAGCGGCTCAGGATGGTCAGGGCCTCGGTGGAAAAGGACAATTTGCGGGCGTATTCCTTGGAAACCTTGTTGAGAAAATGGATCAGCAGGCTCGGGATGTCCTCCTTGCGCTCGCGAAGCGGCGGCGCCTGCAAGGGGAAGACGTTCAGGCGGTAATAGAGGTCCGGCCGAAAAGAACCCTCCTCGGCCAGGGTGGCCAGATCCTTGTTGGTGGCGGCCAGGATGCGCACGTCCACCTGCCGGGTCTTGTTGCTGCCGAGGCGCTCGAATTCCCGGTCCTGGAGCACGCGCAACAGCTTGGCCTGGAGCCCCAGCGGCAGCTCACCGATCTCGTCCAGAAAGATGGTGCCCTTGCTGGCCTCTTCGAAACGGCCGGGCTTGGTCTGGTCGGCGCCGGTGAAGGCACCCTTCTCATAGCCGAACAGCTCCGATTCCAGGAGATTTTCCGGAATGGAGGCGCAGTTGACCTTGATGAAGGGGTAGTCCTTACGGTCGGACAGGTCGTGGATGATGCGGCCGATCAGTGTCTTGCCCGTGCCGGATTCACCCAACAGCAACACCGTGGCCTTGGTCGGCGCGACCTTTTCGATCTGGCGCTGCACCTCCTGCATGGCCAGACTCTTGCCGACGATATAAAGCCCCCGCGTCTCCTGGGACAGCCTGTACTTGAGCGAAACGTTCTCGCGCTTGAGTCCCGCGACCTTGGCCTCGAACTTCTGGTTGAGGCTCATGAACTGGCCGATGAGCGTGGCCACCACGGTCAAAAAGGCCACGTCCTCCCCGGAGGACACCTCGTCGTCGAAGAGTCGGTCCACATTCAGGACGCCGATGGGCTGGCCGTGCAGAATAATCGGCACGCCGATAAAGGAAATACGGTCCCGCACGATCTTGCGAGAACCTGTTTTATCCAGGAAAAGCGGTTCCTTGCGGATATCAGGCACCACATAGGGAGCGGCCGTCTGGAAGATGAGCCCGGTGATTCCCTCGTCCAGGTCGTAGACGCCGCGGCTTTTCTCCTCGGGCGAAAGCCCCTGGGACACGCGGATGGTCAGCTTCCCGGTGGTGCGGTCAACCAGGGTGATGGTGGCCCGCTTCATGGACAGCGTCTCGGACAGGATACGCAAAATATCCTGAAGGGACTGCTCCAGATCCAGGGCCTTGTCGATGATGCCGCTGATGGCCGACAGGACCGAAAGCTGGAGATTTAGGATTTTTGAAGCCATCGGTGAAGTTCCGCCATCTGGGCGGCCACGGCCTCGGGTCCCGTGCCGCCGGGTCCGTTGCGTCTGGCCACTGCTTGTTCATAGCGCAGGGCGTCGAAAACGTCCTCCTGCATGTCGGGGAAAAATACACGCAAATCCGCAAGCGTCAATTGTTCCAAAGGTTCGCCGCGGGATTCGGCTTCGGCCACGATCCGGCCGGTGACATGGTGGGCCTCCCGAAAGGGGAGCCCCTTCCCGACCAGGTAATCCGCCAGTTCGGTGGCGTTTAAGTAGCCCTGGGCCAAGGCCCGGCGCATGCGCTCCGGCTTGAAGACGAGCTGGGCCAACATGCCGGCCATGACCCGAAGCGAGGCGCGCACGGTGTCATCGGCGTCGAAAAAGGGCTCCTTGTCCTCCTGAAGGTCGCGATTGTAGGTCAGGGGCAGCCCCTTGACCACCGTCAGCAGGCTCATAAGCGAGCCGTAGACCCGGCCGACCCGGCCGCGCATGAGTTCGGCCGCGTCGGGATTCTTTTTTTGGGGCATGATGCTCGAACCGGTGGCATAGGCGTCCGGCAGGGCCACATAGCCGAAATTCGGATTGGCCCAGAGGATGATCTCCTCGCAGAAACGACTGAGGTGGGCCATGACCAGGGAGGCGCAAAACAGGGACTCCAGGGCGAAATCCCGGTCGGACACGGCATCCATGCTGTTGCCGAAGCTGCCGGAAAAGCCCACGTTTTTAGCCACCATGGCCGGATCGAGCGGATAGGTCGTGCCGGCCAAGGCCGCCGCGCCGAGCGGCGAGATCCGAACCCGACGCAACGCGTCGTCCATGCGTTCGCAGTCGCGCCGGAGCATCCACACGTAGGCGAGCAGATGCTGGGCCAGGCTGACGGGCTGAGCCGGCTGCATGTGGGTGCAACCGGGCAGCAGCGTCTCCTTGTGCTCCGCCGCCCTCTCCAGGAACACCCCGGCCAGCTCCCTGGCCAGTCGGCCCCATACCTCCAGGCTTTCGGCCACATAGAGCCGAAAATCCAGCGCCACCTGATCGTTGCGGCTGCGGCCGGTATGGAGCTTGCCGCCAAGCGGGCCGATCAGCTCGGTCAGGCGCTGCTCCACGTTCATGTGGACGTCTTCGAGCTCCGCACGCCAAGGGAAGGCGCCGACCTCGATCTCGTCGAGCACCTGGTCGAGCCCGGCCACGATGCGCTCGGCCTCCTCACCGGTCAGCACGCCACGCCGGCCGAGCATCCGGGCATGGGCCTTGGACCCGGCGATATCCTGACGGTACATGCGACGGTCATAGGAGACGGACTCGCTGTAGGCCTCCATCAAGGCCCCGGTGCCCTCGCCAAACCGCCCGCCCCACATTTTCGTGGACATACTTCCTCCGGGGGGAATGGGGCGTGAAGAGCCGGGGAGAGGGAACCCCTTTTTTGCAAAAAAGGGGTTCCCTCTCCCGGACCCTCACCCTCCCCAAAAAACTCTTTCCAGGGCGACGGCGCGTCGGAACAGTCACAATCGCCCGGGAAAACGTGCGACCGAACATGAAGCCGAAAAGGGCTTGACGTCAAGCGACCTTCCGACCCTCCATCCTCCGGACAAGGAGTCCGGGGGGATTATCCCCCCGGCCGCCGGAGGCATCTTCTCCGGTCTACAATCCCTGCCCGCGCAGGCGCAAGCCGACCAGGCGGATAAATCCACTGGCGTCGGCCTGATTGTAGACTTCATCCTTCTCGAAGGTGGCAAGTTTGGGATTGTAGAGACTCTGGGGCGAGGTACGGCCCACCGGGTAGGCCTGGCCCTTGTAGAGCTTCAGGCGCACGGTACCGGTGACGCGCTGCTGGCTCTCGTCGACCATGGCCTGGAGCGCCCGGCGTTCCGGGGCGTACCAGTAGCCATTGTAGACCATTTCCGCGTATTTCGGGATGAGGCTGTCGCGCAGATGCATGACTTCGCGGTCGAGACAGATGCCTTCCAGGTCCCGATGGGCGATATGCAGGATGGTGCCGCCGGGAGTCTCGTAGACGCCCCGGGACTTCATGCCCACGAAACGGTTTTCCACCATGTCGATGCGGCCGATGCCGTGCTTGCCGCCCAGAGTATTGAGGACCTTAATGAGCGCAGCCGGAGACAGGCGCTCGCCGTTGACGGCCACGGGGTCGCCGTGCTCGAAATCGATGCTCGTATACTCCGGCGCATCCGGCGCCTTTTCCGGCGGCACGGTCAGCAGGTAGGTATCAGGGCCGGGCTCGTTGGCCGGATCTTCGAGTTCGCCGCCCTCGAAGCTTAAATGCAGCAGGTTGCGGTCCATGCTGTGATCCGAACCCTTCTTGTCCGAAGGCACGGGGATGCCGTTTTCCTTGGCGAACCGGATCAGGTCCGTCCGGGAGGCGAAATCCCATTCCCGCCAGGGGGCGATGGTGCGCAGCTCCGGGGCCAGGATGCCAACGGCCAGTTCGAAGCGCACCTGGTCGTTGCCCTTGCCTGTTGCGCCGTGGGCCACGGCCTGGGCGCCTTCGGCCCGGGCCACCTCGACCAAGCGCTTGGCGATCAGCGGCCGGGCGATGGAAGTGCCGAGCAGATAGCGGCCCTCGTAGATGGCACCGGCACGCAGCATCGGGAAGATGAAATCCTTGGCGAATTCCTCGCGCAGGTCGTCGATGTAGGCCTTGGCGGCGCCGGTATGCAGGGCCTTGGCCTCCAGGCCGTCGAGTTCCTCTTCCTGGCCGAGGTCGCAGGTGACGGTCACCACCTCGCAGGCATAGTGTTTCTTGATCCACTTGAGAATGACCGAGGTGTCGAGCCCCCCGGAGTAGGCCAGAACGACTTTCGTAATGGTGCTCATGATGGCGTATCCTTATAGGGTAGAGGCCGGCTAGGCCTTGGTGAAAATCCATTCCAGAATGGCTTTTTGCACATGCAGGCGGTTTTCGGCCTCATCCCAGATCACGGAGGCCGGCCCCTCCATAACGGCGTCGGTGATTTCCTCGCCGCGGTGGGCGGGCAGGCAGTGCAGGACCTTGCAGCCGGGGGCGGCCACATCCAACAGGGCCTGATTGATCTGAAAACCGACAAAGATCTTGGCCCGGGCGGCCTGCTCCGCCTCCTGGCCCATGGAAGCCCAGACGTCGGCATAGAGATAATCGACGCCGGCGGCGGCCTGGGCCGGATCATTGGTGATGGTGATATCGGCCCCGAGGCGTCTGGCGCCTTCCACGATGGCGGCCGACGGCTCGTAGCCCTTGGGCGAGGCGATGCGCAGCCGGATGGGGAAGCGGGCAGCGGCATTGATCAGGGAGTGGGCGATATTGTTGCCGTCGCCGATGTAGGCCAGGGCCAGCCCGTCCAGATGACCGGAATGTTCCCGCATGGTGAGCAGGTCGGCCAGAATCTGGCAGGGATGGTAGGTATCGGACAGGGCGTTGACCACGGGAATGGAGCCATGGGCGACCAGTTCTTCGAGCTTGTCATGCCCGTAGGTGCGGACAATCAGGCAGTCAGCGTAGCGGGAGAGCACCCGGGCGGTGTCGCGGATGGGTTCGTCGCGGCCGAGCTGGGAATCGTTTTGGGTCATGAACACGGGCCAACCGCCGAGATGGTGTACGGCCACCTCGAAGGAGACACGGGTGCGGGTGGAGGCCTTTTCGAAGACGAGAATGCAGGTTTTGCCCTGCAACAGATCGCTCCGATAGTCGACGGCCTTCATGGCGGCGGCCCGGTCGAGGATATGGACGGCCTCTTCGGGGGACAAATCCAGGATTGTCAAGAAATGTTGCGGCATGATGGTATCCTTACGAAACAACTCCCCATGAATTTTCGAAAAATTTTTTTCTACACCTTTTCATTTTCTTCTGTAAAGTCCTGAACGCCCCACTCTTTCCTGGAAATCGCGTTGACCTCGGCTCTCTTCCGATGCTATCCTCCAGGCAACAATCCTGATTTTCAAAAGGCCTAGCCCGGGGCGACGCTCCAGAAATACGGCTGTACGGCGCGCATTCGGGCTTTCCGGCGCAAACGGCGGGAGGAACCCCATGAAATCATTGAAGGCAATGTGTCTGGTGCTTGGCGTGGCGACCCTGCTCGCCGTCTCGGGTTGCGTGGTAACAACGCCTCCGCCGCCGCCCCAGCCCTGCGCCGAGGGGTTCTACTGGTCTCCCGGATACGGTTGCCTGGCCATTCCGGTAGCCGCGCCCTATGCGGTTTCCAATATCAATGGGCTGAGCTTGCGCTCGTGCCCTTCAACCAAATGCAGCATCATCAATTACCTCTACGCCGGCGAACAGGTGCAGGTTCTCGACGCCGAAGGCAATTGGAGTCATGTGTGGGCCTACGGCCGCGGCCAGGTGGGCTGGGTCGCCACAAAATACATAAATTAATCCGACACGGATCGCCACAAGGGCCGTTCCCGACGGAACGGCCCTTTTTTCGTCCCCTGCGCGTTGCTCCCTGGCCAAGTGCAACGAATCGACGTAGAAGGTGCCATGGTGGATATTCCCTCCTTCTCCTTCTCGCCGGACTTTTGCCGGGCACTGCTCGACGCGTCCCCCGATCCGATGGCCTACAAGGACACCGGCGGCATCTACCAATTGGCCAACACGGCCTTTTTGGACCTGATGGGGCTCACTCCGGCAACCGTCCTGGGTCGGGCCGACGACGCCATCTTCCCCCAGGAAGTGGCCAGACGGCAGCAGGAAGCCGACCGGCAGGTCCTCGGCACGGGGAAACCCGCCCTTTTCGAATACGAGCTGGTCTACGCCGGGCGCTCCGTCTGGCTGCAAGTGCAAAAAAGCCCGGTACGGGACGCCGACGGCCGCCTGCTCGGCGTTTTTTCCTGCGGCCGCAACATCACCAGCAGCAAGGAAAACGAACGGGACAGCCAGCAGACCAAAGATATCCTGGAACAGCGCGTGGCCGATCGGACCAAACGCCTGCGGCATTTCATCGACCGGCTGCGCCGGGAAATCGGGCAGCGCCGGCAGACCGAGCATGCGTTGGCCGACTCGGTGCGCACGCTCAATCTGATCTTGAACAACAGCCCCATCGGCATCACCCTGGTGTCGGACCGGGTGGTACGCTGGGCCAATCCCCGCTTTCACGACCTGTTCGCCAGGCCGCCCGGCTCCATCGCCGGCCTTTCCACCGGCATCTTCTATACCGACCAGGCGTCCTTCGAGGAGTTCGGCCAACGCCATTATCCCCAACTGGCCAGGGGCGAACGGGTGGATGTGGTCTGGACCATGCGGCGGGCCGACGGCACGGACTTTTATTCCCGCGTCATCGGGCAACTGCTCTATCCCGACCGTCCCCAGGAAGGTTCCATCTGGCTCATGGAGGACGTCACCGAACGCCGGCTGGCCGAAGAAGCCACCCTGGCCGCCACGCGGCTCAAACGGGAATTCATGGACAACATGTCCCACGAAATCCGCACGCCGTTAAACGGCATCCAGGGCATGGCCACGCTCCTGGCCGACACCCCCCTCTCCGAAGAACAGCGCGATCTGGTGGAAACGCTTCAGGAATGCGTACGGAGGCTGACAACCCTGGTGGAGGGCATTCTCGACTTTTCCCGTCTGGACGCCGGAGCTGCGACGCCCTCCCGGACCCCATTCCGGCCGCGCGCCATCGCCGAAGGAGCCATCAACTCCCTCCGTGGCGTGGCCCAGCTCAAACAGCTCTCCCTGGAGTTTTCTCCGACGCCCGATATCCCGGATGTGGTCATCGGCGACGTGGACGGGGTTCGCCGGGTCCTGGCGGCGCTTTTAAGCAACGCCGTCAAGTTCACCGAGCAGGGGCAGGTGACGCTCAGCATCGCCTGTCGCCAAGGCCGGTGCGAACGTTTCCCGGGGAAAAACGGGGAAACGCTCTTCGGGCTGGAGTTCGCGGTGTCCGACACCGGCATCGGACTGACAGCGGAGCAGGTAAAGACCATTTTCGAGCCCTTCCGCCAGGGCGACGGCAGCCGGACGCGACGCTTCGGCGGCACGGGACTCGGCCTGGCCATCGCCCGGCAGACCGCCGAGGCCATGGGCGGCAGCATCGAGGTGACCAGCCAGCCGGGCCAGGGGAGCACCTTCCGATTCTCGGCCGTCTTCGCCCTGCCGCCGGAGGGGAAGCCCCTTCCGACGCGTTGACCACAATCGCCGGCCGGACTATGGCCTGCACCATGCCCTCCCGCCGTCGTTTCTTCGCCCCGGATATTCTTCTCCACCGCCTGGATTCCGATCTGCCCGGCCTGGAGGCCCGTCTGGCCGCCTATCGCCAGACGGCTTTCGCCAAGCACATTCACGAGACCGCCAGTGTGGGACTCGTGCTCTCCGGCGTCACCCGGTTCGGGCTGGACAGGGAAAGCCTGCCGCTGGCCGCCGATGATCTGGCCTGCATCGGTCCCTGCCGCCCCATGCCTATCAGAACCACCTGCGCGTGGAGGCGGCCAAAACCTTCTTGGCCAAGGGGATGCCGGCCGCCTGCGTGGCCCAGGAGGTCGGGTTCGCCGACCAGAGCCATCTCATCCGGACCTTCACGCCCTTGGTCGGCGCCACGCCGGGCCAGTACCGACTCGCCCTAGGGCGACGCTAACCAGTCCCGACGCACAGGCCGCAATTTCCTTCAATCCTTTGCCGCCCCTCCGTGCCACATGGCCTTTGGCCGTCATCCGGCCCAAGGAGGCATTGTCCATGCGCGTCGGTTCTCCGGCCGTAGCCGCGGCTCTGGCCATGACCCTGTTCGCCTGGGGCCTGTCTTATGTCTGGACCAAAATCGTTTTGGCCGAAATGGGCCCATTTACCCTGGTCTGCATCCGATTCACCGTGGCCACCGGGCTGTTCGTCCTAGCCTTCGTCCTGACCGGCCATCGCCCCAGGCGACTTTCCCTGGCCGATCACGGCCGCATGTTCGCCCTGGCCCTGCTCCAACCGGTGGGACACTTCGCCTTCGAAACCTGCGGACTGCGCCTGACGAGTGCCACCGCCGCCGCGCTCATCGTGGCGGTCATTCCCCTGGCCGTGATGGGCCTGGCCACCGCGAGCGGCCGGGAACGACTCGGGACCGGCAACCTCGTCCGCATTTTTCTGTCCATGCTCGGGGTGGCCGCCATCCTGGCCGGGCCGGAGGTCGGGCGCAGCACCGGGGAGCTGGCCGGCGGACTCCTCATGCTCGGCGCGGTGGCCTCCACGGCCGGCTATGTGGTCCTCGGCGGCGGGCTGACCCGACGCCTGGATGCCCTGACCGTGACCTTTCTTCAATTGGCCTGGGGTGCGGTCCTCTTTCTCCCGGCCGGCATCTGGGAAATCACCCGCCACGGCTGGCCCGAACTCAGCCTCCGGGGTGCCGGAGCACTTGCCGCCTTGACCGTGCTGGCCAGTTTCGCCGCCTTTATCTGCTACAATTTCGTGCTGGGAAAAATGTCGCCCACACGAGCGGCCCTGTGGCTCAATGCCGTACCGGTGGTGACGGCCGCGGCGGCCTGGGGGATGCTCGACGAACGCCTCTGTCCCGGGCAGGCCGTGGGCGGCCTGCTGGTGCTCATCGCGGCCGCCGCGCCACCCGTCTTTCGTCCGGGGCAGGGGAGCCACGAGAATGCTGCACTGCCGCAAACGCCCGTACGGCTTGCGGCCCTACGGACTCCTGGCGGGAGACGAAACAAGGCGAGCGGGGATCGGTCCGTCAGCCGGCAACGGCAGTCACGGCCGCCTCGGTGAGCGCTTCCATCACCGGTCCGTGATCCAGGCCGGCCAGATGCAGGAACCCGTGAGCCAACAGCCTGACCAGATGCCGCGTCGGCGCCTGCCCGTAGAGGAAGGCCTCCCGGGCCACGGTATCGGCGCTGATGGCCATTTCACCGAGGAAATCCAGTCGGGTCGCATCGTCGTCCGGGAAGCTCAGGACATTGGTCGGACCGGGCAGCCCCAGGAAAGTCCGGTTGAGCCCGGCCATGGCGGCGTCGCCCACCACCTTGAGATCGAAGTCCCGGCCGGCGAGGTCCAACGCGTCGAGAATCGCCTCGGCCAGCCCGGCCAGTTCCCGCTTGGAGAGCGGCAGTGCC
>Ga0183096_1002483_pt1 | contig 12564 bp, 12 predicted proteins | sample Biomet5_FD_127791 | JGI IMG/M metagenome (GOLD analysis project Ga0183096, IMG submission 127791) | Microbial communities from bioreactor (seeded with sewage sludge) at LBNL, California, USA - Biofuel metagenome 5 (version 2) (version 3) | ecosystem: Engineered > Bioreactor > Anaerobic >... | reverse complement strand
GCTTCATCGTTGGGGAAACGTTCCTGAAACTCGAATATCGTAAGACTTTTAAATTTGTTCTCCATTTCAATTTTTACTTTCCCCTAATTTAGCTATTTTGAATGTATATACAAAATGCCTAATTCAATAAAACTAAATCCAAAAGTTTCAAACTTCGAAAGCTTTTGATCTCATCGTCAGGGAATCCCAATTTCTGTACAACTTTTCGTAATTGCCTTTCCTGAAGGTTTTCTGAAATCAACGCATTCAAAAATTTACAACGTGTAATGAACTGACTTTGTGAAAATACGTCAGGATTTACATGGTTTGTTATTGGTTTTATATCAGGATGCTGAGTTAATCCATGGTACTCGACAGATTTTCCCTCTAACCCAATTAATTGAGCCGGACAGGTATCGAAATCGCAGATCTTATTTACAACGTCAGACAATAGTTTACCAAATATGAAATATTTGCGTATTAACCGTTCTGCTTTTTCTACAATATTTTCTTCATTTGGATTAATAGTTGACGGATCAATCGAAAATTTATTCCAGAGACTGATAACTTCCCATGGCGTTCCTTCATACAATTTTTTCAATTCAATCCTAATTGTATTCTTTCCAACTCTTTCGCAATCAGATACGGCCCAATGTATTCCATATCTTACGCCACCACTTTCAGGCCAAACTTCAAAGTCATCATCTTCCTCATATTTGCCAAGTACGTCATCAGATACAAACACATATTGAAATGGCAATTCATGCCGGGCACGATGTTCAGTAACCAACCCTTCAATTCCCTTCCAATAGTGCCCCATAGGGAGACTCTCATTCGGTTCCTCTTCTAAATCTGTTCCGTTAAACAGCACCTGAAAACCATTTATTTCTATCCTGGCAATATTTTCTTTATGTGACAATTTATTGATTCTTACTTCATATTGTTTTGTTTCATGGATAAAGTATTTTTTACCAGCTAATAAAGTCAGGATATCCTCGTTTATCTCTACATCCCGAATATCCTGGAATATTTTGACCGCTGCTTTTTTTCGAAAAATCAGATATTCATTTAAATAATCAGCATGTATTTTAACAAAGGCCGGAGAATAATGCGGAAATTCATATTTTGATAAAGGTTTGTTTTCGATGATATCATACCTCGGTCGTGACAAATCATCCCAGACAGTAACATCGCTTGTCAAGCGAGGAATAAGTTTAAAAGAGCTCAAAAAGTTTTGATTTGGAACAAGTGCAATGTGGTTGCCTGAATTCCAGGAAACAGCTAATGGTTCAGCTTTTCTCAGTCCGGAAGAAGGTGATATATACAAAGAGAACAACGGGGCAGACGTGTTGTTTGAATTGACAGGAACATTTATGTGGGATGGCCTGATCTTATTTATTAAAGCAGGGGAAATTAATGCGGTATTTGAATCATAAGTTCGAACCAACCCATTTTTATCTTCGCTAAAAATTTCAGCAATAGTAACCACTTCTCTGTTTTGCCTGCTCTCTTCAAGTATCTCTTTTATAAGATTATGGATAAAACTATTTTCCATTATTATCAATTACTTAAAATCAAGACTCATCACGTATTGGCATGTTAACTGCTAATTCCCAATTTCTGTTTTATAAATTCCCATGCTATCCTGTTGTCATATTTAACATTTGGCCTCAAAATAGCCTGGGTATCATTTAAAAATTCACTGTCTGACAGCTTTTCTTCAATATTTAAACTGAATTGTTTTGTTGTTGGCGGTTTATCCACAACAAATTGCATGTATTCGTGATAACAGCGCAACAGCTTGTCGGTATTAATGTCCTGATTGCTTGCTGCCCACCAAAGGTCAAACAAATCACGACCTTTCCTGCGTTGGTATAGTGCCCGGAGTTTGGTACCTAACAGCTCTTCCAACTCATAAGAAATTAACGGGCAACTTCCGTTAAACCATGTACTCGCAGTTTCAAAATTCACCTCTTTCAGTCCCAGTACAGAGAAGTGCTCCCTGCAATTAATTTCGATTTTCAACCGGAGGTTGACTATCGGTGGAATCTCTGATTCGAAACGATACACTACTGTGTTATTATTGGCATTTTGCTTTACGGAGCGTTTTGTTCCCAGAAATTTCATTTTTTCCCGAAGCCTTTCCAATAGTGGTTTTATGGGGCCTTTTTTAATCTGAACCAGATCAATATCTTCGGAATAACGAACCTGCGGTTTCAGAAAAATTTTATGCAAAGCTGTTCCACCACTAAAAGCGAGATTTTCCCGTAACAGATCATCTGAAAATATTTCAATCAATGCCCTTTCAATTACCAGATCCTGTTCAACCTGGGCATTATCGGGCCACGGAGCATTTTGCCTCCATTCCTCTATGTATCGACGGGGTATCATAAATCGCCCTCCACTTCAATATTGATATTAACTTTCCAATCCAGATCAGTCTTTCCTTTATTCCCTCCGTTTTTTAGTAGAGGAACCGTATGTATTTTTCGATCTTTCAAAACTTTTTTTAGCCCTGATGATAACTTGTCATTTCCAATTTGTTTGTCCAAAAGATATCCTAATCGCTGCACAGAACTTGTTACCGGATAACTGCGGGCTGTTTTAGCTAAATCAGAAAGTTTCATTTCTTCTGATAGTTCCTCCAATATTGTCAGAATCCGGCTTATTCCAAAATTTCCGTATGTGAGCAAATCCAGCGCAGTTAATTCAGGTGTTGATACATTCAGGTACCCGGCATCTGTTTTTTTCTGTATAACTTCTGTTTCCAGCCAGGTTTCTTTTACATAGAAATTTATTGTGAGCTTAGAGTTTCTGATGTTTCTTAAAGCCGGTTTTTCAGTAATTACATAATATTCCATTGGTTGCTGATGTGCCGCACCGTAAAGAGCTGCTGCTGAAAACAATCCCACATAATATCTTTTCCCGATGTACGACATTAAGTCATCAATGAATAAATTGGGCGGCAACATGCCTTGTTTGGAGTATTCAGGTGTGATAATCGCGAAATATCCCCGGCGAATCTGTGCTATCTTATTTTTATTCTTTAACCGGAATGATGCCTGATATAATGCCTTATCTGACAAATGCAGTCTGTTTTTTGCTTCATCAACTGAAAAAGCATAACGGCCATTTGCTCTTATCTCGTTTACAAGTTCTTCCAATGTATTAAATATAATTGTCCCTGTCATTAATTATTTGCGTTGTTCTACATTTTTCGTAGTAGAACGCAAATTAAAACATTAATCTGAGTTGACAAATTATTCTGCATATTATTTTCGTTTGTCTTTGGCATCTTTTGAAAAGGAAATGAGGTTAAACATCTCCCGCATACGGGAGCGGATACGATTGCCGTAGAAAGATTCGATTTCGCTGGCAGATAGATTGGTAGTGAGGTGGGTGAGTGTTCCGCATGAGACAAACAGTTCGTAACGGCTGAGCAGAATCTCTCCCATGACATTGCATTCATTGCCGTAGTATTTCAGGTTTTGTTCGGTGCCTAGGTCATCGAAGCAGTATGTTACTGGTAGCTTTTCTGTTTGAGAGGCATATCTACCGGCAGTTGATCCGTATTTCTGAATGACCTCGTACCCGTTTTTGATGAATTCGAAACTGATTTCCCGGCAGGATTTCAGAACGAACTGCCCGGATTGCAATTGAAAGAGGCGCATCAGTTTCATTAAACAGGTTTTTCCGCATCCTACCGGACCGGTAAGCAGGATGCCTTTATCGGGATTTAGCCCCAGGCGGGTTGCATTTTCCCGGTCATGGATGAAACAGACCAATAGCTTGTATATGAGCTGCCGGTCTTCATTCCAAATCCGGAAGTGCCGTCCAAACTGTTCTTTTCCTTTTTCGTCCATGAAAGCCAGACATTTTTGAAAATCAAAGATCAATTGATCCTCTTTTAATGTGGCAAAACGGCTAAAGTGGCTCGGAATAGTCTTTACCTGACCGGGTGTTGAGGTTTCCCGGTTTTGGAGTCGTTGGATGGTTTCGCTGATGCGCTCCATAGTTGTTGAATTTTTGTGCATTTAAAATCCAGTTCCGGGCAGCGGCTTTCCAGTCTTTCATTTCTGTGCGTCCGCCAACCAGCCAGCCGTTGCTCTGGAAATAATTGAAAAACTTTTCGGCTTCCAGTGGCGGATAGCCTTTTTCATCGAAATAGATGCGGACATGTTCTTCCAACGGCGGAACATCGGGACCAAAGCCGGACGGTTCCTTTTTCTTTTTTTGCGGATTTTTCATTTTCAAATTCTTTTTTTGAGATTGCTCACCAAAGTTTGAATTGTTTTCGTTGTTTGTATTGTTTTTATAAGGTATCACCTCCTGTTCACTACCTTTATCAGAACCTTTACTAAAAGTGTACAGGTAAATGAGGCTTCCACGATGCGGATTGTAAGACGGCTCGTATTTGATGTAGCCGAACCGGTCGAGTTCTTTCAGGCACCGGGTATAGGTATTGACCGAACCAATTTTTGCAAGCCTCATCAGCTCGTCACGGGATACCGATATCGGGTTCTTAAAGAAGTTGAGGTTCCACCGCCTGAACAGCGCCATGTAGAGGCTGATGTGAAACGGTGAGAGCCGGGTATCGGCATCCATTTTTTCGAAAACGGACGAAAGGTGCAGAATATAGTTCATGGCAAGCCATAGCCCTTACCTCAACCTGTTTTGAAATTTGTGCGACTGGAGCATGTTCTGGATGTCGGCATAATCGTAATACATAACCCCACCAATTTTTGTATAGGGCAGGGTGCCGTTGATGCGAAGGTTTTGGAGTGTACCCGGTGAAATGCCGAGGATTTTTCGTACTTCCCAGGACTTGAGCCATTTTTTTGCCGGCTGGCCGGAAAATTCTTTAAGTAGCTTTTTCAGGTCGGTCAACAATTCCACTTTAAATTCCCGAAAGTCGTCTGTTGTGATAACTTCTGCTGCCATAATTTTAGTTTTTACGGTTTATACCCTAAAGTTATGACCAGCAAACCGTTTGTTTTGACAAGATTATACAAGGATGAACAAAATAATATTTGAACCGATTTCAGACTGATTGCAGCTGAAAAATAAAAACACAAATTTTATTTATTGAAAATGCAAGTTGGTACTATATTGTTATTTATCCATCCTGTTCCTCAATTTTTTTCAGAAGGGCAATACGCATGTTATCGAGGAGTTTTGTCGGGTTCTGCCGGACTTTTATTTCGAGGAATGTCCGGTAAAAGTCGCCCAGATCAATGTTGAATGCGGTTTCAAACAATACGGCAATGTCTTTAATATCTCCGGTACCGTTGTTGATGCACCCGCCGGTCTGCAAGGCATAAATCAATTCAACCAATGCAATCTTCGATTCCGTCCAGCAACAGGTTCCTTCTTTCATATAATTTTTCCGGTGATTGGTTTGGCGGTCAAGGGCTGCGAGCTCGGAATTCAAATAGACACTTAATAAGTCGTTGGCCATTATGCGGGCTACTTTATAGTCATGACTGGTTGAAAAGTTGGGATCGGCATCATAAACGGACGGATCAGCATAGAGACACAGGTCGTACTTACCCCTGACAAATATCTTATCATCGAGAAATGTCATTTTATTTCGGTAGTACTGATAAAAATCCAAATTTTCAGCAAAATAGTTTTCCATCTTTTTGAGTTCTCTTTGGAGGTATTTTTTTTGTGCCAGAATGCTCCCTGCCGGTCGCCGGGATTCAATGTTAAATATTTCGACGAAATAGATCAGCTTACTGTATATGGATGGTTTTATTTCTTTGAAAAAGAGAATCTCTTCAGTCTGCGAATCAAATTTATTAAGGTTTATGTATTTCCGTAACTCCTTCAAACAATTATTTATCCGATAGATTGACTTTTCTGCTTTTTTTAGAATATTGGCAAAATCATTGTCAATCTGTTCAAGTGCCGAATTAAGTGTTTTAATTCTGTCTGAAATATATGCATCCATTTTTATTCAAAAAATATTGACACATTTTTCTATTCTCCCAATGCTTTTTCATAATACAATTTTGCTATCAGGTAATCGTAAACCGATTGTATGTAATTCTGCTCAGCAGTATTCAGACTTTTTTCAGTGTCAAGCAAATGATCGTAGTCGAACCCGCCTAACTGGTACTGCTGTTTTTGATTATCATAAATCTGACCGGACAGCTTATAGTTTTTATATGTGATTTTCATGTTTATCAACGCATTATCCAGATTTGTGCCTGCTTTTTCTATTTCAAAAGAAATATCTTCCTTTGTTTGCTGGACTTGCATTGCTGTTTGCTCCAACCGAAATTGATATTTTTTGATATTATTGTTTTCCCGCAAATGAGACGAAATTGGAATTGACAATTGAACGCCGACATAACTGTACGGATTCCACGATTGGTCTTCTCCGTAATGTAACCGATTGTTTTGAAATTCCTGTGAATAATTGGCAAAGAGTGAAACGGTTGGCCAATTATTCTTTCGGGCATTCTTTATTTGCAGTTTATCGTTCTGTTGCTCCAATTGCAATTGTTTAATTTCTGTCCGGTTATTAATGGTGAGTGCCTTCTGAAAATTGGAACCGCAATTGGCCAAAAAGCTTAAGCTGTCGGTCAGGACAATTTCTGTTTTCGATTCAATATTCATCATATATTTCAGATAGTTTACAGCCAGTTGATAATTTTGCAAGAGTTTTTGTGTGGTTACTTTGGTATTTTCGTAATCCAGCTTTGCCTTCAAATAATCATTCTCCAGCATTTTCCCATACTGATATTTGCCTTTGGCCAGGTTTTCGTATTCCCGGTAACGGTTTTGGTCGTTCTCTGCGATTTCTAATTGCAGATTTTTGAGCAGCACATTCAGATAAGCTTCTTTAATTTGATTTTTAATCTCAATTTCCGAAGCCCGTACTTTTTCATTTTCCAGTTCCAGTTTGTTTTTACTCAAATTCGTTTTAACTGAAAGCGTGGGATTGAAAACAAACTGATTCAGCGAAAGGGAATAAACCGAATTATACTTCGTGCTGAGAGAGACGGACATTGGCTTTTCGTTCCCCAACACTCCGGCCGGAACAACTGTTTTCTGCAATTGCGTATTATAAGTTAAGTTTCCGCTTACTGAAATTTCAGGCAACCATTGTTTCCTGTCTTCCGTTATCTGGTTCTGAGCCACTGAAATATTATATTGGTTGGCTTTCAAATCGAAGCGATTTTTCAAACCGGTTTCCACTGCCTGATTCACTGACAACTTCAACGTGTCTGCTTGTGCTTGTGCTACTATTGTTGGTATAATAAATATCAATGTGATTATTAACTGTTTCATTTTCAGTAATTTTATTAATTTCAGAATTAATTATTTATCTTTTTTCCCCAATTTAAACCGTATTACATTAGCTATCTTTCGTTTCATCAAATTTTGGTGATTGAATAAAAAACATTAAGGGAATTGTGATTAACATTAATAATCCAAATGCCAAATACATATTATCGTAACTCACAATATGCATTTGTGTTTGTACTGTTCTCTCTATGGCTTCATACGCTGCCGAAAGAGCTTTATCCGCAGAATAACCTAACGATTGGAACATCGCCTGATACGATGCAATACGCTGTGTCGCGATTGGATTATACGGATTAATATTTGTGGACATTATATTTTGGACAGTAGCATCCTGATGTTGCACGAAAATGTTTACCAACACTACACCGAGGGCAGAACCCAATTGACGCATAATGTTTGAAAGACCGGTTGCCTGAGCCAAATCCTCACCACGAAGACCAACAAGCGCCATTGCCATTAATGGAACTGCCAGCATAGCCTTCCCGAATGATTGAATGATAAATGGCCAGAAGAATGTTTTTTCACTGGAATCGGAAGATGAATGGGATAACATTATCAAAAAAATGGCAATTAACATGATTCCAAAAACTGATGTGAAATGGTATCCTATTTTTTTTAATAGAAAATTGCTTACAATAAGCATCGCAAAAATACTGGCTATAGCAGGAAAAATTTGGAAAACGCCTTGTCTTAAAGGAGTCCATCCCAATGTTATTTGAACAAATAATGGGAAAATGAAACTAAGACCAATTAAGAGCATTCCTAAAATTAAATTCATAAAATGACCGATGGCTAAATTCCTGCTGCGGTAAAGACTTATTTTTACAGCCGGTTCTTCAACGGTTAGTTCTCGCCAAATAAATGCCGCAAGACCTACAACCGCCATAATAAAGACGACAATAATTTTCTTGCTCTGGAACCAGTCTTTATTCATTCCTTCTTCCAGAAAATATTGCAATGAGCAGAGACCAATAATCATAAAAACAATGCCCCAAGCATCTATTTTTTTTATTTTTACAGTGCCTGCAAGGTTGGGGACATATTTCCAACATAGTGCAGTCCCGATTATGCCTATCGGAACATTAATAAAAAATATCCAGTTCCAGGAAAGTGCATCGGTTATGTATCCACCTACAACAGGACCAATAGCAGGACCAACCATCATTCCCATTCCAAAAATAGCTGTCGCTGTTGCAATATCTTTTGGCGGAAAAGCATCTGTTATAATACTTTGTGCCGTTGAAAGAAGTGCACCACCCGCTAACCCTTGGACAAAACGCCATAAAGTAATAGTCAATAAACTGGTGGAAATACCGCACATAAATGATGTGATTGTAAAAATGGCGACTGAAACGGTAAAATAGAGTTTGCGCCCAAACAAAGAAGAAAACATTGCCGAAAGTGGAACTGTTATAACATTGCCCAACGCGTAAGCCGTAACAACCCAGGCAATTTCTATGGATGTTGCTCCCAGTCCGCCCATCATATTTGCCCTGGCAACTCCTACGGATGTAGAATCAATCAATTCCATCATTGCCGCAGAAAGCACAGTCGCAATCAAAATCCATTTGTTGGGAGACGATATTTTTTTATTTTCTTGAATAACAGCTTCCATTGTTTTTATTTTAGATATACACTCACATTACTGCTTAATCCCGGATACAACTGATTTTTTAGTTTTGTATCCACATTATCCAGCATTATTATAACAGGAACTCTTTGTACCACTTTTGTAAAGTTTCCGGATGCATTATCGGGCGGAATAAGCGAAAATTTGGAACCGGTGGCGCCGGCAAACGATTCTACATAACCATTTAATTTGATATCGGGTAATGCAGAAATAGTGATATTTACTTTTTGTCCAACACGCATATTTTTCAATTGTGTTTCTTTGAAATTTGCAGTTACCCAAGTATTCTGATTGTCAATAAGCGCACAAATATTTTGACCGGCAGACAGGTATTCGCCCTCGTCAATAGCTCGTTTGGTAGCAATTCCACTAAATGGCGCAATAATATTTGCTTTATCCAGATTTTCTTTTGCCATTTCAAGTTCAGCTTCTTTTTGTTTAATCAAAGTAGCTGCTACTGAAATTTGTGCATTGTCGGATTTAAAATTAGCTTTCTGAAAGTTTACCGAAGATATTGAAGCATTTTGTTCGTTCAATGCTTTTTGATAATTTGCTTTTGCGATTTGTAATTGAGTGAAAGAGTCATCTGCCTGTTCTTGTGTGGCGCCCTTTATGGCAAGAAGTTTGATTATTCTATCATAGTTCTTTTGCATATTATCCAAATCTGCTTTAGCTGAAAGTACCAATTGCTGACCGGATTTTACATTATTTTCATAAGTAGCAACGTTAGATAATCCCGCTAATGATTTTAGTTTGGAGGCTTCTAAACCGGCTTGGGCGTTTTCTAATTCGGTTTCGGCTATTTTTACTTTGGCAAGTAAATCGGTATTATCCAATACAACCAGCGTATCACCTTTTTTTACAAACTGATTGTCTTTAAATCGGATCTCTTTGACATAACCATTTACGCTGGTTTTTACAGATGCTATGTTACCATCGATTTGTGCATCATCCGTAGATTCATATCGATTGCTTATGACAATCCAAGAAATTGCGAAACCTAAAACTAAAATAACAGCGGCAACAATGCCTGTCATCATCCATTTCTTTTTCTTTTTTTCTTTTTGTTCCATTTTCATTACAATTAATTTGATAGAACAAAATTGAAGAAGAGCAATCGGCTATGAAATGAAGTTGTAACTAAACCGGACAAATTGAGGGCTGAAAATTCGCTGACAGAAAATTATTTGCCGGATAGCCAGTTAAGAAACTCGGGGACTTTGGCTTTGTTGATTTTAATTTTTTCGTTGAAAGGAACCGAAAGTGTTACGGAAAGTGAACGGGCAAAATATTGTGCAGCTTCTTTTACTGCATCGCGCTGAATAAGGCATTGCCGGTTTGCCCTGAAAAAGCCGAAACCTACAACTTTTTCGAGTTCGTCGAGTGGTTTGTTGATCGTATAATTCTTTTGCTCGAAAGTGATCAGGTGGGTAATTTTATTTTCGAGGTAAAAAACAGCAATCGAATCAACCCTTACAGGCAGTATTTTATCCTTATAATACACTAAAACGGAAACTTTTTTTTGTTGTGATTCTTTATTCTTAAAGAGTTGAAATATTGTTTCAATTCGCGATGAACTTCCGGCAAACTTTTTCTCAAGTTCATGATATCGTTTAAGAGATGCGGCTATATCGGCCTCGTCAAAAGGTTTCAAAATATAATCGATGCCGTTTGCCTTAAAGGCCTTAACGGCATATTCGTCGAATGCAGTGCAAAAGATAACTGGCGTTGAAACCGACGCAGCCTGAAAAATTTCGAAGGACAAACCGTCTCCTAATTGAATATCACTGAAAATGAGATCAGGATGATCGTTATTTTTGAACCATTGAATTGCGTTGCCCACAGAATTAAGGGTTGCCACAATCTGGATTTTTGGATCTATGGACAGAAGGTTCTCCTTCATGTCTTCGGCGGTATAGGTTTCGTCTTCAATGATGGCTATCTTCATGGCTTAGAATTTTAATACTTACCGAAAATTGTTCCTCATCTTCCTGTATAATAATTTCATCACCCGAGATGATTTTATAGCGTTCAGACAGGTTCAGCAGTCCGGTACCCGAAGTTTCTCCCTCGGGGGTTTTATTCTGTCTATTGTTACTAACAGTCAGATATTCGTCAGCATAGTTCAACTTGATAAAAAGCGGATGTTCAGTGGTGAGGGCATTGTGTTTAATGGCATTTTCGAGTAATTGTTGTATTGAAAAACCCGGGACATAACCAGATTGCACTTCTTCCGGTACATTCAAAGAAAATTGCAATGCGTCGCCAAATCTGACTTTTTGGAGTTCGAGGTAATCTATACAAAATTTGAGTTCATCACAGAGCCGGATTACTTTGTTTTCATTTGAGGTAACCGAGGCTCGCAAAAAATCGGATAATCGTTTCAGATAAATTTCAGCATCCTGAGGTTGTTTTCGTATCAGTGATTTTAGTGTATTCAGGGCGTTGAATAAAAAATGCGGATGAACCTGCTGCTTCAGTTGCAAATAGGTGGCTTCCATATTTTTCATTCGGAGCCGGGCATTCTCTATTTTAAGATTTGACGATGTGTCGATTATAATCGCAATGTTAAGCAGGAGATGAATGGTTAAATTCACGAAGATAAGTATTGCCAGGAATAAAATAACCATAAATAGAGTTTTGGGATGCTGATGTTGCGATATAAAATATAGATCGTTGGAATTTGCTGTTCCAACTTTTATTATCATTTGTTTTCCCAACCAGTTGATCAACATTCCGCCGCTAAATAATGGAATTGAGGAAAACAATGCATTTGTCAGGAATGTTCTCCGAAAGGCTTTAGCTGGATTTTTTTCTCTCTTTTTTAAATAACTGGTAATCCATATGTAGCCTAAACAAATAACAAAGACGATTCCTGCTATAATTAAAGCAAACAAAATGTCGTATAGCCAAAAAGAAGAATAGGGTATTTTAATAAAATAAAATTGAGATACCACGACAATCCCCAGTGCCAGCACACCCGCAGCAATCGCTCCAAAAATTGAGATTATGTATAATTTTTTCAATAATATTTTTTCCATCATTCAAATTTAAGAAATTAGATCATTATTGATGGCTCGTTGATGCTAAAACAGACAGAAACGGAACTGAAACAGGCAAAATTGATTTGAACAATAATCTTTAGTCTCTTTTGCCAAGTAATCCATCCAGATTATGCTTTATTTGGCCTCCTTTATTAAATCACACCTTCTTAATTATTCATTGAGCAGACTTGATTTGATGCTCATAGTTGAGTTTTTCTCTTAATAAATGCATATCCTCACTAACCTTCTTTTCAATTACCTTGGCATAAACCTGTGTGGTGGTAATTTTTGAATGACCAAGCATTTTGCTTACGGTTTCAATGGGTACGCCATTGGTGAGCGTTACCGTGGTGGCAAAGGTATGCCGTGCGCAGTGAGTAATCCACTCAACAGCAAGCCGAAACAGAATACTGCAAACCAAACGTAACAGGTTTATAATGAATGGTTTTTCTCTTTTATGCACTTTGTGAAAAAACAGGTTTCAGCAGAATATTGCAGCTTTTCAGTTACCAGACCGTTAACCGGGCAGTTACCGGAACAATCATTGGTAACGAAAAGCAGGTAACAGAAATTCGAACAGGGTTTTATTCACTT
>Ga0183096_1002481_pt1 | contig 12592 bp, 8 predicted proteins | sample Biomet5_FD_127791 | JGI IMG/M metagenome (GOLD analysis project Ga0183096, IMG submission 127791) | Microbial communities from bioreactor (seeded with sewage sludge) at LBNL, California, USA - Biofuel metagenome 5 (version 2) (version 3) | ecosystem: Engineered > Bioreactor > Anaerobic >... | reverse complement strand
ATGGCAATTCACTGATTAGTTTTATGACGGTTTTAAAAAACCAAAATAAGTACAACCTTACTGCCCAAGATAATGATGGGATCTATTGTCAAAAAAGGTTGAGTAGAGTACTTTCATTTATTTGTGCATGTTATTCAAAGAATTTCATGTGCGTTTTATTTAACTGTCAAAGTCAGGTTTTAAGGTAATTTTTCAGTGATTTTCCAGTAATTTTCCAGTGATTTTCCAGTGATTTGCCAATAGTTCTTAAACGATTTCGTCCTCTTTAACTGTCAAGTTTTCCATGTTATTCTTTCTAGTGTCATACCAATTTAAATTTGGTGCGTTTTTATATACTTTAAATGCTATATAACTCTTAATGGTGAAAATCAAACTTAAAGATGGCGAGGAGCACTACCTCCAAGACTTTGTTAAAAAAGGGCAGAAAAATGCAAGAGAATTGATCAGAGCCCGAATTTTATTACTTGCAAACAAGAATAAAAAGAATCTAGAGATCGCTGAAATACTGAATGTTGGCAGGAATACCGTTGGGAGAACCAAGAAGAGATACTTGGAGGAAGGTCTCCAAAGAGCTATTCAAGATAAGCCAAGAACTGGTCAACCCATAAAATATACAGAGAAACACATTGCAGAAATCATAGCTCAAGCATGTACTACACCTCCTGATGGAAGAAAAAAGTGGACACTTGTACTGCTTACTGAAGAGTTGAAGAAAAAAGAAGGGTTTGAGACAATAAATAAAGAGAGCATCAGGCTTGTTTTAAAAAAAGCAAAACTAAGTCTTGGTCGAAGAGAATGTGGTGCATCCAAACTATAGACGCAGAATATAGGGAAAGAATGTACGACATTCTTGACCTCTACGAAGAAGATTATGATCCAGAAAAACCTCTAATATGTATTGACGAAAAACCAAAGCAACTTCCTGGAGATAAGAGAAAGTCCATTCCGATGAAACCTGGAAGTCCAGAAAAATATGATTACGAATATGTTAGGAATGGAACTACAAACATATTCATGGCAGTAGAATTTAAAGCAGGAAAAAGGATGACTTTGGTTACCAATAGAAGGACTAAGATAGATTTTGCACATTTTGTTAAGGCACTTGTAGAAAGGAATTTGAAAACAAAAACTATCCGTTTGGTCATGGATAATCTCAACACCCACAAAAAAAGTCGCTTGAAGAAGCTTTCGGAAAAGAAGAAGCAGAAAAGATTCTTAAAAATGTAGAATTCCATTATACTCCTAAACATGCGAGTTGGCTGAATGCAGCAGAAATAGAGATTAATGTCATGGATATAGAATGCACTGGAAGGAGGATTGGTAACATGGGTACTTTGGTTCATGAAGTGGATTCCTGAGCTAAGAGGAGAAACGAACATGAATGTAAGATCAACTGGAAGTTTACTCGAAAAATTGCTGACGAAAAAATGTCAAAATACTATGCACCATAAATAAATTGTCACGACACTAGGGCGATTTTTCAGGTTGTCCTGCGCAGAAAAAGTTACTCTAGCGAAGCATACACTTCTAAGAAACTCAACTGAGAAGCCCAATTGATCTCAAAAAACAGATATTCAGCATATGCATCATCTTAAAACAATCATAAACTTTATTAAAGCTAAGTACGTTGTAAGAATAAGGGAGTATTCTATAAATTGGTTTTAAATGTATTTGCTAAAAGGTAATAATAACTTGAAAGCAGTTTATTGGAAATACATTTTATTAGAAAAATGTTTTATTGAAAAAGCATTAGTTGGCAGGGATTGAGTCCCTATTCTCTAGTCCCTACCTGCGATCCAACCCAAGATTAAGAGGAAACCCTATTACTCTTAATCTCACATAGAAGTAGATGGTAGGGGCCGAGTCCCTATTCTCGAATCCCTACCTGCGATCCAACCCAAAGATTGAGAGGAAACCCTATTACTCTCAATCTACACTCATTTTATAACTACACGGGGATATATATCATAACCGACCAAAAAAACAATTCGTGATTTTAATTTTGCTTTGGCTATTTATTTTTGATATAAACAAAATTTTTAATGCCATTAAAAATTTTGCTGGTATTGATTTAGTTGAACCTTTGTAAATATCATCTTATTAAGTACTAAAGAAGTGTAAATATCATCTTATTAAGACGTACTAAAGAAGTTTTTCATATTACTTAATAAGATTAAAATGCTCTGAAGAAAGACTACAAGTACTAAATACAAGTTTTAGCGAAATACCCGAGGCTAAAGACTTTAGGATTTATACTTCGTTCTTTAAAACCCTGCTTTTCTCGTATAGGAGTCTGGTGTATCTGACCTTACGCATAACCTGCCCGAAAGTATAAAGAAATTTATCATCATACTGTTGAGGTAAAGCTGAAGGAAAACGAAAAAAGTATTTAACCTTCACAGCAATTTATGAAACGGTCGCCTACATCATAAATATGTATATAAACTTAGGAACGGTCATAAGGTTTATTAAAAATAAAGACATTATGAAAAATAGTAAGTTGCCCTAGAAATTAGTTTAGAAGTAGATGGTAGGGTTACCGAGTCCCTATTCTCGGATCCCTACCTGCGATCCAACCCAAAGATTAAGAGGAAACCCTATTACTCTTAATCTATACTCTTATAGTAGCGTGGGAATATATATCATAACCGACCAAAAAAACAGTTCATAATCTGAATTTTCAAACATCTCTTGAATTTGTTTGGCTGCGAAACTTTTAATGGTCTTAAAATATTCAATCAAAACATAAAATTTAATACATTAAATTGGTAGTAAGTACCATAAAAATCTTTTTTTGAAACTCCAAATATAGGGTTATATGAAGAAGTTTCATATGTAAAACTTGAAACGATGGTAGCGAGAACCAAATAAACAGTGGCTCTAAGGTAGTAATAGCCTCGGTTGAAATACCGTAGATGCCTGCTGTTTTAACGGCGGGAGCTGTCACAAGCCATATCTTTTGAACCACAACCGGTGCAACGTTTGATCACGCTGATAGGGTTTGGGATAAGTTCATCAAACTCAAACGTTTCTCGGGTTTTCGGTCAAGCCTTTTTTCAAAAGGGTTGTGCCACAACCGGTGCAACGTTTGATCACGCTGATAGGGTTTAGGATAAGTTCATCAAACTCAAACGTTTCTCGGGTTTTCGGTCAAGCCTTTTTCAAAAGGGTTGTTTGAAAAGGCTTATTGAAAATATAGTTTTCTTGCCCGGAATTCAGCTTTTTTGAGCGAAGTAAAAGGGGACTCGAGAGAGATGTATGCTGGCTGCAGAAAAGGGAGGAGACCTGGGTCATTCAAGCCCTTTAGTGCTCCAGCCATTTTAATTAGTCTTTTAGTAGGTTTTCAAACAAGATAGGCCTTGAGTGGAGGGAAACCGTTAAAACACACGGAACTGTAGCTCTGGGTATAGGCGCCTGTCGTAAAGATGTATACGCGGTTTCCTTCTCGCATTGTGTGGGGAAACGCATACTTGTGATGCTCATACAGGATATCCATGCTGTCACAGGTCGGGCCTGCAAGAATTACTTCTTCGGCACAACCCTTTTTATCACAGAAAATGGGGTATTTGATGCATTCATCAAGGGTTTCTATAAGGCCCCCGAATTTGCCAATGTCAAGATAAACCCATTTGTACTGGTTGAATCTGGCTTTTTTGGAGATCATTACAACTTCACTTACTATTATGCCGGCATTGGCAACCAGGGAACGTCCAGGTTCTATAATAATTTCAGGTAGCTCTTCTCCAAAGTCCTCATGTAAAAAGCGGCGGATTTCTCCAGCATAGGTCTCAAGGTCATGAGCCTGATCCTGGTATTTTGCAGGAAAACCTCCACCAAGGTTGATCATTTTCAGATGTATGCCTTTTTCAGCTACTGCCTCAAAAAGATACTTACATTTGGAAATGGCATTGTCCCACTGGCCAATGTCCCTCTGCTGAGAACCAACATGAAAAGAAAGACCATAAGGCTCAAGCCCTAACTTTTCAGCCTTCAGAATGAGCTTATATATCAGGTCAGGGTGCGAACCGAACTTCTTTGAGAGAGGCCAGTCAGCCCCGTCGCTTTCAGTAAGGACACGGAAAAACACTCTTGAACCCGGGGCTTTTCTAGCTAACTTTTTCAGATCGCTGTCGGAGTCAGTAACGTAAAGCTTCACTCCTTTTTCATATGCGTACTCTATATCTTTCTCTTTTTTGATAGTATTGCCGTAACTGATCCTTTCAGGTTCTACCCCAAGCCTGAGAAGCTGATCAAGTTCGTAAATCGTTGCTACATCAAAATTGGAGCCTTTATTCTTCAGGGCAAGCACAACCTCATCCATGGGGTTAGCCTTTACAGCATAGTGAATTTTTGCAAAGGGCATGTGCTCTACAAGCTCGTCATAGCTTTGCTCTATCTTCTGCAGGTCAACAGTTAAAAATGGGGTTTCCTTATCCCGGGAGAACTTTTTGATTCGGTTAAAATCATCTCTTGAAACGAAATCCTCCAGCGGGAACACATAGTGCTCTTTTCTCATATCTACTCCCTTCTAAAATTAAAACTGATATATGCTCAAACTATGTATATACTGGTTAATAATTTTTAGTATATTGGTAATTTGTAATGATTATTCAGTTTATAATCAATTATTTTGATAATGAACGAAATAAAGCGATTCAAATAGGATTTTATGTATATAAAACTAATTCTCGGTGAATATCAAGACATTAAAATAACTGAAATCAATAGATGTTTAATAAAAATAGTCATATCATGATAAAAGACCTAATTAATCCCTTTTTTTGTATTAAATGCACCAAAAATCCTTTTATCTATGCAGAAGACACGAGAAATCTTAGATATTCTCAGAATATTCAAAATCGATTTTTATCCAAAAAAGAAGCATTAAGGATTTAAAAGGAAATAAAAGCTTAATTAAGCGATTAAAAGGTTATAAAACCTTTTTTTATCCATGATATCTAGAAGCAACTCATTTTAATCCATTTCATAATAAGCCAGATTTGCTAAGTTTAAAAATAAATTTAAAACATTTTGGTATATTTTATCTGGTTCTAAACAGCACTACCAGTATCCCGATTCCTGCAAACACGAGACCGTAAGTTATAACTTCCAGACTTAGCTGAAAAAAAAGAAATACAGTAGAGAGGGCTCCAAAAAACGGAAGCAAGGGAAAACGTCCAATATTCAGGGGAACCTTAAAAGGGCGATTCCTTCCGGGATCAGTATAACGGAGCTTTATCAGAGAGAGATTGACCATAAAAAAGATAATAAAAATCATAAAATTAGAAATATTTGCTACGATTGCAACATCCCTGAATAGCACAAACAGGGCGGAGAGAAAGACAACTCCTAAAATTGCGACCCATGGTGTCCGGTAACGGGGGTGCACTTGGGAAAGAAATTTAGGGAGCGACCCTGAATCTGCCATACCATATACAATCCTTGACCCTCCAAGCATAACCACAAGTACAGTATTCATAGTGGAAAAAAGGGCTATCCAGGACATGAGGACAAAAGCCTTATTCCCCAGAGAAATAGCCACAACATCCGCAAGGGGAGTCCCTGAAAGTCCAAGAACCCTAAAATCAAGCACGCTTACGGCAGTTACTGCCACGCACATGTACAGGAAAACTGTAATAAAAATGGCAATAAGTAGGGCTTTTGGAGTTGTCTTTTCGGCTTCTTTTGTTTCCTGGGATAATCGTACAATATCCTCAAAACCGAGAAATGCAAAAAAAATCAGAGTTGAAGCCTTGAATATTCCTGCCAGGTCTGGAGCTTCGAGATAATTTACCGTTCCAAGGTAAGGGAGACCTGTATAAATTACAATTAGAAGCCCTGACACTTCAATAAAACTTATGAAAATAGCCAGCCTGGCAGATTCCTTGATTCCGTAAACCATGATGGGGCTGAGAAAGATAAACAGGCCTAAAGTTCCTGTCAAATATCCATTCCCGAAAAGGTTGCTGAAATACCTGCCAAACCCGAGGGCAACCGCAGAACTCGTTATTGCTACAAAATATATGACAAGCAGCCCAACAAACAGGCCAATGCGTTCTCCAAAAGCTCTTCTTACGAATCCATATTCTGCTCCAGCTTTTGGAAACATGGAAGCGAGTTCCATATAGCTAAAAGCAGAAAGTGTGGCTGTTGCTCCGGCAAACAGAAAAGAAAACCAGACCATATTGCCTGCAAGCCCTGCAGCTTTTCCCATAAGCACGTAGATTCCGGCTCCTAGAATATTGCCAATTGCTACCAGAGTAACCTCCAGCAGATTTAGTTCCTTTTTCAGTTCTGACTCCCCTTTCATAATAAGCCCCGCGCCAAAACTTGAAAAACTCAAGTACAAAAATAATAAAAGTAATAAATAATAGAAATGGAACATTTACCTGTCAGAAAGACTATCCTATGAGAAGCTGTGATTACTTTCTATTAACTGGCTCTCAAAAGTTCTCTTTTCAAGAATTTAGAAGTTTTACCATTAAGTAGCTCCACGGAAGGCTGCTGAAAAAAGCTAAGGCCCCGTCTCAGAATAAACTGTGCAGATTTCCAATTGGACGCTTTGATTTTCACTATCAAGGTAGCCAATCAAAGTTACAATAAATTATAAGTTGCATAGGTTATTTCGTTGCGGGTACTAAGTAAGGTCTCCAGGATAGACTAGCCGGATTTTACCGGGCTGAGAGATACCTTACACTCAAGCTTAAAATAAAGATTTTCCGGTTTTAATGTACGCATTTTCCGGTTTTAATGTACACATTTTCAGATTATACTTTCATTTTCCTGGCGAGTTCTCGGCCGATTTCCTCAACCTTTTTCAAATCTTCTTCCCTGGGTTTACCCTTTACCTGAAGCGTTCCAACAATTTCCATCTTCGAGGGAACCAGAATTTCTCCTGCTTGCTTCAGAGCGCCTCCTCCCCAGCCGAAAGATCCGAGTATAACTCCATATTTTGCAGGCGGCTTGAGAGCTTTTACCAGGTAAGTGCCGTAAAGGGCAAGAGGATGCATGCCTGCAAGGACGGTTGGAGCTCCAAGGATAACAGCGCGGGAATCAACCAGTTCTCTTGCAATATCTCCTGTATTCGCAACTTCAAGGTCATAGATTCTGACATCTACACCTTCTTTAAGTAAGGTTTCTGCGATTGTCCTGACCATTAGTTTTGTGGATCCCCACATACTCACATAGACAATAAGGGCTTTATTTTCGGTCTCTCCTGCAGTCCATTTTGCGTAGGGCTCAAGTATACGCTGAGGGTTTTTATAGATAGGCCCGTGACTCGGCGCAATAATTGCGATATCAAGATCCTTAATTTTTTCAAGGGCCTTTGCCCCCATTTTTCCAAAAGGCATCATGATTTCCCCATAATAGCTTTTTGCAAGAGGAATAAGGTCTTCCAGATCCTCATCATAAACGCCCTGGGCTGTATGAGCCCCAAAGAAATCACATGGGAAAAGGACCCTGCCTTCAGGTAGGTATGTGAACATGGTTTCAGGCCAGTGGAGCCAGGGAGCCTCAATAAAGCGCAGTTTTTTTCCTCCCAAATTAATAGTATCTCCATCGGCAACGACTTTAACCCGTGCGTCTGGCAGGTCATGGTAAAGGCGTGCCATTTTCACACCTCTCTCAGTCGTAACAAGCACTGATCCTGGAGCCTGATCCATAATATAACGAATTGCACTGGAGTGGTCGGGTTCGGCATGATTCATGATCAGGTAGTCCAGTTTTTCCAGGCTGGAAACCAGGTTTATTTTCCCCTCGAACTCCTCTTCGAAACCAGGGTTCACGGTATCAATAAGTGCTGTTTTTTCTTCTCCTTTCACAAGATAAGCGTTGTAGCTTGTCCCCTGAGACAGTGGAACCAGCGCATCAAACATTCTACGGCTCCAGTCTTTTGCCCCAACCCAGAATACATCTTTAGCAATTTCAGGAACACTGTAAATCTCCATATTTTTACCTCCATTCTCCCAATGCAGTAAAATGGCTCAAAATAAAAAGCAGACAAAGCTGTCTGCATATATCAGTCCGAAAACTGGATTTATTTAATGACTAATTTAATAACTATATTGTATTTGTCCGATATATTTATTAGGCAAAACCCTTAACTGATAAAACCTTAGAGGCTGTCTTAAAATTCAAATCATTTATACAATTGGATAATAGGCAACGTTCCGTTTAAATTCATATTACGCACTCGATGTATAAAATCAAACACAATAAACATCATGGTTTAAACTTTCGTTTTGGACATTAACAGTTTGACACTCCGTTTATCAATTTAAATGCATAAGTCCTATCCCAATTATAGAACCAGATTTAATTTTCAGACATGCTCTTAGATTTTAACTGATTTTTTAACTCGGTAAGGGAAATATAATTTTGAAAAAAATTATAATGAAACTGTACCGTCTTCTCTTTTTTTATAGTATTTTTTTAGAAAAATTAAAAAAAGAAAAACTTTATATAGACAGCAGTAAGTTATCTTCTTCCTAGCAGGCAAGAGTTAACAAAATTATGTCCACTGTGGCAATCCGTGAGCCTGGAAAATATTCGGTATTGAAATGAGGCTTTAATACCTAGAATATAGCAGTTACCTAGAATATTGCAGTTAAAAAAAGAAGGGATAATTATGAAAGCATCATCCGTAGAATTGAATCCTAATAAACTGGTACAGTACCTCAATAAACCAGCAAGCGAATTCACCAAAGAAGATATTATTAAGTTTATAAAGGAAAATGGCATTAAGATGCTGACTTTCCGTTATATTGGTGGAGATGGGAGACTCAAAGCTCTCGCCTTTGTGATCAGAGACGAAGAACATCTTGACAACTTGCTTTCCGCTGGTGAGAGAGTCGATGGATCAAGCCTTTTTACATACATCGAAGCAGACTCAAGCGATCTCTATGTCCTTCCTAAATACAGGACTGCCTTCGTGAATCCTTTTGAAGAAATCCCAACCCTGGATATCCTCTGTTCCTACTTCGACAAAGATGGAAACCCTCTCGCAAGCTCTTCCGAAACCGTCATGAAGAAAGCTGCCCAGGTCCTGACCGAGAAGACAGGCTATGAACTTCAGTCAATGGGCGAACTCGAATATTACATCATCGCCAACAAAGAAGACGTCAATATGGCTTTCCCAGCCGTTGACCAGCAAGGATACCACGAATCCAATCCCTTCACCAAATTCGACCAGCTCAGAAAGGAAGCAATGATGTACATCTCCGAAGCTGGCGGAAAAATCAAGTACGGACACTCTGAAGTCGGAAACTTTACTGACGACAAATACTACTACGAGCAGAACGAAATCGAATTTGAGACTGACTCACTTGAGAACACTGTCGACCGTCTGCTTGTCGCAAAGTGGATGCTCAGAATGCTTGCCGACCAGTACGGTGTAATTGTAAGCTTTGCTCCAAAGATTACTGTCGGAAAAGCTGGAAGCGGGCTGCACGTTCACATGAAGCTCCTGAAGGACGGAAAGAGTGTTATGGTCGAGAACGGCGGAGTTAGCGACACTGCAAAAACTGCAATAGCCGGCATTCTTGACATTGCAGCAGGCATTACTGCTTTTGGAAACAGAATTCCAACATCCTACCTGCGTCTTGTACCTCACCAGGAAGCTCCTACCAACATCTGCTGGGGAGACAGGAACCGCTCTGCTCTGATCCGTGTGCCTCTTGGCTGGTTCTCTGAAGAATCCAGCAAGATGGTAGCTATCGCCAACCCGAACTATAATGAAGAGTTCAAGAGCCACAGCTACAAGTCTACCTTTGAATTCCGTGCCGCAGACCCCTCAGCTGACCTTTATCTCCTGATGGCATCATTTGCTGTAGGTATCCGCCACGGCTTTGAAATGGACAATGCCCTTGAGATTGCAAAGAAGCTCTACATCGATGTCAATATTTTCAAGGAAGAACACAAGGACAGACTTGCCCAGCTTGAGCACCTACCTGCATCCTGCTACGAGTCTGCTCAGGCCCTGAAGAAGCTGAAAGACATCTTCATGGAGTACGATGTCTTCACCGAAGGTATGATCAACGACAATGTACAGTACCTTGAAGGTCTCGACGACAACCAGCTCAGTGAGAGACTCTACGGTAAGAACGAAGAAATCAGGAAACTTGTGGACTCTTACATCCACATTGGATAATCCTGTTTCAGCATTTTAAAAAAACCTTTTTCCACAAAAAATGCAGAGTCCTGCTTCCCAGGAAGCAGGGTTCTGTCAATAGTATTTTTTTGAAAGCACTCTTCTGTCATGTTTTATGAAAGAAGTAAGTTTCTTGCTGCTTTTATCAGACATTTCGTTACTTTTCGCTTACGGTTCTTACTGCTTTTTATTTCAGATCTCTTTTTACTCTTCACTTAAGGCTTTTTACCTCAGATCTTACCTCGGTTCTTAATATAGGGACTTTCTTTTCCGGATTTTTTCTTCGGGCTTTCTCGATTTTTTTTCCGATTTTTTCTTCAGGCTTTCTCGATTTTTCCCGTTTTTTCTTCGGGTTTTATCCGATTCTAATTTTTCAAGGTAACACTTCATAGCTTATTCAGGTTTACACCCAGAGACTGCGATACGGGGTTGGTTTTATCTATCTTAACGAAATCTATAGGGAACGTAAAGTAATAAGAGCTCAAATTGATCAGAAATGAAAGAAAACAGCAATCCAGAAAACCCCGGGAGCCAGGAAAAAAACCTCTCTGAAACCCCGATCCCAAAAATAACAATCATCTGTTCTGCCCCCGACCTTGCCAGCCAGACCATTAAGACCCAACTTTTAAACCTCATAGAATGGAGACTCCTCGAGATTCCTGAAAATTCCGGATTCTCTGCAGCTAGGGAATCGCAGGACGGAAAATTCAGACTTGTTGATATTGAGGAAACGCATGTCTTCCAGGACGGACTCGACAGAAAACTTGAAAATGCAGGGTTGCCAGCTTCTCTTATAATTTTCGCATCCAAACACCGGAGCAAAGAGGAGATTTCTTCCCTTACCGTACATTGCACAGGGAACCCCTCAGACGATGTAAGGCTTGGAGGCTGCCCGAAATCTCTTGCAGTCTCTTCTCCGGCTGCTATGAAATCCATCCTTGCGGAAATGAAGCGCCTGGCTGAGCAAAAAGGCCTTAAGTACGATGTTACCCTCGAAGTGACCCATCACGGGCCCACTGAACTTTCAGTTCCTTCACTTTATGCCGAAATAGGAAGCACTGAAGTACAGTGGAAAGATCCTGAGGCAGGCGAGGTTGCTGCAAAAGCTATCCTTGCAGTCTCTCTTGAAAAAGTCCCGGTTGCCATCGGTTTTGGGGGAGGACATTATGCCATGCGCCAGACAAAGCTTTTGTTTGAAACCAAAATCTCTTTTGGGCATAATTTTCCCAAGTACAAGCTTGAATTTGTGGATGAAGCCCTGATCAGACAAGCAATTGAAAAATCAAAGGCTGATTTTGCTTATTTTGACCGAAAATCCATGAAAAGTGAAGAACGGAAAAAGATTTCCGAAATCCTTGAGAAACTGGGGCTCAGTGTCCTTAAAGAATCAGAGATCAGGGAAAAATATGGAAATTAACGTTAAAACAAACTTTAAAACAAATCCAATTCTCCAGAAAAGTTGTGTTACTGCATATATGGAGCACTCCAGTACACAGAAAGGGATACAATGCTGAACATAGAGCTACTTCCGGTTCTCCTCCGCTTTCTTTTTGGAGGAAGCGCTGTTGCGATTTCCGCAATTGTTGCGAAGAAGTTCGGAGGCAGATTGGGGGGAGTTTTTGCAGCTTTCCCGGCAGTATATCTTGCAGCAATTCTAGGCCTGAGCATAGATTATAAGGGAAGCGAACTGCTCCTGATTTCAGAACAGCTTTCTAAAGGTGCACTTGTGGGAATGCTGGCAGACATTTGCTGTGCTCTTACTGCAAGTTATTTTATTCTCAGGTCTGGGTGGAAAAAAGGACTGGTTTACTCGCTTCTCCTCTGGGCCGTGCTTGCTCCTGCAATCTACTTTGTTTGGTTCAGATTCTGAAAAAAATCTTTGGTCAAGCTTTCTTTAAGAAAGGTTGTGGTCAATTTTTCTTTTAGGACTATTAAAAATGATTTAATAGTTCTATCCAGCTTTGACAAAGATCCCATGGGAGGCTGTTAAGGTCTGGGGACAGGCTCATGTAATAGTCTTTGAGAAAGTAGGGTCATAGGGTGACTAGATTTACAGTGTTTAGCACAGAATTCTGGTTTGTTGATTTTTTTTCATACAGGCCATCTAGTGTCGCGTCAATTCTCAAGGATTTACCGATTTCCGAATAATTGCAATTGATTTTATACGACATTTTGCGGTTGACTCGACACTAGTAAGGTCGTCGTTGAAAATATTTAGACCCTAAAATTTACGGAGAAAATGCTTTTAAATTAAACTTGATCTTATAACTTGGATAGGACTCCATTGGTCATCGGTTAAGGATTCATTTCCTTCTCTTGTTACTCTTTTTGAACCCACTTCATTCAATTATTATTCAATCCATTCATCTCTAAACCTTTCTCTGTTTACATGCGGATCTAATGCTTGACTTTCATATACACTCATTATCGTTTCAAAAGTTC
>Ga0183096_1002479_pt1 | contig 12599 bp, 16 predicted proteins | sample Biomet5_FD_127791 | JGI IMG/M metagenome (GOLD analysis project Ga0183096, IMG submission 127791) | Microbial communities from bioreactor (seeded with sewage sludge) at LBNL, California, USA - Biofuel metagenome 5 (version 2) (version 3) | ecosystem: Engineered > Bioreactor > Anaerobic >... | reverse complement strand
CAGATGCTCCTCGAAAAATTTCTGACTTTGATAACATGAGCTTGATTCAGTTGATTGTGAAAACCGGCATTGCTGACGCCGTATCGTCTCGCCTTTCTGGTATCAAAGATAAGAAGGACGCCGTAGCGGAAACGATTGAAAATAATGTCCGCAGCAAGATCATCAAGGAACAGCTCACAGACCCCGCTTTCTATGAAAAAATGTCGGCACTTTTGGATGAAATTATTGCAGCAAGGAAGTCAAAGGCCCTTGATTATGAAGAATACCTCAAGCGTATTGCAGAACTAGCTAAGCAAGTTGAAATGGGCCAGGTTGGAACTATGCCTGCAGAGCTTGATAGCCCAGGAAAGCGAGCGCTATACAACAACTTGAATCAAGATGTTGGGCTTGCTCTTCGTATCGATGCTGCCGTCAAACATATCCGACCTGATAGCTGGCGCGGAGTGGATGCCTGTGAGAAAGTTATAAAGCAAGCCATTTACGGTGTTTTGCCTAATGTGGCTGAAGTAAATCGAGTATTTCAAATCATCTTTGAGAATAAAGGCGACTACTGATGGTGTCTAGGATAGACCTTGGTGAAATTTTCATTGATGTTCTTAAAAAGGACATAAAAAATATTCACTTAAGTGTGAATCCGCCAAATGGTAAGGTTAAAATATCAGCACCATTGCGAATGAGCCTTGATGCAATACGGTTGTTTGCTATTTCAAAGTTGGGATGGATCAAGACGCAGCAGAATAAAATGCGGAGCCAGCCGCGTGAAACGCCTCGCGAATATTTGGAGAAGGAAAGCCACTTCGTGTGGGGGCAGCGCTATTTACTGCGTATCATTGAGGCCAACGTCACCCCACATGTGGAACTGACCCATAGCGATTTGGTGCTGACTGTTCGTCCAGGATCAGGAGAAGAGAAGCGCCAGGAGATTGTTCAGAAATGGTATCGTGAGCAGTTAAGGGTTGCGGTGGCTCCCCTGGTCCACAAATGGGAGCAGATTCTCGGGGTCCAGGCGGCAGCTTTTTTTGTAAGAAAAATGAAGACGCGCTGGGGTAGCTGTAATCCTTCGTCGCGCTACATACGTTTCAACACTGACTTGGCCAAGAAGCCTTCCCAGTGTCTTGAATATATTGTTGTCCATGAGTTGATCCATCTACTTGAACCGACGCATAATAAGAATTTTATAGATTTGATGGACCAGCACCTGCCAACCTGGAAGTGCTGTCGCGATCACCTTAATAGTATGCCTGTCAGTCATGAGGATTGGCGCTACTAGAAATGTGTAGTAAATTTTTAGTGTGTCATGCACTTCATGGAAATGTTTAAATGCTGCATCTGCGTGTGACGAAGGTGAAATATGGCCTTTAAAAATATTTGTAAGTTCAAGCAGTCGTTATCTATGAAAAAAACTCCAAGGGCACTTTATGGAGCACAAAGAATTGACTTTAAAGATTCTATTGATAGTGTCTTTGAAAAAGTAACGCAAATTATATTCGTGTGCAAGGCGTGCGGTGCAGAGATTGTTGTTACGAAAAAATCATCAATCTTCAATGTTCTTGATAAAGCTAAGCCGTTTCATGTTTTGTATAGTCATATATTAAAACGACAGGTGTGTTGTCCTGGTGTGGGGTTTGTAGTTGCATATAAATACAAATTATTAAATGAAAAATAAATATTGAGGAGTAATTTTGTGGCTTACAAAACTGCTTCTAAAAATCTTCAGCGATGGACGGTTGCTAACGACAAGTTTACGAAGGAACGTTTAAAGCCGGAGACTTACGATTTTAAACTCGATTTTTCAAATTCACTGTATTATGTACAGGATTTTTTAAAAGGTATTGTTGTGGTTTGTGAACACTGTAAGCAACAGATGGAATTCGATAAAAATGCCTTGCGTAAAATGTTTGCTCTTGACACTAAATTCCATGTTGTTTTCAGTAGGTTAAAGAATGGCTATGTTTGTCCAAGCTGTGGATGTGGTAGGCATGTTGTATATTTTGAAAAAATTCAATTAACTAAAAGTGAATTTCGTTCAATTGTCGAAAGGCAAAACAAAGAAATTTTGTTAAAAGAGCAAAAAATGAATCGGGATAAGCTCCGGAGAGATGGTGTTGTTGCTAAGAAGGACACTGTAGCTTCTCCTCGCGACAACAGTACATTTGGTGTTTCAGTGTTCAGTGTGACTGATCTTAAAAAAATCAAGGATAAGCTTCAGTGAATACGGTTTTGTAAGAAACTGTTGGAGGATACTGTCCAGCGTGCGGTCTCCATTCGGCGCTCCGGTGGGGTAATGTTGTTGCTCACTCCTGTGTGGTGCTCGATTCGGTACTCGAAAATGGTTGCCGTCCAGGCCGGGACCCGACTCGGCTTTGAACATGGTCTCTGGAGGCTAAACCCTCCATTTTCGAGGATGGTTGTCCGGTAACACACGGGCGCGTCAAGACAAAAAAAGCCCCAGTACGGGGGGGCGCACTGGGGCTGAGGGAGAGGCCGCATCAGGTCAGGCGGCATCGAAGGGTAAGCATTGCTATTCGGCTTTGTCCTTGGTCCGCCGTTCCCAAAGCTTCATGTCCTTCATCTTGGTACGGCGTTCCCGGGTCAAGGACTTGCACGCCAGGGCCTGGGACTTTTTGTAGCCGTATTTTTTCTTATATTCCTCGGGAGTGAGACCATGGGAGGCCAAGTGCTTCTTGGTGATGACCTTGAAGGACTTCCCGCACTCAAGGCAGGTCACCGAGGCTTCCTTGATGGCCTTTTTCGGGTCCATGGCCGGCGCGGCAGCATCGGCATCAATGTTGGCGATTTGACCAGTGCTGACAGCCGCAATACCCTTGGCGACGGATTTGACCATGCTGATGATTTCATCTTCCGTCATGGGCCGAGCGCTGGCCTGGGCCTTCACGATTTCAAGGGCGCTCTGGATATACTCTTCCATTAAGTCCTCACAGGATGTAGTGATGCTTGATTGAGATAAAGTTGTTGACCAGATATGGCATGATATTTTTGTTGTCAAGGATAAAACAATGAAAAATTATTCAGAAATAGGAGATTGGCATAGAATGCCCGCTGCGTTCGAGTGGTCTCCTACTCTAGTAACAGGCGCATAATGCGTTAAGGTCTAAGAGGATATCCGGCACGACTATTGCTTTGCATAAATCTTCCTGAACACGATAATTGCGCAGGCCAATTTCACAAAGGCAATGAAGGTCGATAACTAGTGGCAATATCTCGTTCGAATACCGCGAAAGCCTTTCAGCCAAGCGAATGTGCGCTCTACGACCCAGCGGCGAGCGGGATGAAGACCTTCTTGCTTCTCATTTTTTTCCTCCCCTCGGGAACGGATATGCGATTCAAACCCATATGAATACACTTCTTCATGTACACGTGGATAATCATAGCCCTTGTCCAGACATAAGTGATAGCTATCGATGCAAATATTAAACATGGAAATAAGATCACTATTATTTTCAATCGTTAAGCCAACCAGTCGACTGTCGTGAACATTTGCTCCAACGACAATGACCCCGAGGGGTGTCCCTTCTTGGTCGACATGCAAATGAATCTTTGTTCCAGAGCGTCCCCTGTCTGTTGGATTCGCTCCAAGGCCTTCAGCCGCTTCTTTTTTTTGTGCGAACAGGTGCCTGAATCAAAGAGCCGTCCATGGATTGCCAGGAAAGATGAAGACCTTGCTGAAGATGATAATTTTCCAGGCATATCTTCATCAATTGGTCAAATACTCCACGTCTCGCCCATCGGCGATAGTGCTCATGAATAGGCGCTTTTTGATCCATAGCTCCTTGGGATCATACTCCACTGACATCCTGTTTTCAGACGGAAGATGATGCCGTTCATTATGTTCCGAGAGGAAATCGGAGGGCTTCCGCCAGAACGCTTTCGCTTAAACGGGTCAAGGAGCGGTTCTAATTGTGCCCATAACTCGTCCGGCAGTTCGGTAAAATCATACGGGGTACTCATACCCAAGATTATTAAATGAAATTAGATATTTAGCAATACTCGTGCCGGACATGCTCTAAATTGCGACGAGTTTATTCAACCGCGATTAAACCCCGTCTGGCCTCATTGTTCGCTTGCAACTCTCGGGAATAGTTCATACATTGCCACCATGGGGAGGAAAAAATGAACAAAAGCGAGTTGGTCAAAGCCTTTGGTGAAAAATACGATCTTGATGCTCAAGCAGCTGCTGACATTGTAAATCTTTTGTTTGAATCTATCCGGCAAGCTCTAAACAATGGTGATCGTGTAGAGATCCGTGGGTTTGGTTCTTTTTCAGTCAGAGAATATGAAGGCTATACTGGACGAAATCCAAAATTAGGTATTGATGTTACAGTAAAGCCCAAAAAGCTTCCATTTTTCAAGGCAGGCAAAGAATTGAAAGAATATCTTAACCGAGAATAACTTGATCTGCTTGTCCTCGAGTGAAAGCCATCGAAAATGGAGAACGCAAGACTCCGTAAATCACGATCTAGGCCGGGACGGAATTTTTAAAAAATATTTTGGAAATTAAATGGACAAATAAAGTTTGATGGCGAATTTCAGTTTTCAGGGGGACGCCGATTAGGACGTCTAAGTCCATATCGTAGAGAGAGTTTGATAATAGTTAAAGACGAGGTGAAGAGTGTCCGAATCATGCCCTCGCGATAAATGCAAAATACAGAATGTTTGTTCTGAGATTCATAAGCTTGGCTATGGAGATGATCCTGCATGGTTGGCGATCGTCTTAATTGTAAGAAATTTGTTGTCAAAGTTCTCTTGCTTTACTGAGTCTCAAAAATCTCTTTTAAAAAGCTACGTATTCTACGAATTAAAACAAAGGGATTTCTCTTCTGAGCATTTAGATTCAGTAGTTCGGCGTCTGGAGAATTTTTTTGAAGACAATAAAAAGGCTAAAGGCCTAAGAGAACAATTTGCTCGACAAAATGAAATTATTGGTTCATTGACCGGTGCTATTGATGATTTTTTGCGTGAATTGTTTTTCTCAGAGTCATTTCGAAGTGATTTGATTGCTAAATATGGGAGAGAATCCCTTGATGTTTTAAATAAAGATGATGATCCCGGCTTAATTGTTAAGAAAATAAAAACAATGGTTGCAGAAATGATCTCTGGCTATCAGAATGAAGCCAAAGAATGGAAGTCCAAGGCAAAAAGTTTAGAGCAGGCAATAACGGTGGATTCGTTGCTTGCCCCACTGCACAATCGAGGCTCTCTTGAAAAATATTTACGCAATGAAATTATAAAATGCGAAACAGATGGCTGCAAGCTTTCTGTTCTAATGATGGATATTGACAATTTTAAAGAAATTAATGATGGGTATGGCCACAATGTTGGCGATGATGTGCTTAGAACTTTTGCAAAGATAGTTAATAGCCATGCTGTTGTGCACGATTGGTATGCAGCTCGTTATGGCGGAGATGAACTGATTATTGTTTGCAATTCATCTGGAGACGACGTTATGCTCCATGCTGATGCAATTAGAGTCGCTGTTCAAAATTATGAGTTTTTCCCGCGAAAGGACGGGAAAGTACAGGGTAGTAGTGTTAAGTTTACTATTTCTATCGGTGTTGGGGAGTATGTCGATGGAATGTCCTCTGACGACTTGGTAGACGCAGCTGACAAAGCGATGTATCAAGTTAAAACGGCTGGGAAAAATAATGTTGCTATTTTTGAACCAGATGATGAAATTTTGTAGGCTTCCGTAGCGGATTCTATAACCAATAATTGCAACAAGTTACTGCTATTTTTACAGGCTGGGTGGTCTTTCTTGTGCTTGGATTCCTAGCCACGCCCCTTGGTTCGCCTCACGCCGCGTTCCCGTCCATGACTTGGCGTATAGCCTGGCCGGCCCTATTACCCCACGACTCGATCCAGTGCCCTTCAGCCGCCGCCGACCCCATCGATGATCACAGGGTGGCTCCAATTCGTGAGCGCGCCGTGGCTCCATAGGGGCGGTCCGGACTTCGAAAATGGTGCGCGGCTGGGTGGCCGGGACCCGAAGCGCCACAGGATCTGGTCCCGTGGCCTCAGGTCTAAGCGATGGCTACCATTTTCGACGATACGGTCAGGCGGTGGGGCATGTTGTGTCTCCGAGGTCAGCCCAGGAAGACCAGCGGACTGGATCCAAAAACTTCAGCCAATTTCGCCGCCATTTTTTTGCTGATGGGCCTACGGCCATGTTCAAGGTCTGACACCACGGTTTTCGACACCCCCAGCCGCTTAGCCAGTTCTACCTGCGTCCATCCCTCACGTGTCCGTCCACCACGAACCAGCCTGCCAGGATTTCGTGGACCGAATACCTCTTCAGGGTCGTAAGTTTCTGTTTCTTCGAGTGTTTGCCGGATAGCGGCTTCAACAGCGTCGGCGACACCGCTTTTGACCCGGATGTGCAAATCAACAAATCCGTCGGTAATTTGCGCCCTCGTGACTTCCGACATACAGCACCTCTATTTGATTCTCTTCAATTATTTCGCGCCACACGGCGACATAAGTTGGTCGTCCGCGCAGGATATGGCAGTGGTGACAACCAGGTCGACCGGAGATTTTTCCATAACGAGGCCAGCAGGGTAGGACCGGACCAATAGCCTCAAGCTCGGTCGCGAGGAGTTCGACAGCATCACGGACTTTGGGTGGAAGCTGGCGATGCCCTTACGCGCCGTGTTCGAGAACCGAATTTTCCAGCCCATGCGAGAGAAGTACACTTTTTTTGTGAACTGTCAAGTGCGGTGAAGTGACTGGGTTCTCGGGCAACATGCTAATTTTATATTACTTTTTCAATATGATCGTCGCGCGGGTCACAACCGAATCTGCATAAGGCTGAAGATAAAAGTGGAGCCAAAAATCGATAGCCAGCTTATAATCGCACAAAAAGTGGTAACCCGAAAAGTCTAACCCCGGGATTTTCAGCACCTCACCCTGAAAAATCGGGACGTAGTGGGAAACAATGGTTTTTTCGTTTCCTCTACTACGCCCACCGCCTGTCTCCCTCATCCCTTTCTACCGCCAGAGCCAGCTTGCGCGAACAATACCGCTATACATGTTTTGATGTCGGCGGATTGATTTTTTATATTCTTGGATGCAATCATTATTTATATACAGAAAGCATACCAGAAGTTGATAAGTTTTAATTTGATGACAACGTGATCATTCAAAGTCCTCTGCAATGAATTTTTAAATAATAAATTGCTGGCAAACTTAAATATCCAGGAAAATGACAAAAGCAAGGTTTGGCTTCAAATAATTATTGACAAACCTATGGTTTTTGGCTAGTCTTTTTTCAGCTTGGAGGTCATCCTTAAAAGCAAATAATTACAAATTAAGAGAGGTGCTGAGAATGAACAAAACAAAGATTGATTGGACTGATTGCACATGGAACCCGACAACTGGATGCACAAAGATAAGTGCTGGATGCGCAAATTGCTATGCGGAATTAATGGCTAAAAGATGTAAGCTGATGGGTCTGGTAAAGTATCGAAATGGATTTGACCTGACACTTCATCACGACATGTTAAATAAAAAAATGAGTTATCGAGATCCAAAGATGATATTCGTAAATTCTATGTCGGACATCTTTCACAAAGATATTCCGCTTAAATTTATTGAAGAAGTTTTTGCATATATGCGGCGCGCTCCTCAACATATTTTCCAGGTGTTGACAAAACGAGGCGATCGACTGGAAGAATTGTCCCCCCATTTGTTTTGGCATGATAACATCTGGATGGGAGTGACTGTAGAGACCGAACAGGTATTAGGTCGTATTGATAACTTGCGAACAACTCCAGCGATTGTACGTTTTGTTTCCATTGAACCACTCCTTGGTCCACTTCCTGCCCTGAACCTCGAAGGCATCCATTGGGTTATCGTCGGTGGCGAGTCAGGGCCAAAAGCACGTCCGATGGACTTGGACTGGGTAAGACCAATTCGCGATAAGTGCATCGAAATGAACATACCATTCTTTTTTAAACAAATTGGAGGCTTCAGGAAGCAGGAAGGGTACAACATCCTTGATGGCCAAGTTTGGCACCAGTTTCCAGAAAACCACATAAAGAATTAGCATTTGACCACAAGCGAACGGCGATCGTATTGATCGCCGTTTGTTTGTATAAAGTAACCAAATTAAATTTTTTTCAGTAAAACCTTTGGTAATAATAAAATAATGGAGGAATAGTTATGGAAACGAAAAACGCACCACAGAAGCATATTTTGCATCGTCTTTTAAGAAAAGAAGGAGTTTCTCAGGCCTATTGCGCAACAGTCCTTGGAATCAGCCAAGCCCAGTTGTCAAACTACCTTCTTGGCTACAGAGAAATGCCACTTGAAATTGAAACACAACTTTTTAAAATAGTCAGATTTGATATTTGTGCCTTATAATAATGGGGAGGCAATAAAAATGATAAACATTCACCTTCAACAAAAACATCGATTTTCATCGATAAACATTTGTAATCCCTGCATGCCTCTTAGTCTAAGTATATATACATATACCTTCAACGCGTCCGCGTATGTTTATATAAGTGATTTGCTCTACTCATTTATGAACACTCTCCTTCAATTGCATACCAAACAATTATATACATTTACAAACATGGTTGTTGTTTGTGCATGGATTAAATCGTATTCAAGTATAAACACTTTCCATCATTTATATCCAAGCTTAAAGATACCATATATAAACATTAACTGCGTATATTCCAACCGATAGGAGCTATGTGTTAATTAAACATGTAAACATATTTGAATCGTATTGCGTGAAGCTGTTTATATATACATACAACAACTCAAAAATAACCATTGAGTTGCTCAATAAGTATACAATAAATACCATGGCTAGTAAAAATTTAATTGTCTTATTTGTTTATTTTGACCCCAAAATTTTGACCAATATTTGTTATTTTTAAACAACAATACGCCTGGAGGTTTCTTTATGGGTTACGACGACTGTAATATAAAATTATCTGTTGACACTTTATGCGGGACGCTTACCCTCCCCTTCGATGAAGTCAAAATGGCACAAATAAATGCTGAAAATAGCCCATGGTTTATCAAGTCAAGTAATGTAACAAAAGGATATAAATATAATTACAAATACAATAATGAGATGTTTATCTCTGCAAGGTTATCTTCGGCCAGCGGAAATTTTAGAGTAAAGTATTTTTCACGCTTTCTTCAAGGCAACACAATTGACTCAATTTTTATAAAGACAAGTGAAATGCTTGCGTGGCTTGGCCTTGTCTATTCGCCGGACGACTTGAAAGATAATTTGAAAATTAGCGAGGGTCATATTGCTGCCGATATAATTGGACAAGGAGGTTACGAGGCTACGCGCATTATGCAAGGCGTCATGTCTAGTTTGTATAACAATAAAAATAAATACACTTTTCGCACCACCTCGAACAATGAAATCTGGAACTACGGTTCGAGTGAAAATACCGAGTCTACCGATCAGTCCTGTAGTTTTAAAAATAGTATACTCAAGAATCAACTTACAATTAACCAGTACGATAAGCTTCAAGAGATAATCGTTCACAACGATAACAACGACTACTGGTATGGTTTATATTCGCAGTTCGGGGCAATTGACCGCGCAGTCCTGACGTATATACGTGAGGCTCGGGACGAAAAAGACAAGGCAAGATTATATAAACATTGCCTTGACAATAATTACGGTATTTTCCGTTTAGAGTTTCAAATTAAACGAGAATTTTTCCTGCAACATAGACGAGCATTCCCATTTCTAAACACGGTATTTGACTTTTTGCAGGTCCCGGCAACGATATTTAAGTATATTTTAGACAAAACATTTTGCATTTGTGCCAAAGGGTCTGTGTCGTTTCCCGTTGAGCCATATGCCCTTATACGCCAAAAATTAATGGAGATAATTTCAGATGACGAAGCAGACGTCCTTGGCACAAATAATGGTGAAGCTGCATGCAACATCGAAGGCAATATACGGAGAGCGGCAACCAGAAGGAAATCGTTGATTTCATGCATGAGATCATACATCAAAGAGATTTCCTGGCTTAAGAAACACATTAATGGATCGTTCTTTAGTCTAGACGAAGAGTATGAACACCTTGAAGAGGTCGTACATGATGCAGTTGAGAATAACAACACGCCGTTTGACTACTTAGATAGATTTCAAGGGTAATGCATGGTTTCGGCCACGTTTCCAGATTTAATGGTGGGGCCATAGTGGTGGAGATAATGGTTTGACCAGGGTGGCCTGGTGCCTGCTGGTTCTGCCATGGTTTACATGAACAGTGATGAGCAGGTTTGGGTGCCGCTAAGGACCGATTTGACCAGTATTTTATGAGCGCGGTCCACTTCATTCTTTGAAGGAATCGAGAAGAGTGCTGCTCCCGAGTGCTGCTCCTTAGTGTTTTATTGCTTTGAGCAGTTAAACTAAAGTTATGAGCACACATTTAAATCTGGTCCATTTAATACGTTGTCATGAAAGTGGAGATAGCGGCAAAACACACTAACATTTATATACAATTTCCAGCTTATTTATTGACAAACGTAACCGGATAGATTAAAGTATGGTAAATGTAAAGTTTTCAGTTGTTCAAGTTATTTTGAGTACTTTTACAAGTAAGTAGTTATTTTAATTTTTACAAATTGAAGAGGAGAAATTAAAATGGTAAAATCAAGAGAAAAAGATTGTTTTGATGTTCAGAAATTTACAAAAGATTATATTTCAAACCTTGTTGACGGTGAGTATATCCTTATGTTCTTGCCAGATATTGAGAAAAATTATGAAGAACGCGCTATAATGTGCGTATATAACCACGAGATGGATGATTATTTCAGGGCAGCGTTCTTTGAAAGGATAGAAAATAGACCTTGTTTAGAGATTTATAGCATTCAAGATGCTAAATATTATAACAAACAAAAATCAAAGACTGGTCTTGTCAGGATTGAATATTGCAACCGTCTAACCAAAGATACAATTTTATGGATTCAACAAAACAAGGGGAGTATTGTTGTGTCGGACGAGCTTTTAAGAGAATCCAGATTGCCACAGATAAACATATTTACTGAGCGCTATGTTGAGACCCTTGGAAGTGGTGTGTTTGGAGTAAAAAGATGCGTAAAGGATACCGAAGCAACGGTTTGCGAACAAGTGATTCGTATTGATTCAAGTAATATGGAAAGTTTTTGGGCAAAGATGATGCACGACAATGCCTATGGAAAGTGCTGTTGCGATATCGATGATACAGCTGGATGGAAATATTATGAACGCGAAAAAAGAAGCTGTAATTTCTTGGGTATTTACAGGATAGAGTAGTACAATTGGGTGCCCTGTGTGTGGCGCTTACTTCGCTTTGTGTCGGGAGTAAGCGCCCCTTTTTAGGATTCAGCACCAGACGAGACCCTAGGCTATGTTTGGGGGATTCAATTTCGCCCCAGGCCGCCGCTGGCTGCGTTTTCCTGGCCAAGACGACCTTTGCCCTGCCTTGGCGCAGAAACTGCGCTTACGCGGCGCATTTGGAGCGTCTGCCGCAAGGAATATTTTTGGCTTACCCCATCTCTGGTGGTCATCGCCAGCGCTTGAGCTGTTAAAGTAAAATTTTAAAGTAAATTTGTTGTTTTGAAAAAACCTAAATAAAACACAAAAAACGAGGAAGTAATGGAAGATAAAAAGCTGTACAGTTTAATTATAAAATCAGGTTCTTTGAAGTATGATGCTGATGCATTGGGCGACACGGCTCAGAAAGCTTTGGTAAATCTTCGCAAGATTTTTAAGATACGATTATTTTTGATTAAGAACAAAGACACTATTCCGGCCCCTGTCTCTCGTCCAATAGATCAAGGATTTTCCCGGCAAGAACGCAAACGCAAACTTAGATTAGCCTTTAAAAATAAAAAAATACTGCTGCCAGAGTATCCACACTTACGAGAATTAGAAAATGAATAAATTAGGCAAACTACAACGAGCAATTGTGCATTTGCTCCATGACGACGATTACATTGGAGTGGATCAAGTAATTGAGCATTTAAATTTACAGCGTACTCGTTCAAATTTGGTATCAGTTCGCCGCGCTTTCCATTTATTGCAAAAAAGGGGGCTGATCAATATTGCAAAATACGACTACGAAGATGGCCATGCCTGGGGCTTGATCGCTTGGCTACCACACACAAAGTATCCAACCATCACTAAAGAGATTAAAGTAGCTGATGTTGAAGATGTTGTCCTGAATTTCTTAAATTACTTGAGTCGTGAATTTAACTCAACATCAGGTGTAAATTACAAACTAGTTTTAAACTACATCAAAAAATTGAATGGTAGAATTGGCGATGTCCAGGAGGATGACGCCAGAATACCGGTGTCGTACCATAGAGCACTCAAGTCACTGGCGGCAAAGCAATCAATCGTGCTTGATTTTTTGAAAGATAATGGAAGGATTGAGTCGGTTGGCTTGAATATGTCCAATAAAATATAATGGTTTGTCTCGTAATTCTTTAGTTAGATTCCAAGACAAATAAAAAACTCCCCTAGTCCTTGGTGGATTTGGGGGTGTTTTTTTTGTTTTGTGTAAGATAAAATGGGTGCTACTTGTCGTTACTATCTGCTGTTGCTTCCTTGTCTTCTC
>Ga0183096_1002478_pt1 | contig 12616 bp, 10 predicted proteins | sample Biomet5_FD_127791 | JGI IMG/M metagenome (GOLD analysis project Ga0183096, IMG submission 127791) | Microbial communities from bioreactor (seeded with sewage sludge) at LBNL, California, USA - Biofuel metagenome 5 (version 2) (version 3) | ecosystem: Engineered > Bioreactor > Anaerobic >... | reverse complement strand
ATTACACCCTGTACGACGGAGTGTGGGACTTTGACTATGATGATGCTGACTTAGGCGAGAAGGAGCAGTGGTTCCTCTCGCATGAGTTCGAAAAGAAGATACACGTTCCGTTCGCTCCGGAAACCGTATTGAGCGGTATCCATGATGAACATTGCCATGAGAATGTCTGGTACGCAAAGACCATTTCCGTCGACGGCAAGCAATTGGAGAAGCATGATTTCGTCCTCCACTTCGAAGGAGTCGATTTCCTTGCGAAACTTTGGGTGAACGGAGTTTTCATCGGTTGCCACAAAGGCGGCTATGCGCGCTTCTCTTTTGATATCTCCAACGAATTGCATGATGGGGAGAACAAGATCGTCCTCAAGGCGGAGGATTCCCTTTCGAAAACAGAGCCGAGGGGAAAGCAGAGGTGGCTGAAGATAAGTTTTGCGTGCTGGTATGTGCAGACTACCGGCATCTGGAAAAGCGTATGGTCAGAATGGGTGCCGAAAACAGCGCTGCAGTCGGTAAAGCTGATGCCCCATCTTGACGATGGCACGCTTTCCGTTTCCGCCGAATTGTCCCGGACAGGCAAAGGGGACACGTTGGAGATCACCGTCTCTCTGCATGACAAGGTCATCAATTCCCTGACGCTGGACGCAGAGAGAAACCATCTGGATGCGCTTGTCGATGTCAAGGATTCCACGGAAAACGCCTGGGACATCGTTCCTTGGACTCCGGAAAACACTGTCTTGTACGATATAGGTTTTGTCCTGAGGAAGGATGGAAAAGCCGTCGATACCGTCAATTCCTATTTCGCCGTGCGTTCCGTCACGATCGAGGGACCGCTTGTGCTGTTGAACAATGAGCCGTACTACCAATAATTGATCCTTGACCAAGGCTATTGGCCGGATTCCGGTCTTACCGCCCCCAATGTGGAAGCGTTGGAAAAAGATGTGGAGAGCGTCAAGGCGATGGGGTTCAACGGTGTGCGGAAGCACCAGAAGATTGAGGACGAGCGGTTCCTCTACCTCTGCGACAAGCTTGGGTTGCTTGTCTGGTCGGAGATGCCGGCGACCTATGCGTTCAGTGATGACGCAGTGCAGGAATTCACCAGGGAGTGGATGGAGATCGTCAGCCAGAACTACAACCATCCTTGCATCGTCACTTGGGTGCCGTTCAACGAGTCTTGGGGAATCAGGGACGTAAAAAGGAGCAAGAGAGAGCAGGACTTCACCTGCGGAATCTACTATCTCACGAAAATGTATGACCAGATGAGGCCTGTGATCACGAATGATGGATGGGAACACACCTCTTCCGATATCATCACGTTGCATGACTATGAGCAATCCGGTGAAAAGCTCAGAAAACGGTATGTGGATGGGGAAGCGGCGCTGAAGGAGGGAAAGCTCCATTACAACTGCGGAAGGACGGCCTTCTCCGAGGGCTGGCCCTACAAAGGACAGCCCATCATGATCAGTGAGTATGGCGGTATCGCCTTCAAGGGAAACGTCAGCAACTGGGGATATGGGGAAAGGATGGAGTCGAAAGAGGCGTTCATCAAGCGGTTCACCGGCATCACGACAGCGGTGAAAAGCATTCCCTATGTGTGCGGGTACTGCTATACGCAGGTCACTGATGTGGAGCAGGAGGTCAATGGGCTTCTTACTCCAGAGCGGAAGTTCAAGATCGAGCCGGAAACGATCAAGGAGATCAACGACCGGTAAACCGCAAGAAATCAAGCGAAGCGGATGGAGAGAGGAACACCCCGAATTGCAATCGGGGTGTTCGAGCAGTGTTATTTCTGATAGATGTTTTTCAGCGGATGGCTTGCCATGACGTTGTCGTACCAGCCTCCCCACTTGGAGGTGTCGATCAGTGTGCTGGTCACCGGGGAGTAGAGCGGGAGTACCGCCATGTCTTCCGTAATCAGAATCTCATCCGCCTGATGAAGCACCGCAGTGCGTTCCTTTCCGGCCGGCATCTGCGCCGCCTGATGGATCAGTGCGTCAAACTTCTTGTTGCTGTAACGTCCTCCGTTCTGCGCTCCACCGGTCACGAACATGTCGAGGAAGGTGTTCGGGTCCTGGTAATCACCGACCCAGCCGGCACGGACAACCTGGAACTTGCCGCTGTTCTTGTTGGTCAGGAAGGTCTGCCACTCCTGATTCTCCAGCTTGACGTTGATGCCGAGATGTTCTTTCCACTGGTACTGGATGAACTCGGCGATCTTCTTGGTGTACTCGCTGGTGTTGTAGATGATCGTCAGCGTCGGGAATCCGACACCCGATGGATATCCCGCATCGGCAAGCAGCGCTTTCGCCTCACTGATGTTCTTTTCCATATCCCCGTCGTTCGGTACAGGAATCGCATCATAGCCTGCCATCGGCGGGACGATGCCCCATGCGGGGACCTCACCGCCCTGGGTCACCTGGTCGACAAGCGCCTGTCGGTCAACGGCGAGGGAAAGGGCTTTCCTGATACGCACATCGGAAGTCGGGCCTTCGAACATGTTGTACAGATAGTACTGGGTGGAGAGATATGGGGTGCTCTGGAAATCACTCCGCATGCTCGCCGCTTTCAGCTGGTCAGGCGGGATGGAGACATCCCAGTCAAGCTCTCCGTTCAGATACATGTTGTAAGTGGTGGTGTCCTTGTCCGAGGCGTAGAAGACCACCTTGTCGAGATGGACGTTCTCCTTGTCCCAGTAGGTGTCGCTTTTCACCATGGTGAGGGAGGTTTCCGGAAGATGTTCGGTCAGGACAAACGGTCCGTTACCGACGATATGCTCCGGTTTTGTCCAATCGGTACCATATTTTTTCACGACATGCTCCGGCACGATGGCGAAGCTGTAATGGGAAAGCGCGTCGAGCACGTAGGGAAGCGGACCGACAAGGTCCATCTGGAAGGTGGAGTCATCAAGCGCGCGGATCTGTACGGAAGAGGCGGGCGCCGAGCCTTCGTTGTACTCCGCCGCTCCTTTCAGGAACATGGCGGGAAACCATGCGTAGGGGGAACCTGTGGCGGGATTGAGGATTCGAAGCCAGGAATAGACCACGTCCTGTGCGGTCACTGGTGTGCCGTCCGACCAGAGGGCGTTCTTTCTCAGATGAAAGGTGTATTGGGTGCCGTCTTTGTTTGATTCCCAGCTTTCCGCGACTCCGGGAACTGCGGAAGCGTCTTTCGGGTCAGCCGCGACCAATCCTTCGAACAGGCCGCTCAGGACACGGGACTCTGGAGTCCCTGAGACGAGGGAAGGGTCGAGGGATTCAACCTCCGCGGTGTTGGCGATGCGGAACACCACTTCTTTCTTGGATGCGGAAGAGGTGGCGTCTGAGTGCTTGTTGTCGCCATCATCATCTTTCTCCGTGGCGGAAGAGGACGTGCCGTGGTCCTTCTTATGCTCTTCCTCTTTCGTGCCATTGGCGAAGAGCAGGGCAGGAATCAAAAGCAGCATCAAAAGCAAAGCAGCATGTTTTCTCATTTGGACTCCTTATAAGGCTAAATTTGAGTAAAAGCATACTTCGTTGCCTCTTGGAACGCAAGAAGCGCAAAACATCAGATGTGAAAACAGTTGAAAAGGTAGGTGATACAGATTCGGATTGCTTTGTTTATTTACGGCATTTCCAGAGTGCCATTGGATGCTGTTGTATGTTTTGAACAATTTCTTCATCATCGAATAACAATTCTGGTCGGTATATATGCTGTTGGAATGATTCAATATATGCTATTTCATTCGGTGTGAGGTGCATAAGTGATTCAATAAAACTTTTTGCTTCAATTTTTCTTTTTTCAAAGTCGAAGAATTGCGTTCCTCTGATCATGGGTAACAAATCTCTTTTGATGATGTGAAAAGTCAAGGTATCGATTTCTGATGTATCAAAAGTTGTGATTGTTGTTTCTTGCGAAATGGTATTGTAGAAAATGACGCATTTTCTAAATAATGGTTTTTCATTATCCCCTATGAGACCGAAGGATATCATATTGGTGAAATCATACAAATCCCTTGCTGCGGCACGGCTGAGAAGAGCATTCGTCTTAGCCGCAAAGAGTTCCAGAGGATAGAGAGTTTTCATAGGGAAAGCGTCTTTAAACGCCTTAACTGAATGATTTGCCATAATCGGTTTGAAAATGTGGGCTCTTAGGGAATAGTTAATCTCTATTTTTACCGTGTCAAGGTTTCCCGCACTGTTTGTATATTGACAGAGAAAAGAATCCAAACTGAAACTGAAACGAGACGCAGGGGAAAGACGATAACCTTCAATGGAAAGATAATCTTTGATGATCGAAGAAATCTTGGTTCTTGCATCCATCATCTCCTCTTTCGTCACATTTGGAATAAAATCCATATCGATATCGACTGATAATCTTGGCAAGTCAAATATCAGCATGTTTATTGCTGTTCCTCCTTTCAGGACAAGATGTTCTGATAGGAAAGAGTTTGTATTGCAATAGAATAGAATTTCTTTTAAACGTAAAACTTTTTCGAATGTGTCCCGAACAAACCCATATTTGTTTGCTGTTTTTCCAAGCTCGTTTTTGTTATAAACAATCACCATCCACTCCGTTTTTCAGATATTTTTGGGAATACGGCACGATGAGTTGCCATGTCATGTCGTACTTGCCTCTGCACATGTCTTTTGAAAGATAGCGTTTGCTTTTTCCCATCTTCATCTTACAGAGATCGAAAAAGCATTTTGGAAGGATTGAAGGAATTGCATATGTTTCCAAAAGGTAACCCGTTTTCTGATATAAGAACTGGTTGTTATAGTCCGCAAGATATTTGGAAAGTTTGGTTTCATCAAGTTTTTCAAGAGATTGAATAAAGGTTATCACGCCTTCCGGTCCGGTAATCTTATCCATATCCTTGATGCTGTCAACAAGAGTCCTTTCCAAATCTGTAATGCGAACGCCTCCACTGTATTGCACGTTCTCAACGCCTGTCTCATTTTTTGAAGGAACATATTTGTATGCATATCCATCGAAGGTGAAATCCTGAAAGTGGGTTTCCGATGCTGTATAGACATCATATGATACTTGATCGGAAAGTCCGTAGTATTCGATAGCTGTATAATGAGACACATAGGAAGTATCAGTTACAGCGGAAGCTATCTGATACCGGTTTGCAATCGGAGAACCTGTTTCGCCACCGATACAGGTGTACAAATCGTTTCGAATCTTTGCGATCATTCCTTTTTGCATCAGTCTTTTGATTGCAGATCGTGCACTTTCCATATTGTCATAATAGTGATGCAAGTCTTGCATGGTAAAAACAGGCAGATGCAACAACTCAAAATAAAGGTTCATGTTTTATCCTTGAACGTCCGAAGTAATGTTCATTGACATTTCTTGTGTATAGGTATGATACTGCATTCTTATGGAAAGAACAAGTTTAAAATTTATTAAAATTGGTTTATAAATAAACTGTTTTTTTTAAAATATAAACTAAAACTGAACAATGCCATCGAAAGGAAAACGGTAATTTCGCAGATTGTGGCATAACAGCGTATCAATGCTTGTCGTCCTTCTTAAACTGGGATGCATCCTGTGATGGTCGCTGTGGTTCCTGACACTGCGAAACGCACGTCATAACCACAGAACGACATGCCGTATGTGTCATCCTTGTCTCTCTGGCATGCGGGACGGGGGTCTTGCTTCAATGCGTCGAGGAGCCCATGTCGCTTCTCTTCGGGAAGTGCGGAGAGAAGCGATAGCGGGTCCCTGACGGTAAGGAACGTCTGATCGATCGCACCCAGATATCCGCTTGATGCGTCACTGTGGCAATCGTATGCCGGGATGTAGGGCTTGATGTCGTAAATCAGGGTGCCGGATACCATGTCTGGGCTTGCGACGATGAGTTCCGGTCCACTTTCAACGGAGAGCAGACGAAGAGAAGAGAGCCCGATGGGATTGGGACGGAGCGGGGAGCGTGTCGCGAACACGCCCATTGTCTCCTTTCCGCCAAGCCGAGGGGGACGCACCGTCGCTGAAGCGCCTTTCTTGTCAAACCCCCAGAGCACCCAGATGTATGAGAACGAGGAGAGTCCCTTTACGATCGCCTCCTTCCTGTATGGTGGCTCGAAGATGATCCTTCCTGTCAGATCAGGGGTAAGCCCGCTCTGGCGGGGAATGCCGAACTTTGTCGGAAAATCGGTGATGATATGGGCGATAGGTTCCATCTGCATGGAAAGCATCATACGCCAAACCGCTTTCTCTCATAAGAGGAAAAGAAGAAAATCACTCTTTTTTCTTCATGCCATGTTGCTCTTGATGACGAATCCATCGAAAAGAGGTAGGGTAAGCCTCATGAGAAACGTGTTGGTGGTAGGTTCCTGTGGCGGTATCGGAAGCACCCTGGTACGGAAATTCCTTGCGGAAGGATGGTTCGTCTACGGCATCGACCTAAGGGACAACGGCTTTCGGGACGACCATTATCGGTTTACCCAAGCGGATGTGACGGATGAAACTCTTCTGGAGTCAAAACGGGCAGAGACAGGCATTGCTTCCCTTGATGCCTTCATCTATGTCGCAGGCATCCTTCGCATGTGCTCCCTCATCGAAGAGCATGTGGACACGACACGGAAGGTGATGGACGTGAACCTGTTCGGAATGATGACTGCCGTGAAAGTCTTCTTTCCTGCCATTCTGAAGGGAAAGGGAAGGCTGGTGCTCTTTTCCAGCGAGGTGGGCAGACGTTCCTCCCATCCGTTCGACGGACCATATTCCATCAGCAAGCATGCCGTTGAGGCCTATGCCGATTCCCTCAGGCGAGAAATCCAGATCCTCGGCATCAAGGTGGTGAAGATCGAATGCGGCGGGGTGAAGACACCGCTCCTGTCCCATACGATGGATGGGTTTGACGCACTTGTGGAGCACACGACCCATTATCATGACAACCTGTCGGCACTACGCATGTTCCTCTCCCAAAGCCTGCTCAAAGGGTGTGATCCCGATTATCTCGCAGGAAGAGTCTACAAGGCGACCGTCTCCCGTCATCCGAAACTTGGCTACCGCATCAGGAACTCGTTTCTTGTGAAGATTCCCGACATGTTCGGCATGAGGGCAGGGGACTGGATATTCGCCCTGCTGCTCAGGGGAAAGCGCAAGAAACGGTAGTAGTGCTCAGGAATTGAACCTGTTTGAAAATCAGTCGAATGTCAGGGAGAGGGAAAGGGAAAGCGTATCCTTTGGTTTCGCTCCGACAAAGGTCCCCCATTCGCTCCAGAAGTAGATGGCGTCGATGGCAAAGAAGAAAAGTCTGAGCCGCAGTCCCGCAGCCGGGTATCCGCCCTGGAGACCACCCCTCAGGGCAAACCAAGAGCCGATCTTCAGTTCTCCTCCAAGATTGAGATGGAGCCAGAAATCCGATGCGATTTTGATGCTTGTCATGTCCGTAAGGTCCGCATCGAGTGCAAGGGTGAAGTATTTATGGGTTCCTGTCCAGCCGAATCCCGCATCGAGCATGCCTGTCCATGAAGGACTCTTTCCTTTCACCCACTTCCCTCCGAGATTCCTTCCGACCAGAGAGGCTGAGAATCCATGAGGAAGGGAGAGCAGCGTTCCGACATCGGCATTCAGTGTGATGTGCTCACTCTCCAGATTCAGGGGAATTTTTCCACCGGAGAAGACGGGAAGCAGGTCGATGATGTCCATTTCCTTCGCGATGCGCCGGTATCCACCATGAGCCATGACTCCTACGGAAAGCGCACAGGTGTCTCCAACTTTCCAGCGGTGTCCATATCCGAAAGAGAGGTCATAGTCCATGGAGAGGGTGAAGTCCGTGGCGAACGATTCTCCGCTGGTGTAGACCGTCTGGTCTGCATCGAGACCGAATGCCCATCCGTTTCTCGTCATGTGGATGCCTTCGTCGAGAAAAAGCAACCGGGAATTCCCGGAAAGGACCGCCACCGTATCCATCACTGACGGAATATCACCGGTGATGACCCCTTGCCAAGGAGCGGAGGCGAGAGCCTGGACCTGGTTGACCGCAAGGGTGACAAGCGGAAAATCGAGATGCCATTTCTTCTCTCCAAGCACCGCTGGATTGCCGTAGAACGCATCAGCGCTTTCCGGAATGGCGAGGACCGCCCTGCCCATCGCGACACTTCTCTCCGAAGGATGAGACGAAAGATTGTCCTCTGGAGCAGAGAAAAGCTGAAAAGTCATGAGAAGAAAGAGGACGAGGAAAAGGAAGAGACGTTTGCTCATGTGCCCACCTCGTCAAGAATGACCTCGATCAGGTCGGTGAGGCCTTTGACGGAGATGCCCTGAAGCCCTTTTGTGGAACGGCTGATCTGGTCGGAGACGGATAGGACATCCAGCATATGAGCGACGACCGTGATGCCTATGGTGCCCAAGACATCCTTGGACATTTTCTTGATCTGCTCCCTGATGTCGCTGTTGCTGAGGTCTATCGATGTTTCCTGGAAGTAGTCATGCAGGGAATCTCCGCATTCTTCGAGACCTGAGAAAAGGGAACCGACCGTATCCGTCAGAAGCTGCATCCCAACGTATTCACCCCAGGTGAACGTCTCCTTATTCTCTACGGAGGAGAGAGGGGAGAAGATGCCGTCGATGACGGTACCTATGGTGTCCTGCAGCTTCTGGCTTCCTTGGGAAATGCATGCGTTGATGGACTCCTTGATGATGTTCCTGAGGCCATCCCCCAACTTGAAGAATACCTGGAAAGTCCCTCTCATGGCATCTGCGATATCCTGATCGGATATCTGAGTCTGGAAGAACGCCTCCTTTTCCTCGTCGCCGTAACAGGACGCTGAAAGGATTTCCACGAAATCCTCCATCTCGTCGTCTGTCTGTTTGCGGATCATCGTTCCCGTGAAATCATCAGGGGTCGTCACATTGAACGAGATGAGGGAAGATGTCGGATACATCGCTTTTGCGATATCTATGGTGGAACCTGCAGGTACGGATTCCGATACATTTGCCGGAAGGATGAGCTCCTTCTTTGGAACAAGGCCCAACTTCTGGTAAAGGTTCTGCCCCTCGCACGAACAGAGAAAGAGCATCGATGCCAGGATGGCGACCGTAAGCCGTATGGTGGTCTTCTCTCTCATATGGTGCCTTTGGGGAAAGTATCAATCACGGAGGGGGGAAAGGCAAGAGGCCGGAGATAAAACATGGCTGCCGTTTGGCAGCCATGCATGGGATGAGCGTTGCGGTCAGAGTACATTGCCGTCCCGGACGGAATCGGCGATGAGCCGCATCGCATTGATGTTGATGAAACCCTTGCAGTCGACGGGATGGTAACCGCCTTCCTCTTCCATGGAGCCAAGCTTCTGGTTGTAGAGGGAGCAGGGGCTCTCAATACCGGCGAAATCGACGTTGCCTTTGTACAGCCTGACCTTGCTGGTGCCGGTCACATGCTTCTGGCTCTGCTCGAACAGGGCGGTGAGCATGTCGAACTCAGGAGCATGCCAATAGCCGTTGTAGATCAACTCGGCGTACTTCGGAGAGAGACAATCCCTCAGGTGCATCGCTTCCTTGTCCATCGTGATGCCTTCGAGATTGTGGTGCGCTTTCCAGAGGATCGTGCAGCCCGGTGTCTCGTAGACGCCTCTGCTCTTGATGCCGATGAACCGGTTCTCCACCATGTCAACCCGTCCGATGCCGTTGTCATGTCCCATCTTGTTGAGGTAAAGGATCATCTCCAGCGGATCGGTCACGACTTTTCCGTCGTTCTCGTTCTTCACGCTGACCGGCGTTCCGTCCTTGAAGGAGAAGGTGAGGTACGTATAGGCGTCAGGAGCCTCTTTCGGGCTGACGGAAAGATTGTAGACATCTTCAGGACACTCGTTGGCGGGATCTTCCAGGATGCCGGCCTCATGGCTGATATGGATCAGGTTCTCATCCTCGCTGTACGGCTTCTTCAGGGAAGCCTTTACGGGGATGCCGTACTTCTCGGCGTATTTCATCAAGTCGCTTCTGCCCTGGAACTGGGAAAGCCACTCGGGATCCTTCCACGGAGCGATGATCTTCACGTTGGGCATGTGCATGTAGTAGCCAAATTCGAACCGCACCTGGTCGTTGCCCTTTCCTGTGGCTCCGTGGGCGACATAGACGGTCCCTTCCTTCTTGGCGATCTCGATCTGCTTCTTTGCGATGATCGGCCGTGCGATGGAAGTGCCGAGCATGTAGGTTCCCTCATAGATGGCGTTCGCCTTCATGGCGGGGAATACGTAATCGGTGACGAGGTCATGCCGGAGATCCTCGATGTACACCTTGCTTGCTCCCGTGGCGTACGCTTTCTTCTCGATGGCGTCGAAATCCTCGTTCTGCCCGACATTGGCGACATAGGCGATGACGTCAAAACCTTTGTTGGAAAGCCACTTCAGGATGACGGAAGTATCAAGCCCGCCGCTGTACGCAAGAATCACTTTTTCTTTTTTCATATCATTTCCTCCGGTAGTCCATAGACCGTGTTGTTTTTAAGTTGGTCATACTGTATGCATAATATTCGAATTAATCAAGATGTTTTGCATAAATATTCGAATAGTTTTGCAAATAAGCAAATTTTTATACAAACGTTTTCTTATTGCACTTCTCTCTGCAACGTTGGATAATCCTCTTATGGTTGTCTTTGAACACATATCAAAAAGCTATGGCAAAGGGAAGAAGGCTGTCGATGACCTTTCCATGACGATACCTGACGGTTCCGTCTACGGCTTCCTTGGCCCGAACGGGGCAGGAAAGAGCACCACGATCAAGATGCTCGTCGGCCTGCTCAAGGCGGATGAGGGCACGATCACCATCAATGGGAAACGGATGAGCGAAGACCCTGTCGGCGTGAAGCGCATGATCGGCTACGTGAGCGACGAACCCCTGTTTTATGAGAAACTGACGGCGGAGGAGCAGGTGGACTTCATCGCCGACATCTATGATGTAGAGGAGCGGGAAGCGAAGAAGGACAGGCTGTTCTCCCTGTTCGACCTGAAGGAACGCGGCGATGAGATCTCCTCGTTCAGCCACGGCATGAAACAGAAACTCTCCGTCATCTGCGCATTGCTGCATGACCCGAAGCTTCTGGTGCTGGATGAGCCGATGGTCGGCCTCGACCCAAAGAGCGCCTTCACCATGAAACAGATGATGCAAAGCTATGCGAAAGAAGGCAACACCGTCTTCTTCTCCACCCATGTGCTTGAAGTGGCTGAAGAGGTGTGCAGTGAAGTCGGCATCATCGATGAAGGCAAACTGATCGCGGACGGTACGTTCCAGAGCCTGAAGGAACATCAGGGGGAGAGTCTTGAGGAACTCTTCCTGAAACTGACGGAGAAACAGGATGCATGATGTGCTCTCGCTTGTCCGCATCTATTTCAAGGGGGTGAAACCCCTGAGCCAGATGCTGGGCGCAAAGAAGAAAATCGGAAAGATCGGCATGGGAATCTTGATGGCCTACGGATTCTCCGTCATCGCCGTCATGATGGGATTCACCTATTACGCCTATGCCGCACAGAGCATGGAGGCGGGGTTCCTCGTCGCCTCGGTGACGACGTTCCTGTTCATCTTCCTCGCTTCCTTGCTCTCCGTCCCTTCTCTGTTCGTCACTGCAAGGGATATGCCTTTTGTGCTTTCGCTTCCTGTCGATCCATGGGACATCGTCCTCTCCCGATTCCTCATCGGATTTCTCGGCTATCTCCCATTTGGTCTCTTTCTTTATGTTCCTATGGTCGTCGTCCAATGGATCCTCTCTTCGTTCTCGTTTCTGTCCCTTGTCGCCTCAATACTCTCCATGCTGTTGATCGTCCTCTCCGCATTCTCTTTGGCGTCCATCCTTTCGGCATGCTTCAGCCGCCTTGCCGGCATCGGAAAGAGAAGCAGGGCAGGAAAGGCGTTCCTCTCTCTTTCCATCGTTTTAATCGTTCTGTTCAGTTCCCGCATGGTGGTGCGGTTTTCCGAAGGGACGCTTTCCTCAACACAACTGGCTTCCCAGATCACCACATGGTACACGCTGTTTTCACCTTTCCTGCTCTATGCGCGAAGCGTCTCTTCTCTTCCCTGGTTTTTATTGTCGGCTGTTATCTCCCTCCTTCTTTCTTTAGCTGCGATCGCATTGGAAAAGAAGTGGTTCTGGACTTTCCGAAGCTCGCTCCGGAATTCTGTGACCAAGCGGAAGAAACGGATGGAAAGCGCACAAAATCGGAGTCCGGAGAAAGCATTGTTCGATCGTGAATTCGTCATCATGAAAAGCGAAGGACTCTTCATGACGCAGATCGTGATGGAGCTCTGCATCCCCATCCTGCTCTTTGTCATCTATGCCTTCATGGGAGTGCTCTCCGACATGACGGATTCTTTCTCCTCCCTTCTTTCCCCTCAACAAACGCTGTTTGCCGTTTTCCTTGTCATCGCCCTCTTCATGACGATGAGTTCCCTCAGTTCGACAAGCGTCAGCAGGGAAGGAAAGCACTTCGCCGAGGACGCGCTCTATCCCGTGCCTCCGAAAGAGTTCCTGCGCGCGAAGGTGAGGTTCCATCTTTGTCTTGGGTTCCCTGTCTCTTTGCTCTACCTTGTCATCAGTGTACTCGCATGCGGTTTCCCGTTCCTCCATCTCCTCTGGATGGCGCCGCTTCTGTTCCTGACCCTGCTCACCTCTTCCCTTTATGCATTGGCCATCGACTACAGG
>Ga0183096_1002476_pt1 | contig 12626 bp, 12 predicted proteins | sample Biomet5_FD_127791 | JGI IMG/M metagenome (GOLD analysis project Ga0183096, IMG submission 127791) | Microbial communities from bioreactor (seeded with sewage sludge) at LBNL, California, USA - Biofuel metagenome 5 (version 2) (version 3) | ecosystem: Engineered > Bioreactor > Anaerobic >... | reverse complement strand
CACAAAGAGCACATATAATGTTCTCATTAAGAGCTTTTCTTAGACTGGAATTACAAAGAATCAAAAGTGGAATATCCTGGTTTGAAAGTGCTATGAAAATTAGAAGAGTGGCAGTGACAGAATACTTAAATAATCCACTATACACATTAAATTAATTCAGATATTTGGAAGTTTGGAAAAAACGATATGCTAGGAGTCAACTGCGTAACTCCTAACTAATAATAATTACAATATTTCAGACAAAAAAGTAATTTCATCAATCAAAAGTGATATCAGATTCGATCAGATTGCTATCAGAATAATTAAGAAAGTGCCGTTATTTGTGATGACTGATAATGAAAATTTTTATATTTACAATAATGGTACTTACACACTTCAAAATAAGTCATTGCTCCCTTTGAAAAGAATTATTAGAGATAAATATAAATTATATTTTAATTTAAGAAATAAAATAATGTTTCCTGACAATATTATTACAAATATACCTTCACCTAACAAGGAATTTTTAAGTGAAGTTATCGATTATATTAAGGCATACCGCCAAGTTAACAGGCAAGAAATAGACAACGAACAGCATAGATATATTAATTTCAAAAATACTTTGTTTGATCTTGAAAAATGGGAACCTGTACCACATACCCCACAAATAAGAAGTATTCATCAGATCAATGCAGTATATGATCAAAACGCAGAATGTCCAAAAACCCGTGAGTATCTACAAAAATGCGAGCTTTCAGAAAATGATGTTAACATATTAATTGAATTCGCGGGATATTGTCTATCGACTGATGTTTCAGCACAAAAAGCACTCTTATTATATGGTGAAGGGGCGAATGGAAAAAGTACGTTTATCAACATGTTAACAAAAATACTTAGTGACGAACTCGTAAGCGGAGAAGGATTTCAAGAACTCGAAGAAGATAAGTACAGCGTTGCTGAACTCTACGGAAAAACACTAAATACATTTCCTGACTTGAAGGACAATCCAATTAGAACCGGTGGCGATGTATTCAGAAGGATTACAGGAAATGATAGAATACGAGCCGTGAGGAAATATGAACATCCTTTTTATTTTTATAATACTGCAAAATTATTATTTTCTGCAAATAATCCACCTTCAATAAGTGAAGTCGGCGGAGGATACGCATTTTACCGCAGGTGGATGTTAGTGAAATTTCCACACAAATTTGAGGATAACGAGAAAGACGATCATCTATTAGAGAAGTTAACAACAGAAAACGAGAAAAGCGGATTCATCAACTTAATGATAGATGGTTTAAAACGTGTTTTAGAAAAAGGTTTCAGTTACAAGTATTCAGTACAGGAAACCCAGATGATATACGAATGTCAATCGAATAATGTAAAGGTATTTGAAAATCTGTGCTTACGGAATTGCTATATCGGAGAGGAACCGACAGAAAAGAATGAATTATATGAATTTTATATAATTTGGTGTGAAATAAATCATCTTGCACCCAAGAAGCTGCCGAGCTTTTCAAAAACTATGAAATACCTTGAAAGACCAGCAAAAGAAACAACAATAGAAGGCATGAAATGCAGATACTACGAGGATACATGTTTTGACAAATTACTGCTTCTCAATGGTGATGAAGTAGAAGCACCACAGAACGAACCTGATGAGAATATGACACTCGAAGAAATAGAGGCATTTGACGGAACAAAAGAAAAATTTGAGGATAAGCTTACAAAAAAGGTGAACTCCTGATTAATAACAGGATTCTTTTTCTTTTTTATTACGTCTATTTTTATAACTATCACCTTAGATCGAAATTGTTTTTTCATTTTTCAAAATTAATCCTCTTGATTACATTATTATGAAAGTACACTAGACAAGGACTTGACTCCAAATTTAGACTGTCAAATATGTACATTCTGTTCAAACAGTCAGGAAGTTTGGATGATTTTTTTTGAAAAATCCGAGATGAATCTGAGATGAATCCGACATACTTTTCAGTAACGGTTGCCCTATTTTCTCAAAAATCCGACATTTTTCTCTACTACCTCTTCTACAAATTATTTTTAACTTCTTACATTTTTTTATAATATAGCTTTTCTTTATATACTCCACCTATTTTTTTCTTTCTTATAGTTTGATAGAGAAAAAAAGTCGGATTTATAGGAAAATATAGGTTATTGATATTGAAAACTAAATCGGATTAAAGTCGGATTAAAGCCGGATTTTTTTTTGAAAAGTATCTCAACCTAGCAATAGGAAACACACTCTATTATTTAATATAGGATGAGACATGTTTCGATTTATTTGCTCTTTGAATCCTGGCAAGTTCTCTCGCTGTCGTTTTAAAAAATAACGTCTCTCAGTAATGATTTTACCAACGCGAAAAAACAGAAAAAAACCGAAGCCTATTTTATTTTCCTCAAATGTTTACAATCCTTATATGGATTATAAAAATCATAAGCTTCAAAGGGAATTCATTTATTATCCATAATTCCATATTAGGAGAAACAATTTTGAGTTATGGGAGATACTCAAAATTAGAAAAATATACATTTGATGAAAATAAAATGTTTACAGTCTTTATATACTCTTTATATAGATCGTAAACCTTTTAAACTTCAAAATCCATAATTAATCCTACACAATATAAAGTATTATAGTGCTTTATATTGAGGTAAAAAATAAAAAGACGTTAAAATTAACGCCTAAAATTTGAAAATAGTATTGGTATGACTATTAAAACTGTAAGGTCAATGTAAATTATTAGTACTATTTTATCACCTCCCTTATCGGAGTGTTTACAGACATGCAGTGGAGAATAAATTTGGCCGAATTTATTCTCCACTGCATACTGTGTACAACCCGAAAGTTTTATATAAATTATTAGATCTAATTTTTAAGATCACGCTGTTAACAACTAAAGATTATTAAGTAACTAACTATATATATAATTTACCCAATATGTTATAAATTTTTTAACATTGTTAAATGGAGTTTACATAGTTTAAAAGTTAGTGCTGACTTTAAGGTGATTTAAGCGATTTTGGGTATATATAGGGGATAGGAATACTAAGGGATATCCTAGAAAAGTTACAATTAACTTAAATTGAAGTTTTTTAGATGATTCCGGAAGGATCTTTCAAGACTTGTAACGAACCTTCAGGATTCAGGAGAGAATATTTAATTTCTATTTTTACAATATCTCCCTTATTTAATTCTGTAGGGAGTATATCAGAAGGGTAGTATGTTGTTTCGTTGGTCTCAATATTTCTGAGTTCAACCCAATTATCATACAGCATGAAACCGGATAAACCATTATTTTCATTTCCTGTAAACTCGTATGTAATAGTCTTTGTTTCTCCTATAAGTCCGAAGGCAATACACACAGTAAACAAAGTCAATCCTACTATAATCAAATATTTCCCTTTATTTTTTTCATTCATCTAAACCCCTTCATTAAATTACTCCTAACATCATTAGTAAAACAAAATAAAACGTAATAGCCACTATAAAACAAAATAAAGAGTCTTCCTGATCTTCCACATTAATTCCCTTCAGATCTGATCTAAGACTGACGTTAAAATTAATCTGGTTAAAGTGGTCATATCAGTTTTATACTTTGTCGCTTTTTGCTCAAGTTTTTCTTTTAATTCAGCAGGTACAGTCATATTCAATCTTTCAACTTTGAATTTTGCTTTTCGTGGCATAGTTTAACCCCAATGTATCAATATAAATTGATATAATTATATGCTCATATCGTTATATGATTATATACATATAACAAGTGTCTCAAAAGATAAATATCTATCCTTGACAATAGGTATTAAGTAATCTAGCTCACAAGTAACACTTTTTCGTGACTTCCAAAAGTTTATATACCATCAAATATCTATACTCAAGTGTATATTTTTAGAAAAACTGACTTCAAAAAGAGAGATCCAAGAGGGAAGAAATGTTCGAGAAAATCAATCAACAGCTAAAATTATACAAGGAGTTGTTTAAAACCGGTTTCTATGCCGGTGCAATGGCTAAAAACATGAGTAATAAACAAGGTGTGAAATTTATAAAAGAAACTGTAGACGCAAAAGCAAAGACTCTTTCTAAAACTAAATAATCGGAGATGGTTAAAGTATGGTAGATATAGCAGATGGTGTAATAATCATTTGTATTGCTGCTGTTGTTATGGGTGTAACTGCAATGATCTTATCCAAGATATTCCCAAGCATACAGGGCTTTGACGATGACAGTAACGCTACTATAGCGGCTATTAAGTCTAGTACTTGGGACGCTATAGGACTCCTTCCTGTAGCTCTCATTGTGCTTGCTGCTGTTATCATTATTGGTGTTGTAATGTATCTAAAGTATAGCGGGAACTAAAAGGGGGTAGCAAAAAATGCTTTCTTCCCTCTATATCTTTTTTTGTTCCGTTACCCTATTAATGTTTTTAATAAGTTTTTTTGATTGGGGAGCAAATAGACAAAAAGGGGCTTGTATTCCTTCCTTAATTTCATTGGTTCTTTCAATAATGATGTTTTGCTTTTCATGGAAAGTGACCGTAATATCTGAAGGAAATGAAATGGCTGCTATGACCGGTTATGAATCGTATGGAATAGCGTTATTTTGGTTTATACTTATGGTAATTAGTTTCCTTCTATCAATTGTAATAATCTTAGAATCCCCAAAGGAGTTGAATGTAAGATGAATGAAGGATCTCAAAATCAGGGGACGTATCCGTCATACATTCCGCAAAATATCCCTGTCAATCAGCCAAGGATGTATAACGATCAGCTAGACTTTATTAAGGAATTATTAAATAAAAATGAACTTAAAAAATTTATCTCAGATGACCTTCAAATTTATTTTGAGTCGTTTGTAAAAAACATGGCTATATCCAATCTTTCAGAAAAAGAAATCAATCTTATGCTTCTCAGATTTGATGATCTGAAAACAGCTTATCTTATGAGATATCCCCCAGGTGCTTATACTCATGATATTGAAATGCAATTTACAGCAATGAGGGCAGTACTCGCAGCAGAACTTTCAAGGGCTAAAGATGGTTTTGAACGTCAGCTTATGGCTACATCAATACAGCAATCATACATGCAGAGTGACGTAAGAGGGTTACCTGCATATCAAGGAAATAGTAGCGGTGGATTTTTTGGAAAAATAAGAAGGATGTTTAACAGATATTGAGGGAGTTGGTAAATAATGTCAATGACAGCACTAATAATGTTTTTCTTGTTTATGTTTACTGCATTTCTATTTCTTGGGTATGTTGTGATAACTGCGCCTGTAGCTCTTCCATATCTTAAGGTAAAGTTCAAAAAAGGAGTTCTCTTAATTCTCAAAACAAATACAGGATATTATAGACTTGTTCCTGTTGATGAAAGCTATCACTCAAAAAGGTATGGTACTTTCATTCCTAACCAAGAAGCAATAATAAAGGCAGCAGGAATAAACATGGCTCTGGGATCTACTAACATGGCTGTAATTCCTTCTCAAGAGGCATGTATAGCAGGTGAGAAGTTAGAAAATGCTCAGGTAGATGTTTATGCAGATATTAATCTAACTGCACAGGCAGCAGAACAAAAAGGTATTCTTACAAAAATTGATGTTGATTCCCTATACCGATATTCTCAAAATATAAGTCCTAACTTTGTTGAGAAAAGAATAGCAATAAGGACTGCTGAAATTTTAGCAAATAATAGAGATAATCTAGGAAAACTGTTCGGTTATGCTATCATTTTCATAATGGTAATGATAGGGGCAGGTATAGCTATATACATGATTAATTCGGGTGGTGGGTCGGTTGTTAGTGATGCAGTTTCAACAGCTACAACTATGAATCTTTAATGAGGGGTTAATATGTCTCAATATATTATAAAATATTATACGAGTGGTGAATTTAAGAGAAAATACGCTATAGTTTCATCTTTTAGTGAAAATTTAGCTTTAGGGATCGTAACGAAATAACCTAAGTAACACATTATTATTTGGAAGCAAAACAGATGGTACTGCTTATGAAAATGGAAAAGTACAGTGTAAAAATTGGCTTAGTTTATTTCGCGGTGAGTACTTAGCGAGACTCGCGTTACGAGTTCCAAATATTACTCAGATGGAATTAGAAGGAACCGTTAACACAAATGTCTGAAGGGGTTAATATGGGGTATAATAATTACGGTAATAATGAGTATCAACAGGCAGGTTATAAAGGTCTTGAAAGATACGACATTACCTTAAGAATTATTGAAAATATTGATTTAATGGGGGATTTGTTTACAAGCTTAAGATTTAGGGGAATTACCCAGGAATCACAGCAAATTTATGAAGCCTTCATCAACTCATTTTTCAAGGTTTTTCATATAACTGCAAGCATGATGAAAGAGGAAGATTTAGAACTTATAGCTAATATTGAAGCAGCTTTTCAGAGTGATATTAAGTTAAGTGTTGAAGTTGCAGGATATTTCCTTAACTTGTTTGAAGATTACCTTCATTCTATGAAAAACTGTGGAATATATGATCCTATGGTTATCAAGCAAATTGTTAATCCTTTATCAGCATGGCAGGAATCAATTTAAAGAAAACTTAAAGAGTTAAAAACTTAACTTTAACTTTAATTTAACTTTATTTTTTTCCTCTAGGTACAAATACACGCGCCCTATCTTATTTTTCGATTCTAGAGGATCTCAGGAAGAGGCAAACGCTAACGATTTTTCAACGTGGGGAAAACAGAATAAAAATCGAAGCCTATCTTTCCTTTTATGTAACTATTTTTTACTACATATATACACTTGAGTATATACTTTTATATACCTTGGATGCCTACAATTACATAGGAAAAATATATATAATGTAATAAAAATATTAATAAAGTTTGGTAGGTGAAAAGTGATATGGTAACATTCGGAAGGTTTAACAGGGGATCTGAAGGAGTCTCAGAACAAACCGAAGAACAAAAGCAAGCTGACCAGGCAGCAGTAGCTCAAAAACAACAACAGGAAGCACAGCAAGCAGCACAGCAAGCAGCACAACTTGCAGCTATCACAGAGAGATATAACAGGGGATCTGAAGGTATTACCCCTTACACTGAAGAACAAAAGCAAGCTGACCAGGTAGCAATAGCACAAAAACAACAACAAAAGGCACAGCAAGCAGCACAACTTGCAGCTATCACAGAGAGGTATAATAGAGGATCGGAAGGTATAACACCTTATACCGAAGCACAAAAAGCTGCTGATGCTGCATCTGTAGCTCAAAAACAACAAGAGCAAGCACAAACTGTACAACTTTCAACACTAACTGAGAGGTTTGATAGGTCACAGACTACTATTCCGGTAGGGACAAAAGCAGGAGACATAGTAGTCGTAAACGGTAAACAATACTACTATAAAGGTCCTAAATATACCTATGATATCTCTGACATCATCAAACAGATACAAGAACAAGCAGAGCAGCAAGGAGCCACAGTAAAACCCACTGCCCAAATGACAGACGTAACATATGAAAAATCTGGCGGAATAGTACGAAGAGTTGAAACCCCACAAGCGCAAACAGCAGATACACAATATAAAAAATCTGGCGGGATAGTACTAAGGATTGACAATCCTTACGAATATACAGGTCAGACGGTCTTTAATTCTAAAGAAGAGGCACAAGCCGCTATTGATGCTTATCTTGGAAAATTCAACTTTTCACAATATGACATTTCTGATGCAGTATCTTCAATATGGGGTCAAGCAAACGATTACGGAGCAGGTAGCTACGTAAAAAAATATTCTGGTATTACTATATTTGGATCAGAATCAGACGCACAAGCCGCTATTGATCTTTATCTCGGAGAAGCTAACACAGGCTTAAACACATGGTATGATGCTCAACCTATTACAATTTTTGATAGTTTAGGCAGAGAACAAAAAGTTACCAAGAGCCAATATAACCAAATGGTGGAAGCTCAAAAAACAGCGACAAAATATCAGAATTACTCTGTACTACCTGAAGAAGTCGCCAATTCAAACGCTAATTGGTGGATCAATTCAAAAGGGTTGTATGAATGGACTCCTGTAACCTCCTCTGACATAAAGGCATTAGAAAAGCTAAACAATAAAATGACTAAATTAGGTTGGAGTGTCCAAACAACCCTAACAGCCGGCGCAGTATGGAGCGATTGGTTTGAATCCGAATGGTACTCAACAGGGGGTAACAGGGTACAGGCTCCTATAGGTTCAGGTGATCTTAAGATCCAAGCTATTAAATCCAGCAGTTCTATAAATAACAGTTCATCAGCAAAAACAGGCACAGCACAGAGTCAGAAAGCAACAGTAAAAAACACTAATGACTATTTACAAGAACTTCACCCAGGACAGATACAACTTTCTGATGGTTCATGGATCAACCAGGTTGAAAATGTCGGTGGATTATCTGGAAAGGGAGAAGATTCATTAAGAATATTTTCATCCAACGAAGAATATAAAATCACCATTGAGAATGAAAAAGCAGCAATAAAGAAGCAGCAGGAAGAAGGAAAGAAAGCATATGATACATACATGCAAAACCTTGATCCTATGATGAAAGGTATAGAAATTACTAACCTGAGTCAGGAATCAACAGCAGGTATACAGGGGATTATCTCAGGAGAAGGTTATCTATCAAGGTCTACTGTAGTTGAACAAACAAAACAAGAGATACAGGAACAGAGAAAAGCAGAAAAGGAAGCAGCAAAACAGGCATCGCAACAGATAGGGCTTGAAAAATTAACTGATTGGGTTAATGAAAACGGAGTAAAAGAGCTTACAAAAAATGAAATAAAAGAAACAATTGCAGGAACTACAGGAGCAATAGCCGGATTAGCTGGAATAGGGGTACTAGATGAAAAAACAACAATAGAGATAAACACATCAATAAAAGAAGCAGCAGCAACAGGAAAAACAACAGTTAAAGATGATGCATTAGTCTATAAACTGTCAGATTTTGCCGTTGATGCATTAGATAAAGGAAATAAGGAATTATCTGAAGCTCTTTCCCCAATATTTGAAGATGCTGAGAGTATCAAAGCGAAGTATGACGAAACACTATCAGGAATTGATATTTCACTCAATGAAAAGGGTAAAGTATACATTACAAAAAAAGGAAATGCGCCAGAAGAAACTTTTTTAACAATAAATGCAAAAACCGCTAAGGATCAATATGTGGAAGTTAACCCAATTGTTAAGGGTATAGATGATTTTCTTGATGAAGAATACAACGAAATAAAAGAAAAACCCCTATCAAAAGCTCTTGAATATGGGTCTTATTATCTTGGTGGAGTAGCATTTGGAGCAGCAATAAAAGGAGCTAAAGTTTTATCTTCACCAATCGGAAAAGCAGCAGGTAAAAAAGTAGCTGAACAATCTGTTAAACTAATTGAATCTACATCTAAACCATTCCTTAAAGAAGTAATAGGTAAAACAGGAAGCTTTGCTGCTGGATCTTTAGAAACAGGTGCAGTAATTGATCAAGTGATGATGATTGGATTAGGGAAGGAAGGAATAGAAACACTCATAGAAGGATATACAGAAGGGGGAGCAGCAGGAGCTACAAAAAATGTCTTAAAATTCAGTGAAGCCTTAGCTATTGGAGTACCAGGGTATAAGAAAGGGGACTTAATAGCTGGAAGGGTAGCAGAAGGAGACTTAATTGCAGCAGTTCCAATAGTGAAAACTGCTAAAATCTCTGAAATGTCGGGGAGTGGGTCAAATACTACACCTATTGATTTATCATATGGTTATACCATTGCGCCACTAAACAAACCTGTTGTTACATATGTAAAAGGAGAAGGTTTTAAGCTAGGATCAGCAGGAGCACCTAAAAACATAATAGAAGGGAAAACAACTCAGGCATTTAGTAAACTTGAAACTAAATTTTTTGAGGAAACTGTTAAAGACACAGCCGACCAAAACGAATCTGAATATTTATCTAGTTTATTAAATATTTTAAAAGGTGTTTCTGATACAAACAAAGTACCAACAATGCCCGAAACATTTGAGATCACCAGTAAATCTATACCTGAAGCAATGAGAGCAGCCGTTAAAGAGGGAATCATATCTTACAAAGGTAATATAATGGTTGCTGGATCAGTCCCAATGAAAGCGCAATCTGACCCTTTCGTTTCAAGAACTCCACACGATTTAGAATTATATGGTGATAGTGAAACCGCTATCGTTTCCCACATATCAAAAGTACTTGAATCAAAAGGATTTAAAGAAGGTGTAGATTTTAAAAACACAGGTAGTAAAATAGATTTTAAAATAAAAGATGAAGAAACAGGTAATGAAATATTCGATACTGGTATAGAAGCATTTACACACGGACATGAAAAAACAGAATCCGAACAAATTATTGAAAACGCTTTATTAAAATTAAAACAAGTTTCTGAAAGTGTTAAAGATAGTGAATCACCTTCACCTAAAACGAAATCTGATAAATCAGATATTGCTTTCGGATATAAATCTCAAGAACCTGTTTCACTTGAAGAAGGAAAAATAAAAATCCAATCACTCAAAGAACAAATGTATAGAAAAGGTGCCGGATCATCTTTTTATAAAGAGGGTACGTTACAACCAACACACACAGGAAGAATAAAAGATCCTTTAGATGTAATTACTATGAGTACTGCTTTTGCAGTCAAAAACAAAGTACCAATTGATAAAGATATTATAAACTTTACCAATTCAGCTTATAAAAAATGGGGAGTAGATGCACCAAATCAAAATAAGATGTCAAAAGCTTTTCAAGAAAAAGTTACTACTGATCCAGTAGTCGATTTTATTTATAAAAATCAAAGATTACCAACAGAAGCAGAATTAAAAGGAATGGGTAAAGAACTACCTGAAATAACACAAACAGAAATACTATTCAGTAACATAAAAGGAAATAAGAAAAATGAATTAATGAATGAGATAGTATCAGGTGATTCATATAATTCTAAACAAATAAAATCTGAATTCGGGACTAGAAGCCCTTCACCAATACCAGGGATTAAACAGGGAAGCCCAAGCATACCAGGGATTAAACAGGGAAGCCCAAGCATACCAGGGATTAAACAGGGAAGCCCAAGCATACCAGGGATTAAACAGGGAAGCCCAAGCCCAAGCATACCAGGGATTAAGCAGGGGAGTAGAGGCAGTCCATCACCTTCACCATTCCAGGAGAGTAGAGGTAGTCCTTCACCTTCACCATTCCAGGAGAGTAGAGGTAGTCCTTCACCTTTACCATTCCAGGGGAATAGAGGTAGTCCTTCACCTTTACCATTCCAGGGGAATAGAGGTAGTCCTTCACCTTTACCATTCCAGGGGAATAGAGGTAGTCCTTCACCTTTACCATTCCCAGAGAGTCCAAGTAGTCCAAGCCCTTACATTCCAAGTCCAAGTAGTCCAAGCCCAAGTAGTCCAAGCCCAAGTAGTCCAAGCCCTTACATTCCAAGCCCAAGTAGTCCAAGCCCACATAAAAATAAAGATGATGATGTTATAATATTACCAGATTGGGGTTTTCAAGGACTACGAAGCAGAAATAAACAAAATAATGTATGGAAAGCAAGTATGAAACACCACTATGTACTTGATCCATTTAGTTTTGTATTCGGAAAAAAGAGAGGGCGATAAAAGCCCTCTTAAAAAATAAAAATAATAATTATACTACTAATTAATTATTGATAACTTTTCTTCTAAACGCCGGAACATATACAGTTTTATAACGTGTGGGTGCTTGTTCATCAACACGATACATCACAGTTTTTTCATGCCAAGACACACGATATTTATAATATTTTCCTGTATATGTTCTATTCTTCCCAGGTTTCATTAAGTTTTTTACCCAATATGGAACTTTTTTATTATCAACACGTTCCCATCCTAAATTCCAGACTAAAGAAAACGAAATACATGCAATTATCACACCAAAGCAGAGACATAGACAATACATTAACACTTTCCAACAACCCCTTTAATCTTTTATACTTATATTTAGCCAAGTAATAATTAAACTTTTCTAATTTTTGAAACTAACCTATGTTTAACTCTTAATTGTCCTAAACAATCCCTATACAATCACTTAGAAAAGTTTAAATTAATTTTTCCTTGAACTTTCTAGGATACCCCTTAGTATTCCTATTCCCTTTATATACTCAAAATTGCTTAAATCAATTTAAAATAGGACGTGAATAAAAATATCGGTTGACTATATTAGTTGGTTTGATGTAGGTAGCATTCAATTTTTGTTTCCTCAAAGTGGTTGCACCGTCTCTTGTTATCGTTTCATTTTCTTGCTATTGTTTTTTTAAACAAGGAACTAAACTACATAACTTTAGATAAGGATGAGGCATAAGGAACTAAGATAACAATCAGGACAAAAAATTCTGCAGCAACATATTTTTATTTTTTGAATAGTTTAAGGTTTGGAAAAATATGATTTCATTTATATACTCAAAAGAGAACATATTAAAATATATTGTCAAGATAACTTTAAGAGATTGAGTTATAATATACACATTACCTTAAGATTATGTGTGATTGTAAATACGCCACTCATCCTGACTGCATATTTAAACCTGGCACCCTCTACATTACCGAACATATGAAGGTTATTGTAAATTTCAAAACATTCAGGGATATTTACT
>Ga0183096_1002474_pt1 | contig 12632 bp, 8 predicted proteins | sample Biomet5_FD_127791 | JGI IMG/M metagenome (GOLD analysis project Ga0183096, IMG submission 127791) | Microbial communities from bioreactor (seeded with sewage sludge) at LBNL, California, USA - Biofuel metagenome 5 (version 2) (version 3) | ecosystem: Engineered > Bioreactor > Anaerobic >... | reverse complement strand
GGACAACGGTGAAAATTTTTACATTTTTTTTAAAAATTATTTGCATAAGTAAAATTATTTTATATTTGTAAACGAAATTAACTATTAAAAACATAAATATCCATAATGGACAATGCTACTGCAAACCTGAAATTATACTTTAATGAATATCCTCTCGAAAAATCGGGGTAAACCATTTAACCTATAAATTAAAAACAATAAACACATGAAAACAACAGATGAAAACAAACTAAACGCTGCCGAAGCCGTTGTGCTTGTGCTGGCAAACAATATTGCAATCTGGACTATGATTGCCGCTATTGTGGTTATTTTTGATCTTCTGAAAGCGAAGATACAATTGGTGCGCGACCTGCGTCAGATACAGGAAAAAGACAATACCGGGGTTACCAAACGGAAAAAGAAAGTAAGGGAAAAGATGGAGGAAACGGGCATTAACGTGATCCGTAAACTGGTGATGTTTGCCGTGGCCACCGAAGACACCGAATTAGACGCAAACATCAATTACACCGCTTCCGACCTTAGCGTTGCCAGCGAAAACCGGGTGAGCGACATCATCCGCTTAGTGTACGAAACGGCTAATACACACAAGAGCGAGCTTGCCGCCTATGGGGTAACCGACGAAATGCTGGAACTGCTCCTTACCCTTCACCAGCAATTCTTAGTGGCTATGCCCGAGACCAGGGAAAAACTTGCCATTTCGAGTACTGCCACCAAAAATATCAATACCCTGATAGCTGAAATTTCGAAACTGCAACGTGTTAAACTCGACCGCCTGATTGCCGGCTTAGCCGATACCAATCCCGACTTTTACCAGCAATATAAAAATGCCCGTAAGATTGTGGATCGCGGGGGAAGACACGAACCGGAAGAAGGAGAAAAGTAATGTGCTAATTTGAAAATGCTGAGCCCCGATGTATCGGGATAGGCAGAAAGCAGTAGGTAGTAGACAGTAGACAGTAGGTGGTGTATTGGGATCATTTTGCCAGACTTATATACAAGTTGGTTGCAATTTTAAAAAATCGAATCGCAATTGTTTTTAAGTATAATTAAAGATTTATTATAAATGATTTAAATATTAATCCACATGAAATTATTTAAGTCTAGATATTTTGTGATACTTAGTTCTTTGATTACTGCAGGATTACTTTTGATAATTGTTTATTATATAGGATACTGGATTTATAATATTAAATCTCCAGACAATTTAATGGATCAAATAGGATTGGCTTTTAATTTGATTCATATTTGTGGGATTTTATATTTCCTGACATTATTATTAGTTACAGTATATTGTATTAAAAAATATAAAACTGTTAATAAAGAGTATTATTGGGGTTTTGTGATTAGTGGAGTTTTGTTTTTTTTGATTTTCATATTTTTTGAAATAATTAATATCTTTCACATATAAGACAAATAAAAACTGCAACCAATCGAGTAGACCGCCCCGCCAGTAATTAGCTGACGGGGAGAGCCTCTCACACCACTGTACGTACGGGTCGCGTATACAGCGGTTCATTAAGATGTGGAGCAATTTTCTGATAAACGGTAAGCATTGCCTCGTAACCTCTTCTTCGCAATCGTTCTAAAGTAATAGTTGTAACAAGAATGGGGCTTTGAGCTACTGCCCAGCCTCCCATTCGGGTTCTGCTCCATGAGTAAGCGTGTTCATGGTCTATGTCCAATCGAATCAGATTTTTTCTTTTCCGTTCGGGTTTCTTCCAATGATGCCAGATACAATAACGCAAGCGATTGCGCACCCAACTGTCGAGTTCTTTGAGTTTTTCCTGGATACTGGCCATACGAAAGTATCCGAGCCATCCCCGTTGAACTTCTTTGAGCCGCCAGATGCGTTCATCAAATGTGCATGGAGTAGTCTTGCGTGTGATGATTTTGAGTTTTTGTTTAAGCGTTTTCCAGCTCTTTTCGCTTACGACCAGCTGGTATTTGCCTTTCTCTCCTTTTACATACGTAGGAACGAATCCAAACCCCAGTATTGTAAAGTTTACAGGTTTGCGTATACCGCTTTTCTCCCTATTGATTGGTAGTTTCAACTTATTCTTCAGGAACAAATATATGTTATTACCGATCTTTCGGGCTTGTTGATGACTTTTACAGTAAATGCTAAAATCATCGGCATAACGAACATAGCGAAGTCCTTACTTTTCCATTTCTTTATCCAATTCATTTAACATAATATTGGACAGTAACGGGCTAAGTGGACTTCCTTGTGGTACACCTTTTCTGCGTTTAACTAATTTTCCATTGATTAGAATGGGTGCTCTCAGCCATTTCCGAATAAGGCGTAAGGTGAGTGGGCATTTAACCTTGCGATACAACAATTGCAGTAGGATACAATGGTCAACTTCATCAAAGAAACTTTTCAGGTCAATATCAACGATATGCTGATAACCATTATTTATGTATTCCTGTGCTTTCAATACCGCTTGTTGGGCGTTGCGATTGGGACGGAAACCATAACTGTAATTCTCAAATTCCATCTCGAATTTTATAGCTATTACTTGGCCGGCTGCTTGCTGTAGAAGTCGGTCGATGACTGTGGGAATACCTAATAATCGTGTTTTCCCATTGCTTTTGGGTATTTCTACCCCCAAGATGGCTTGTGGCTGGTATTTCCCTTGACGTATTTCAGCTTCTATACGTTCCCTGTTTTCAGATAGAAATTTGTATAGTTCCTTTACTGGCATACCATCCACGCCTGCCGAACCTTTGTTCGACATCACCTGGCGATAAGCCCGCATTACATTTCTTCGGTTCAATACTTGTTCAATCATCTTGTTTTATTTACTTCTTTTGCTCTGTTCCGCTTATAATGTGGCTGGCAAACCTCCACATTGCATTTGGAACATCTTAATGTTCAGCCCTTCATCGCCCTGTAAGTCCTCCACGATTTCTATTCGTGGCTCGTTCCCAGCAACTACTACGGCTTCTGCTGACTTCTTGGCCTATAGAAACCTAATCTATTCCAAGACCTCCCCTGGTAAGAGCTTTTCCCTTCATCCAATGCCTGCGATATCTACTAAAATACGATGTTTGTATTCTTTGGACGTTGCAAAGATGTGCTTGCTTATCCTCGTATAATAGCCTTATATACCGTTTCTGTTCGTCAGTACCGGATTTTGCAGTCTCGCTTCCTTTAGTGCATACTTCACAGTAAACCACCTTGCGACTTGCTAATGCTTCGGGTCGTTACTCCCGCACATAAGGGATTTGCACCCTCTGGAAAAATACACCCGTCGTTTTGCTTTTATTAAAATATTTGTATTTTTGAACTTTTTATAAAGCTTACAACGGGTGTGCCCTGCATAAGCAGTGCACACACAGCAAGCAAGCGTAATAGCCCTGCCGCAGGCGCAACACAGGGCTACATACGCCTGCTTGCAAAACGTTACCTGCAAGCCAAAAACACCTCCGATGATAGGTTTGTGCAACTTGATGCTATAATTTTTTATTGATAAAGATTATTCTATTAACTCTAAATATTAAGAATATGAGAAAAATATTTTATGGTCAAGTTGAGTAAATCATAAAAGCAATCGTAAAACACGAAAAATATAAATCAATCATTTAAAATATATTGAATATGAAAAAACTTATTTTATGCCTGATATTATCTTGTTTTGGATTTCAGGACATGTTATTATTTTCACAAGATTACAAGCAAGTGGAAGAAAAACTTAAAGCGAAGTATTCTTATGTCTTATATTATGAAAGCGATAGCTGTTTCCAGATAAGACAAAATGACAAAAATGGAATTTGTGATTTAAGCGGTAAAGAAATCATTCCTCCTATATATACACAAGTATTTAAGGTTAGCTATATTGATTATGGAGTCTACTATCATGTTGCAAATGGAAATAGAGCAGGCATCAGTGATTTAACTGGAAAGATTATAATTTACCCTGACAAATACACACATGTCTGTCGTCAGGATGGTTATTTTGATGTGATAATAAACGACAAAAGGGGTGTTTGCGATTTGGGCGGGAAAGAGATCGTTCCATGTCAGTTTGCAGATATTAAATATGATTTCTATGAAAAGAAATTTCAGGTAAAACACAGTAAGGCAGATACGAATTATATTGATAATGCAAATTATACACCTATAAATCTCCATCAAACGATTGCACAAAGCGATGCTACGATTAATATTATTCGGAACAGATATAAAACAGATAAGATAGCCTATCATTTCCACTCTGCATCAAACGGATATTATAGTGTTAAGCTGAATGATAAAGAAGGAATCTGTGATTTAAATGGGCGAGAACTTATGGCTCCGAATAAATATAATTCTGTTATTTACGATAAGCAAAGCGGCTATTACGCAGTCAAGATAGGCGACAAAGCCGGTTTGTGCAACTTAACAGGGAAGGAAATAATTGCTCCCGATAAATATACGGATATAAGTACTTATGAGGCCAAAGATGGCTATTACAAAGTCAAGATAGATGACAAGGTCGGGTTGTGCGATTTAAAAGGCAAAGAAATCTTTTCGCCGAATAAATACACGGAGATAAGTACTTATGAGGCCAAAGATGGCTATTACGCAGTCAAGATAGGCGACAAAGCCGGTTTGTGCGATTTAACAGGGAAGGAAATAATTGCTCCCGATAAATATACGGATATATATACTTATGAGGCCAAAGATGGCTATTACAAAGTCAAGATAGATGACAAGGTCGGGTTGTGCGATTTAAAAGGCAAAGAAATCTTTTCGCCGAATAAATATACGGATATAAGTACTTATGAGGCCAAAGATGGCTATTACGCAGTCAAGATAGGCGACAAAGCCGGTTTGTGCGATTTAACAGGGAAGGAAATAATTGCTCCCGATAAATATACGGATATAAGTACTTATGAGGCCAAAGATGGCTATTACAAAGTCAAGATAGGCGACAAAGCCGGTTTGTGCGATTTAACAGGGAAGGAAATAATTGCTCCCGATAAATATACGGATATAAGTACTTATGAGGCCAAAGATGGCTATTACGCAGTCAAGATAGGCGACAAAGCCGGTTTGTGCGATTTAACAGGGAAGGAAATAATTGCTCCCAATAAATATACGGATATATATACTTTTGATGCCAAAAAGGGCTATTGCCATGTCAAGATAGGTGCCAAAGAGGGTTTATGCGATTTAAATGGTAATTTGATTTCTGATCCAAACGAACAAATTGCACAGGTTGAGGAAGGAATTAAATTGTCAGGTAATTGGAGTTATAATATAGATTATTCTCAACAAACAGTGAGTATTAAAGGGGATAAAATCATAAACAAGTCAACAGGTGGAAAAAGCGGCACAATTAAGATTAGTCTTTATTTAACTTCCTCGCAATATACTGGAGGTTCAATTACAGGTTATGCATTAACAAGTTATAAGTTCGATCAACTTTCTGTTGGTTATCAATATAATGATATTAACAAACTCTTAAATTATGATGTGAATCCTCCTTCTGATAGTTATTATGTAACTTTATTATTATTAGAATATACGGATAATGGATTTGTCATAAAAGATTATTTAAATTTTGATGGTACGATTGCTTTTGATAGTAGAAAAACAGAACGAGTTTTAAATGCAATTGCGGCTGGATTAAATGCTGCCAGTAATTCATTGAACAATTATAATAATTCAAATAATAACAATCAGTATACGAACCCCAATAATACAAACAACAATAGGAGCAATGGACATATGGAAACTGTAGTATGTGATATTTGCCACGGTACAGGTAAAAGTGCAACAAAAGAATATCCTCCTACATTTGGTCAAGGGCGTGATATAATGAAAACAAGTTGTCCATATTGTGGAGACATTTATGTTCATTCTCATAAAAATTGTTTCAGTTGTAAAGGTACAGGAAAGGTTCAAAAGTGGGTACCATGAAATAATTATTATAAAAGAAAGACCAGCAGGTAATCGAGGTACTGTCTTAAAAAGCAAATAAATTTTTATTTATTTTTGCATCAGCAGAAAGAGAGCTTCAGGCGATTCTTTGCACGGAAGTTCATCTTGAGTAGTCCCGATTCATATCGGGACTATTTCTTTTATCAAATTATTAATAACGATGGCTCTTTCAGAGCCAAGCAGAAAGAGAGGCTTAAGCTCATCATTACCGGAAGTTATTTTTTGCAATGGATGATAAGTCTCGTTTTTTTTCCATAGCGTATAGATATATACCAAGAGCTTCTTTTGAACAGCAACATATCCTTTCATTTTTATCCCTGTTTTATCATTCACTCTGTTATACAAATCAACAAATGGCTTTTGATCGAACCTAACTACCCCAAGTGATGACATGTGCAATATCCTTCTAATATGGCTATTCCCTCTTTTGGAAATTTTTGTTTTCCCCGAATGATTACCCGATTGATTTTCTATAACATCATAACCAAAATAGCTGACCAGTTGTCTTAAGTTTTTAAATAAAGCAAAATCAGTACCGATAAGCCGCCAGATGGTTTGTGCGGCGATAAGGTATTTTACTATCGTAAAAATTTTATTCTGAATACTTTTACCGGACAATGCTAAAAATTTTTACATTTTTTTGAAAAAAATATATGCATAAGTAAAATTTTTTTATTTTTGTAAACGAAATTAACTATTAAAAACATGAATATCCATAATGGACAATGCTGCTACAAACCTGAAATTATATTTTAATGAATATCTCCCCGGGAAATCGGGGTAAGATACGAACCGGAAGAAGGAGAAAAGTAATGTGCTAATTGGTTAATGTGATAATATGCTAATGCTGAGCGAAGCGAAGTCCCGTGCGAAGCAAACGGGATGCTAATTAGCTAATTTGAAAATGCTGAGCCCCGGTGTATCGGGATAGGCAGAAAGCAGTAGGTAGTAGACAGTAGGCAGTAGGCAGTAGGCAGAAAGCAGTAGGCAGTAGGCAGATTTGAAAATGCTGATTGAAGCGAATTGGGAAATTCTGCCAGGGGTATAATTCTAAGAAGGGTAATGGCATAGTTACCACAAAAGGTTTACAAAAAATAAAATCATCGTTTGATGATTTGTAAAAAAAGATATTTGTAAAAAAAGATAAAAATGGGAAAAACCGTACAAAGCCATCCAATTTGAGATATATTATACGGATTTTGCGTATATATAAACGAGTTATCGGTTATTAACATAAACTTAAATACTAAATTAAATAAAAAAATGAAAAAATTATCTCTAATTTTTGTAGCCCTTATGCTTTTCGGCTTAGTAACAAAAGCACAGAATACTTGGACAGTTGATAATAATGCCAATAGCGGAGCACAATTTACGAGTTTACAAGCTGCTATTGATGACGAAAATGTTGTAGATGGTGATATCTTACTAGTTTCTGGTTCAGCTACTTCTTATGGTTCGATTATTTTAAATAAATCTCTTAAACTAATTGGACCAGGTCATCACCCACAAAAAGACATTCCTGTTACTGCTAAAATCAGTTCTATTTCTTTAAAAGTTAAAATTATTAATTTTATTGATACTGTCAGTAATACAGATAATTCTTCAATTGATGGTTTTGAAATAAATGGTATGTTAAGAGATTATTATGGGGCAAATAATATAATTATTAAAAATAATTCTTTTGTTTTTGATAATTTTATTGTAATTGATTTAAATGAAAATAGTAATAATTTCTTAATTATGAGCAATTATATCATTGGTTATGGGGCTTGGTATGTATTTGGAATATACAACGCTTCAAATATCCATATCTTAAATAATATTATAAGACACAATAGTACTATAGTATACCATTCTAATAGTAGCACTGTTACAATAAGTAACAATATTTTCTTGTATGGATTTTCTTGTAATACTATAACAAATGCACTTTTTACAAATAACATATTCTATACAGGTTCTGGTTCTTGGATTGATTTTAGTGGTGTAATTAATTGTACCTTAAATAATAACATTTCACAAATAGATTTACCAACTGGAACTAACAATGGTTCTAATAATTTAAACTTACCTTATCCAATGTTTATAAATGTACCAATAAATGATCATGATTTCAGTTGGAGTTATAATTATCAATTAAGTGAAACTTCACCAGGTCATAACGCAGGAACAGACGGAACAGATATAGGTCCGTTTGGTGGGGCTTATCCAATTTCAACAACTGGCGAACCTAAATTGCCGATAATTGAATTATTTAATATTAACAATCCAATTATACCACTTGACAGTGTTTTGAATATTCACATTAAAGTTAGTAATCATTAATAAAATAAGATGTGAAAAAATATATTTTTATATTCAATATAATGCTTTTGTACATATTTGCTAACTGTCAAAATATTACTACATCAGAATATTTCTTTGATACTGACCCGGGAATTGGCAATGGTACAGCAATTAGTATAACACCTGGAAATACAATAGAATTTAACGAAACTATTCCAACAACAAACCTTAATACAGGTTTTCATAAACTTTATGTTCGTTTTAAAAATGAAAATAATCAGTGGAGTTTGTATGAAGCAAGGTCGTTTTTTATTCAAGATTTTGCATCATATCAAATTATTGAAGCTGAATACTTCTTTGATACCGACCCGGGAATTGGCAATGGTACAGCAATTAGTATAACATCTGGTAATACAATAGAATTTAACGAAACTATTCCAACAACAAACCTTAATACAGGTTTTCATAAACTTTATGTTCGTTTTAAAAATGAAAATAATCAGTGGAGTTTGTATGAAGCAAGGTCGTTTTTTATTCAAGATTTTGCATCATATCAAATTATTGAAGCTGAATACTTCTTTGATACCGACCCGGGAATTGGCAATGGTACAGCAATTAGTATAACATCTGGTAATACAATAGAATTTAACGAAACTATTCCAACAACAAACCTTAATACAGGTTTTCATAAACTTTATGTTCGTTTTAAAAATGAAAATAATCAGTGGAGTTTGTATGAAGCAAGGTCGTTTTTTATTCAAGATTTTGCATCATATCAAATTATTGAAGCTGAATACTTCTTTGATACTGACCCGGGAATTGGCAATGGTACAGCAATTAGTATAACATCTGGTAATCCAATAGAATTTAACGAAACTATTCCAACAACAAACCTTAATACAGGTTTTCATAAACTTTATGTTCGTTTTAAAAATGAAAATAATCAGTGGAGTTTGTATGAAGTTCAAGATTTTGAAATAAGAACACAATATACAATTTTTGCAACAATAAATCCAATAAATTCAGGGACAATTACTGGTAATGGAAATTACTTTGAAGGTGAGAATATTCAACTAATCGCATCCCCAGCAACAGGTTATACATTTACAAACTGGACAGAAGACGGAACGGAAGTTTCAACAAATTCAAATTACTCATTTACAGTAACCGAAAACAGAACATTAGTTGCTAATTTTGTTCTGCAAACTTTTGATATTTCGGCAAGTGTAAGTCCTGCAAATAGCGGAACAATAACAGGAACAAGAACTTTTGACTACGGAGAAACCGCAAACTTGACAGCAACAGCAGAAACTGGATACGATTTTGTAAATTGGACAGAAAACGGAACAGAAGTTTCAACAAATCCAAATTATTCGTTTACAGTAACCGAAAACAGAGCTTTTGTTGCAGTATTTCAGATTACTAATGATATTTCAGATTTTAGTAAAATAAATTCAATAACTATTTATCCAAATCCGAATACTGGTCTGTTTTCATTAGTTTTTGAAAATAGTTATAAAGGAGAGCTAATTATCAAAATTTATTCAGGAAACGGTTCTGTGATAAAAGAATTAAAAACAACAAAGTCATTAGATAAGTTTTTATATTCTATTGATTTAGAAAATATAAATATTGGTTTATATTATATTGATATTATATCATCAAAAGAAAAAATAACCAAAACAATAATAATATATTAAATATTATATTGACAAGTTTAGCCGTTTTAAGGGCAATAGGGTGTTTACACTTTTGTTTTTTGCATTGTACTAAATTTAAACATTTATACTAAAATATAAATAACAAAAAAACAAACAAATTTTAAATCTTTTGCCCTTAAAACTACTAAACTTTTGGTGCGAACCACAAATATTTGTGCAAACACAAACAACAAAATAAAAGTAAGTGTGGCTTCGCCACACCTTCTTTTAATAAATTTGATAATTATATTGATTAACAAATTGATAATGAAAAAATAAAAAAACCGATAATCAAGGTACTGTCTTAAAAAGCAAATAAATTTTTATTTATTTTTGCATCAGCAGAAAGAGAGCTTCAGGCGATTCTTTGCACGGAAGTTCATCTTGAGTAGTCCCGATTCATATCGGGACTATTTCTTTTATCAAATTATTAATAACGATGGCTCTTTCAGAGCCAAGCAGAAAGAGAGGCTTAAGCTCATCATTACCGGAAGTTATTTTTTGCAATGGATGATAAGTCTCGTTTTTTTTCCATAGCGTATAGATATATACCAAGAGCTTCTTTTGAACAGCAACATATCCTTTCATTTTTATCCCTGTTTTATCATTCACTCTGTTATACAAATCAACAAATGGCTTTTGATCGAACCTAACTACCCCAAGTGATGACATGTGCAATATCCTTCTAATATGGCTATTCCCTCTTTTGGAAATTTTTGTTTTCCCCGAATGATTACCCGATTGATTTTCTATAACATCATAACCAAAATAGCTGACCAGTTGTCTTAAGTTTTTAAATAAAGCAAAATCAGTACCGATAAGCCGCCAGATGGTTTGTGCGGCGATAAGGTATTTTACTATCGTAAAAATTTTATTCTGAATACTTTTACCGGACAATGCTAAAAATTTTTACATTTTTTTGAAAAATTATTTGCATAAGTAAATTTTTTTTATATTTGTAAGCGAAATTAACTATTAAAAACATGAATATCCATAATGGACAATGCTACTGCAAATCTGAAATTATATTTTAATGAATATCCTCCCGAAAAATCGGGGTAAACCATTTCACCTATAAACGAAAAACAATAAACACATGAAAACAACAGATGAAAACAAACTAAACGCCGCCGAAGCCGTTGTGCTTGTGCTGGCAAACAATATTGCAATCTGGACGATGATTGCTGCGATTATGGTACTTTTCGATCTTCTGAAAGCGAAGATACAATTGGTGCGCGACCTGCGTCAGATACAGGAAAAAGACAATACCGGAGTTACCAAACGGAAAAAGAAAGTAAGGGAAAAGATGGAGGAAACGGGCATTAACGTGATCCGTAAACTGGTGATGTTTGCCGTGGCCACCGAAAACACCGAATTAGACGCAAACATCAATTACACCGCCACCGACCTTAGCCTTGCCAGCGAAAACCGGGTGGCCGACATCATCCGCTTAGTATACGAAACGGCAAACGCCCACAAGAGCGAGCTTGCCGCCTATGGGGTTACCGACGAAATGCTGGAACTGCTCCTTACCCTTCACCAGCAATTCTTAGTGGCTATGCCCGAGACCAGAGAAAAGCTTACCCTTTCGAGTACCGCCACCAAAAATATCAATACCCTGATAACTGAAATTTCGGATTTGCAACGTACCAAGCTCGACCGACTGATTGCCGGCTTTGCCGATACCAATCCCGACTTTTACCAGCAATATAAAAATGCCCGTAAGATTGTCGACCGCGGGATAAGACACGAACCGGAAGAAGAAGGAAAGTAATGTGCTGATTAGCTAATGTGCTGATTAGTTGATTTGAAGATTAGCTGATTTGAAAATTAGTTAATTTGAAAATGCTGCGTGTAATAAAGTCCAGTGCAAAGCAAACGGGAATACCCTGCCAGGGTTTATAACTCTGGCAGGGTTAATTATAAAAATCTACTTAGCAATGAAAAACGATATATCTTATGGCACCTATCCATCCCATATAAGAAATAACCACCATAAATGATGATTAAGGTAAGTAAAATAAACCATCGCGGACAGGAACGACTTAAGCTCGAATTTTCTTATAATTCGGATATTTCAAATAAAATCAGGCAAATACAAAATGCTGCATGGAGCAAAACTCACAAAGCCTGGCATATACCCTATACCAAAGAAGCTATTGAGGAACTAAAAAAACTATTTCCGGATATTGTATTGCCCCGGATTCAGGAAACGGAAGCCGAAATAAATGAAACGAAAACGGAGGTAATAAAAACATCTGAAATAAAAACCGAAAAACAAACCATAAAAGACGACAGAAATCATATTAAAATTGAAGTAATTGGCAGGAAAATAATTCTAAAACTACCAAAGAATATGGCTGATATAAAGTTTATCAATACATTAAAATATAGTCATTGGGATGGGCGTATGTTCTGTTGGGAAATACCCAATTACCCGGGTAATCTGGATTTAATTAACGATTATTTCAAAGACCGGATTGATGAATTGATAATACATGATAAATTTGATATCAGCGTGGGTAACGAAACCCGCACCATAGGAAATAAAGAACTAATCATAATAAAGACCAAAACAGGCAGGTTGCGACTGATTTTCGGGTTTAACAAAGCTATACTGATGCTGATAAAAAAATATCCTTACCATAGCTGGGATGCAAAAAACAAATGGTGGACAATACCTTTTTCGGAAAAATACCTTAACGAAATACAAACTC
>Ga0183096_1002465_pt1 | contig 12677 bp, 11 predicted proteins | sample Biomet5_FD_127791 | JGI IMG/M metagenome (GOLD analysis project Ga0183096, IMG submission 127791) | Microbial communities from bioreactor (seeded with sewage sludge) at LBNL, California, USA - Biofuel metagenome 5 (version 2) (version 3) | ecosystem: Engineered > Bioreactor > Anaerobic >... | reverse complement strand
ACAACCTGGACCGGCATTTGTTGCGGGGTGGGGATCGGGCCACGCGGGAGTATACCCAGGGCCTGGCCTGGCATACCTCCCTCGGCCTGGAACTCGGCCTGACGGAAAACCTGAGCCTGGGGGTCGAAGGGGATTACCTGGGGATGGAGACCACGGGCGTGCACAAGCTCACCTTCTACGACCTGGGATTTCGTTTTTCGAACGGCGTGCGGGCCTGGTCCCAGCAGTCCTCGATCAGTGTGAAGCTGACCTACGGATTTTAGCGGAAGTACCGTGCTCCCGCCGCGTTGCGAAAATTTTCAAGGGATGCGTCTTTTCTGCGGGTTATTTCCCAAAAGAGTGCTATACTGCCGCTAAGGTCCAAAAAAAATTTAACCTGTGGGGTATGTTATGAAAAAACTCTTCCTTTTCCTCGTGGTCGGCGTCCTTGCCGCTTGGTCAGCCATGGGCGCCTTCGACGCCGCGGCCCAGACCCAGCCCATGAGTTCGCAGCAGCAGGCCATTGTGGCCGAAACCTGGACGTTAACCCCCCAGTGGACCGCCACGGCAGGTTTTTCGGGCTTGCCGCTTCGCAACTGCGAAGGCATGTACTGCGGCAAGCTGGCCGAAATGCCCATCGGCACCCAGGTAGGCGTCCTGGTCAATGACCGCGAAGGCTGGGCCTTGGTGCATGTGCCGAGCCTCAACCTGTACGGTTGGGTCAACACGAACAACATTGTTCGCTAGGCCTGCGGCCAGACCCTGCGCCAGGCGATACCGTGTCCGGAAAGGCACTGCCACGGTGGTGCCTTTCCGGCGCCGCTCCCGAGTTGTTTCCCGGGCGATTGACGCCACAGTCTCGTTGCGCCTGAGTCCGGCCTGTGGGGCGCGTCCAGGCTGCGCTCCGGCGCGAACAGGAGCGTCAGGAAGAGGACGCCCGAGCGAAAAGCGCCGTCACCTTCGGCCAGGTTTTCCACGATAGCTACAGGTCTGCCGCCCGGTTGAATAAATCCAAGGCCTCGTGTGACAAGGAAGAGAGCTTCTACCGGAACTGGATCTGTAATGTTCTCGGAATCAAGTCCTTGATGGAGATCACGCCCTTTGACCTGGAGCGGCTCAAAAAGGTCATGCTGGAAGCCGGCAGTCTCCCAAGACCATGCATTCCTGCCTTGCCGCGGTGCGGCGGTGTTCAACTTCGCCAAACGGAACGGGCTGTTCCAAGTGGGACACCCCCGTGGCCTTTGCCAGGAAGCCCACGGCCAACAACCGCCGCTTGCGCTTTCTGCCCTGCCCCACGACGAAGCCGACCGTCTGCTTGCTGCCCTGGCGCAACGCTCCCCCGACGTGCCTAGCATGGCGCTTCTGTCTCTTCACTGCGGGCTGCGCGCCGGTGAAATTTTTTTTAACTTGGCAGGACGTGGACCGCTACACCGCCAAGGAGCTTACGGGCCACGGCACCTTAGCCTGACCGAGAGGTACAGCCATTTGAGCCGGACAAGCTGCGTCGGGCAGTAAAAACGCTCGAGGCTGGCATGAAGGAGGCCAAGGACAAGGAGGTGTTGTTTCCGTTGGTGATCCGATGTTGGCAAAAAGTCAGGCTGTTATCCCTGGGCCGGGAGAGCATCTCCCCAATTTTGCGCATCGGGGCCAAGTCTGACTTCCTCACCCAGGTCAGCCAACGTTTCATGAACCGTTTGGCCCAGCCCACACTATGGGAGTTCCACAACCCGGCCCACTTTCCTTCATGGCCCAGGCCTTGGTTACCTTCAGGTTTGTGGCCTTCAGGGCTTCCAGCGTAGGCCGGTGCTTGTCCGGCAGGTTCTCTTCCCGGTAAAGCCAGATGTACTTGGTGCCCTTGAGGTGTTCGTCTTCCTGGCGGAGCAGTTCGCGATGTTCTTGACGGCGGACTGTGTCCACGGCCAAGCCCACGTGCTGCATGATGTGAAAGCGATCGTGGACGATCTTGTGTGCAGTCTCGGGGGCATGCTTGACCGTGGCCGTGAAGTACGGTTCCCCCATGTCCATGGCCACAGCCCGGATGTGCTCAGGTTGCTGCGCCGTGAACTGCCGGTAAGAGTCCTTGAGACTCTCGGTCTTACGATTCTTGACCAGAAACTCCACCGTGCCGCCCAGCATGTCACAGACTACAGTCATGGAGTCGTGCCCCTTGCGAGAGGCCATTTCATCGATGCCAAGATTCCGAGCGGGGCTTGCTTTTTTCCTGGCCTGCCCTCGCCGGATAGCTCGACCCATGACGTTCCTGGCCTTGTCCCAGCTGATCCGCAAGAGCCGGCAGCGTGCTCAACATGGACATCCACACGGCCTCCGGCCGTGTCCAACTCGACGTGGCAACAAACCATGGGGCGCTCAGCCCCAGAATCCGAGAATACAGGTCCGAGTCCTTCATGGCCGTCCTCCGCAGCGGATCATAGCCGGTCACCTAACCACGGAAAATGCGGAAGAGCCAAAAAAAATATGGAGCAGGCAAATCGTGCTTGACAAAATGGGGGGATGGGAACTACAAGCTGACTCCTTCGAGCGGGATGTAGCGCAGTCTGGGAGCGCACCTGAATGGGGTTCAGGGGGTCGGAGGTTCAAATCCTCTCATCCCGACCAAGATTTCCAAGAAATTTGGGCCGTTAGCAAATCCTGCTAGCGGCCCATTTTTTGGTATTCAGGGGGTCGGTGCCACAAACGCGTTGGCCAACCGTTGGACCTCCCCGCTCCATCTCCCCGCCTCGTCTGATTTTTCCCCTCTTTGCCCGTCTATTGGGCCCATTGGCCCGGTAATCATACTGATTTTATTGTATAAATTTATAATATATTGATATTATTCAATATATTTAGTTAAGGTCGCAGAAAAATTCAAATCAGATGGTTGGGAAATTTGTTTCGCCGAAACCGGTTGGTTTGGGTAGGGGGATGAAGCTGGACCAAATGCGCAGGGGGCTGCGTATGAAAACATGGCTTAGGCGAAAAATGGAGTTCGGCATGATAACGTATCGTTGGTAGCGAGACCACACCGCTCCAAAAGAACAAATGTCCTCTTGCCGAGTCTGGGTTAAATAGGGTATATGATACGCGGGAGGAGGTGGATCTTCTCGTATTTTGTCATCTTTTAGATTATATCCCTAAAAATGAATAGGAAAAAAGAACTATTAGCGATACCCGTTGTTGTAAGGATATGCGGTTTTCAAAGAGAAGATTGATAAAATATTGATGATTTGAAAATCACAAGCAAGGATTCCTTAACATTATGAAAGGCTTCTCAATTCTTACGATCAAGAAACTCTATGCAATGTCAGGAAATACTTGTGCGATGCCTGGATGCAACGCCAAGTTGTTTTCAGAAATTGATACATTCGTTGGTCAGGTTTGCCATATCAATGCCAGAAGTATTGGTGGTCCTCGATACGATCCTAGTCAGTCAGACGAAGAAAGGAATGGGTATGGTAACCTTCTTATTTTATGCCCAAAGTGTCATGCCATCATTGATAGCAGAGAAGATTTGTATCCCGCAGAAGCATTAAGGGAAATAAAAAGAATCCATGAGAATATTTGTGGACGAAGTGAAATTGATGAAGACATATTTAAAGCGCAACTAATCCTCGATGCTTCTGCTTCGGTAAATATTAGTAATTCTACAAATGTAGTTGTGAATAGCCCTGGGGCAACTCAGACTACTATATTGCAATTCAAAACAAATAAAAAAACCCAGCCGTCAATCAACCCACCCGTTGGGAGTATTGCAAATAATCGTCTGATTCGTTCATATATAAAGCATTTAATCGATCGATATAATGAGTATGCCAGTAAAGATAAAACTCGCAAGACAAAATTTAGCTATGTTGCGATTTACAGTAGCATACAAAAAAAGTTTGGTACTAAATGGGATTTAATGAGTGTAGATAGCAGTGATGAGCTCGCTGATTTCATTCAGAAAAAAATTGATAAAACATTTATAGGCAGGCAAAATAAATCAAAGAGCTGGAAAAACTATTCCAGTATTCGTGAATGGGAAAAAAGATATCCTGATTTATGACTATAAGCAGCTTATGCTTCAAATACTCAAAATGTTTTAGGGAAGAATTCTTGGTTTGTTAGACAAGTTTCACGGAATGGAAACCTCAAAGGACCCTGTAATGTCCTGAGTTGAACGCCAAGATATTTGTTTCACTAGGCTTAGGAGAGTGATCACTAAATAGTTTGGTCTAAGAACTACAATTCCGTTACCTGTTCTGATTCAATGATCATGGTCAGAAATTTTAATACAACGGGATTCTGTTTATATCGAATAGCGGAAATATTAATAGTCTAACAATGCTTTAGTATAAATTTATAATTTAATTATGAACATTATAAATAAATAATGCCTCAGTAGTACGTCTTCTTCCTTCTGTTTTCCCACTCAAAACGCTATGCCGAGACAAGCTAATATATCTTCCTAGTGAAGAGAACAATGAAACAACGGACGGATGGTCTGCGTTTGTCAAAAGAATATAAGCTTTCCGGTAGACAGCACGTTTAATACTTTCGAAAAGACGAACTTGATCGGACCAAGAAAAAAGTTCTTTATTATACTTAATAAAGTTATTGTTATTGTGGCGCACGGTGTAAGGAGGATCAATGAAAATAAAATCTTCTGCAGTGGCAGTATCAATTATTTTTTCAAAATCAGAGCATATAATTTCAGCTGTTGAAAGAATTTTAGAGGCACCAAAAAAGTCATCATCGTCCGAAAAAACTTTTGTTTTAGTGCCGATTGGAACATTAAATTGCCCAGCCTTATTTACTCTATAAAGCCCATTCCAGCATGTCCTATTAAGATATAAAAATTTTGCAGCTTTATCGGTACTTGTTTCAAAATTAGTCGCGCGTATTGTGTAGTAATATTCACTATTATGATTTTTATGATGGATCTTCATCAATTTTTCGAGCCCGATATAATCATCGCGCAAGACTTGATAGAAGTTAATTAGCTCTTCGTTGATATCTGATAGAATTGCTGGTGATGGATTTAAAGAAAAAAAAAGAGACCCTCCACCTAAAAATGGTTCAAAATATCTATTAAACCGACGAGGGATAAAATTATTAATGGCAGGTAATGCCCAACGTTTTCCACCTGCCCATTTTAGGAATGGTGTTACAGTTTCATTATCAAAAGACATGATCAGTATTCCCCTTAACGACAGAGACGTGGATAGAATTCGGCCCTGAGCCAATCCAAGAATTCTAAATCCTCATCAGAAAATGTTCGTACTGAGCTTTTGTGTCCTGGAACACGCCTTAATTCATTAAAACGAGCAAGCCACGAAGTATAATACTTTTTACCCTTTCTATCTCCAGGCATCGGGATATTAAAAAAATTTTCAAAATATGGCCAATTGCTAGTTTGCTCAACTATTGTCTTAACCTCAAGGATATCTAAATAGGCCCATTTAGGCATTTGCTCTTCTATAGGGTCATCTTGCATCTTTTTGTATGCCTTTTCTTTAATTACGCGGGAATCAATCCCTTTTTCCCAATAAGTGTACTCTCCTGAAGGAAGTTGTTTTTCTCCATAAATTGATTTTAAGCCATCTGCCAAAGTATCTAGTATTTTTTCGTTTATGTCAATAACAAGCTGATTTGCTGCTGCTACCCTTTGCTCGTCTCTTTGTTTTATATGTTGCCGGTATTCATCTGAACCAAAGTCATCGAATTTTGACTGTACTAAACGGCATAATTCAAAAAAATAATCCTTAACGCCTGCTTCACCAAATCTTCTAGAAAAAGCTTCTTTTATATTTTCCGCAGTAGCGCTCTGTACGAAATCAAAAACAGGCTGTGAAATTTCGCACAACATTTCAATAAAACTCTGCTCGTTGGTTGTGTTAAAATCGATAGATTTTTTAGATGTTAAGTATTTAACAATCTCAGATATGAGCAATAAATGAGCCCGCACTCCTGGATTGACTGAAATATATGCAGTTCGACCGTCCTTCCATCTTTCTGGATTAGACGAATACAACGCCTCAAAATATCCATTTAATATTTTTGTTGCTCTCTCTATAGTCTTGTCATCCGTTCCGGCGCACAATACGCTGGGCAATCGAATTTTATTATAAATTTTTCCAATCAACCCAGAACGAAGCAAGCCATAGACTGCTTCTGAGATCGTAAGATTTTGTCCTTCCTCTGGAGGCAAACCAGGCATAGAAAATCGCCTAAAAAAAGGACTTGTTTTGTCTAGGTTTAAACATCGAATGATTGCTGATGAAATAGCCTGCAACGCTTCTTTAGGATCTGCTGAACCCATCTTCAAATCAGGCAGAAGACTGACCAACAGGCTTCGCGGAACACTTTTTTGCTTGCTATTTATATTTACAAAAAGAGAAGCTTCTTTCTTTGTATCCATTCTATTGAAAGCAAGAACAATGAGGCTTTGGTCAAGATATTTGTCGTCGAGGTGAGAATATCCATACAATCTATGTTGGCCGTCAATAATCCACGCAGTTCGATATTTGCTCGGCAAAGTCAACCATCCGAATTTGATATTCGGATCTGTATTTTCCTTGTTCTCAATAAAATCAAATCGCGGTTTTTCCATTAAGTTTATTAATATATTTGTCGGGAAGTATCCACCATCTGCAATAAAGCTCGCTACGTCTTTCAACCTTTTTGATGTCATCATTCTTTGGTACGCAGGCTTTCCGTCATCACGATTAAATGCTTGGTGGTTTATGAATGATATTTTTAATAAGTTTCGTGGTGTTGTAATAAAACTAAAGCATTCTTCACCTCCAATTTTCCCTTTAATAGCTGGGACGCGCACTGCGGCCATCCCTGACACTTTTTGACCGCCAAGAAACTCGCCAATAATTTGATATTTACCTGCAGGCCCAACATGTTCCAAAAAAGCTTCAAAGTATTGCAATTCATTCTCTGTCACGATATTGATATTTGAATCACTCGCTCTGTCGACATCGTTTGTCGACCAAATAATGTTTTCTGTAGCGTATAACCATATAATTTTAGGTTTTGGTTTTTCCCCGTAGCCATCAAATACAGCTCTTCGTATATAGTCTTGCAGGGCTTTTGTTTCTAGAATGTCCTTTTGTAACGAGCGTCTCCCCCTTTCTTGCTTTGATTTGCATTCAACAACTACAGCGGTTTCGTCATCGCATGCAAATGCATCAATTTGTTTTTCACCTCTTGTCCCGTTATTTCTTATAAATTGTATTTTAAATTTATCTTTATTTAATTTTATATATCCCATTTTCTTTAGCATACACCAGACTCTATCTTCTAATTTTTCATCAATTCGCTTTTCTCGCTTAATTTTAGCTTTTGTTTTGTATGATTTTCTTACGGTCCATCCACTTGCCTGCTTTTCTTCAAGCTCAGAATGATAAACACTCATAAATTTAAAAAGACTATTTTTTATTTTATAGGCAGCAGAGACTTCTGCGGCATCTGTATATAGCGATGAAAATAGCTCAAAACTTGGTTCGGTGTCTGGGCAAAAAGGTGTCTCACTGTTTGCGTCTTCAAGCATAGAATCCTCTCTGTGCTATAACAGAGACAACATCGTTTCGCGGGGAATAGATCTTACATTTTTACATAGTATTAGTCAACAAGTAGAGTTGGCTAATTATTTAAATTTGTATACATCCCAAATTTGCGTCTAAAACGGCGATGATCCCCCTCCAAAACGCGTCCAGGGGCTCACCTCCGAATATCCTGTCCCCTCCCAAGGACATTATAGGGAATAGCGCTATCCTCACACTTACTTAGGATTTTCCAGTAGCCCCTTCGGTTGAGTTCCCCGGGCCGAACTTCCAGAAGAATCCTGCTCCGGCGCGAAGTGCTTTTCCCTCTGATGCAGTTCCAGTAGTAGTGGTGGCATTAAACAACACTTTAATTTCCCCTGCCTGGATTAAAGAATTGACCCATTTTCTTTAATCGCTGACCGCCTCAGCCCCGGGAGCCCCCCTGCAACGAAGCGTGAACGTTCTCTTTCGCCCCCCTTGCAAGCCAAACCAAAAGCGCAGCACCCTGCGCATCTGGGTGGCGTCCCCTCAAGGCTGTCCTGGCACTCTGGACTGACCCAAAGGACACCCCCTGGATTCGCTCGGGAAGGGCCTCCCTGGGATTTCCCCTGCGGGGCCTTTGGGTTGGGCTCCCCTTGGCCGAAATCCCAGGAGAATCCCGTTCCGGCCCAACGTTCGATTTTCATAGGGCTATTTCCAGCTTCCCTCAAGGCCTCGTGACAGCCTCCCCGGTCCAGGGTATTCTCATGCAACAGTTTTTGAGATCAGCTTATTATTGTCCCCCTGAATACCTGAGAGATATCAGCGCAGGGGGCTGCGTTTTGGTGGGGGGCGCGTCGAAGTATTTAGTGTGTGTGCTAATTGATATTGTCTGAACCTTGTTATGGCTAGACGCAGCCGGTCTTGTTTGATTTTCTTCGTCGAAATTCTTTAATCGTTTCATTTACTGGCTGTAAACTGTTTGCGTAGGTGCCTGTGTTTTTGATGATATGTCTGTTTGTACATAAATGGAGATGATCTGCTGTTTTTTTAAAAATTTTTCCGTAAAGTATGAAGGCTGATCATGAAGTTTATTAGCCAACGCGAGAATATGGATAAAAGTTCTTTATATATGTGTTTAAAAATTTGCCTTTGGAGAGTTCAATTCTGAATTGCTCAAAGATATTGGCAGGAACATTATAGTATTGATATATTGAACCATTTAAAAATTCGACTTCAAGTGTTTCCGATGGGAAGTCATAGCCGATAGAAGCAACATTTGAAGATGCAACACTATATCTTTCCATGATCTACACCTTTACTCGGATGAATTATCTTCAACGTTTTCACGAACGATGCTTAATGTATTCGCAACGGCCCTTGGATTCTGGCTGCGCCATGAAGCTGCGACTCGCTCATAACTCTCCGGGCGACGAGGAAGAGACCATTGGGTGTTGACTTCTGGGTCAGTACTTTTAGGACGATGCTCTTTTGCTGGTAAGTTGATTCTACACCGCATCGGAAGTTTTGCCGCTTCGCCTAACACAACTGCTTCTCCTGTTCTCAATATAGGAAGAACGTCTAATAGGCTAATTAACCCATCTGGTAAGACGCCTTGGACCCTGCTGCGATCTGAGGGGTTTGAGAGGCGAAGGGCAAAGAAAGTACCACACTGAGACAGTATTGTTTCATTAACTTCAGAAGGTCGTTGACTAACTACCATTGCGCCTATCCCATACTTCCTTCCCTCTTTTGCAATCTTTTCTATAATCTCGGTAGCAAGGTTTCCTGCTGAAGAAGATAGGTAACGATGTGCTTCTTCCATGACAATAAGCAATGGCCGACTTATACAACCTTCCGATTTTTCTCTACTCCAAAACATTGACTCGTATATTATTTTTAAAATAGAACCAATTAATCGTTCTAGCACTAAGCTAGGCACTCCAGAAAGGTCTAAAATTGTTATTGGTTTGTCGCTCCCAAGCCAACCTTGTAGCAAATTACACAAATCATACCGTGTCGTACCGTTTAGATGTGGCTCCCAGTCTCCAGGATGAAGTAAAAAGTCATAACGTCTATCTAAAAGTCGTGAACGTAATAAACCTAACTGACGTCTGATTCCTAATGCTTGCTGATTTAAAAAAGGACCTTGGGAACCCATTGCATGAGGCTTGTAAACTGGTTGTACGAGAGTGTTGGGGTCGCCGAGGCTTTGTTTTGTCGGCTGGTCCCGGTTAGGCCCCTCATACGTTGTAACCTCAAAATCGATGAGATCATACCAAAGTTGTTTTAAGCTAAATGGAATCGGAGTGTCGACTGTAATAGATTCTTCTGCTACACCGGCATAATTATTTGTCCTATTCGATTCTATTTTTAAGGAAAATATTTTTTCTAAAAAGGCAGTCTCGCGAGGGCCATCAACTCCACCCGTGAGAAAGTCAAGCAACTCAGAGGTATCCAAAGCCCAATATGGAACATGGAGTTTAGTTTCGCCTGGTTGTGGATCTACAGAAAAAACGGTGGCGATATCAGATAATGCCGAGGAATACTCTCCATGAATGTCTAATAATAAAATTCGTGCGTTTGGGTATCCGGTTGACTCGCTCGATGAACTTGAGATTGATCGAAGAAGGCTGGCAACTGTGGTTGATTTTCCTGATCCAGTTGATCCAAGTACTGCAGAATGTCTAGTTATTAGTTCTTGTATAGACACTTTTGCAGGGATGCTTTCGGCGCTAGATAGAGATCCTATGGTGATATGCCCTAAATTATTTGCTCCATAGATTCTGGCTAGCGTGCTTTCTGTTATTAAGTGAACACTGTCGCCAATGTTAGGGTACTGACTAATTCCCCGCTCAAAAAGGCCGCCTATGGCCTCACCAACTAATTGGACCTCCATCCAACGGGAGGAATGCAATTCTTCCTGATCTGAAGCCAGTGGGGTAGCCTTTGATCCAATTCCGGAAACCACTCCAAATAGATCTTGGTAGCCTTGGGGAATTCTGACAAAGCTCCCGACTTGGCCAACTTTATACGCGCGCCCTTCTATTACGGAAAGACCTGAAGCTACTGAATGGGCTAAGAAGACACTTACTGTGCACCCAGCGACTGAAGCCACGCTGCCGAGAAATGTTGGATCGTGGCTAAGCATTCAAGGTACCTTGATGAGGTGTTAATAAGTTTATCTCCTGTTGTTCTGCGCTTGCTGTACATTCCAGTGTTGGAATAATACATTCAGCTTGAGTTAATGCAAAAAATCTTGCAAGCTTGGAAAAGTCTCCAAGTAAAAATTGTCCTTCTGATCCAGTAGCGTTGTCTAGCCAAAAGGTACTCCGAATGCTTGCCCACTCTTCGGTTGGGGGTTGTCCTGGCCTCCAGCGACCTTTTACACCGAATATTATTGCACCATCTTTTGCGTAAACACTCATGTTTGGTCTTTTTATTGCAAGATTAGAAGCTGCGGGTTCTTGGTTTATTGTTTTGTATTGAAATGCAAAAACAGCCGTGTGCGAGTTTGACGCTAACGATTCTTCAATCACAGATGAAATATGCGAATCGAAAAAAGAAAATCCTGTGCATATCAAAATAGAGTCAGGGGTTGTGAGAAATATTCTTAGTCTTTCAAAAAGGGCAGAATAAGGTTGTCTGGTGATCTGGTCATATTTTAGGTGATCTGGGTAAATAAGCTTTGTTGATCCTCTGTTCCCTGTTCTTATTATTCTGTCTTCAAAAACCTCCCATCCTAATGAACCATGAATTTTCCAAATTCGTGACCATCTCGGCGGCAACGCATTGTCAGTTATACTTGTTGCATCAAAGAACGGTTTGTGTGCTCCTGAAAAACCATCGAAATACGGCAGGCGAACTCTTTCAAAAGCTTCTTCAAGCAAGAGGTCATAGTTAGGCGTAAAAATTTCAACAGGATGATCCCGATGGGTTCCGCCAATCCAGGATACTAATTCTGTGTAGGGATTGTGTTCTATTGGCAACTTTCTGTTGACGATTTTTCCTATTTTGTCGCAGATATTGTCCGCAAGCGATGCGTATCCTGTTCCGTTTAACCCGTAAACAGTCGCTGAGCCTATGGCTTGTGATAGACGTCGAATTCTTGTCAGGATGTCTTCAATGGTAGGGGAGTCGCAAAGTTCCGGTATAATTTTATCCACAACAATACGGTCGCCTTCGTCCAATTCGCTCAAAACTTGTCTTGTTAACCCAGATATATCTGGTATCAATGCTTCTCCGCTACTATCTATAGTTCCTGAACTGTTGATCCGAATTGAAACTGGAGCTCCAGCACCAATCAAAAGTCCTATTCGTTTTTTGCCCTGTGATAGGATTTGCCTCAGATCGATCATAAATCTATCAGGGTTGTGAATCGAACTTTCGAGCATTCTGAATCCTTTTCACCTTTAGAGTTCATCGTACATGTTAAGGCTTAAGGTAAGTCTTGACACTAAAGATTGAATACTATTTGCTGGCCAAAGAAGCAGTTCCAAACATCTTCTTTGACCACCTTAACAATCCTCTCGCCTAACCCCTTCCGGCTCAAACCAAAAGCGCAGCCCCCTGCGCATCTGGTTGCCGTCCCCTCAGGGCTGTCCTGGCACCCTGGACCACCCCAAAGGGCACCCCCTGTATTCGCTCGGGAAGGGGCCACCCTGGAATTTCCCCTGCCGGTCCTTTAGGTTGGGCCCCCCCTTGGTCGAAATCCCATGAGAATCCCGTTCCGGCCCAATGTTCGATTTTCATAGGGCTATTTCCAGCTTCCTTCAAGCTCTCGTGACCGCCTCCCCGATCCAGGGTATTCTCGCACAACAGCCTTTGGGAGCAGCTTACTATTGACCACCCTGAATACCAGAGAGATATCACATGCGGGTTGATCCAATTACAGAGCTTAAAGACATCAAAAATATAAAAAGGCTATTAGATGACAATCCGAGAAATAAAATCATCTTCGTCATGGGAGTTAATTCTGGACTTCGAGTGCAGGATTTATTGCAACTAAGAATTGGTGACGTCAAGAACGCGGAAATTGCTGACCGTGTCATATTAAGAGAGGTCCTTCGGGGTTTTCCGTGGGTAATCGGGCTCAGGCCTGTTTGGGATAGAGGTCCAAGCCACCGCAGAAAAAGTAGATGGCGGTCTTGAAGTGGTCCCGGTTCCTGTAGCCGCAGGCCCTGCGCT
>Ga0183096_1002448_pt1 | contig 12761 bp, 15 predicted proteins | sample Biomet5_FD_127791 | JGI IMG/M metagenome (GOLD analysis project Ga0183096, IMG submission 127791) | Microbial communities from bioreactor (seeded with sewage sludge) at LBNL, California, USA - Biofuel metagenome 5 (version 2) (version 3) | ecosystem: Engineered > Bioreactor > Anaerobic >... | reverse complement strand
GGCAAGCAGGAGAACTGCCGTATTGCAGTCAGTCTGTCATTGGCTACTGAGCAAGCCAGTTTCCCTGTCGCGTACCAGTTGTACCTGCCTGAGATCTGGGCGCAAGATCCGAGGCGACGAAACGAGGCTGGTGTACCGAAAGAAATCCGCTTTCAAACCAAGCCTGAGATTGCACTCGAACAGATTCGCTTGCTGGTCGAGGAGGACGTGCCGCGAGCCCCGGTCTTGGCCGACGCCGCCTATGGCAACGACAACAGATTTCGGGACGGGCTACACGAACTTGGTCTGGAATATGCCGTGGGCGTGCAGTGTTCGACCTCAGTCTGGCCGCCGAGTGTCACCCCGCTTCCGCCCAAGGCTCGAGGTGCGACGGGAAGGCCGCCGAAGCTGCTGCGTAGGGATGAGAAGCATCAACCTCTTTCGGTCAAGGAGCTAGCCTTGTGCCTGAGTTCGAGCGACCTGCGCCGGGTGAGTTGGCGCGAAGGAACACGTGGCACAATGCATTCCCGCTTTGCCGCTTTGCGCGTGCGTGTACCGGCGCCACTTCGCATACGAAGTTCTCCACGGTCTGGAGCGCGGAAGGCGCTTTCTTGAACAGCTTCCAGAACGCTACTGCGAACTTCTCAACGTCTGTGCCGATGGCCTTAAATAACTTCTCTATGTTAGCAATAATTTCGGAAAATACACTCATGTATCTCACCGTCTTTCTATGGTTTGAAGGTTGCTTTCCATTTCCTTTGCGGCCTCGGCTGCGGGCAGCACTACGATGAGCCCCTTGCTCAGCGGAGATCGCCGGAAGACCGCCACCATGCACACGGCGGCCATCACCATTCCCGAGCCCACGCCAAGCACCACGGACTTAGTCGCAACCATCGCCGTTCCCGCGATAAACAGGAACCCCACCATCGCCGAGAATGAAATCTCGAAGACAAGATTCCACCAGAGCGCCATTGCGCTCTGTTTCATCTTGCCGAGGACGAACGTCGCCAATGCGTCGAACGGGTCCGGCATGCTATTGCGTCGCCCCGCTTACGTTGAAGTCCTTGCAGACTGCGCCGAAAATAGCGATTGCGACCGCAAGAGCGATTTGCTTGGGATTGCCACTGGCGTTCTGCCAGAGCGCACAGCGTAAAGACCTGATTGGCATTCTTGCCGACGCCGCGGTAGCGAACTTTCACATAGCCGAACTTCCGTTTGATTACCCCGAAGACATGCTCCACCTTCGATCGTACCCGCGATTTGTTACGGTTCTTTGCCTTCTGCACTTCGTCGATGTGGTTCTTGTAGCGGTAGCGTTTGTTTGTCATGTCTTGCGCCCCAGGCGCGACTTGGCGGATTGCAGCGGTTTGTCCGCGATAGGCCTGATTGCCCCAGACCTTGGTCTCTTCGCCATGCAGCAAGTCCGGTAATACCGTGCAGTCGGCGACATGGGCAGCCGTCACTACCGCCGAGTGGACGATCTTGTGTTTGCTGTCCACCCCGACATGCGCTTTCATCCCGAAATACCACTGTCTCCCTTTCCGCGTCTGGTGCATCTCGGGATCGCGTTTCTGCTCGCGATTCTTCGTCGAACTCGGGGCGTGGATGATCGTGGCATCGACGATGGTGCCGGTCGTGATCTTGATGCCCCGATTCTGCAAATGAATGTTGACCGCTTCCAGCATGGCTCCGCCGAGGCTGTGTTGTTCGAGCAGGTGGCGAAACTTGCAGATCGTGGTTTCGTCCGGCACTGGTTCGTTGCCAAGATCGACTCCGGCAAAGCGGCGCATCAACGGCGAGTCGTACAGGACTTCCTCCACCGCCGGATCAGAAAGGTTAAACCACTGCTGAAGGAAGTAGATTCGCAGCATGCGCACCACGCCAACGGGACGACGTCCGTTGCCCGCCCTGGGATAATGGGGTTCGACCAGGGCGCACAGTTCGTGCCAGGGAACCACCTGCTCCATCTCTTCCAGAAACAACGCACGCTTCGTCTTCTTCGTGTACCGACTGTATCGTGAAGAAGGTCTTGCGGTGCGGAGGCAGCGGCGCAAGCGACTGGTACGCAGTTTGCCTGCAACACCGCGCCTGCTGCGGCCAACCAGGAATGGGCGATCGATTTCATCGTGGATGGTTTTGCCAGCGGACGAATAGTGCGAATCCTGAGCGTGGTCGATGTCTACACCCGTGAGTGCCTTGCGCTAGAGGCTGACACAAGTATGGGCAGTGGCCGTGTGATACGCGTGTTGGAGCGATTGATGGTGGATCGCGGTGTGCCGGAGAACGTACGCACATCCACACAGTCTCGACGACTGCAAAACAAGCGTGGTTCACTGGGAATCTCCAGTTATGAATGGCTGAGAAAAGCGGGGCAGGTCAGCAGGCCGCGCAGCAGCCTGAACTACCCGACGCCAGCACAGTTGGCTCGAAAGCGGAGCCGCGGAAAAGACGCTGACTCCGTCAGCCAGGGAAACGCCTCCGGCGTTTCCCACTTTACCTCTGCTCAAGCGGCTGGTTAACTTATCTCAGATGTGTGCGGAGATTGGAGGCAGGTCACTTGCTGACGCCCAACTCCCGCGCTACGTCCTCGCCTCGGTGCCTCGCTTCAACCTGCTTCAGCGCCCCGATCATCTCCGCTTCCGTAAGCTTGTCTTTCGACATGCTTCCGCCCTTTCCCTGATCCCCGGAATCCGAAATCATACCCGGTTGTGTCCTGAACTGCCCCTTAATGCGTCAAACGGAGAAGAATCTTTGAAGCGAGACTCTGAAAAATTACCTGTAGGTCTGCCGCAGTCGGTGCGAAAGCGGCCTGTCCTACCGGTTTGGTCGAATCGTAGGTAGAGCTGTTGGGATCGTTGGCAATCTGGTAGAGAAAGTCCTTATTGAGGTTGCTTCCCAAACCGATGGAGTAGACGATCATGTTATTAGTGTCGGAACGCATTGTATTGGATGTCTGAATCGCGCGATACTCCGAATCATCGGAAACTTTGTTCCATTTGATTCGCTCCAGTTTGCCGGTCGCATGCGATGGAAATTTTCCATTACAACAGGAAGTTCCTGTTCCGGTACACTGTGGGGTCTGGTCGGTGCCAGTCGGATACATAAAACCAACTTGGGACGGCGAGTCGTAGCCACCGAAGTTCCAAAGGCCGTTTGCGATATGGTGCCCGCCGCCACAACTGAGCGTGTCCTGAATGGTGTTAGCATAACCATCGGTGAAGAAAACCACCACCTTAACTACGTTTCCAGACACGGTTATGCTGTTGTTCTGGATTAAGCCCTGCTGAAGCCCTCCATCGGAAAAAGTAGCACCGCCGAAATAGCTGTAATTCATCTTGGCGGTGAGGTTCTTGACCTTAGTCTTGAATCCACCGGTTTGCATCGCAACATCGGTGGATACATTCGATGCGAAGGTTACCACTGCCACGCTGTCGACGGTATCGTCGAAATAGCTAATGAAAGTATTTACGGCAGGTGGGAGCGCGCTCCATCCGCCGTTGTTCTGCATGGAACCCGATTTGTCCAGCACGAGTGTCAACAACACGTGGGCGCGAGTCGACTGTGCAGACGAGGTTGCTTTCAAGGTCTTAAACTGAGGCAACAGTGCGATAAAGAACGTCTTGATTGTTGCGTTGGCCGTTACATTTATGAGCTTGTTGTCATCGGCATCAGTCGTATATGTGACATTGAGAATCGGCGTTGAAGCGTCGAAGTTTGAGGAGCCGTAATTCATGGCGAATGAACTTTTTGCGATCGCCGTTGCCTGAGTCTGTCCCTGATACAGGTTTCGCGCACCCGCCAAGGCAGCAGCGTCCACTGCCTTTCCGAGCCGGGCCTTCGTCACATAGGCCAGACCAAAATCGACGGCGAGTCCGACAAACAGAATCAAAATAATCATAGAAATAGCGCAGAGAATGAGAATTTGTCCACGCTGTCCCTGCAGTGATTTTCGGCAAAAGGCCATATCAATCTTCCTTCCAGGCTGTTTCTACTGTCTCCCGCAAATGCGAGAGGTTGCTAGAAGTACGCCACGTCGTACAAGGTTAACGGTATTGCGTTCTTCACAAACGTCCCGAGCGGAGTGATCGGAGAAAACGAACTGAAGATCTCGGTCACGTAAACAGTGTCACCGGGCTGTGGAATCGTGGTCGCCGTAGCCGGAAGGGTCGCTTTTTTGTTTCCCGAGAACATTCCAACTCTACTGTTTGCGGAAAGGTTTCCGACCGAATACTGGCCAGTGATCACAAAGTTTCCGTTCACGTTTTGCACGGATGTGATGATGACTTTTCCATTGGTCGCTGTGGTCAGTTTCAGCACAGCCCCGTCGTTGACCACTGCAGTGGTCGAATCTGCCAAAGACGTGTTGCGCGACGCCAGGTTGGAACCCTCTCTGGTCAGTCCGGTTATTACTTGGACCTGCCAGAGTGCGCGACTGAAGTCGAGCACCGCGCAGGTCAACGTCAGCAGCAGCACCATGACGGGCATTAACTCCAGCAGAGCCTGTCCGCGTTCACCGGTTGTTTCTAGAGTTTGTTTGCAAGCCACCGATTCCATTACTTTCATCTCTATCCTCTTAGTTGGTCTGGGTCGGCGAAAAGGGTTCATTCTTGAAACTGGAACTAACGGTGAAATGGAACTTGTTGTCGCTTCCGAAGAACTTTCCGATGGAGGTCGTCAGAGAAGGAACACCGCACACGGCTGTGATGGTTACGGTGTCGCCCGGGCCTCCTGCGCTCCCAACCCCGCCCGATATGCTTTTGATCGTTACAAGTTGAATGTACGCTGCATTGCCGGCGGTCTGAGCCAAGACCTGGGTGATCGAGGCGGCACGAGAGAGTGTCGCTCCCGGTTTTTTAGGATCGGGAAGATGATTACCAGTGGCCGCATATCGTCCAGCCTCGCGCACGGCATCTTGCAGATTCATCTGGTTGAACAACAACCACGAGAAATCTATTACCGCAAAAGAGAGAAAGAAGAAAATCATCGCGACCAGCACGAATTCGACAAGCGTCTGCCCTCGGCAAAACTCGTTTCGATTGATCCATACAGGATTCCCCGCCTTCTGTATCCTTTTCGTGGCCCGACGTACCCGACAGTTGTGCATTGGTTACTCCATGTTCAGTATGTCGATTGGTTGGCCCATCGCACTCTAGATGCCCAGGCTTGAACGTTATTCGAATAGCTCGTACCGCCAGGTAGCTCCGTAACGGTTGTAGAGGGGAAGAATGGCGGTGCGAAACCACCCGCCGTGTAGCGACGATCAAAAATGATATTGCGCGTCCCGATCGTTCCCGATGGCATGACCTGCGCGCGGTTCTGAATGCGGCCGCCAACAATTGTCAATGTATCTATAGTATTGCCATTTGCAACACTGATCGTTCCGCGACAGATTGTGGACATGTCGCACGAGGATGTATTTGAGTCAGCTTGTGAGGTGGTTGCGATGCTGGCGTCGATCTCCAAATTGTTGCCGTTCTTTTTGGGATCAAGAACAACTGTTCCATTTGCCGTAAAAATCCCGAGTGCCTGTCCCTTATCATTTCCCGATATTAGAGTAGAAGCGGAAGTGCTACCCGAAGCCGTCACCGCTACGGGTTCCGTCTTGTAAAGAATATTGTCGGTGATGGCGATGTTGTTGAGTGCTGTTACTGTCAAGGCGGTATGGTCCTGAATGGCTGCCGCACTCCCGCCCGGACCTGAGAGGGCGGTGATGTTGCCGTCCACATATAACATAGTGCCCAAACCGCTAACGCTTAAATCCGAGTTGTACATAGTAGGCACGCCGGAAATTGTTTGGCTTCCTACCGTCGAGGTGCCGCTTTTTGTGATGATCGAGGTCGTGTTCGCGAAATTGTCAACTGTGACGGTTGTTGTGTAAGTGCCTTGACTAATCGTATAGATTTCTGCGTTACTCCCGGACGCCGTGAGAACAACGGTCGCATTGCCTTCTACAAGGATGCCGCCTCCTGTAAACTTTGCATTCCCGTTGACGTCAAACGTGTAGGGCAAATAAACTCCGGTCGAAGCTCCGGTTGAAGGATATTTAGTCCCCGTCGCGTCCCGTAGCGCAGCATGCATTTCTGTGTTGCTGAGTTCAGTCTCGCTTCTTCCTTGTCCGTCGACGACGGCTCGTTTTTGGTTGAAGTCATTTGATGGTAGAGCAATAGCATTCTGTCCGCGGTTAAAGCCTTTCTGAAAGGTCGGAGCGATTGTTACGCCGCTGCGCTTATAGGAAGAAGAAGCAGACCCATAGCAGCCGCCGCTCTTATAGTAATAGCCAGCCTTATTGCCAGCGCTGCCTACCTCGTCGGTGAAGAGGTAGCTCTGGCTTTGCCCAAATGTCCACGATCCGTTTGTGAACTGTGGTCCCGTAATCGTTCCGCCAACAAGTTGCGCGTTACAGATGTCATTTATATTGAGAAATGTTCCCCAAGCGGCAAAAGATGTTTTATAGGATTTAGAGTTACCAACTGCGGTGTCCACTGTAATCGTACCCGTATCGTTAAGGCGGACTTTTTGGTTGCTTACAGAGCTGCCTACAGCGGTCAGACTATAGGTGTATACGTTCACATATCTTGTGGCGTTAGCAACGTTACTGGGACATCCGCCTTTTTGCGACGTTGTTGTGATCGCGCCCGTTGTCGGCTCCTTGATAGTGACAGTACATGTAGTCAACTCTAGGCTGGATCTCGGCTTGCTTGTGATCGGATCGGTGGATGAGTCGATGTAAAACTTCTCCGGATAGGAGGACGCGGCATTCACCGACGTTGCAGCGCTCGCGGACGTTCCGAACTTACTCTCGACGCTCGCCAAAACAGTTGCTTCTGTGCCATTTGCGATGGGAGGGGTTCCTGTCGCAAATGAGTCATTAACAGCGGCTTTCAACTCGTTAAGTATCTCTTGCCGGACGCTAGTCAGGCCAGAATCGGCGCCATAGAACGAACTGCGGTAATTAGAGTAATAGCCGACCATCAGCAGGTCTGAGTTAAGCGTCAAGGCCATGGCAATACTCATGCCAGTCAAAAGCAGCACTAGCAAAAGTACGGTAATGAGCGCTACTCCGTCTTCTTGCGAGCATTTTATGCAATGCCCACCGTTGGAGATTACGAGCTTACGATATTGCATGGTCACTCTGCCTTATTGGTCGTGCATACTTAAGTTTCGAGGACTCACGACGGCTGAAACGGCTTCTACCCTGTAGTGTCCACCATCGAAGCTGTTAACGAAGTTACTCGTGGGATTGATCGCTGTTCTTCCGATCAGTGAGATTCTGACCGAGCGTATCAGGCTGAAATCATAAGGTGGCTTATAGGAGTTGGGATCGTACAGGTAGGTAGGACTTTCATCGCCAGCTGCGGAGCTTTGAGAACCGCCCCAAGTCATCGCACCCACCTTAAATCCAACAATGCTGTCTGCAATTACTGCGTCTTGTTGTTTCTCGGTTCTCACAAGTTGCGGATTATGTGGGTCAGTTGTTTTTACCCAATAAACGATTGGGGAGAGTTTCAAAACCACGGCGGTGGTGTCAAATGTCGAGGTAGTCGTCATTGCTGGATAGCCGCCAGGCGGGTATGTGGCCAAAGCGTACCGCTCATTTTTGTTGTAGTAACCAGTGTAGGTGCCACTTGGGTCCGGCAGATTTGTCGCCTTAACTATGTCCCCGGGGGTCCACGCGATTGTCACGGTACTTCCGTCAACAACGGCATCTTCGCTAAGGTAAACCGTCATGAACTTCGGCGTTCCCGTGTCGGGGCTGATTGATCCGGTGATGAGCAAAAGCTCGCTGTTTTTCTTATACGCTGCAGCCAATTGGGCCGCCGTTGTCGTCGTGGCATTCGCCGGAACAAGAGTCATACGGTTAACAGAGGTAATGTCGTAGGTCTCAGTTGGCCTTGCCGGTGGGATACTGTCGAAAGCCAAAATAGTAAGCGTGTCGAAACAACTGGCTTCGTAGATTCTAGTTGCGCTGTTGAAACAATTTGTGTTCGTTTGATTCTGAATTGTCAAACCGATTGGCGCGCCTGGGGCATTGACTCCAGGATAGTAGTCAACCCCTGCGTTCATTACATCAATCTGCATTTGTGCAATCGAATTTCGCAGTTGGATGTTGAGGGCTGCCTGACCCTGTTGAGACGGGTAAAGAGCAACATGAGATCGTACTAACATTACAGCCGCAGAACCTAGTATTAGAAAAACGCAGAGCGCCACCATCAATTCGAGCAAGGTCAATCCAGCGGAGGCCCCTGGTTCATACCCTCGGTTCACACCTGTTAGCTCGCGATGTTTCGTCATGGCCTTAGTGCACTCATTTGAAACGACACGTCGCCTCCCTGAATGCTGGTGGGGAGTTTCACCAAAACTGTGATTCGACGAATATTAGCGACACTCGTCGTGTTTACCGTAACCGGACTTTCGATCATCCAGCGACGGTGAAATACAAGGGTGCCGGAGGGAACTGCCGGAGCTGCAGACAAACAGCTTCCCTCACTGGCGGCTCCGCTCGCGGTGTGCTTAAAAACGTAATAGCAAGGATTTCCGGAACCGTCTGTGGCAGTTCTCACCTCGGTCACAACGCCTTCACCAACCGAGAGCCGCACGTCGTCGTAGTAAATAACATTTTCAGTAACACCACTGCAGCTGATCAGTTCTGATTTATCAGCAGCCAGGCCTCCAACTAAAACACTTGACGGTGGCACGTACACGACGGGATCAGTCGAAGGGTACCGGATCAAATCTTCCAATTTTTCCGACGCAAGCATCGTCGCGATGCTCATGTATCGTGATCGCTCAGTCCCAGCCGACACCCTCAACATCAGAGCAGCTAATCCAAGAAGCGCCACGGTGAAAATGATGATTGCGATCAGAACTTCCAATAACATGAAGCCGCTTGCGCTATTCCCGCTACTGCGATACTGTGACCTTTCCATAGCACCCCGCAGTTATGGTTTTGCTGAGGTCAGCATAGTAAAGTGAGAACGTCGCAACTGGCTCCGAGCAATCTGTCGTTCCGTCGACTTTTTGCACCGCTCCGTTTGGGTGAAAATACACTGTCTGATCTGCCGAAAGTTTCAGGTCTGGAGCCGCCGAGAACAGAATTGCATTCTCTGCAGTGTCATAAGTAATCGCGGAACCTTGGGAGCAGACTGAACAATAAGCGATTTGATACGTCGAAGCTGAACGATTTAAGGTCAATCTGAACGGAAGTCCTGTCGAGACGGCGCGCAATCGGGTCGACTGAATAACTCCAGAGACGGTCGCGGCAGAAGATTGCAGCCGATACCGTCTCGCCGTACCTATCAGCATTGGCACCGACATGGAACTGATAACAATCGTGATCGCAAGAACAACCAATACTTCAAGAAGCGAAAACCCTCGCGAAGTAGCGGTTTTCCCTGCGCCCATGTAGTACTGCACTCCTTTTCAAAGTTAAGTTCTCCGGCTTTTAGCGATTTTCGTGCTTGGCCGCCACGAGCGTGTGCACTCGCGCATCTGCCTTACGCAGACTTAGCTCACGACCTTCCTGCCTCTAACGACGAATCACGCGACGACTTTCTTTACATGTTTTTAAAAGAAAATGACAAAAGCCCGTGATTTAAGTATTTTTGCTATGCTGCAGAGAAGATCGATACATTAGGCATGTTTAGAAGACGACTGAAGGCCGAGACAGACACAAAGGATAATGCTTCGTCAAGATCGGTTCGGGCGGAGGATCGTGAGCTGAGAGAAATAGGGGGATCTGCTCTTTCGGATACGAACTCCGGGCAAATTCCCGGCACTACTCTCGAGCACGAACTCACCGAACTCTATCTGGCCACGGCATCGCAGCTTTATCGATATGGGCTGCTTTTGACGCGCAATGGCAGTCTGGCTCAGGACGCCGTGCAAGAAACATTCCTGAAGTACTACGCTCAACTCAAAAGGGGCGAAGTTCGTGACGCGCGGGCTTGGCTTTTTCGAGCACTGCGAAACTATATCTTTGACTGCCAAAAGTCGGTTGGCACGAAAATGTCCGTAGGGTTGGACGCCGTCCGCGCTCACCCCGACGATCAGTCTCCCGAAATAGCATTTGAACGCTCCGAGGCCATGCGTCTCGCGCTCGATATTCTCTCTCCAAGGGAGATCCAGTGCATCCAGCTGCGGACGGAAGGTTTCACCTACAAGGAAATAGCCGACATTCTGGATATCGATTCAGGAACCGTCGGCGCGTTGCTGTCACGCAGTTCCGATAAAATTCGCAAAGCCTTTGGGAAGGAGTTATTGCCATGCAAAGCACTTTCAAAAACGTGCTGAATTGGATCCGACGCAGGACGGCTCTTCACCCGCCCCCCGGGGGGCGCTTCTCGAATCGCTTGATGGCGAGTTGGAGGCTGAATGCAACCCGAGAGTCAATGCACACCTGAAACGTTGTAGCACTTGTCGGGAGCGTCTGAATCAACTTCGGGAAGGCTTGCAACTCTTCGAACGTTCTGTGGCGCCCTTGGGCCGTGAGTTCTCATTTGAGGAGGGAGTGAAACAGCTTTCCGTCGCCATCCGCGAGTCAGAGGGCACGTACGATCCCAACCCGCTTATCGACGCGAAAGAAATGCCATCCCCTGTCCTCGATGGCCGACTCGTGTCGGAATTAAGCATTTACGTAGGTCGCCGCACAGCCAAGCAGCTACTGGAGTGCTGCGATCGCCCCGTGCTGCAGCGGGAACGCATACTGCGGTCATTGAGCCGGTAATCACAGGATTCCTCGGGCAGCACACCGGTGCGGCGGTGGTAGCCAATGTTCTTCGTATCTGGGCACGGATTCGCCCCGTGGCTTTTGGTGGATTCCAGCATCCGACTTCCTTTATTACCAGGTTAATTCTCGGAATTACAACTGTGCACCTCGCAATCGGAATCTTCGTGCACGGTTACTGGCTCGCAACTGCAAATCAGCGGGTGCTCCGGTTCTACTTCGATTACGCAGGAACGCTGGTTCTTCTGCTGTTCGCTGCGCTGCAAACTTTTTTTCGGTTTCTGCATACCGGGAGTTTGCGCCCCACCAGCCGCTCAAGTTGGCGTGGGCGTACATCATGTTCGCTTCAATCTGCACTTTCATCGGTACGATTTTCAAGCACCCCCTGGCTGTCGATAGTGCGATGAATCCCGTCACATACAGCACATTCGGAGCTGATGCCAATGTGAAACTGCTGTTCGGAAACATTGGTACGGTTATCTCTGGACCTATTCAACTGTTCCTGTTGGGTGCCGGGCTCTACTTGGCTTTGCGAGTGTACCGGCAGTTGGGTATGTTGGGCAGGTTGCCCCCCTTCGACATAGCCTTGCTCGGCGGTGCGTTTCTGTACGCAGGCGTTGTCATTGCCTGCGTTGCCGCGTTGGTTCGAAACAATCTTTCCATGGTGACGGTCGAACGCGCCCTTACGTGGCCAGGCGACTATATATCTGGCGTTCTCCTGCTGGAAGCGATCTTTCTCCGCCGCTCCACCGCAGAAATGGGATGGGGGTATGTGAGCAAGGTCTGGGGCGCGTTCGTCGCTGGGATTTTCCTCGCCAGCTTCTGCAACTTGCTGAACTTGTTAACGGCGTGCGGCATTTTCGGCTGGATCCAGACATCTTTCGTTTGGTATCTGTGGTACCCCGTGAGCGCAGCTTTCGCCCTCGCACCGGCATATCAATGGGAAGCGATGCGAACGGCACAAGCAAGAATGGCAAAGGAAGTGGACGAATTGGAACTGTCGACCTCTTGAATTCGATTGGCGGTTATCAATTCGCGACCAGAAAAGTGGAACGTGCTAAAAGGTGAGCCGCATTCCGATCTGGCCGACTCGGGGTGCCATGCCATTCAGATTAGCTTCCGTCACTGTGCCAAAGCGCGGATCGCCGATCGTGGTATTCGGTCCCGAAAACGATGGTGAGTGAATGCGTTGAACATCTGAAAGCGCACACTAAGACGTTAACGCTCGTCTTCGCCGAACGTTAACGTCTTGTGCAGTCCGATATCTTCCGTGATCATGTGCGGATAACGAAGCTCCGCTAGGTATCCAGGTGCATTTCCGAAAGAACCATCTGTGGGAAGCCAATGCCAGCATTTACTTGCTGGGCTGGGCGCACCTATTTCTATCACAACACGCCCGAATGTCGCGCCGAGCACCATCGTCGAGTCGCTTTCATGACGAAACAATCGCGTGCGCCTCGCGATCGGTGAAGAAACTGGCTTGCGTTTGGGGGAGGTCTGTAATCTGCGAGTTCAGGACATCAACCTTGAGATGCAGACCGTCTTGGTCGGACTGCCTAACAAAACCATGCGCGAGCGAACGGCACTTTTCCATGAGAAGACACGGAAGTATTTCGAAGCATGGATGGCGGAGCGGGACCCGAACTGCGGTCACGATTTCCTTCTCCATAACAACCGTGGCGGGCGATGTACACAGACGACCATTCATCTCGAGTTCCGTCGTGTGCTCTGCATTTGGGAGCGCACGGGCAAGACCAAGGCGAACGACACCGGGCTGGACACGTTCAATTTCCATCGCCTCCGCCACACGATGGCAAGTCGTCTGGTCAATGGTGGGGCGGATGCTGCCGCGATCATGAGCCAGGGCGGTTGGGTCGCGACCGGCACTGAACCGATTGATGGCTGACGCTCACCGCCGCTGCTTCGATGCCGTATGCGCCTTCATCCCGAAGTACCACTGCTTGCCCTTGCGGGTCTGATGCATCTCGGGATCGCGTTTCTGCTCGCGGTTCTTCGTCGAACTGGGGGCATGAATGATCGTCGCATCGACAATCGTGCC
>Ga0183096_1002446_pt1 | contig 12765 bp, 10 predicted proteins | sample Biomet5_FD_127791 | JGI IMG/M metagenome (GOLD analysis project Ga0183096, IMG submission 127791) | Microbial communities from bioreactor (seeded with sewage sludge) at LBNL, California, USA - Biofuel metagenome 5 (version 2) (version 3) | ecosystem: Engineered > Bioreactor > Anaerobic >... | reverse complement strand
TCATCAATATCATAATATAATGTGGATTTTACCTCTATTATGAATTCTTCCTCTTCCTTCCTCTCTACTCCCCATTCTTCCAGTTTCATGAGCCATTTACTTGCAATCTTTTTTAGTTTTGGATCATCAGGCGAAAAATTAATTAGAGATTTAGTCTCATTCCCTGAACAATTTATGATCGTCTTTTCCCACACAGCATTCAAAGCATCCAATTTGTTAATTTTAATGAGTTTTTCCCATTTTAAAAGGAACTTGAGCTGGAGATTATTATTGATATCAGAAGTACTTGTTTGGTAGAGTGATTCATAGGCGCCATAGAAATCACGACATGATTCTAAAAACTCTTCTTTTGCTTTGTTATCTATATTTTCTGTCTTATCAGAAGGGATTTCTTCACTCTTTTGTACAATAGATTGATTTTGATCAGTGTCAATCAATTCTTTGTTTAGATTTCCCTCGGTATTTTTTTTCATAAAGACAAATCGATATAAAATATATCCGCCAGATAAACAAATAGCGGCACCAGCTACGTATAGCTTCCAATTCATTTTACCGCTCTCCTCATGATTTTTATTAGGAACATCATGGAGGAGTTCTGCTTTTTCGAATTACCAACCATTTTCAGCATGTTGTTTCACCATTATTATTGCTACATATGGTTACTTCACTTTTTTTAATAACTATAACTAAAATTATCTCTCTGTCATTATTAAAAATCTTAAGTGTAAGACTCTTATTACATTATTCTAGAAAAAAGATATATGTTCGTTTTGTCGGATTTTATTAATTACTAATCCTTACTATCTTGCAGTGGAATTTTAGACAATAAAAATCGAATCAGACTGTAAAGATTGAATCAAGCTTCGCTTCGTTATAAGAGATCACTCCTTCCGCAGACCAAATATCGTTTGGATCAAATTTACTTTCTATTCGGAAACTTAATACTGCCTCTTTGGAAGTATCAAGTGGAAAACCGGAAATAATTTTAAGCAGATCCAAGATTTTATGAATTAATTTTACTTCAATTTTTTTATTAATTTTGGGTTGTGGAATTGAATTTTCCAACGTGCTTCCGACCATTGGGATGATCGTCAAATTTATATCCTGACAATGTGCGCGAGAAACACCAACATCGAAAGTACAGGTACTCGAAAAGGGCAGCAATTTCCCCTTATCCATGATTTTTACAGTCTCTTCAAAGTTTCTGCATCTAATTTTAAGCCATACATTGTTGGCACCCCTTTTCTTGATATTTATTGGCATTCCTTGCAAGCTCAATCCTCTTGCAACTGTCTCCTGCGGACGCTGAGTCCTGCATAAACGCCATCTTTCCTTCTTCAGCTTTACAAGATTGATCTTCTCAACGACACCTCCTATATTTTTTCCTTTTAACATCTCTTCAACAAAATACCATTGACTATGGCCTCCAGTACAAATAACTAGATCAATATCATCTCCTGTTAAGCCAAATTCTTTTATAGCTCCAATGGCTCCATTTACCAAAGCTGGAAACTGGCTTAAATACTCCTTGTCTTTCAATATTCTTTCAAGCCTTTCTCTGTCAAATTTTCCGATGTCAATTCCACGTTCATCATTTATTGAAGTTAGTTTTGCAGGATAAACTTCGCTTTCTAACGTCTTTTTTTCCGATAAATACCGTGATAAGACAGTTTCCTTCCATTTTCGTATATCCGTTCTGAATTTTAAGTCAGATGCTATGTTGTCATACTTACCATACCGAATCTCTACTTTGTGTTTCTTGTAAAAATCAGTAAAGTATTTCATTAAAATCTCATCTACTTCTCTTCCACCAAAACTTTTTTCATCAACTGATGGGTAGGTTGCCAACACTTTATGGCCTGAATTTTCACCAATAACATATTCAAGTATGACAACATCTGTCGTCCCTGCTCCCATATCAAGGAGCATGATATTAATCTTGTCACCTATTGCCAAGTTTTTCTCAATTTCTTTCATCTCTTTTGCGGTAGATAGCCAGTAATGTATTGCTGCGCTTGGCTCGTCTAGGCCTATAATACTAGCATTTTTGATATTAGTACTTTCAACAGCTTTTCTAGCTGCGTCAATTGTGATTTTCCTTAAATCAGACGGCCACTTGACAGGATAACTAACGTATACATATGTTGATTCGATTGTAACATTATTAACAATCAAACAAGATTCGTTATAGATTGACAACATGTACGAGAAGAATCGTTCTATCAAATTGATTGTCTTATCTCTTTTATCAGGATTTAGAAGATCCATTTTGAACTCAGACTTTAAATGATTATAATAAGCAGTGTTTTCGGCTTCCCATCCGAACAACCACTCGTTATTTGTTTTCCCACCTAGCTCACCTGGCTCTACTATCAATGTTGGAACGGAAGGATTACTTTGTCCAAAGGTAACTATTATAGGTTGTGGTGTTATGGGGGTTAATTTATTTTCTTCTTCCTTATAGTCCATATAACTCATTACAGAAGTGCTCGTTCCAAAGTCAATTCCAAGATATCTTACGATCGAATCAGCCATATAAATCCTCCTATAATGGCTCTAACTGTCTTTATGATTTTTTTTCTTTACAATTACAAAATAGAAAAGCTTGGATTTATGCCATTGATTCTATTAAAGCCCTTGTATAAGCAGCAGCAACAATGGCTGCGTACTGTTGCCATTCATCATTTTTATGAGAATCACAATAATCACATATACCTCTTACCACTAAATATCCAACTTCGTGATTCCAAGCTGCATCAGCAATACCTGAAGCTTCCATCTCAATTGCTTTTACACCAAATTTGTCCCTTAATTTATCTCTTGTCTTTGGATCTTTTTGAAGTATACTTGCAGAAGCTATAGGTCCAATAAAGATACGAGGTTGACCTTCCACTCTTTTGGGATCATTTGGATGTTGCGTAATTTTTTCTTGGTTATCAGAACTGTAGAGAATATCTTTATCTTCAAATGGACGAGCTGATCTGAACTCAGAAAGAGCTTGATCAATATATTTGCTCCATGGTCGATTTCCAAGAAGCTCTTCGGCTTTAAGATATTTCACTGCCTCTAATAAACTAGCACATGGAGGTCTTGGGGGGTTTCTAAATATAATCTTTTGAGTTTCTTTCTTTATATTATCGTACTGAATGACTCCATATTCATTTGATACAACTACATCCCCCAATCGAATGTGGTCATCAGCTTTATTTGGATTTGGGACACCTCCGGCTATGCCAACCATGATAATTGATTTTACATTAGGGAAATGCTCAAGAAGAAGAGATGCCTTTGTTGAAGCAATATTATTTCCCATGCCTATCATTTCCAAAACTATGCTGTGTTTCTTTCCTTCCTCGGAAAGTATTTCTCCTAAACAGTATCTTCTGCCTGCTCCAGAGCCTGGAATCTTATACTTGTCATTTTTATTTTCTAATAATATATTGACTGCTGCATATTCTTCGGGTAAGGCAGTGATAACTCCAATAGTCGGCTTGGTTTTTTCAATATCTGCGTTTATTATCTCAAGACCAGACTTTTCGATCTCTAAATTTGTCATTATATTCCCATTTCCAATCTGAGAATATTTTATATTGCAGTTCTCGAAATTGTTTTCACTCATTTATGCACCTACCGTCTTAAGTTAGATAGCTTAATAGATCATCTTCAGTTTATTACTGATTTTAATTTTCAGTTTCAGAATTATAAATAGTAGAAGCTATGTAATATCCACGTAAACAAAATTTTGTAACCAATAATATTAAGATTCAAACAATGGAACAGTAACAGCATCTCTTCTAAATATATTTGTAATATATCTATTCTATTTGATTTTTTCTCTCTTTATTTGTAATCGTTTCCGAGAAATCAACAGCTTTAAACTTTACTAACATAAAGTTTAGTTTAAATCGGAATGTTTGTTATATCTAATTTTATATATAAAACGCAAAGATCTCTTTATGAAGATATTTTTATATCTGTTTGCATAAATACGCAATAAATTTTTGTCTAAAAGGTGAAAGCATGTGGCAGTCAGATGGTCAACTCATTCAAATTGAGGTCGGTGCCGGAATAGTAAAAGCGTTCACAGAACCAGATCGAAGGAATCTAATTGAACAGTTATTTGAAGAGCCTCCCGAAGAGGGAAAAGGTTTTATAACTCTTACGAAATCTCTACGACAGAATCTGCAAACGGAGGGTATATATCTTCCTCCTATAGGGTATAGAGACGACCCAAATCTTCAATCTAATGGAGTTCGTGCTTATTTTGGATTGGAGTTGTACCAGTTCAATATGCAACATGCGCAGGATCTTAGCAATTTTATAGTTCAAAAAGCTCGTGAATATAATACAATTGCTGTAAACAAAGTATCTCTCGAACCTTTAATTTTGGATTGCCTCGAAGATGTGAGGCAAGGTCATTTTCAACAAGCCTTTGTAGCATACTCAATTATCTATTATCAGAGCTTGTTGCAGGGATATGAACTTGGAATTATCAGATCTCTTTCAGATGCAGGAAGCATTTTGTTGGCTTCTGGAGATTTACAACGTGCTCAGATGCTGTTTTTGAGAGCTTCTCTGTTGAGTAATAATCCTAGTTTAGTAGATCCAATCCTAAAGTTACAAGTAAGCTTTAACTTGGCGGAAACTTCAAAAAATTTAGGAATGATTAATCAAGCTCTTAATTCTTATGGAGAGGCTGCAAAAATAGCATTTTATTCTGGAAATTTTTCACAATTATTTATAATATTAGTAAACATTGGACATAGCTATTATTTATTGCAAAAGTATAGTGAAGCTATTTTTGCTCTTGAGCAAGCTGATGAGCTTCTCATAAAAGAAGAGAAGCCAGATTACCAAATAAGTCGTAATATACAGAAAACAATCTCGGAAATTAAAGATATTATTCTTCTTCAACAGGCTCAAAAGGTCAAAGAACTAAATGAACGACTAAAAAATGAAAATATTAATCTTTTCTTTAAAACTATCTTTGTGCAAGCATTCTCACTTTTTGCCCAATCGGCTATTCAAGCTTTTGTATGTAAAAGTCTTGGTATAAAAGGCAATGGAGGCTTTGCAATATTTGGAAAATTTGATTGTAAAGGCTCAACTTTCATTAAATCTCAATTTGGAAACTCAAATACTATGAATAACTTAAAAATGATAATAAACAAGTGATTGAGTATGAGATAAAGAATCTACTTTTTAGGAGTACATAGTTGAACTGAGAACTCAATATACGAAATACTAAAATTTTAAAAAACAAGTTCCAACACTCCCTTATGTTTGATGCTATAATCTATTTATGTAAGTCTTACTTTAATTAAGCAACGATTTCGAAGCTTAAAATTAATTCTTATATCTTATGTTCGGCTAAACGATCAAGTTCTTGATCACTCTCAGATAAGAATCAAGTAGTTTTTATAATAGCTTATTTACTAATTTATAAATTGATGCAAACTCAAAAATAGTTAGGAGAACATAAACGTGAGTTGTAAACCTCTAATATTTTGTAACGTTCCACCTTATACTTTTAAGCGTATGAAAGAAAGGCTTAATGATGCAGGCATCCAAACACCTACAGGAAACAAAGGAGAACTTTCAGGCAAGGGAATTATAGCGGATTTTGAATGGGATGGAATATGCAATCTTACTGTCATAATCAAGAAGAAGCCTTTTTTTGTCAGCTGTGAGCTTGCAGAATCCCAGATAAAGCAATTCATAATAGAGTGTTAGGGATATAAAAGAAAAGTTGGATAAAGAGAATGACTGAAAGGAAACTGGATACAGAGGGCTGCCAGGGGATTAAATTCAGAAATGTAACTCCTGAAGTATTTTCCTGCATGAAGAAAAAACTTGAGAGCTATGGAATTGAAGTTTCATCTGGAAATTCCGGTGTTCTTGAAGGAAACGGAATAGTTGCTCACTTTAGCTGGGATGGTGAGGCAAACCTTTCAATTGAAATCAAGGAAAGACCTCTGGACACTTACTGCGGGCAGGTAAGTGGTAAATTGCGGGCTTTCTGGCGTGAATGTCAGGGTTTATGAAGGTGAACCAAATCCATGCTTACATCAGGGCTACGTGTGTTTTTTACAACTGGTTTAAGAAAGAATAATTGATTTGGCGGTGTGCATGATTAGTATGAAAATACTGCCATCTGCAGGCACTTTCATTGGTTGTGCATGTTATTCAAACTGACCTTCCGCAAATGAGTTCAGCAATAAACAGTTGAGTGTTTAAACTCCAATTATTTTGACTAGATTTTTCTTGATTCCAAACAAATATCTTTTTATTAAAGAAAGTTCAAGGTCGTTGAACCCTCCCAACAGAAGCATTCCAAATAGATAGATTAACACACCTATTCCTGCTACCTCAAAAATCTCATGGATGCTTGAAATCTCAAAATAAGAAACAAAGAGATACATAGCCACTGAGGACAAAATGCTTTTTGCAATATCATGAAAATAGAATTCATGTTTAAAATATTTTAAAGACATATGCGTGCAGAGAATTGCCATAAAGAAGTATGAGAGCAGAGTTGAAAGAGCAGCCCCGACAATACCTATCGAAGGTATTAGTAAAAGATTGATCAATATGTTCAAAACTGCCGCAGTAATATTGATATTAGTTTGTGCTTTTGTTTTTTTGACAATTAACAGTGTATTGACAAAAATTTGAACAACTCCTGCCATAAGGCCAGAAAAAGCAATAACAGGGATCACAAACCAACCCGATAGAAAGTCTTTAGTTGTAAATATTCCAAGTAAAGGCTTTGCAAGAGCTGAAAGCCCAAAGACTGCCGGAATGGAAATGAGAAGGAAATATCGCAAAGAATAGGACATATAAATAATTACTTTGTCAATTTTATTTTCATCAAACAATTTTGCAAGTTCTGGGAGAAGAATAAGCTGAAGGGGACTTACAAAAAACTGTGTAAGGCTACCAATAGAACAGGCTGCTGAATAAACACCCACACTTTTTAGACCAAGAAAGTAGGTAACCAGATATCTATCACTTGATTCTGTAACCCATCTGATAAGAGCATTGGGGGTTAGCGGTAAAGAAAATTGCAGGTATTCTCTTATATAAATAAATCGAGGAATTACAAATCCAATCTGTGATATAATTGTCAGAAAAGCGATTAAAATAACCGTGCTCTGTACCAGTAATGTGGCTGCTATCACACCAAGAAGCCCGTATCCCATTTTAAGAAGAACAAGAGTCAAAAGTAGTTTTCCAAACACCTCAAAAAGAGTAAGGCAAGAGAATTTCTTGATCTGCTTAAATACTCTGAAATAATATAGGGACACAGGCTCGAGCACATTCAAGAGAATCAAAAGTGAACCTGCTTTGATGAAATAAGCTGCCCCAATGTCCTTGAAACCAAATGTCGCAAGAGGTTCTGCAAACAGATAAAGCAAAAAAGAGACTAAAAGACCAGATATAGTCACGAAAAAAAGAATGGAATAGACAGCTTCCCTTATTTTGTTTATCTCTGTTTCAGAAGATAAAAATCTGACAAGAGCCATTGAAAGGCCCAGAAGTGCAAATGGGGTAACAAGGGACACAGTGATAGTGATCTGAGCCCAGATGCCGTAATAATATGCTCCAAGACTTTTTGTGATTATCGGAAGTAGAAAAAAAGTACCCAGGCTTGTAAGTACTTGAGCCGTGCCTATAAAGCCAACATCTTTTGCAAACTTTTGATATGACATTAATTAACCTTGAAAAAGCCTGTTTTTTAGATTTATAATTTTGAATAAACTCACGAAAATAATATTTACAAAAGTACTCTTAAAATCTAATCCAGTATGCTCAATATGATATTTAAATCCTTTTGAACGCCATGTGGAGGTCCGTTGCAAAAATAAACCCTAAAAATAAAAACACACTGTTACAAAAATCAACATTATCTAAATTTACGCATAAGACCTCTGGACACTTACTGCGGGCAGGTAAGTGATAAATTGAGAGCTTTCTGGCGTGAATGTCAGGGTTTATGAAGGTGAACCCAAGCAATGCTTACATCAGGATTACGTGTGTTTTTTACAACTGGTTTAAAAAAGAATAATTGATTGATTTGGTAGTGTGCATGATTTTTTTGTAAAATTATAAATCTCATAAAGTAATTGGGTAATTCTATATCAGAATTAGCCTTCTTTGTGTCAATTTTATCGGTGAATTAAGGGAATATTCAGGAAAAATACAGAGGTTTTACTTCAAAAACTATGTATTTCATACTCCGACTCTACACTAACGGGCTTCAAAATATTTTTCAATTTCAGGCTATTTTGAATCTTATTTTTACTTCCTTATATCAAGATTTGCTACCCAAGCTTCAGACCCTGCTCTTACTTAATGAAGCCAATTTTTAATTATATTATTTACATTATTTGAGCAAAGTTTTTCATTAATCTTATGTGTCTCAATACTAAACTCACCAAATTCAAACGCCTTTTCATTTGTACTTTTATTAAGATACAACCACTGTAAATTAAATATATTACATCTTATGCTAAATGTTTCTTTGTAGAGTGTATTTATGTTATCATAATACGATATTTCGGCATAAAGAGTTGGAACAGATAAATCGTGGGAATTTTCTGATAAACTCAATACACTTAAATTAAAAGCGATAATTAAAAAATATGGATACGGAATTAAAATTTCACTTTCTTTATTTGATTCTGAAAAAGGAAAAACATACTCAATGTTAAGAGGCATTAACTGCATGCTAATATCTGTTCTAACGTGCTGATCAGTTATACGAAGGGAACTATCGTTTAGAATTTCACATTTCACTCCTAGATTTAAGTCATTGAACTGATTAAATATATTCCATATTTTTTCTCGCCCTTCTTTATCATAATTCCAAATAATTTTAACATTTAAAGCGGGGGATGATCCAATGTTTATTAAATTAAGTGGGACTGAATACATGGGTGGAAAACCACCGGTTATCTCTTTTAAAAATTCGCTTTCCCATTTGATTGGAAGTTCTTTATCTATATTCTGAATTCTTTTATTTGTAGCTAATATGACATTTTTTTTAGATACAATATGAAGCTTGGGTGAGTTTGCTAAATATCTCTGTTTTCTTAGTTCGTTTAGTGTAAAGAGAGAGACAATTGATGTTAAAAAAGTAGCTAGATTAAGAATATTTTCTGTCCATGATGAACTGTTCATTGTCTGAATGTTCGATTTCTTTTAATATAAATTAAGTACTTTTAGGATTCTGTTTTTTTTGTTTAACTTTCTCAGCTCTTTTGAAAGTTTTCCTTTGATTAATAATTTGTACAAGCTTACTCATCCTCATCAGGCAAGCTTTCTATGTATGCTTTTAGTTCATCGGCATTTTCAAATGGTCCAATTACGTCGTCATTTTCTGAATCAAGCATTTCTTTTATGAATTCAGGCCTGTATTGAGACTCAAGTATTTTCTCTTCATATTGAGCTACAACTAAGTCAAGAGCTGCACTTTTATCCTTTAGATTATATTTGGCTTTAACAATATTCAGAACCTGGTTTGTTCTGTCTGATATTTTAACTCTAGCTTGTATCATATGCATTCCGTATACACATCATATGCACACGCTAAATATAAAACTATAGTCACGAGGCTAAATAATGCAACTACTCAAATGAGATACAATGAGATTTTTGTTGCAACAATTACAGGCGTGACTATATCTTTCTGTGAAGTCGAGAAATACATAGTTTTTATGAAAAAACCTCTGTATACTGCAGATTTTTCTATCATTCCTGAGGATTTTCTCTCTCTACTGGGTTTATTGTCCAATTGCTACAAGATTTAAATTTTTCAACAATTGATGAAGGTAGTGGATTGTTTGCTAAAGGATTATTGCAGAAACATACATGCCTTTCATAGTTTTCAGCTTTTTCGTAATAGTAAATTATAACGGCAGAAATTTTATCATTCTTTTTTCTCTCTCCAAGCTCCAAAACTCCATCAAGTCTTATATGATCAAATCCAAGACCGCGTATTATGTTAGGAATTTCATGATAAGATGTGTTTTTTATTTTTAATGCAATAATACCTGGGTGAGTAACAGGTAATTGCTTCCTCTTTGTTTTAAATTTTCCTGCAAACTCCCTAGGCTCACGTTTTGTAATATAGCCACAATCTATAGAACTATTTTCAATCTCTTCCCATTCGGCATCGTTTTCATTCTAATGCATCTTTGACTCTTCACACCAGATTATTTCAAGATCACCAAAAAATGTAGAGACCTCAATAAATATCTCAGGATCAATACTTGTAACTTTTATGTCACTTTGTTTACGGTTTTCTATATGTGGAGGCTCAAATTCAATATTAAAACCTATGTCTTTACATAATAATCCTATTTCCAATTCTGCTAGTGCACCCTCATAGTTCTCTTTATTTTTAAGAAGCTTATTTTGAAAATGATCTTCTGCTTTTTTGATTTCGTCTTTTAAAGTTAATAAGCAATTCTCAATATGTTCAAGATAAGCAGCAGAAAATTCATCATTTTTTATTATCTCTTCTACTATAGGGTGTTCCATTCCTTCTTTTTTAAGTTCTGTCTCAATCCATTCCTGCGTAAAAAAATCAGCAATATGAGGGTATTTTCTATTTATTTCTAAAAAGAAGGTCATAATAAAAAAATGTATTATGAATTATATAATTATTCCTATCATATCATGGTAATTTATAAAGTGTACAGAACTTTCAGTATAGATACTATTTATTTACTCTATATGACTTACGCATTTGAAACAAAAACAGTAGCATTAAACTCATAGCTTACTAAAATTAAAATTTTACCTTTGTCACTTACTTTTGCCGTTTTTCCTTTCTCCTTATCAAACACTTATGAGCATTTCCTACAAGGTCCAGTCTTCCTGCCTTCTCCAGAGCTTCATATACAAGCTCGTAATTTGCAGGGTTCCTGTAGTGCATAAGGGCTCTTTGCATGGCTTTTTCTTTCTTGCCTCTTGCAACGTATACTTTTTTGCCTGTGAATGGGTCCAGTCCTGTATAATACATGCATGTCGATACGGTCATAGGAGTTGGGGTGAAATCCTGTACCTGTTCGGTGTAGCCTCCATGGTCCCGCACATACTCCGCCATCTCTATCATATCTTCAAGGGTACAGCCCGGGTGCCCTGACATCAAGTAGTTTACAATGTACTGTTCTTTGCCGCACTTCCGGTTGAGCTCTGTAAATTTCTGGGTAAATTTCTCGTAGACTTCCCTGCCTGGCTTGCACATTACATTTGTGACCTGCCTTGAAAAGTGTTCAGGTGCGATTCGTAATTGTCCACTGATATGGTAAGCGCAAAGTTCTTCGAGGTACTCTTCATCCTTAAGAGCCAGGTCATAACGTACTCCGTAACCTGTAAAGACATGCTTAACTCCTGGAAGTTCGCGCAGGCGGCGTAAGAGTTCAAGCAGCTTTTTATGGCTGGTATCCAGAGCAGGGCAAATGCGAGGATAAAGGCAGGATTTGTCTAGACAGGCTCCTTTCTTTCCCCAGGTTTTACACTCCATGCCGTACATATTTGCGCTTGGACCGCCAACTCCGTTTATAATGCCCTTGAAATCAGGTTTTTCTGTGAGCTTTTTTGCTTCACGCAGGACAGATTCGATGCTGCGGCTTGCAATCATGCGCCCCTGATGTTCTGTAATTGCACAGAAAGCACAGCCTCCGAAACAGCCTCTGTGCGTTGTAAGGGAGAATTTTACCATTTCCAGAGCAGGAATAGGTTCAGTATAGGAAGGGTGTGTTTCGCCAGTGAACGGCAGTTCATACACATGGTCCATTTCAGCCCCTGTAAGAGGGCGCATTGGCCTGTTCTGCACGATTACGGTTTTCGGGTGAGGCTGAATAACTCCTTTTCCAGTAACAGGATTCTGTTCCGCAAAATATATACGAAAAGCCTTTGCAAAGGCCATTTTATTCTGAGAAACCTCTGAAAAGGAAGGAATTTCGAGGTATTGCTTTAAAAATGTGGTTGCGTCGTCAGCTATTTTTTTGTCTTCTTGTCCTGACTTTTCCTTTTCCGGTACTTCTTGTTCCAACTTTTCCTTTTCCGGTATTCCCTGTTCTGATTTTTCCTTTTCCGGTACTTCCTGTTTTGATTTTTCCTGTTCGTTTTTATTCAGCCTATTATCTGGCTTTTCGGCTTTTTCTTTGAGTTCTTTCCAGGCTTTAACTTCCATCTTCCAGACTGTGCCCGGGATATCTCTGATATTTTTGATATCTTCTCCGGCTTGCAGTCTTTTTGCAATTTCCACGATCTGAAGCTCCCCCATGCCGTAGACTATGAGGTCAGCAGGCGCATCAGCTAGAATGGATTGCCTGACCTTGTCTGATAGATAGTCATAATGAGCAAAACGTCTTAGTGAGGCTTCAATGCCTCCAAGCACTATAGGCACTTCAGGGAATGCCTCTTTTATTCTGTTCGAGTAAATTATCACGGCGCGATTGGGGCGAAGCCCTGGTTTTCCTCCAGGGGAATAAGCATCCTTATTTCGCGGCTTCAGGCCTGGGGTCAGGTTGCTGACCATAGAGTCGGTATTTCCTGCACTTACGGAAAAAAAGAGTCTGGGTTTTCCAAGTTTTTTGAAGTCTTCAGGGCTGTCCCAGCGCGGCTGGGCGATTACTCCTACTCTAAAACCGGCATCTTCAAGAACTCTTCCTATTATTGCCGTGCCAAAACTGGAATGATCTACATAGGCGTCCCCAGAAATCAGAATAATATCAAGCTCTTTCCAGCCGC
>Ga0183096_1002434_pt1 | contig 12834 bp, 6 predicted proteins | sample Biomet5_FD_127791 | JGI IMG/M metagenome (GOLD analysis project Ga0183096, IMG submission 127791) | Microbial communities from bioreactor (seeded with sewage sludge) at LBNL, California, USA - Biofuel metagenome 5 (version 2) (version 3) | ecosystem: Engineered > Bioreactor > Anaerobic >... | reverse complement strand
CCTTAAGAACGCTATCCCAACGATCCACGTTGACAGCAGCGATAACAATATAGTCAACCTCAGCATCGATGAACCCCTGAACGTCAGCCACCTGCTTCGCAGCGTCGTTGTTTGAGTCAGCAAGGGTCAAATCGAAGCCATTTTCCTTGCTAAGAGCTTCCTGCACAGACTTGGTGTTCGCCTTGCGCCAATCGGACTCATCCGCTTTGCACTGTGCAAAACCAACTTTAATCAGGTCTCCGGAAGCTTTAGTAGATTCAGTCGCAGCGGGTGATCCCGCGCTGCATGCAATCAGCGAGAAAGCGAGCACAACAGTTAGAAAAACAACCAACAATTTCTTCATAATCCAATTTCCTTTCAAGTTAAAATGTGTGAGGATACACACCCTTCTTATTTTGCTTATAACATCTATAAAGGAGAAAAACAATATCTCAAAAAGAACCGCGGAAGAATTCCAACCATCTTGATTAGATAGCTAAACACCGGAAATTATTGACCGTTTTAACAATAGAAACCGTAGTAATTTTTCAGCTTTATATCGTAAAAAATTAACCGTTACAAATCGTGACAGTCATTGCTGAAGAGACAGTTTAGAAGCCTCTAAACGTTATATAAAAGTCCAGTTATGGCTCCAAACGACCGGGGCCATAACTCTTTCTCTTAGTATTTCCTGTTATCAATGATTCCCTGCGTAATGGTGAAGCAGTCAAACTGGGTCTCATCGATATATTTTTCCCGCTCGATCGACTCTCCGCGCTGCAGCTTCTGGATTAATCCGGCAACATAGGGGCCCTGCAGTGGGTTGCATTCCACAGTCAGCCCGATCTTTCCCTCCAGACAATATTCCAGCCCCAGCTTTGTCGCATCAAACGATATAACAATAATACCGTCATCCACGTTGCATTTCAGTCCCGCTTCTTTCATCGCGTCGATTGCGCCAATCGCCTCGCCATCGTTCTCACAGTAAACAACATTGATATCTCTTGTTTGCTTTAAAATGTCGCCCATAACTTCATATGCCTTTGCCCTTGTAAAATCCCCGCATTCCTGAGCGACAATTTCCCAGTTGGAGTTTCGTTTGACCGCCTGCTCCATCGCTGCGGTCCGGCCAATTTGAGCAGAGGAATCGATCGTCCCCTGAATATGGACAATTCTTATGGGTTCTTCCGTTCTCCCCTGTTTAGCCAGCAATGTTTCCAGCCACTCAACGGCCTTATCCCCTTCATTGCGGAAGTCGGAGCCCACATACGCCGTATACAACCCCTCATCCTCCGCTTCAATATACCGGTCGGTGACGATGACCGGTATACCGGCGTCCTTCGCTTCCTGTAATATCGAGTTCCAGCCCGTTTCAACCTTTGGTGAGAACACGATATAATTCACGTTCTGCTGGATAAAATTACGGATCGCTCTGATCTGGTTTTCCTGCTTCTGCCGGGCATCGTCAAATATCAATTCATATCCATTTTCTTCACTAAAAGTCGCCTTCATATTCTCGGTATTAGCGACCCGCCATTCAGATTCGGCGCCGACCTGCGAAAAACCGACCACGATCAAATTATCATCTGAAACTTCCGCCGTTGGCATCTCTTCTTCTACGCATCCGCAAAGCAGAAACACTATACAGATGGCAATAGTGAAAAGCCATCCTTTTTTCATATCTCCATCTCCTTATCGATTGTCTTCATGGGAATCTTCACGGCGACATTTGTCCCAACATCCGGCGTACTATCCACAGTTAAACCATATTCCCCGCCGAACAGTATTTGAATCCTCTGATGCACCGTCCTCAGCCCAAAGCCTTCGCTCTTCCCTGTCGCCAAGTATGACCGCACCACGTCCAGACGTTCCTTTGTCATGCCGGAGCCATCGTCAGCTACCTCCAGGATCAAACAATCGTTTTGCGTTCTTCCGGTGACACGGATAAAGCCTTTCCGGCGTTTTATTTTTATTCCGTGATACAGAGCGTTTTCTACCAGCGGTTGCAGGGTGAGCTTGGGAAGGGTAAACTCCTTCAACTGTTCAGGAATATCGATTTCGTATTCCATCAGATCCCGATAGCGCATCTGCTGTATCTCCAGATAGCTTCTAATGTGCTTCTCTTCCTCCGCGATTGTGATCACATTCTTCCCTCGGCTTAAAGAAAAACGGAAAAAATTCGACAGGCTGTCAACCATCGTCACCGCAGAGTTGATTTCCCCGGACTCTATCAACCATATAATGGTATCCAGCGTATTGTAAAGAAAATGCGGATTGATCTGTGCCTGCAACAATGCCAGTTCAGTGCCTCGGCGCTGCTTCTCCTGCTCAGCATTCTTTTCGATTTGCCGCTTCAGTCGTCCAACCATGCTCTCTATGCCATTCGAAAGGATCTGTACCTCCTCCACGTCGGCCCGAACCGGTTCACAAACCAACAGGCTGCCTTTACCAATCGCTTCAAGGCGCTGGCAGATATCGTCGATCGGGTCAACAATCCTATGGCTTAGCTTTCTTGAATTGTTTAAAAGGAAATACAACAACACTAACGCCACAACCATGGTTATACCCATTATTACGATCATGTTCTCTATCATGGTTGTTTGCAAAACGTTCAGATGCACTGCCTCATAATAGAGGTAGGTATACATATACTTCTGAATCAAATCTGTAAGGACGTAGATGTTTTGTTCCAGTTGGTTTTCGCGGGAGTCATACTCTTTCGTTTTGGAAATCTGCAGCATCTTATCTTCAAGGTTACGGCATAAGTTTAAAACACTGCTAACGGCGCGCAGACTATCCTTTTCCGTTGTTGTATCCGTCAGCTTTTTTGCGATCTTCTCAGCAGACTGTACCTCCTCAAGCGGTAACCCTTCCGAATACTGGCTATCAATTACGTAATAGTACATTTTCAGATCAACGTCATCCTTGAAGTTTTGATTGAAATATGATGCTGTCGTAACATTGTTCAGTATCGCACGATATTGCAGCGCATACACAATCCCAATTGACACGATCGCAATGATGACGATCATTAGCGGTAACGCGACAACGAGTATCATATTCCATATTTTTTTGTGCATGGTTATTTTTCCGTTTTTAAACTTTCGCCCGAAGTTGACGCTCACTGCCTGCTCCCTCTGCGATACTCACTTGGCGTACAACCAGAAACTTTTTTAAACACGAAACTGAAATAATGAGGATCCTTATATCCAACAGCGAACGCAATCTCGCTGGAACGCTTGTCCGTTTGACGCAGCATGCGCTTCGCCTCATCGATTCGTTTATTAGTAAGGTATTCTACAAAAGTATGCCCGACTTCCTGGCTGAACATGGCCGAAAAATAGTTTGGGCTGATATTCACCTTTCTAGCCACCCGGTCGAGTGATATGGTCTCCTCGGGATAATGGTTGTCGATAAATCCGATCGCCTGAGTCAGCAACTGGTGTTGTTGTTTTTTACTCTCTCTGTCACGCAGCTTAATGACTTGTCTTATAATTTGGCGGACAAACCGCCGGGCTTCTTCCGGCGTCGATGCGCTATCATTTGGGCGAAGCTCTGCCGACCAGAAGCTGTCCTCCACGCGAGGGCAGCTAATCGAATTCAGGTACTCATCCGAAGCATAGTAAACCGTCAATGTCAGATACCTGCAAAACAATGGTAGTGAGGCGACCTCCTCTCCCGCGCTTTGAAACAATTGATCAATAAAACGGCCGATTTCTTCTTCCTCTCCATTGCTAAGGAAATTTCTGATACACTCCTGATTAATTTCAGTTTTACACTTATCCGCTTTTAAGTCCGGCTTTTTTCTGAAATTCTGTATACTTTCTTCAGATAGGATATGCTCCTCCGGGCATAAATATCGATAGGATAATATACGGCTTGCTTCATTTGCGCAAACAGGAATGGCGCTGAGACGTATGACTGGCGAACCACATGCGATATGCCAGTTAACGTCTTGTCCGGCCATCGTACAGCAGCTCTGGATGTTCTCGATGCAGTCGCGGGTCCGGCGCTCAATATCGTCCTGTTCGCCTTTAACCAAAACCGCATAAGTCGTGACGTTCCAACTAAATAGATTCAGTTGCGACTGGCTAACGATAAACTGCCGAATCCTATCCTGAACTACCGCAAGCGCGTCGGTATAACTCTCCGGCGTACTTCCGTCGTATCCAACACTGCTCAATGAAAAAAGCACAATATTGTAGAATGGGGCGTTTACGTCTATACCCAATGACTTGGCTATCTCGGAGATTTCCGATACACTTAGGCCGCCGGCGACAATCTGCTCAAAAAACCTCCTGCGCGAGAACACTTCATACTCCTGAACTTCACGCTTAAATTGAGAGAGGTATTCCTGTTGCTGCTGTTCGGCTTCCATTTTCTTGTGCAGCTCAATCAGTATCTCCACCATCTTTTCCTTCATGATGGGCTTAAGGAGATATCGGTCCACGCCAATACGAATCGCTTGCTGGGCGTATGTAAAATCATCATATCCGCTGATAATGACGATCTTTGTCCTTGGCAGTTCCCTTCGAACCAGCTCAATTAACGAAAGTCCATCCATAAACGGCATTTTAATATCTGTGATTAGAAGATCGGGCTGTATTTGGCGAATTAATGGCAGCGCAAGTTCTCCATCCGAAGCATCGCCCGCATAAATAAAGCCATGTTGCTCCCAGTGAATGTTGTTGCGTATGCCTTCGCGCACCACGATCTCATCTTCGACAAGAAAGACCTTGAACATATTGATCTTCCCTTCTATATTAATGTTCCTGTTTTTATTTTATTTGTATAATTCCCCTAAATATTATGTATCATTTTATTGCATTCAACAATAGATTTTTTTTTGATATTGGTTTGTTTTTCTATTTAAATTTTCTCCTATGTATTAACAATGCAAATTGACGTGCTATCGCTTCTCGATATGGAAAATTTTTTAGGCGGTTTCAGCGCTCCGAAATAACTCAAGGTCTCCCCCTCACCTTCGAAACGCAAAATCCTCTATGACAACAAAAAGACTATCCTGTCTAATGCACAAGACGGTCAAATCGAGTTCCATTTTGAAGTGTAACATTTCGCAGATTATTAGCAAATTGTCTACAAAAAATCCCGTATTAGTAAGGTATCAATTTCCTTTTGGCCCTTGTAACGATAGCAGTAAACCGGTGGCTGTAAGCCAGCATTCAAATAGCTCTTGTATATCTCGGAGAACACCCAACTTTCGAAAAACCGCCCACTCATGGCCCCGGCTTCCAATGTTTCTGGGCTGCTCCATTTTAAGAGGCGGGCGGCAAGGCTAGTATCCAAAAAGTGTAGAAGCGGCATCTTCACCACCCGTTTAAGGACGTTGTTGTGATACGGCTGTACCAACGCTATGATACGCGATGATACCAGGATAGAAAGCCATTGCTTCACCGTGGGAGCACAGATACCAACCTCCTTTGCGATTTCCTCATACACCACAGACCTTGCCGTGCGCGCGGCGACGACGGTGAGAAAGTTATAGAACGTCATCTCGTCGGCGACTTGCATCAGATCCCTTATGTTGCGTTCCAGATACGACTGCACATACGATGCAAAGAAGCGTTTGCGGTCCGGCGCATCTTCGCCATGTAGTGCCGGCAACCACCTTGAAAGATACGCCGGTAGAGCACCTGCAGATCCATCTTTGGGGTAACCTTTACTCGCGAGAGCAAGCGCTCTTAATCCGTAGTGAATGGTTCGGATTTTGTCTTTGTGATCTCGCTGTTGGAGAGTGCCAGCAAATCGACAATACCAACCCTGCCTGCTAGCGATTCGGTCACACCTTTCATCATGCGAAACATTTGCGAACCCGTCAGCCAAAAATCGCCCTTCCTGCGGCTAGTGTCCACACTGATTTTGATATATGGCAAAAGCTCCGGCGCATATCATTTGTTTAGGGAGGCAGGCATTAATTCGGGGAATAACTCTTGAGAATGGTATACAGGTTTGATATATTTAATAATGATGATATACACAGACAATTCATATTATCACAGAGGTTATATCTAGTGCATTGGGGATAAAATATTAGAATGGAGCAGTTACGCTAATATAATGATTGGCGAAACTGCAAACCCTGCCGAAAATGATTTTATCTTAATTGTTGAGGGGTTGGTTTTTTGTTTCTGGCTAAATTGTGCATGCCATGTGTGGGTAGCCAAATTATCGTTCGGAAAAAGGTTGAAAGTAAACTTCGGTTATTACAGGAATATAAATTTGCTTTCCTTTCAGCACCTGCCGGTTATGGCAAAACAACGGCGGTCGCACACTATCTGGTAAGAGAAAATTTAAAACATGCATGGTTATCCATCGATGAAACGGATAACGACCCCGTAACATTCTGGCGGTATCTTGCCTTTGCAATATCAAGGTGCGTTGAAAACAGCGGTATCGACAACCTTTCCATCGACGCCAGGTTGGTGGCGTCCAATCTCTCTGCGCAGCTCTTAATCGGCATGCTGGAGAGAATACAGGAAGGTTTTGTAATTGTTTTGGATGACTATCATTTGATTCATAACAATACCGTACTTGAAAGTATAGAATACTTTATAAAATATTTGCCCCGGAATATAAAACTGATCCTGTTAAGCAGAAAAGAACCGGAAAATATGATTGCCGCACAGTGCGCCCGCGGTGCGGCCTTACACATCGAAATTAAGGATATCTCCTTTTCCCCTGAAGAAACCGCGGAATTCTTCTTTCAAAAAGGGCTTTATCTCTCAGAAAAAGAACTGAAAATGCTGGACAATTATACGGAAGGATGGGTTGCGGGCCTTGTTGCCGCGTCTTTTTCCATCCAGAAGGGCACGGACAGGAACCAGGCTATCCAGTCGTTTTCCGGCCGCAATAAGGACGTCCGGGCCATTTTGGAATACGAGGTGTTTCGCCGCTGGCCGGAGGAGATTCAGACATTTTTGGTGCACACATCTTTTTTGGAGCGTCTGAACGGCTCGCTTTGTTACGCCGTCACCGGAAATGAAAACAGCGCGCTACTATTAAAACAACTGGCGGAAAGCAACAGCTTTACACTGCCGCTGGATTCAGATTATGAATGCTTTCGGTATCACCATCTGTTTCAGAAATTCCTGTTTGACCGTTTCAGCTGGGAAAGCGACGAAGCCAAGCGGATGTGCTATAAACGCGCCGGAGAATGGTGCTTGGCCCACGATGAGGTAAAAGACGGCATTAGCTGGTTAATCAAGGCCGGGGAATATGAAAGGGCGCTGCCACTAATTATGGACAGATGGTTTGACATGACCCGCGACAGTGAGTTTTTACTGTGGCAGCAGTGGATCGACGCGCTTCCGGAGGCTGTTTATCAAAACAACAACACGACGTTTACGGCGTATTCCTGGATACTCTCTATGGAAAATCAGGTGGAAATGGCGGAAAACTGGGCAGGTAAAGCCCGGGCCTGCTTTGAACGCAACAAAGCGGGGCTGGGAAAAGAGGAAAACGATTATTTTAAGGCGCACGTGCTCTTTGCCGAGGCCAACACCGCGTTTTACCGGTTTGATGTGGAAACGGTAATGGACCGCATGTTTTATTTGAGCCAGATGAAGCTCAGTAAACCGGTTGCGCTCGGTGAGATGAACTGGGATGAACCAAACCTTCTCAAAACGCCATATGGATTTCGGGGAAAGCTGAGCATGGTTGAGAAATGCCTGTCTGCAGTGGACGTTCTGGTTTCTCTCTTAGGCAATTACTCCACTTATTTTGCTGTGATCGCCGCAGAATTCTATTATGAACGCAACCGGCTTAATGAGCTCGACGCCATACTCACAAAGCATATGGCGCGGATCATCGACATCAATTTCCCCGGTGTGATCGTACCGTGCTTTATCGTTTTTGCCAAAGGGAAAATGGCCAGAGGAGATATTGCAGGAGCCTTTGAGGCGATTGAGGATGTAAAGAAGCTTCTCGGAGAAAAATCCGGAAACGTCTGGCAATATTATCTGGACATGTATGCGGCGAGGCTTTATTTACAGACCGGGGATGCAGCGAGCGCACTGAAGCTGATCAATATTGAAAAACTCGGATTATTCGATTTTTTATCCGCAAACAGGGAAAGCGAATACTTAGTCTATGCCAGGTATTTAATGCATGCCAACCGTGTGGAAGAGGCCTTGATCCTTTTAATCCGTCTGGAGGATTTCGCGAAGAAAGAAAACCGCATCAGCAGCCGTATGGAGATACTGTGCCTTTGCGCGATTGCCTATAGTCAGACCGGAAACTTCGGCGAGGCAATGTGTTATCTGGAAACGGCGCTGGAAATCTCTTCGGAGGAAGGGTATATACGGACTTTTGCGGATGAAGCGGAACCCATGGCGGAGCTGCTTTCACAGTATCAGATCATCAGCCGCAGCGACGCAGCATTGAAACACGCGGCCCAGGCAAAAAAACTATTCCGGCTGGCCAACGAAACGAAACGCCTCATGCAAGCCGCCTATTTTCCGGGCAACGGGGCTCCCGATATATCCACTAACCTGCTGAGCGTACGTGAAATGCAAATACTGGAGCTGTTGGTAGAGGATAAATCAAACGCTGAAATTGCCGAAACACTTTTTGTCTCTCTCAGCACGGTTAAGCAGCACAATTCCAACATCTTTGATAAACTCGGCGTTAAGAACAGGCATGAGGCGGTTATAAGAGCAAGACTTTTGGGCCTCAAAAAATAATATTCCCGGTATCAACGAAAGCATCTGCCCAAGCAGACAGAAGCTTTTTTTGTGTAAAAAAATGTACTTTTGCCTGTACTTTGGCCGATACCGAAAAGTGGTGAAAGCATCTATTATTATTATATATACATGTAATGAAGGAGAAAATGAATGAAAAGGAAAGTTTTAGCATGGGTGCTTACAGCTGCGCTCATCCTGACGCTGCTTCCCGCAACGGCATTCGCGGCGGACAGCAACACCGACGGATATAACGACCACGATTTTAATAAGATACAATCGTTTCTTGAGACAACGTATGACGGCGTGAAGAACGGCGATCGTATCAACAGCTTAGACTACAACAAAGACAACCCGACCACCTGGGCCGTCAAGTGGAATTCGGAAGGGGGCGAGCTCTGCGCATACCGGCTCAATTGGAGCAGTAAAGGCATTGGCGGCGCTTTAGACCTTTCCGGCTGCACCCACCTGGGTCTCCTTTATGTGGATGGCAATCAACTCACGTCTTTAGACGTCAGCAACGGAATGACCGCCGCGGGCAGTCAGATAGAGTGCCAAGGAAACGGAACCGGCTTTACCGCGCTGAATGTAAGCGGGTGCTCCGGATTAGAAAATTTAGATTGTGATACTAACGGCTTAAGTACGCTTGACCTTGGCAGCCTCACCGGCCTGAAGGTTTTAAGCGCTTATAGTAACAAGCTTGGAACACTGGATATAACAAAAAATACAAATCTGACTTACCTTGATTGCAAAACCAACCAGCTGACATCACTGGATGTAACAAAGAATACAGAACTGGCTTATCTGTTTTGTAACGCCAATCAGCTGAAATCGCTGGATGTAACAAAAAATACAAAGCTGACATCCCTGTATTGCAGCACCAATCAGCTGAAATCGCTGGATGTAACAAAGAATATAAAATTGGATACGCTGTACTGTGCAGGCAATCAACTGGCCGCGCTGAATATAACCAATTGCCCCGATTTGTGGGATTTTGATTGCAGCAGCAATCAATTGAAAGCCCTGGATATCAGCAAAAACACAAATCTGAGCAATATCACTCTGGATAATAACCGGCTCTCCGCGCTGGATGTGACGCAAAATCCCGAAATTTGGTCTTTTACATGCGCAAGCAACCCGCTGACCGATATCAAAGCAAACTTTTCAAGCGCTGATATACAACTGAACGCGGGATATGGCGGATATATTGAACTTTACCTGGATGCGGATGTGGATGGCAATGTCAATAACGATACGATCACCGTTACAGCAAAACCCATATCCGGGGCTGCGTTGATCAATTGGACGAACGCAGATAAATCGCAAGCCTCCACGGATACGTCTTACAGCCTGTCGCACGGCGGGACTTATCAGCTCACGGCAAACTTCCTTGCGCTTCAATCCTCTGTGGTAAGCGGCAAGCTGTATGTCGGGGATAAAGTGACGCTTACGCCGAATGTATCGGGCGGTACGTGGACTTTTGACAGCAGCTATTTTAAACGCGACGGCAACACCTTTACCGCGCTGAAAGCGGGAAAGGAAACGATACATTATGTGCTGAACGGTATACACACAGTCTATGCGGCTGAGGTATCCAGTCTCAGCAATATATCCGCTTCGGCAAACAACGCGGCATATGGCAGCGTAACAGGCGCGGGCGGATATAAGCCCAATGCTACGGCCACCCTGCACGCAACGGCCAAAAAAGGCTGCCGCTTCATCCGCTGGACGGAAAATGGCGTTGCGGTTTCCACCAACGCAAATTACAGCTTTAAAGTAACGAAAGACAGAAAGCTTGTGGCTGTGTTCGCGAAAGATATGGGCATCAGCTGTACCAAAAATAACGTTACAAAATATGGCGGTTCGGATGGCAGCATTACGGTTAAGGCTTCGGGCGGAAACAGCGGCGCATACCAATACTCGATCAATAACGGCGCCGCGTGGCAGACTTCGGCAAAGTTTACCGGGCTCAAGGCGGGCAAATATACGGCGCGGGCCCGCGATGCGAAGAACACCGCCAACGTTTCTCCCGCCGTAACGGTTACCATCAGCCAGCCCAATCCAACCGCGTATTTTGCCAATAAACTCCCTGCCAAGGCCAGCGCAGGTACGGTATGGCTTATCAAACCTGCTGCGCCCCCAAAAGGCTATAAATTAAAATCCGTATCGTTTGCCTCGGGTACTAAATCTGTCGCCACCGCGAACGCTTCCGGCATTGTAAAATTTCTCAAAGGCGGCAAAGTCAAGCTCACCGTCAAGATGGTTTACCTGAAGGGTACAAAAACCAAAACAATAAAAGTTGTCAAACAAATTACCGTGAATCAAAAAATAACGTCGATAGCCTTAAATAAAACAATTGCCGGAATAAAATTAAAAAAGACGTTGAAACTTACGCCCAAATTCTATCCGGCTTCGGCAACGAACAAAAAGGTTACATGGAAATCGAGCAACTCCAAGGTGGCCACTGTTTCCGCTGCCGGCGTGGTAAAAGGCAAGGCAAAGGGAACCGCCGTCATCACCTGCACGGCTAAAGATGGAAGTAATGTATCGGCAAAGTGTACGGTGACGGTAAAGTAACTACCCGGCAGGCATAAAAATTAAGGAGATTATAAAATGAGAAAAAAAGTGTTAGCGATAATACTGAGCGCCGCGCTGATACTGACGCTGCTTCCCGCAACGGCACTTGCGGCAGATAAGTACAATGATCATGACGTGGCTGCGATGGTTGCATTTTTAAATCAGTATTCCGCCGATTCAGTACAAACCAATGCGCAGGTACTTGGTTGTGATGTTAATGACCCGAGCAAGTGGAATACCGTAGGCGTTTTTTGGCAGCAGGATCCCGAGACGTCCGAATATTATATAGATGCGCTCCATTTGTCTGGTAAAACGTTAGCGGGTTCTTTAAACCTGTCGGATTGCAAATATTTAACCGCGTTGGAGTGCTATGATAACAGCCTGACTTCGATCAACGTATCGAATTGCCCTGACTTGACTGATATAACTGCATATAACAATCCTCTGACGACGCTGGATATGATTGATTCTAAGGCGTTGACCAAGCTGGAGGTATACGGCAGTCAATTATCGTCTATTAACGTTTCGGGATGCCTGGCGCTGACGGAAATAGACTGTAAAGAATGTGCAATTGAAACGCTGAATCTGACAGGCTGCAGCGCGCTCACCGAAATACATTGCGATAGGAACAAGCTGACTTCGTTGCAAGTTGGCGACAGCACGTTGCTGACGTATTTGAATTGCTCCGGCAATAGACTGACGGGCATTGATTTAAGTCATAATACCGGATTGACAAACCTTGATTGCTCTTCAAATAAGCTTACATCGCTGGATCTCTCACACAACAATTCACTGAGTCAACTGATCTGCATGGATAATGCCCTGACCTCTCTCAACCTTTCCGGAGCGGCTTCGTTGACGATGGTAATGTGCGATCGTAATAAACTCACAACGCTGGATGTATCGGCAAGCTCGAATTTGATGCTGCTGATGTGTACCGATAACCCGCTGACGAGCGTAAAAGCTAACAATGCCGGCCATAGCGTATCGTTGAAGGCTGACGGGAACGGTTACGTCAATTACTATCTGGTTCCTGATATGGGTGGAATGTTTACAGAAGGGTTTTATGCAAGCGCAGCCGCAAATTCTCCCGCGGTATTTTATAACTGGACGCGGGGCGGAGTCTCAGTCGGCACAGGAGAGAAATATGATCTGGCAAATGGTGCAGATTATGACCTTACCGCCCATTTTCTCTCGCTTTCTTCTTCTCAACCCGGCAGCGGAACATATGTCGGAGGACAAATCACCCTCACGCCAACCATCCCGGGCGGCGCATGGACATTTAACGGCTCGTATTTTACGCGCAAGGGCAACACATTTACAGCTCTAAAAGCGGGATCGAGCACGGTCACCTATACACTGAACGGAAAGCGCACAAGCATCACAGTTACGATATCCGGTTCGCACAAAGTAAACCCCGTGGGCATCAGTTGCACCAAAACAAACGTTACCAAATATGGCGGTTCGGATGGCAGCATTACGGTTAAGGCTTCGGGCGGAAACAGCGGCGCATACCAATACTCGATCAATAACGGCGCCGCGTGGCAGACTTCGGCAAAGTTTACCGGGCTCAAGGCGG
>Ga0183096_1002433_pt1 | contig 12853 bp, 13 predicted proteins | sample Biomet5_FD_127791 | JGI IMG/M metagenome (GOLD analysis project Ga0183096, IMG submission 127791) | Microbial communities from bioreactor (seeded with sewage sludge) at LBNL, California, USA - Biofuel metagenome 5 (version 2) (version 3) | ecosystem: Engineered > Bioreactor > Anaerobic >... | reverse complement strand
TTCTCTTTCATCGTGGCACTGGTTATGGGGGTGTTATTATGAAGGAGAAAATGATAAAATTTATAAAAAGATACCGAATATTTTTCCTGCTACTCATCATCAACACGGCAGTACTTGTTATATTCCCGAACTTAGGGAAAAAAGCATTTCAGCTGACAGGTTCTAATTTGCTTGAGATGTTATCTGTCTTGCCACCAATTTTTATTTTGCTCGGGCTGCTGGATGTGTGGGTAAAGAGAGAAACAATGATCAAGTATATGGGTGATAACTCAGGGATAATTGGCGTTTTGCTTGCGTTTTTTCTTGGTTCAGCCGCTGCTGGTCCCTTATACGCTGCTTTTCCAGTTGCCGGTGTGTTGTTAAAAAAAGGCTCTAAGCTATCCAATGTGTTTATTATGCTCGGTGCGTGGTCTACCACGAAAATACCCTTGATACTCTTTGAGGCGTCCGCGCTTGGACTGAAGTTCATGCTATTAAGACTCGTTATGGATTTAGTCGGTATAGCTGTTATCGCATATATAACTGAAAAAGTGTTGTCAACGAACGACAAAAACGAAATTTATCAAAAGGCATTAAAAGGAAATTAGCATTATATGTAACAAGATTACAGAAACAGCATCTGAAATATTCTATAATTAAAAAAGGGGGTATAAATATGTCGAAATATGTATGTTCCATTTGCGGTTACATCTATGACGAGGCAACGGGTATTCCTGAAGCTGGCATTGCACCGGGCACAAAGTGGGAAGACCTACCGGATGATTGGGTCTGTCCTATCTGCGGAGCAACAAAGGCGGAATTTGAAAAACAGGGCGAAACAGCTGTATCTTCAGAAAAAAAGCCAAAACCTGTTGTCGAGGTGCCAACTGATATGCAGGAGCTTTCTCCACTTGAGATTAGCGCTCTTTGTTCAAATCTGGCTCGTGGCTGCGAAAAGCAGTACAAATCGAAGGAAGCGGCCCTCTTTACCGAACTGGCCGGATATTTCAAAGCCGCCTCGCCACCTGCCAACAACCCGGATTTTGATCAACTGATTGCTCTGATCGAAAATGACCTTGAAAAAGGTTTTGCAAACGCAAATGCTGTGGCGTCTGATTCTAAAGATCGCGGCGCGCTACGTGCCTTGGTCTGGAGCGAGAAGGTTACACGCATTCTAAAGTCCCTTTTGACCCGATATCAGAAAGAGGGCGACGCCATGCTTGAAAATACCGGTGTTTATGTCTGTACTATTTGTGGTTTTGTGTACATAGGAGACACCCCACCGGAAGTTTGTCCTGTTTGCAAGGTGCCGAACTGGAAATTTGAAAAGGTTGAAGGGAGGTAATTATAATGTATAAGAAATATGCAGTTAGAAACATACGTCTATGTACCAAGGATTGTTTGTGCCTCTACGTATGCCCTACCGGAGCAACAGATACAGAGAACAGTATCATCGATGTTGATAAGTGCATCGGCTGCGGAGATTGTGCTGATGCCTGTCCGTCTGGTGCGATATCTATGGTACCTGAGGTTTATCCACCGCAGCAGTCCAAAACCGAAGCGGTAGTCAATGCTCTTAAAATCCTTATGCGCAGCAAATCGGAACAGGAGATGATTGCTGCAGGATTACCCGGAAAGCTGGCAGCCGCTATCGAAAAATCCAATCATATTATGGCGGAGGATCTTATCCGGGAAGCGGGATATATGCTTCCGCAAAGTGACAATGCTTTAGATTTTCTGAAGTCTTTAATTGATCAACAGCAGCCGGAGGGTTTCCCGAGAGAGGCTGCGGAAAAATTGTTGGAAGCTTTTAATAAAAATAAGGAGGGCAATAATATGAGTGAAAACAAAACGCTTAATAATCTGATGGAGGCATTTGCCGGAGAAGCCCAGGCCAACAGAAAATATCTGGCATACTCAAAGAAGGCTGAAAAAGATGGGAAGTTGAATGCAGCCAAACTGTTCAAGGCCGCCTCTGATGCCGAGACGCTGCATGCGCTTAAGCATTTCGAAGTTGCCGGAAAAGTGAGCACGACCGCAGATAATCTGATGGATGCTGTTGCAGGTGAAACCCACGAATATAAGGAAATGTATCCCGATTTTGTGAAGGAAGCCGAAGCGGAAGGAAATAAAGCCGCGCTTATGTCCTTTACCTTTGCGATGAAAGCGGAAGAGGTTCATGCGAAGCTTTACAAAGAAGCATTAGAAAACTTGGATCAAACGGAAGAGGTTTTCTATTATCTCTGCCCTGTCTGCGGAAACATCGAGAAAGTTCGTCCGGACAAATGCAGTATCTGCGGTGTGCCGGGGGACAAGTTTATCAAGTACTAAAATTGTCATTTAAACAAAATCAAGGAGGTAACAAACATGCCTGACTTTGGACATCCGTTTTCTGGACTTGCGAAAGAAAGAAAACTTACTGATGCTGAGTTGATCAGGGCGATTCGATTCATGGTATCAGCAGAATATGAAGCGATTCAGCTGTACATGCAGCTTGCCGAATCAACAGACAATAAGCTTGCAATAGAGGTTCTCAAAGATATTGCAGATGAAGAAAGGGTTCATGCTGGCGAGTTCCTTCGCCTTCTTAAAGAATTGGCTCCTGACGAAGAAAAATTCTATCAGGAAGGTGCCGAAGAAGTTGAAGAGGAGATAAAAAAATTAAGTTTTTAATCCCAAATGATAAAGCCTCGGTTGTAGAAACTGAGGCTTTGTTTATACCCGCCGTATTTATTTACTTTATGATTTCTATCCCGCTTTTGAACCGAAACACGATACTGCCATCTCGTTTCACCGCTGCGGTGTCGAGCAACGTAATCCAGAGCCGCTCGTCCCATTCGGTTACCACAAGCGGTTGCTTTTTGAGCATTGTTATAAAGGCGGTCAGCTCCTTGCTCTTGCAAACCCGTCTATACCGCTCCGCTTCGAGTGCAGTGTAATGTTCAAAAGCGGCATTATAGCGTTTCTCTATGCGTTCGGTTTCCAGTGCGTAGGCTTCCTGAGACTGAGCAACCGAGGCATTCTTTTTTATATGCGTCTGCATGAGTTCGGACAACACAGTCATTTCATCATGTTCACGCTGCATTTCAGCATCAAGTGCCGTAGTGTCGCAGAGCATCTGCCGGATAAGCTCACAGTCAGCAAGCACTGTGGAGCGATTGCCCATCAAGTCATTGTAAGCAGTAAGGAAACGTTGTTTAATTTCGTCCTCGGTGAGTGTCGGAGTTTGGCATCTGTTCTCATTTTTGAACTTCTGATTGCACTGAAATATCACGCTTCTATATTTATCCGTGGAATGCCAGACCTTTCGGCCGTAGAAACCGCCACAGTCTCCGCAGATGATTTTACTGTGAAAAGCCTTGTCGCTGTAAGCTCTGCCCAGTTCCTTGCGCCGTGCCATTTCTTCTTGCACCGCTTCAAATTCCTCAGAAGCAATAATGGCTTCATGCGAACCTTCTACATAATACTGCGGCACCTCGCCGTTATTTATCCGCAATTCTTTCGTTAAAAAGTCAACTGTAAACCGTTTCTGGAGCAGAGCATCGCCCTTATATTTCTCGTTGGTGAGGATGCTGGCAACCGTGGATGACCGCCATGTTTTCTTTCCGGCAGGGCTGAGAATGCCATGTTCTATGAGGTAATTCGCAATGCCCTGTGTGGTTTTTCCCTCGAGGAACATCTTATAGATGAGCCGTACCGTTTCGGCTTGCTCCGGCACTACCTTGAGGTTTCCGTCCTCGCCCTTATCAAAACCGAGAAATTGCGAGTAGCCGACACTGACCTTGCCATCCGAAAAGCGCTTGCGTTGTCCCCATGTGACATTCTCCGAAATGGAGCGGCTTTCTTCCTGTGCTGTGACCGAGCCGTCAATACAATTTTATTTTTCATGGTCAGGGGTATTCAAATTTACCGTAGGGGTATTCAAAATCGAACAGGGGTATTTAAATCGCTGTAAGCGCCGTAGAATGGGCGTTTTCCAGCGCTTGCTTGCTTCGCTCATTGGCGGCAGCAGAAGGTGTAGATACAAGAGTCCGGGTAATCCTTTTATACCGATTCGCCCGGAAACAGGAGCAGACCATCAGCCCGGAAGCGGAGTGTAACTATGAAATTTGGCTCATAAATCGGCCGAAATCAGCCCAAATTTTGATGCCAGGCCTTTGTGGTGGGGCTGCATTAGAAGATGAGTGTGACTAGAAATTTGCACGCGATATAGGTTTCGTTATCGCAAGTATAAATAGTTTGCGGGTGTCAGCCAGCGTTAGGTTTTGCGGATAAACTTGCGCCAGCGACGGCAAACATCTTTTAGAGGTCCATCGAGATATCGCCAAGCCTTATCCTTGATCCAAGGGGGAACGCCATAAGCGGCTTCGGCGATACCCCCAGTTATTGCAGCAAGTGTATCACTGTCGCCACCGAGAGATATGGCGTTTCGGATATCATCCGTAAAGTGGCAGTCGTCACGAAAGAACGGAAATTCTTTTATTTTGATATTGTGCCATTCGTAAACAGAACCTACGATGTCGCCAATTATAGCGCCCAGCATTATTTTCGACCTCCTCTTCGTTTATAGTCCTTCTGTATGGCATTAGATCGGACGATTCGATGTGGCAACGATAACCGAGAAAGTGTGTATTACGATAGGCGGTTATCGGTTATGTGCGATTTCCATAACGGTTCGGCAAATCTGCATAGTTGCAGGTGCCGTGGCATCAAAGTAATAACAGCTTCCACTCTTGAAATACTTAGCTCCGGCAGATCTTGACAATTCCTTTTGCGTCTTTGTCTTTGGCTCAACAGGTAAGTATCCGAAGGGAGCGAGTATTGTTTTTATCATGCATCCCACAACTGTTCTGCGATGGTCATTAGTTAAATCGAAATCGGTAGATTTGTTTCTGTCGTAATAATCTTCCACATCTGAGTATGTGGCTTCAATAGCCGGTCTCCCTGCTTCGGAGGCGTCGATCATCGCAATGATGTTTCTATCGGACGATAATAAAAAAAATGTTGCCTGCGCGTGTTGATTTGAAATAAGGTCTCTCCCGCATTTTGGATTTTCGTCAAGAAAATCTTGATAGGTTGCTTTCATTTTGTTCTCTCCTTAAATATTTATAGCATCCGATATTGGATGCTATAAATATAAAGCATCCAAATTCAGCTGTCAAGACTTTTTATGATTTTTTGTGATGTGTACAGTGGTGAAAATTAATAGTGGCTTTTGATAGCATATTCATAGAAGGAAGGGGAACACAATGCCAAGTAATAATTCAAGTAGCTTCAATTGAACGCACTCACAGGTGTCCTCATCGATTGTGGCGGGGTGGCTAAGATGTGACTCTGAAATTTGGAAGAAAACAGTCGCATAGGTTCGGTCGTGATGGTATGAAAAAGAGCCGGCTTCCCGACTCTTGTTGTGTGTTATTATTGCTATTCAAGCATTACCATTCGATGGTTTTTCTCTCGCCTCCGCGCTTAATGAACCACATTTTTTCTGGGATGTTGTTCCTATCGATGATTACATCAGGGATAACATCTGTTTCGTCCTCTAAAGTGGAGTGTTTTTCTTCGGTAATGAACTTGATAGAGGAGAACATCACAGATCCGTTATCATCATAAATAGGCTTGTCCTGATTGAACATTCTTCGAACGATGATTTCTTCCTGGCCGACAAACTTAATACAAAACTTGCTGACGCTCCTCGAAATCTCAATCACTCGTTTATACAGTCTATCGAAGGCATCGTCTATAATTCCTAAGAGCCTGTTGTCATCTTCGATACTTCCCGATAACCTAGTTCCACCGAGGAGCATATACATCAGCAACAGCGTGTTATTTCGGATACACTCGACATTCCGAAAAGCCTCAATATTGTCCTTATGAAAATGATCGTTTCGGCATTCACTACCATATCTGAGTAAGAGCTGATGTATCTTTTCTTTTTCTGAAATATGATACTGGTAATTGTCATGTAAAAACCAAGTCATTGGTGCTAATGTGATATCAAAGAATTCTTCGTTTTGGGGCATGAACTTAACTTGCGGCTTATTGGTCACAGGATTTAGTCTTGACATTATGCTATAATCTTTTTTGTTTTTGGGATAAAATCCTTTTATCCAATAATCCTCGCCGGCATATTTCTGTAGGCTAATCTGCATGATTCGGTAAACCAGTTGTTCAATCGATTTTAAGTATCCGCTTACAACAGAAGTGTAGTCAAAGCTATTGCCTTCCCGAAAAATATGGTACAAGTATTCAGCGGTAATAAAACATTTCGCAAACTTTTCTGTACCAATCAGGGCTCGGTACAGTCCGTTTTCTTTATAATTGGAATCTAGCAAATCGTAGTCATCTTTTGAAAGGGCTATATTCTTGAATCCTTCAGACCTCGGATTTTCGGGGTCAAGGACCATATATCTCAGTTTTCTGTAATCTAGTCTATATAGTTCTTCCGTCAACTCGCTCTTGAAGCTTGATAAATAACGCAAGGACAATCTCGGGATAGTTTGAAATCCGATTTCTGCATTCGAATTTTCCACGGCTTTTCTTACTTTGGAGATATATATACTATACAACTCATCAGAGAAAAAAGCGGTGAAAAAGTGCTTTGCCGACTCGGAATAAACCTTATCACTACCGCAGCCTATCGCAGCGTTTCCGAAGTGCTCTGCGGTTTCATCAGCCCAGTCCAAAATAATGATTCGGTCCAGTTTGTAATCATTTATGAGTTTTTCAACCTCATTACTGGCTAATCCCGTGTATCTATATCCTGTGCGTGTATCATCTCTTGCTATGATAAACTCAAACGGGTAAACATCTTCTATCCTTTCATTGCTGTATCCGGCATGAATTGTTCTGTTTGTATCCGGCCACAGGCACTCAACGCCGCTAATAGAAAACAGTGACCCCAGTATCGCATTGACAAGGAAGTCGCGAATATACCATTCCAAACTTTTTTCATAAAATGAATATTGATAAAACTCGTCATTGGCGGGTTTAAACATAGGAAAACCCGGAGTTGTCTTTCGTGCTCTTTTGAATGGACCTATTTCAGAGAGGCTACGTATTTTTTCATTAAATTCTTTTATGCGTTTATCTAATACAGTTTCGGCTTTGATAATGAAATCAGAATTATATTGATTGTTCATACGAAGCCATCCTCCTATTGCTTATGTTTAAAAAGGCACATAATCCGAGGATTACGTGCCCTGACGTGATGTCGGAGCTTACTGGTTGCCAAAAATGGCAACCAGGCTCTCTTTGGCAGCATCAACCATATGGTTGAACGCTTCCTTGGCATCGTCCGCGTCCATTTTCAAGACGAAAATGGAAAGGACAAATGTCCCACCCAGGGCAACAAAGACTTTCCAGTCAAAGACCTTAGAGTCCATAGCCGTACCTCCTTTCCGGGACTTGCGCCCCAAAAATAAAAATGGTCGACTATGTTGCCCAACGTCCATAATATTATATAGCAATATTTTAAGCTATTCAATGTACAAATGTAAATTTATTCTCTATAATAGTGCTTTTTGTGATCACACCGTCAATCTCATCCCACCAAGGAAGCAGACTGTCAGCTTACCTTGCGGGGTGACTTCTAGAGCATATTCCGTACTAGCATTTTTATAGCGTAATCCTTATCCCGGCAAGAAAGCAAACCGACAGTTTCCCGTTTGGATTCACCTCAATGCGCTCAAGTGTCTGCAAAGTCAGTGGGTAGTCGTAGGTTTGTATTTTCCCCACATTGTCAATTATCAGAATCAACTGTTCGGCGCGATACCGAGTCAAGGCGTTTGTTTCGGTTTTCGCAATACGCTTGAGTGACGCCTGGTATCTCAGCTTTTTGCTTACGAGTAGATTCCAGGCGCTTACGAAGGCTTTCTCCGGCTTTCCGCCATCGACAGAAATATCGGTACAGAGCATTTGCCGCGGCTGGGGTAGTTTTCGTCGCGCTCGTTGGTATTTAATATGCTTCTGGGTTTCGTCAATATTCAATCTGAGCGGCTGCCCATTGGGCGTGAATGTATGGCCCTCAATAGGCGAGCCCTTGTTCCCGTGAAAAGAGCTACAGCGCCAGTACATCTTTCCATAGTTATCCCGTTGTTTAGATGACAGCATCTGATATGTGTTTCCGCAAACGCCACAGATGATGCGTGAAGAAAACGGGAATAGTTCGGAGCTGTTGGCATAATGGTTCAGACCATGTTTGCGGCAATACTCCGTTCGCCTCTGTTCCTCTGCGTGAACCAGATTCCAGACGATTCGGTCAACGATTGGCGGAAATGCAAAAGTGGCGTGATACTGCGTTAATTCGCCGTTGTTCTTTTTTCTTTGGTGCGTAAGCGGATTGACGATATATGATTTTTGGAACAACGAATCTCCCATATACTTCTCATTCCGCAGAATTTTCCTTATGACTGTTTCATGCCATACTGAATTCCCACGCTCTGTCGGTATTTCTTCCGCGGTCAGTTTTCCGGCTATTTCTGCGCTGTTCAGACCCATTAGGTACTCATCGTAGATTCGCCGTATGACCTCGGCTTCTTCTTCAATAATGGAAATAGTGTGGTTTTCTTGTTTATAGCCATAGAATTTGCCAAGTGGCAGACTTTCCGCCTGTCCTTTTTTATATGCTTCTCGCAACCCCCACTTAATGTTCTCGGACATAGATTCCGACTCAGACTCGGCAAACGCTGCCATAAGGGTAAGCAGCAGTTCTCCTTCCGGACTGATGGAATGCAGATTCTCTTTTTCAAAATACACATCAATACCGAGTGCTTTCAGTTCACGGGTATAGTAAAGCGTGTCCACGGTGTTGCGACCGAATCTGGACACGCTCTTTGTTATGATGGCGTCTATTTTTCCGGCACGGCAGTCCTCAATCATTGCCATGAACTGTGGGCGTTTCTTTGCCGAGGTACCGGTTATGCCCTCATCGGCATACACACCGACAAACTCGCAGGACTTATCGGCAGAGAGCATTTCGGTGTAGAATTTGACCTGTGCTGCATAACTGTGGAGCTGTTCTTCACTTGACGAGGATACTCGACAATATGCTGCCATTCGCTTTTTTGCCGTTTTCTTCTGCCTTGACGGTATTATTCGGACATCCGGCATAATTCCACCGCCTTTTTCTTTTTGTAGGTCTTGACTCCGGGGTTGATTACCCACGGCAGTTCCGTCCCGTCTCTGAATACGAACTTCACCGTGCAGTCTTCATATATAATCATATAATGAACGGCCGCTTGCCAGACGAGCGGATCGAACTCCACCAAGGCTTTCTTCTGTTCTTTCAGAAGTTGCAGGAAACCGCGAACCTGTACTTTTTTCGCTGCGCAGAGGGCGATTTTCGATGTTAGCTCCTGATGCTCTCTCTGAAGGATATCGTATGCGGCGGTTATCTCTTCACGCTCTTTTTTGAGCGGACTGTCCTCTTCGCAATCGTCCATCATGCGGCTCTCCCTGGTAAGGTTGTCACGCATTTTGGCAGCGAGGTCGGCACTCTGCTCCTCGATTTCTTCAAGCCGTTTTCTGTACGCGCTGTCATCGGTAATCGCATCCAGGCAGAGCTTGTAATTCCGTGCTATCTCATCTTTTTTGGCGAGGAGACTGTTAAAAGCGTCCACGAAGCATTTCATGATTTCCTCTTCCTTGACCGATGGTGTGGAGCAGTACGTGCGTTTGGTGAATTTGTTATTGCAATGCCAGACATACGTTTTGTATTTGCAGTTGCTGTGCCACACTTTTCGACCGTAAAACCCACCGCAGTCGCCGCACATAATTCTGCCGGAGAAAGGCGAAACGCAGGTGTAGGGACCGCCTTCTTTTCGTCTGCGGAACTCCTCCTGAACCATTTCGAACTTCTCCGGCGGTATGATAGGCGGGTGGTTCTGGCTTACGTAGAATTGTGGCAATTCCCCCGTGTTCTTTTTTACTTTTTTTGTAAGGAAATCTTCAACAAAAGTAGACTGCAGCACCGAATCGCCGCGATATTTAACATTTTGCAGGATACTTCTGATTGTAGAGTCCTGCCATTTTGCCTTTCGCATGGGAGTGGGAATGCCGTCGTTGGTAAGGCTTGTGGCTATATCATAAGGCGTGCCGCCGGCGAGAAACTCATCGTAAATCCTGCGGACGATTTCTGCCTGTTCCTCAACAATGTAGAGTTTGCCATCCTTGCCCATATCGTACCCGAGGAAGGAACTGTAGGCGAAGGATACCTTGCCGTCCGCCATGCTTTTGCGTTTGCCCCATGTGATGTTTTTGCTGATACTTCTACTTTCCTCCTGGGCGAGTGAGGCCATTATCGTGAGGAGCAATTCTCCCTTGGAATCGAGCGTGAAAATATTTTCTTTTTCAAAATAGACCTCCACGCCCTTATCCTTTAACTGCCGGATGGTGGTTAAGCTGTCCACGGTATTTCGCGCAAAACGGCTGACTGATTTCGTGAGGATGAGGTCTATTTTCCCGTCCAGAGCATCGGCAATCATGCGCTTGAAGCCCTCGCGGTGTTTTGTGCTTGTGCCGGTTATCCCTTCATCGGTATAAACCTCCACGAACTCCCATTCCGGGTTTCTCTTGATGTAGTCGGTGTAATAGCTGACCTGTGCCTCATAACTGTTCTGCTGTTCGTCCTTGTCCGTGGATACTCGGGCATAACCCGCCACCTTGCGCTTTTTTGCCAAACCGGGGAGCCCTTGCATAAAACCAGTCGGCTTTGCCGGTATGACTGTAATATTCTTATTGCCCATCTGCATTCATCCGCCCTTTCATTCGTTTTTGCCTTGCCGCCTCACGCATCTCATCTGTCCAACTCTCGGCGCGTGAGCGGTCTTGCCATACAATTTCTTTTTCCGTGCCATCCCTGAAAATCACAGACATAACATTGCAGGGCTTTGCAATGATACTGTCGACACTTTTTACGAAGTCATCTTCCATGAATGTTTCTCCACCAAGAGCCTCTGCAAGGCATTTCTTTAGGGTTTCCTCCGGGATGACCTTCGAGGCACAATACGCCTTGCCACGGGTATTGAAAGTGGAGCAGCACCAGACCGTGTTATACGGAGTGATTTTTCGCCTGTAGTTCTTCCCGCATATCGCGCACCGAATCTTCCCGGTCAACACGCTCGGTGAGCCGGAACGATGGTCATGCTGTTCAGCCCGGCGTGCAGCCTCGTTCTGGACTTCCGAAAACACTTCTCTGGATACAATCGGCTCATGGTCATCGGTAATATAGAATTGCGGGAGCTGCCCGGTATTTTGAATTATGCGTTTTGTAAGGTGGTTTTCTCTTAGAACCTTTTGCAGGAGCAAATCTCCTGCATATTTCTCATTGTGAAGAATACCGCGAATCGTGTCTGGATACCAAAACGGGATCTTTTCCGATTTGACGCCGTGTTCATTTAATGTATTTGCGATTTTCTGTACGCCATAGCCGGAGAGGTAAAGGTCAAAAATCTCTCTCACAACTTCCGCCTCTTCCGGCACAGGCGTGATTTCGCCGTTGACCAGGCGGTAGCCAAGCATGGTGCATGAGTTGGGCTGCCCCTGCTCGAATCCCTTACGGATTCTCCACTTGCAGTTTTCGCTGACGGAGAGGCTTTCTTCCTGTGCCTGCGACGCCAAGAGCGTGAGCATCAATTCGCCCTCCTCGCTGAGTGAGGAAATGTTCTGATCCTCAAAAAATACATCGATACCGAGTTCCTTTAGTTCCCGCACGGCACTTAGCAGCGTCACCGTGTTCCTGGCAAAGCGTGAAATTGATTTTGTTATCACCATATCGACCTGCCCCGCACGGCAAGCGGAGAGCAGTTTCTGAAATTGCTCTCTGTCAACTTTGGTTCCCGTTTTTGCCTCGTCCGCATATACTCCGACAAACTCCCATTCCGGGTTGCGGATTATGTATTTGCGGTAAAAATCAATCTGAGCCGCCAAAGAGTGGAGCATAGTGTCCTTTTCGCAGGATACTCTTGCGTATGCTGCCACACGTTTCTTTTCCATAATAGCGGTGCGGACTGGTGTGATGTCAATAATCTTTTTTTCCATGACTGAGTCCTCCTTTGGGTAGTGGACATATTACCGTCATTTCAGACTTATATCCAGCGGTATTTGATAACTTTTATCCACAAATATCGGCGAGTATTTACCCCGTAGGATTGTATCAATCACCCGGTAATCCTCCTCGGATATGAGGCTCTTTGCCAGCATGATCTTAAACGGTGAGAGGCTTGCCTGGTACAGCAATTCCGCGTTCATCTGTGCCGTTGTCATTGGAGCTCACCCCCAAATCGCGCCGTCACATAACAGGCATGAGAGCAGTATTTTCGGCTGTCTTTTCCATACGCAGCAAACGGCTTGCCGCAGCTTTCACATATAACAATACGGCTGGCTTTCGTATTCCCGTTTTTTGAGCAAGGATGTGCTGTCCACCACGCAATGCGGCACTCATCCGAGCAGAACCTTCTGCGCTTGACATGGCTTTGGTGAACGAGCGGTTTTCCGCATTGGCGGCAGTGGTCTTCATCAAACACAGTGGATTCCACAGCGACGATATTTTCTCTCCGGCAGAAGGACTGCACTGTTCCCACAGGCAATTCAAGCGCATGGGCAATTTTCTTATATCCGAGGCCCGAGCCCCGCATTTCTCTTATCGACTGTTTTTGGTTATCGGTCATATCCCGTTCCTCCGTTCCGAGGGTCGAACCCTTCACCTCGTACAGGACAGGCAGAAGCGGAAACCGTACCAAATAGAAAAAGCCCGCCGAAGAAAAATCCTCGACGGGCTGTGACTGGAGGTCAACGTCTTGACCTATGGTTTATGGACTTGTAGGTGAATGCGGCGTATCCTTTATTCGCCGTACTTGATGAATGCATCGGTGAA
>Ga0183096_1002431_pt1 | contig 12856 bp, 11 predicted proteins | sample Biomet5_FD_127791 | JGI IMG/M metagenome (GOLD analysis project Ga0183096, IMG submission 127791) | Microbial communities from bioreactor (seeded with sewage sludge) at LBNL, California, USA - Biofuel metagenome 5 (version 2) (version 3) | ecosystem: Engineered > Bioreactor > Anaerobic >... | reverse complement strand
TTATCTCGCCCGCCGCGGCCTGCCTGTTCGCCGTCTCGACGCCGCTGTCCACTATCATCACGCCCGTGGGCCTGTCGTACCGCGAGATGCAGTAATAGCACAGGCTCATCTTCTCGCGCACGTTGTTGAACAGCTTGGAGAACGGCGTCGCGCCGAACATCGCCGACATGACGCGCATGGCGTTTATGTCCTCACGGCTCTCCGGCGCGCCGCAGCGGTAGCCCATGACGAGCTTGCCCTGCGCCACGTCCATCTTCTCGTCCTCGGACACGAACGCGCCGGCCTTCGCCTTTATCGCCGGCTTGACGAATTCCACGGGCTCGCGCTCCAGCGCCGAAAACTTTTCCGCAAACACCCTTTTGGCGGCCTCGGCGTTCCCGGCGCCCGTGAAGATTATCTCCACCCGCGCCGTCCTGACCAGACGTTCCCACGCCCGCGTCGCCGCCTGCCTGGTTATCCTTCCGGCCTCGTCCCTGTTTCCGTAGCGGCGCACCCCGAACGGCTCATCCCTGAACATTATCCCGGTGCAGCGCTTTATCGCGTATATCCGCTTGTCGTTGAGGTCGCTGTCGATCGTATCGACAAGATACTGCCGTTCCAGCTCCAGGTCCTTCTCCGGGAACAAACCGTCGGCGTCGAAATTCGGCTCCAGCACCACGCTCGCCAGCAGCTCCGCGCACTCGCGCACCATCTCGTCCCCGCCTATCGCGTAGCGGTCGTCCAACGCCTGGATCGACACGTGCATCATCTGCCGGTCGCCGTATTTCGTCACGTCCGCGTCGAGTATCGCGCCGTAAAGCCTCGCGAGCTTCTTGTTCAGCAGCGTGAAATCCGGGAATGCGCGGCAGCCCTTGCGCAGAATGAACGGAACGATGGCGTTCTCCGCGGCGTCTTCCCGTTTCAGCGGCGCGACGAAACAGACCGTGATCCTGTCCGATTTGAATTTATCCTCTCCGACCGAGCTGAAATACACGCCGTCGCCTATTCTTTCGCGGCACAGAGGTGTGGACATCAGGTCATCTCCCAACTTACATAGTTACGATACGGTGTTATATTATAACACACCGATAATATTATACAATGGGCAAAACGCTCAATTCGCGGCCCCGTCCCTTATGTGGACATCGAGCTGGCTGAACGGTATCTCTATCCCGTTCGCGCCGAAAGCGTCCATCACGCCCTCGAGTATGTCGAATTTGGTCTTTTCGTGGCTGTCCCTGTCCGCCCACACGCGGCAGAGTATGTTCACGCTCGACGAGCCGAACTCCGATATCCGGATGACCGGCTTCTCCTTGCGGGAGACGGTGGGCTGGGCGTCCACGACGTCCTGTATCAGCTGTTTCGCCTTTTTGTAGTCCGACGCATATGAGATCGGGAACACGAGGTTGAGTATCCTCGTGCTCTCCTTCGTCGAATTTATCACGGTGGAGGCGATCAGCACGCCGTTCGGCACATATACCTGCCTGTTGTCCGTCGTGCGCAGGCGCGTATGTATGAGGCCGATGTCCATGACGGTGCCGGACACCTCCTCCGCCTTGCTCTCTATATAGTCCCCGACGGTGAACGGCTTGGACGCGAGTATCATTATCCCGCCCGCAAAGTGCGAGAGCCCATCCTTTATCGCCAGCGAGACGGCCAGGGCGAACACGCCGAACAGCGCGATGGTGGACGCCATCGGTATGCCGAGCATGGAGGCTGCCGTCAGGATCACCACGAGCCACAGCAATATCTTGACCGAGGAGATTATTATTTTATGCGAGCCCTTGTCCATGCGGCTGTGGCGCAGGCCGTTCTCCAACAGCACGCTCACGAGCTTTATCACGAAATAGCCTATCACCAGGACGACGAGCGTGGATATGAGCGGCCATTTGTAAGTCTCCCAGAGCTTTTCCGGCGGCGTCTTGGCCAGCGTCTCCGCAAAGCTCGCCGCGCTCTCCACGGCGTCGTTGTCCACAGAATCCAGCGATATTGAAAGCAGCTGCATCATCTCACCCTTTCTTCAGTTTAGCGAAGTTCGACATCAGCCTTTTCGTGCCTGCCGTCTCGAAAGCTATCTCCAGCAGCGTGTCGCCGCTCATGGGCGTGGCCTTCAGCACCACGCCGCGGCCGAACACCCGGTGAGAGACGGCGTCCCCCGCACGAAAGGTCTCCGACGGCACGGCTTTCGGCGCCGGTGTGAACGTCGCCTGCACATTGACTTTTCCGGCCGCGTCCTGCTCGAAGTGGTAGCTTTTTGCGGTGCTGCGGCGGGCGGTCTCGTCCGTGAAGTCCTTCAGCTCCTCCGGTATCTCCTCCACGAAACGGGAGGGCAGGTTCCGGTTCGTCTGTCCGAACATCATGCGCGAGGCGGCCGACGTCAGCCACAGGTGCTCCTTCGCGCGCGTGATGCCCACGTAGGCAAGGCGCCTCTCCTCCTCCATCTCCGCGGGATCGTATATCGCGCCGGTGCCGGGGAAGATGCCCTCCTCCAGCCCCACGATGAAAACGTTTTTGAACTCCAGACCCTTTGCGGAGTGGAGCGTCATCATGAGCACGCTGTCGCTCTCCTCCAGCCTGTCGAGGTCGGTATACAGGGCGACCTCCTCGAGAAACCCGGCGAGCGTGGGCTCCTGCGCGTTCTCCATGTACTTGATTATGTTCGTCTTGAGCTCGCCCACGTTCTCTATGCGGCTCTCGCCCTCTATGCCCTGCGCCTTGAGCATGCTCATATATCCCGTCTTTTCCGTGACGGCATCGAACAGGACATCCGGCCCCTCGCTTTCGGAGAGCTCCATGAGCTCCTCCATCATGTCCGTGAAGGTCTTTAGCGTCGCGGCCTTGCGGCTGATGTCGGCGTACTCGTCCGCGTGCTGCAGCACCGTGAAAACGGGCAGCCCCGTCTGCGCGGCTATCTGTCCGGCGGCGTCCAGCGTCGCGTCGCCTATGCCGCGTTTGGGCTCGTTGATGATCCTCGCCAGACGCAGCCCGTCCGCCGGGTTCGCTATCACGGAGAGATACGCCAGCATGTCCTTGACTTCCTTGCGCTCATAAAAGCGCAGGCCGCCTACGACCTTGTACGGCACGGACTCGCGCACGAACGCCTTTTCTATGCTGTTGGACTGCGCGTGCATGCGGTAGAGCACGGCGTAATCGCTGAAATGCGCTCCGCGCGCCGCGCCGTCGAGCACCGTGTTCGCCACGAACTCGGCCTCCGCCTCCTCGTTTTCCGCGCGGCGGACAGTCACCTTGGGCCCCGCGCCGTTCGCCGTCCAAAGCTCCTTGCCCTTGCGCTCCGTGTTGTTGGAGATGACGTGGTTCGCGGCGTCGAGTATGTTCTGCGTGCTGCGGTAGTTCTGCTCCAGCCTTATCACCTTCGCGCCGGGGAACTGACTTTCAAACGACAGGATGTTCTCTATCGTCGCGCCGCGGAACTTGTATATGCTCTGGTCGTCGTCGCCCACGACGCAGATGTTCTTATATTTTTTCGCCAGCATCGAGACAAGCAGGTACTGCACGTGGTTCGTGTCCTGGTACTCGTCCACCATTATGTAGCGCCAGCGCTCCTGATAATATTCCAGCGCGTCCGGGAACTGCCTGAACAGGCGCACGACGTAGCAGAGCAGGTCGTCGAAATCCAGCGCGTCCGCCGCGGTGAGCTCCTTTTCGTACCGCTCGTAGACCCTGGCCGCCACAGTGAGCCGGAAGTCCGACGACGAGGCCGCGCGCGAGGCAAGATCCCCCGGCGTCTCCATCGCGTCCTTGGCCCGGCTTATCTCTGTGAGCAGCTGTTTGGGCGGGAATTTCTTCTCGTCCATGGAAAGATCCTTAAGGCACTTTTTCAGCACGCGCACGGAGTCGTCGGAGTCGTATATCGTAAAGCTCCTGGCAAGGCCGAGACGGTCTATGTCCCGGCGCAGGATCCTTACGCACATGGAGTGGAACGTGGAGGCGAAAACATCCTCCGCCGGCCCGCCCAGGCGTTTGCCCAGCCGCTCCCGCAGCTCGTCCGCCGCCTTGTTCGTAAAGGTTATCGCGAGTATGTTCCACGGGCGCACTCCGCTCTCGATGAGGTGCGCCACACGGTCTATAAGTACGGTCGTCTTGCCGCTGCCCGCGCCCGCGAGTATAAGGAGCGGCCCGTCGGTGTGCTCCACGGCCTCGAGCTGGGGCTTGTTCAGACGGGATGAGTAATCGTTTTCCATATCTTCTCCATAGCTTCATTTATTGCGTAATAAGATATTTTAACATAAAACGCTGTATAAAACAATTATCGGCCCGCCTTTTTCAAAAAAACCTTGCCATGCGCGGCCCATGCGGATATAATATTCACAAACCGTCTGAAAAACGGCAAAAGACGAATTTATGAGGTGATACCATGAAAAGGACGGAGCTGCGGCTGATCTTCGCCGCGCCGGGGGACTTTGTTTCCGACCCCGTAAAAGTATCGGGTTGGGTGAAGACCTCGCGAAACTCGAAATCGCTGGGATTCATCGAGCTGAACGACGGCACCTTCTTCTCCAATCTGCAGGTCGTTTACGAGGAGAACAAGGTCAATAATTTCAAGGAGATCACCAAACTGAACGTCGGCGCGGCCATCTCCGTGACCGGCATGATAGTCCTGACGCCGGACGCGAAGCAGTCATTCGAGCTGCACGCCGACACGATAGAGGTGGAGGGCGAGAGCTCTCCGGACTACCCGCTGCAGAAAAAGCGCCACTCGCTGGAATACCTGCGCACGATAGCTCATCTGCGTCCGCGCACCAACACTTTCAGCGCCGCCTTCCGCGTGCGTTCCGCCGCCGCCTTCGCCATACACCAGTTTTTCCAGGAGCGCGGCTTCGTCTACGTGCACACGCCGCTCATCACGGGCAGCGACTGCGAGGGCGCCGGCGAGATGTTCCGCGTCACGACGCTCGACATCGGCAACCCGCCGCGCAAAGAGGACGGCTCCGTGGACTACAGCCAGGACTTCTTCGGCAAGACGACGGGGCTCACCGTCTCCGGCCAGCTCGAGGGCGAGGCTATGGCCATGGCTTTCTCCAACATATACACCTTCGGCCCCACTTTCCGTGCGGAGAAATCCAACACCGCGCGCCACGCCGCCGAGTTCTGGATGATAGAGCCGGAGATGGCGTTCGCCGACCTCGCGGACGAGATGCAGCTCTCGGAGGACATGATAAAATACATCTTCCGCTACGTGCTGGACAAGTGCCCCGAGGAGATGAAGTTCTTCAACGAGTTCTACGACCAGGGCCTCATCGAGCGGCTCGAAAAGATCATCGGCTCAGAGTTCGCCCGCGTGGATTACGGCAAGGCGGTGGAGCTCTGCGAAAAAGTGAAGGACCGCTTCGAGTACCCGGTGTACTGGGGCGTCGACCTGCAGACGGAGCACGAGCGCTATCTGACGGAGGAAGTCTACGGCGCGCCCATCTTCGTCACCAACTATCCTAAAGAGATAAAGTCCTTCTATATGCGCCAGAACGACGACGGAAAGACCGTCGCGGCGGCCGACCTGCTGGTCCCCGGCGTCGGGGAGATCGTCGGCGGCAGCCAGCGCGAGGAGCGGCTCGATCTGCTGCTGGCCCGCATGAAGGAGCTGGGCATGAAGATGGAGGATTACGAGTGGTACATCGACCTCCGGCGCTACGGCGGCTGCAAGCACGCGGGCTACGGCCTCGGGTTCGAGCGCATCATCATGTACCTCACGGGCATCCCCAACATCCGCGACGTGCTGCCCTTCCCCCGCACGACGGGCACCGCGGATTTCTAAAAAAAGCGCACATCATCGCCGGAAGGCCCCAGGGCCTTCCGGCTTTTTGTTGTGAAAATTAGACAAAATCATTTTTGCAGGATTAAGAAGTTGTACTTGCAAAACAGTTTTTCATATATTATAATTAACGCGATTAGTTTTGGCCGTCCGAAAGGAGTAACAACGATGAGCAAAGCATACGGCTCCATGACGAGCGAGGAGCTTCTCACCCTAAAAGAGGATTTAGAAAAGCGCTACGGCGCGGAAAAGGCGCTCGGCCTCAAGCTCGACATGAGCCGCGGCAAACCCGGCCCGGATCAGCTCGCGCTTTCGCTGCCGATGTTCGGGGGGCTGATGCCCGACTCGGACTTCTCCACGGAGTCCGGTGTAGACTGCCGCAACTACGGCGCACTGGAGGGCATACCCGAGTGCCGGGAGCTGTTCTCCCGCATCGTGCAGGTCTCTCCGGATCAGATACTCGTCGGCGGCAACAGCAGCCTCAACCTCATGTACGACGCCATCGCGCGCGCCATGACGAACGGCGTGCTGGGCGGCGAAAAGCCGTGGGCCTTCGTCGAGGGACGCAAATTTCTCTGCCCCTCTCCCGGTTACGACAGGCACTTCGCTATAACTGAATTTTTCGGTTTCGATTTGGTCACTATACCAATGACCCCTACCGGGCCCGATATGGATATGGTCGAAGACTACGTAAACAACGACCCGCTTGTAAAGGGCATCTGGTGCGTGCCGAAATACTCCAACCCGCAGGGCATCACCTACTCCGACGACACGGTGCGCCGCTTTGCCGGGCTCAAGCCCGCCGCGCCGGATTTCCGCATATTCTGGGACGACGCCTACGCCGTGCACGACGTTTACGACGATCATCCCGACCACCTGATAAGCCTGATGACGGAGTGCAGGAAGCTCGGCAGCGAAAACATGTGCTACATCTTCGGCTCCACCTCCAAAATAACGTTCCCGTCCTCCGGAGTCGCGGTGTTCGCCTCCTCCGCCGACAACATCAAGTTCGTCAAAAAGCAGATGGCCGTGCAGACCATCGGCCCCGACAAGATAAACCAGCTCCGTCACTACCGTTATTTCCGCGACATCGACGGCATCCACGCGCACATGAAAAAGCAGGCCGCCGTGCTGCGCCCCCGCTTCGACACCGTGCTCTCAAAGCTCGACAGCGAGCTCTCCGGCCTCGGAATAGCGGACTGGAACAAGCCCAGCGGCGGCTATTTCGTGGCGGTCCGGCTGACCAACGGCACAGCCAAGCGCACCGTGGCCCTCTGCAAGGAGGCGGGCGTGGCGCTGACCCCGGCGGGCGCCGTATTCCCCTACGGCAAGGACCCCGACGACAGCTGGATCAGGATCGCGCCCACGTTCCCGTCCGTCGACGAGCTCTCCAAGGCGATGGATCTTTTCTGCCTCTGCGCCAAACTCGCGGCCATCGACAAACTGCTGGGTGAGTGAGGATGTACGTGCTCGCTTCCCAGTCCCCCCGCCGCAGGGAGCTGCTGTCGCTCATCCTGCCCGAATATGAATGCGTCGTCTCGAACGTCGAGGAGACCGTGCCGCCCGACACACCGTGGTGGAACGTGCCCGTGCTGCTGGCCGGACTGAAGGCGTCCGCCGTCTCCGCTCTGCGCCCGGACGACACGGTCATCGGCGCCGACACCGTGGTCGTGGTGGAGGGCGAGGTGCTCGGCAAGCCCAAAGACGCCGCCGACGCCGCCGCGATGCTGAGAAAGCTCTCCGGGACCCGGCACTACGTGCTCACAGGCGTCGCGGTGGCCGAAAAAGGCGCGCTGCACTCCTTTCGCGAGACCACGGAGGTCGAGTTCTACCACCTGCCCGAGGAGCTGATAAGCTGGTATGTGTCCACGGGCGAGCCCATGGACAAGGCCGGCGCCTACGGCATACAGGGGCAGGGCTCCGTGCTCGTCAAGGGCATAAAGGGCGACTATTTCAACGTCATGGGGCTGCCTGTCGCCCGGCTCTCGCGCGAACTCGGCATAGTAAAATAAACAACGGGCTTCGGAGTTTTTTCTCCGAGGCCCGTTGTTTTTTATGTCCTGCGCATCATTTGAGGTTTTCGAGCGCGTTTCTCAGCGCGTCCCCGTCTATCATGCCCAGCGCGCGGCCGACGATCTTGCCGTCGGCGTTCACCACGAACGTGGAGGGCAGGGACGAGATGCCGTAAGCGCTGTCCGCGTCCAGATCCGTGTCGTAGTACACCGGGAACGTGAAGCTGTTCTTCTCCACGTGCGCCTTGGCCTTCTCCATCGTCTCGCGGCTGCCGTCCGTCACGTTTATCATCATAAACACGACGTCGGTATACTCGTCGCTGACCTTCTGAAAGTCGGGCATCTCCTGCACGCAGTAAGGGCACCAGCTCGCCCAGAAGTTTATCACCACCGTTTTACCGGCAAAATCGCTGAGTTTCACGGCATTGCCGTCAGCGTCGTAGACCGTGAAGTCGGGCGCGTCCGGAAGCTCCGTGTCGCTGCCTTCCGACGAGGAGGCCCCGCCCGACTGCGACTGCGCCGCCCCGCTCCCGGAGGACGAGCCGTTTTCGGCAGCGGAACTCCCGCCGGACGCGGCCTGGCCGGAGCTCTCCGCCGAAGTCTCGTCCGCGTCCCCGCCCGTCAGCCCGGCGAGCCCGTTCTGCGGCTCCACTCTGCTTTTCAGCGCGTTGTAGCCATACACGGCGAGAGCCATCAGCGCCACCGCCAAAACCGCGATAAGGACTGTTTTTAATATCTTTCCCATAATAGTTCCTCTCCTATTTACTGAGGGACGAAAGCAGCCCGCCCAGCAATCCCGTCATCATCAGCACGCCGACGGCTATCAGCAGCACGCCGCAGACTATATTGATGACCTTGTAGTTTTTCTTGATGAAGTCGAACGCACCCTCCAGCCGCCCGATGAGCAGCGCGCTGAGAATAAACGGCACCCCCAGGCCGAGCGAATACGCCAGGAGCAGGAGAACGCCCTTTATCACCGAACCCTGCTGCGACGCCAGAAGCAGCGCCGAGCCGAGGAACGCGCCGACGCACGGGGTCCAGCCCACTGCGAAGACCATGCCGAACAGCGCGGCCGAGAAAAAGCCCATCGGCCTGACGGAGTTTTCCAGACGGTGGGTACCGTTGAGAAAGCCGATGTTTATGACTCCCGTGAAGTTGAGGCCGAACACGACGACTATCGCTCCGGCGACGATGTTGACCACCGTCCTGTGCTCGGAAACGAGGCTCCCCAGCGTGGCGGCAAACGCCCCCAGCGCCACGAACACGACCGTGAAGCCCAGCACGAAGCCCGCCGAATTCAGCACGGTGCGCCCCGTCTTTTTCCCCGCTCCGTTCCCCGCGAAATACACGAGGTAGATGGGCAGCATGGGCAGGAGGCAGGGCGAGATGAAAGTCACCATGCCCTCGAGAAATGAGACCGCGTACTCCATCCCTTACCCCTTTTCTCCGAATATTTTTTCGTTTATGTCTTTGATCGTTATCGCCGCGAGCTTTTCACGGCAGGCCTCGTCCATCTCGTCGGTTATCCCGTCCATGATGCCGGCCATGCCGGACGAGACGAGACACTCCGCGCACGGATCGCCCGAACGCCATGCCAGCGGAACGGCCCTGTCGCCCACCGCCTCGAGCACCGTGCGAAGATCCACCGCCCCCGGGTCGAGCGTAAAGGCGTAGCCGCCGTCCGCGCCCTCTTTAGTCACAGCAAGACCGGCTTTTTTCAGCTTCGCCATTATCTTGCGTATGCGCGCCGGATTCGTGCAGACGTTCACCGCCAGCGCCTCGCTGTTCACGTACTCCCTTTTGTGGTTGAGGTACACGAGCGCATGCACGGCTATCGTAAATTCTCCGGTCAAACTTTCACCTCCCCGTCACTCAGAGACCGTGTCGTACGGCCAGTCGATTATCCCGCCGAAATCGTAAACATTGTAATATCCCATGGCCACGAGCTTTTCCGCGGCCTCTTTGCTGCGGCGTCCGGAACGGCAGTACACCAATATCTCGGCCGACTTGTCCGGCAGCTGCTCGGGCATCTCCGTGCCTATATCCTCGTTCGGGAGCAGCACGGCCCCCTCTATGTGTTTCTCGTCGTATTCCTCCTGAGTCCTGACGTCGAGAATGATTATCTCGCTCTCCCCGTCCATGCGGGCCTTGGCCTCCTCGGGCGTCAGCTTATGGTATTCGGCCTGGCTCCCGTCCGGCGGCACGCAGGCACAGGGGTTCTCCTCCGACTGCGTCTCTATTTCCATAACGCTCGTCTCCTTCTCCGTGTTCTCCGCGGCACAGGCCGTAAGGGCGAGCACCGTCGTGACTATCATCAGCGGCAAAAGCAGGTTTCTGAATCTCATCGCGTGTCCTCCTGTAGCTGTTTTTGTAATTGTAATTATATCAGTTACATTTACGCATGTCAATGAACGCGATGTGAACATATCCTGAAACCGCATAAATTTTTATTTACACGCCCTTATACAAGAATGCAGAGACGTTTTCCGTCTCTGCATCGCAAAAATATCCTCTGTAAGTCACTTGCCCGTGGAGCCGAAACCGCCGGCCCCGCGCGCCGAACCGGGCAGCTCCCCGGCCTCCCGCCACTCCGGCGTCAGCACGGGCAGTATGAGCATCTGCGCGACCCTGTCCCCCGGCGCGACCGTGTAGTCCTCGCCCGACGTGTTGTGCAGGCCCACTGTCACTTCGCCGCGGTAATCGCTGTCTATCACGCCCACACAGTTGGCCGGGACTATGCCGTGCTTTATCCCGAGTCCGCTGCGCGCGAACACGAAAGCCGCGCACCCGCTGTCCGGCAGGGCAATGGCTATCCCCGTCGGCACGGGAACGGTCTTTCCCGCCGCTATAGTCACCGGGGCGTCCAGACACGCGCAAAGGTCGTACCCCGCGCTCCCCTCCGTCGCCCGCTCCGGCAGCCTGGCGTCGGGCCGCAAACGCCTGACCAGAAAATTACCCACGGCGTTTTAACTCCTTGAGCTCGGCGTCCAGCTTGTCGGCGCGGCGGTTGGCCTCGTCCACCTCCATGCGGGCGCGCGCGGTATCGGCCAGATATTCCTTGAGCTGCCCGCGTATGTGGTCCGCGTTCGCGTTTTCCTTTTTATATGCGTCCAGATAGCCAATGGCGCAGAGCACCAGCGCGTCGTTCATTGAGAGCGCAGGATTCCGCTCCATGAGCCCCTCTATGTCCGTGCCCACTTCGCCGGCGAGGTCGTGCACATAGCCCTCCTGTTCGCTTGTCGTGATCGTATAGCTCGCACCGGCTATCTCGACTTTTACTTTTTTGCTGAGTTCCATCTTTCAGCACCCCTTTGCGCCATTTTAATTTAGATATTTACATTATATAATATTTCCCCGCTGTTGCAAATAGATTTTTTGTTATTTTCCAGAATCGTGGCTAACTCTGTTGCAAAAAAAGGCTCGGTCACATATAATATTTATATTCATGCTGAAACGAGGTAGCACATGGCAGATTACGACAAAGAGTTCATAGCAGAAAAACTGAAATCTATCCTTTCAGCTTATTACTCCGTCACGCCCGAGAACGCAAGCAATGAACAGCTCTACAACGCCTCGGCCATGATAGTTCGATCTATAATAAATGAGAAGCGCAGCCATTTCCACGCCAACGTCACCTCCCGCGGGGCAAAGGAGGTCTACTATCTCTCCATGGAGTTCCTGCTCGGACGCTCGCTGCGAAACGACCTTTACAATCTCTCGCTGACGGACGCCTTTTCCGACGCGCTCTCCGGCTGGGACGTGCGCCTGGACGAGCTCTACGACTGCGAACCGGACGCCGGGCTCGGCAACGGAGGGCTGGGGAGGCTGGCGGCCTGCTTTATGGACGGGCTCGCCACGGTCGGCCTGCCCGCGATGGGTTACTCCATCTGCTTCGAGTACGGCATTTTCACGCAGAAGCTGGTGGACGGCTGGCAGACGGAGCTGCCCGACAACTGGCTCCCCGGCGGCCGCGTGTGGCTGGAACAGCAGAACAACAAGTCCGTGGACGTGCATTTCGGCGGACAGGTGGACGACTTCTGGCGCGACGGGTATCATCACGTCAACTACAAAAATTATAAGACCGTGCGCGCCACGCCGTTCGACATCGTGATCCCCGGCTACGAGAGCGAGGCCGTCTCCCGCCTGCGCCTGTGGAAAGCCAGCGCGCCCGGGCTCGACATGGACCTTTTCAACAAAGGCGATTATTCCGAGGCGCTGGAGCAGCAGTCCATGGCCGAGGCCATTTCCGCCATCCTTTACCCGAACGACAACCACATCGAGGGCAAGATACTGCGCCTCAAACAGCAGTATTTTCTCGTGTGCGCCTCTCTGGCCGACATCATACGCCGGCATATGGCGAACTACGGCACGATGGAAAACTTCCCCGACAAAGTGGCCATCCATATAAACGACACGCACCCCTCCCTCGCCATACCGGAGCTGATGCGCGTGCTGCTGGACGAGTGCGGCTACAGCTGGGAGAAGTCGTGGGACATCACCACCCGCACCTTCACCTACACCAACCACACCGTGATGCCGGAGGCGCTCGAGAGCTGGAACGAGGACATGCTGGAGGAGCTGCTGCCGCGCATACACTCCATCATCTGCGAGATTAACGAGCGGCTCTGCCGCAGCCTTTACAACGACTACCACCAGACGGACGAGCAGGTCGGGCGCATGGCCATCCGCTTCTTCAAATCCGTGCGCATGGCGAACCTCGCCGTGGCGGGCAGCCACATGGTGAACGGCGTCTCCGAACACCACCTCGAGATCATGAAGGAGAGCGTGTTCGCCGACTTCGCGCGCGTGTATCCGGAGCGGTTCACCAGCGTGACGAACGGCATCGCGGCAAGGCGCTGGCTCTGCCAGGCGAACCCCGGCCTCACGACTTTCGTCAAAAAATACGCCGGAGAGGATTTTGAGCACAACTATGAGAAGATGGCGCTGCTGCGTGAGCATAAGGACGACGGCGCCGTGCTCGACGAGCTCGCCGCGATAAAGCACCGCAACAAGGAGGCGTTCGCCAAATGCGTCAGCGACGTGGCCGGCGAGCCGCTGGATGTGGATTCGATATTCGACGCTCAGGGGAGGGGACGGC
>Ga0183096_1002423_pt1 | contig 12907 bp, 13 predicted proteins | sample Biomet5_FD_127791 | JGI IMG/M metagenome (GOLD analysis project Ga0183096, IMG submission 127791) | Microbial communities from bioreactor (seeded with sewage sludge) at LBNL, California, USA - Biofuel metagenome 5 (version 2) (version 3) | ecosystem: Engineered > Bioreactor > Anaerobic >... | reverse complement strand
GGGCCGCCGGAAGGACTGGGGGCTGATCCATTCCCAATTGGAGATATTTTTCGCTGACAGGCTGCCTGAGTAGCGGAAACGGCAGGCCGCGTCAAGGGTTAAATGCACGGCCGCTCGGCGGCCGCCCTTGACATGCCCAGCCGTTTCCGCTAATATGCAACCAAGGCGAATAAGCCTTTTTACGGCTCATCCGCCCCAATAAATATTTTGCTCTTTCTTACGCTCTTTCGAGTTTACACAAAATCAGGGATACACCTAATCGCGGTAAAAAAACCGCTCAGTTAGTTGTTGTATTATGCTTGCTGCTTATCCCGGCAACCGCTTTTGCCGATGGCCCAGGGCCGGACCCGGATCGCATTCCTGTTGCGGTAAATGATTATTCCAACATTGAAAGTGTTGAGTAGAGTCTGCTTAAGTTCTATTTTGTCCGATACCTACTATCAAAGCCGCAAAACAAAAACATATGCAGATATCACAAGGCTTACTGTAACTTTTTTTATCCAAAACCCTGATAGACTGCAAGGTTATCGGAGAACCGACAGTCGGCAGGTCCGCAGTTTTTAATATTAAGCAGCAATCTGCCACTTTATAATCTATACTGGGTTGATTAACAGCGTTAATTAATAGATTCTGGTATGAGGTTAGCTGAGGCCGAAGGATTCCTTTTCCATACGGCGTTATATCATCGCCTGCGCAATAAATACGACTTTCATTCGCCAAAATGTCATATTGATAATTTTCAACCTCCAGCAAATGAGCATATGCGTCTTTAATCGAGATCGACTCTAGTATGATGGGCCGCTCTTTCTGCGGAATACACGTAGTCATAAACTTCAGCAGGCCTTTTTCGACAGTATAGTTCTCCCTCGGTTGCAATACTCCATTGACGAAAAGATTGTAATATGATACCTCGAGCGGCCCCGGAATACCGTTTGTGCTATATTTCTTAAGCGCGTCGTCGTTTGTGTATTCACGCCGTACTCCGTCGGCGATCGTATAATACTGATCGTCTGTAATATTAATGCGATTTTTCCCTTTAAATATGATATATTTAATAACAATTGTTGCGCCCTGCGTCGGAAGGTCATTGGTAATAAATTCTATCATTCCCTTTATCATGATATAATTTACTTTCGGTTGCAGCACGCCGTTGACATATAAATTATAATATGAAACTTCTTGGGGTGACAATATTCCTATATTGCCAGACTTCTTAAACTCGTCCGCATTCGTATATACTCGTTTTTTTCCGTCTGAAATCGCCGTATACTGGTATGCCTCCGCTTCGATCCGGTTAATTCCATGCATCAGGCAGGTCCTGCTCAGCATTCTGACTGTATCTATCGTCCGATTTACAATGACATATGAATCTCCAACTTCAGTCCTTTCTTCCTTGGATGCGCTCACCATTGTTTCAATATTGACCATGATCTTTATAATATCGTCAAATCCGTTCCGGCAGTGGATCGCCTGACACACAAAGTTGTTGACCGTGAATTTTAAAACCGCGTGAGCAGGTGCGTAAATACATATTTTCTGTATGATCCGGAATGGAACAGGCGCTGAAAGGTTCTGCCCATCGATGCAGACAGACACATACCCTTCAATTAAAATTTTTACCATATTGACATTAAAAATCCTTCCTGACATTAGCCGGATACGCCGCTTGAAACGGTTTTCAGGCGATGTCAGTTCAGTAAACTTGATTGAGTTTTGTCTATAGGCATTTTGAATCATTCCATTTTTGTCACATAAACGACATATGATTATGCGCATGTATTTATCATCTCAATTCAGTTCCTTTTGAATAATCTTTTTTGCTTTTATTCCATTACTATATAATAATATTCAAGTATTACTGGATTTGAAACAAATAGTCGATATTTTGCCATGTTTGCATGTCAGCCATCTGAAATATAAAATAAGTTTGTCACCAATATCTACAAACCTTATTTTTCAATAAGAATTCAAGCCAAAGTGAGTGCCAGCTTAAAGTTTTCTACATATTATATCCTGAATGATATTGCTGTAAATTCTACAAAATATGGATTTTAGTACAAATTAATGTCTGATAACTTCAAGAGGAAACATGATGAGAGTAGCTTTTGGAACGGTTATATATAAAATGGCACATTCATATCAAGAAGATTATATTAATGCTATTAATAATCAAGACACTAAAGACTTTGATGTCTTACTCCTTAATGATAATCTAAATAATGAAAAATGCGAGTATTTAACGAATCGAATAAAGCAAAAAATAATTTGGGTAAATCGTAAAACAGACATGACCATTCCTGAGCTTAAAATTGAATTAATAAAATCGGCTAAAGAAAAAGAATATGAATTGCTTATTTTTGGAGATTTCGATGACTCCTTTTCAGAGAATAGAATAAGTCAATATATACTGAATTATGATTCCAAATATAGTTTCTACTATAATGAATTGTACTATATGGATCAAAAAAATCGCTTCTTCTACATGCTGCCTCCAATCGTTGAAGAGATTAATCCGATCTTAGAATGTAATTTCCTTGGTTTTAGTAATACAGCCCTAAATATGAATACAATCGATCACACACTGCTTAATAGTCTTAATACCAAGCAAACAATCGCTTTTGATTGGATGGTCTTTTCACTGTTATTGTTACAGGGGCATAAAGGGAAGAAGATAGAGGATTGTTTAACATATTATCGGATACATGAACATAATATAGCTGGAGAAACTCATTACAGCATAGAGGGGTTAAAAAAAGAAGTTGAAATAAAAGTTGCTCATTACTCGAAGCTTGTTGGTATTGACTCAAGATATTTAGGTTTATATAAGTTTTATACTGATCTTAAAAATTCATTTACAACAAACCTATTATTAAAGAAATTAACAATAAATAACCAATATTGGTGGGGAAGTATAAATAAAGATGATGTTTTAAGGGATTGGCCATTATGAAAATCAAAGATAAAAACATTAAGAACTTTGGGAAACCATATATCATTGCTGAGATTGGAGCAAATCATAATGGTAATATGGACTTAGCAAAGAAAATGATCGATTCCGCTGTTGAATGTGGTGTTGATGCAGTTAAATTTCAATCGTGGACTAGCAAGTCGCTTATCGCACAAGAAGAATATGATAGAAATCAAAAATATGAGGACTCCCCCAAAAAGCATTTTGGCTCTTTAAAAGAAATGGTGGAAAAATATTATTTGCGAGAAGAACAGCATTATTTATTAAAAGAATATTGCAATAAGAAAGGTATTGATTTTTCTTCAACCCCTTTTTCTGATCAAGAAGTGGATCTGTTAAATACAATGAATGTCCCTTTCTTCAAGGTTGCTTCAATGGATATTAATAATATCAGACTTCTTAAGTATATTGCTGGAAAAGGAAAGCCAGTGGCTTTGTCTACAGGTATGTCTACTTTATCCGAAATTGAGACGGCGATCAGAACAATTGAAGATGAGGGAAATAGAGAAATTATTATTCTTCATTGTATCTCCATTTATCCCCCTGAGCCAAAAGATATTCATTTAAATAATATTACATCACTTCAAAAAATATTTCCCAATTATCCAATTGGATTTTCTGATCACACAATTGGGGTATCTATTCCTATCGCATCTGTTGCTCTTGGCGCTGCTGTCATTGAAAAACATTTTACAACAGATAAGAATCTACCTGGATGGGATCATGAAATATCCGCTGATCCTGAAGAAATGAAATTTATTGTTGAGCAAAGCAAAATTGTAAATGAAGCATTGGGTAGCTTTGAAAGAACAGTATCGGTTGCAGAACAGAATAAAAAGCTAAAATTTAGAAGGAGCGCTGTATTAACACGAGATATAAAAAAAGGCGAGATGATTACAGAAAATGATATTACATTCAAACGACCCGGAACCCATATCAAACCGGATGAAGAAAGGTATGTGATTGGAAGAAAATTAAATCGGAATATGAGTGAAGATGAACTGATTGATTGGAGCGATTTGACATAATGAAAACATGGATAATAAATAATATATTGGGGAGGAAATGCCTTTGATTGCGATTGTTCCTGCGAGAGGTGGTTCAAAAGGGCTTCCGGGAAAAAATATAATGATGCTTAATGGTAAACCTCTTATCTCGTATACAATAGAAGCAGCCATAAAATCAAAAAATATTTCGGAGGTAATTGTATCCACAGATGATTTAAAGATAGCTGAAATATCAAAAAAATATGGTGCCAGCGTACCTTTTATAAGGCCTGATTATCTATCCGGAGATGATGCGAGTGCTATAGACGTATATTTACATGCTTTAAGATACTTAATAAAAGAGCGGAATGAAATCATCAATAAGTTTTTAGTCCTTCTGCCCACTGCTCCACTAAGAAATAAAAGTCATATTGATGAAGCCATTATGATTTTTGAGAGAGAGCAGGCTTTTTCTCTGGTATCTGTTTGTGAAGCTGAAACACCACCAAGCTGGTATTACAGATTGGATGAGAATAATCGATTATTTAATGCGGGTTTTGATCACTTAAAATCACTATCGAATAGACAAGATAGTATAAAATATTACATCCCGAATGGGGCGATATATATACTTGACTATAAAGGGTTAAAAGAAAACAGGACTTACTATTCAAATAATACAATACCCTACATTATGAAACAAGAGGATTCAATTGATATTGATAATTTAAATGATTTTCAATTTGCAGAATTTTTAATCTCTCAAAAGTGAACCTGCAGTAAAAGCCTTGGCGCTTACGATATATCGTAATTAACTTTTTTAGTATGTTCATTAACCCGTGCTTTCGCAATACATGGGGGTACGGCTTACAGTCTATTTTTTAATTTTTCACGTAAAAGCTATATATAAGGCATCGACTGAGAAAAGCGCACTAGAAGATCTGGGGGAATGGGAGAACGTATTTAGGGCGAAGTTTGTATTAGTTAAAGTGCAGGTTTACCCACGCCAATTAATTGGTACCTCCCGAAACCGTCTGGAGGCTATGCCCGATTTCCCTAAAATGCTCTGTAGTGGATGGCACGGTCGCACTTTGATACATCCTTCCAGACGTGGGGCTCATGCCACACCAATAGCCGCGTGTGGACCCAACTGCATCCTGCAGCAAAACCTGCGCCCTGCCGCCTACCACCACCATAACAGGAGAACCGTTGCCAATATTGCTTTGGTAGATAACGCCAATCGGCATATCAGAGTTGGCGGGAGCGATATCCACTGCGTTATCATAGTTTGTTGACGCAATTGCAAGGGTACCTTTAACACTTGCCGAGCCTGTACGGTTAGTATAGATCACGTAAAATCCACCGTCAGATGTGAGCCCCGCGTCGCCGAAGTTACAAACGATCTGATATAATTGTATAGACATGAATATACCCCTTTACAACATAAAATGAAAGCAGCAGGGCAATGTGAATTATTAGATCTATATTATTTTTTCACTTATCTTTTGCCCCACGGTTTTTATTGGCCTGGCCGGTACGCCCACGGCGATACATCCTGCCGGGATATTCTGGGTGGCGACCGCTCCGGCGCCCAGCACCGCTTCTGCGCCGATCCTGACACCTTCTACCACAACAGCACCGATGCCAATATGCGCTTTCGGCCCAACCTCCACATTGCCGGCCAGACAGGCGCCGGGGGCCACGTGCACAAATTCACCTAAAACGCAGCCGTGCTCAATCACTGCAGCCGTGTTAATGATGGCACATTCACCAATACTGGCCTGTGTATTAATTACCGCCTTTTTTCCGACGAAAATGCCCGGCTCCAGTACCGCGTTTTTCGACACGACGGCTGTTGGATCAATAATTACGGGAAACGAAAACCCGATCTGCTTAAGGCGCTGATAGATCCGGATGCGCTTTGAGGGATCACTCACGCTGCCCAACGCAACAAATGCGTACCGTCTGCCCGCGTTATAAATATTTTCCCAATCGTCATCGGTAGCTGTAATCGGAATTCCCATCACACAAAGACCCACGCGCAAAGGAAGATCGCTCAACGTAATATTACTGTATGCATCGCGGGGTATCGCATCCAATACTGATTCGCAATGTCCGCCTGCCCCTACAATCAGCAGCGAATTTTCCATGGCTTATGAACCATCCTTTGGTGCATTAATTTAACAAATATTATGGAGTTATATGTAAAAAGGGGCTGTCCATTTGGGCAACCTCTTCTTTTTTCAGGGTATAGCAATTCGTGTCGATGTTGTAAGCGGTGACATCGTTATTGTTGCATTAACATTATAGGTTTGAAGCACTAATGGAGTACCTGAAACTATCTTTGGTATTGCGGTAGCGCTAGCGATAAGCTTAACCGAATTAGCACCGACCGAATATAGTGCGGGCTGCTGTAGAACACCGTTGCTGAACAGCAAGGTTAACCCCTGTGCAGTAGCAAAGCTTGCGACTGCGCTTCCGTTTTTATCCACCCACGTTGACGCAGTAAGCGTTCTGGTTGAATTTGCTGCTACACTAATGCCTCCGGCGCTTACCGTGTGGATATACACGTTTGCCGCCTGACTCGTCTTCCCGCTTATAGTGGGGAAACTTTCATTCGCCAGTCTAAAAAGTTGTAATGCCAAATTGCTCACTTCCTTTCCAAATAACTTTTTACGCCTAAACAACCGTAAATTGTTCCAATGACTCGGATAGATCACTATCATAATATGCATCAACTGCTCATTTTGACACTATAAACTCATGGTTTATGCTTTAACCGCTGCTTTCCCCCTCCGCCAGAATTTCCTTCCTTATCTTTTCAATAGTGGAAATATCGATTTGGGGTTCAGGCACGCAGGCAATGGGAGCGTTACGCAGCATAAGACACTCTTCAAGATTTTTAAGCGCTTCAGTGTTCCTGCCAAGCTGACGGTATAATTGCGCCCGCAGGACCATCAAATCGGCGTAAAAAGGAAACAGCCAAATGCCTTCGTTCAGCAATCCTTCGGCCGCCTTATGCCGAGAAAGCGCCAAAAAACAGAGGCCAAGGCATTTATACAGATGAGGAGAATAAAGATATCCGCCGCAGAACGCATGACGTGCCAACTCAAGTGAAGCGGCGCTTTCCTTGTGTTTTCCCTGATTTAAAAGCGCTATTCCTAGCAGATACCGCACGTAGCCGTCCTGCGGCTGCTCCTTTAAATCCATCTGCAAGAGTCGTATCCTTTCTTCCGTCTGCCACGTTGAAGCTTCTTCTATGCCGCGCATAATCTTAATACCGCCGCTTAGTATGGAATACAATTCTTCATCGGGAATATACTCGAATGAACGATAACGGAAACGATAATTTTTCCGGTTCCGAAGCAGGCGAAGAGATTGTGCCGGGCAGGCTTGATCTTGTTTTTTGCGTCCGTCGTCCACACCGATCAGATAGCCTTCCGCAGCGGGATTCATCATCAATACTCTAAGCTCGCCGTGCTGTTCGCGGGGGATGGTTTCATCCGCCTGTAAAAAAAGCACCCAATCCCCGGCTGCGCGATCCATGCAGAAGTTCTTAATTTTGCTGAAGTCGTCTTCCCATACCGGGCGGTACACCGTCGCTCCGGCCTGCTTTGCAAGTTCTGGGGTACGGTTGCCAGAACCGATATCTGCGACAATGACCTCATCGGCGGTTCCTTCCATGCTTTTTATGCAGCTAGGAAAAGAAGGCTCTTCATCCTTCGTAATGATACAAAGGCTCAGTTTTTTTCGTGCAGCCATCATTTTATACTGCCTTTCCATTCAATTCTTCCCGGACAACTGTAAGGGATTGCGCTGCTTCCTCAAAGGTTACGGCAAGGCTTTGGCCGACCACCCGCAGGTCTCTGAAAAAAAGTCTATGAAGCTCAAAAATCTGAATCCTCTTTTGCTGTGTATCGATCGCGCCTAGCTGGGCGAACAGATAGAAGTAAGCGCAAAGCAGCCGCTGGGTAAAGTAGTTGCTCAGTCCATCCTCCCTGCATCGGTAAAATAAAGCAAGGTTGTTTTGATAGGACTCATCAAGTATTTCCTGATATTTTTCCTCATCTTTATCCAAGCACAGCACCATCATTTTCTCGCATTCCAATTTTTTTATATTCGCCTCGCGCGAAAGCTCGCGGAAGAATCCGGCGTAATGCACTATATCCCCAATCATGGTATTAAGACGCTTAGCGCGCTCCGCAGCAGATACCTTTGTCCTCTCTTGCGCGATTAATTCGTTTACCCGGCAAAGGAGCGGCTCAGCGCAATACTGTTCAATCAAATCGGAAAGCTTCGCGCGCTTTGTACCCCGTATCTTTGCCCCACCTTCCGTGGCGTTGTAGAAGAGATGTTCTGGATGTATGGATATAATTCTTTCTATGACGTACAGGAAATTTACCCAGATTCGATTTGAGGGGAGCATTTCCCCGTCGTTGCCTTCAACGAAAACCGTAGGAAGCGACCGAATGCTGTCTCTCGCCTTTTGTCCTTCCTCTTGCATGAGTACCGCATCCTTGCTGTGCGTCGCACCATCATGCCCATAGGATAGGTCCTGCCCGACGAAAATGATAGGGTCGGCGCCAAGGTATATCGCGGTAGACAGCGCAAGGTGCGCCACACTCGAACCTGCCTCCAGTTCGCTTCCATCACCCAGATACTGGTTGAACCAACGGCTTAAGCCCTCGCCCTTCCGAAAGATGGGCATCTTCTCTCCCGTAAAAGAGGGGAAAATACGAGGGTCGACCATTCCAAGTGCGCACAGTACGATATCCGGTGAATGATTCCGGTTTTCAAAATGGTAAGTGTAGTTTTCTTTTGTCCGCTCCAGCGCGCACATAATATCCGGCTTGATTCCGTTTTTCGTCAGTGGAACAATTGCGGATTCAGCGCAGATCAACAGGCACCTACCCTGGATTCGCTTAAGCAGCGGCATGCTCGTATCCAACGACGGCCCATTGGATACGATAATTGCCGCAGTGCCCGCGTACTTATCCTTCATACTGCTCAGGTAAGGATTCCTCAGGAATTCTTTTGTATTGGCCAGTACATTGCGCAGCCCGACCATATCGTCCTGATGGCTGTTCCCGATGCTAAAAACAACAAATGATAGCTGTTCAAACACGTATCTATGAATTTCCAGATATTCTTTTTTAAAATTCCTTGCCGCTGAAAGCGTAAAAATAACGGTCGGAAAAGTGGTAACGTCATAAACCATCACAATTAAATATTCTATAAATGGATCCTTTATACAGCATGGATTTCCGATAAAGAATACGACTTTCCGCGTTTGAATCAGAGGCAGTAAATCGAAATAGTGCATCATCGCCCTAAACAGGCAGACATCCCATTCATATACGATTACAAGGGCTTGAGGCGGTTTTTGGGCAAAAAGTTCAAAAAGCGCATAACCGAATCCGCAACCATAAAGAAAGATTTCAGCTGAATCCTGCAGCTTGATCGCTTGGCCCCATGCCTTCGCTTCCTCGACCGGATGTTCGCTTGTAATGTGGAAGCAATCACCGTCACGGTGATACCGGCATACCGGATAGCCTTCAGTATTATACGTAACTTCAATTTTCTCCCTATATTCTTCTTCTGATATACTCAAAACGACATCCCTCAGCCACGGCGGCAGCAACGCAAGGTTCTTTTGATACGTTTCCTCAGTTTCGTCCGGTTTTGCGATATTCATATGCCGTCACTTCCTTTCATCCATTCCTTGGTCATTGGGTAAAACACATATTCCAGCAAATCGGCAATGCCGACAATATCCTGATTCTTTATATAAAAGCACAGCGTTCTGATGGCAGGCAGTAAATGTTTAAGATCAATCCGGGGCTGCAGTGAATTTTGATCGTTCTCTACCAGTTTTTCCATTTCTGTTACCGCAGAAAGAAAGGCTTCGATGCCTTGGGCATCCTCCCCGTTTCGAAACTGCACGGAAGCTGTCTGTAAAAAGCTGTACAGCCTTTCACTCTGCAGGGCGAACACAGCCTGTTCCGTTTTCTCCGTCATCCCATTCATCAATCAATTCCCTCCATTCGTGAAGCTGATAAATGGCAAGTTTCACTATGGTGCTGTAAACCTGTGTCTCCACCAAAGAGTTGAACTTACATAGAATCTCTTTTTCTTCTTTTTCTTCCTCTTCTGATAGAATTGCTTTTTTCATCAGATCCGATTCGGTCCTGATCGCGGTCATCAGCCCGCGGAATTCCAAAAGTTCGGGCATTATAGTCTGTTTCATCAGTATCACCCTTATCAATCAGTTTTTAAATATACTGTCATAATTTTTACAGGCAAGATAAAAACTCTTCTTTTCGCCGATGTCAGTCCAATATTCCCTGATTGGGAATATGCAGACAGGTTCCTTATTCTCAAGAAGTATCTTGAACAGATCGTTCATATCAAAATAGGAATTCTTCGGCACACAATTCAGCACTTCCGGGTTCAGCATATATATTCCCGCGTTGATAAAACCTGAAAAGACTGGTTTTTCCTCAAACCCGACCAAATGGTCATGGTTCGCCTTAATAAGCCCGTAAGGCACCTGAAAGTCATATGTTGTCACGGCGATTGTCGCTTTAGCCTGATGCTCCCGATGAAAATCGATGAGCTGCGGAAAACTCAGTCTGGTCAGAATGTCTCCGTTGAGCACGAGAATTGGCTCTTGGGTATTGAATGGAACCAAGCTCAGGGAACCTGCGGTGCCCATTTGCTTTTTTTCCTCGATATAGCGAATTTCTGCTTCCAATTTGGAGCCGTCACCGAAATAGTCCTTGATCTGCATCGATTTGTAGTTAATTGAAATGCAAAATCGAGTAAATCCCTGCCGGACCAACTGCTCCAGAGTGGTTTGCAGCAACGGCTTTTCACCTATTTTCAGCATGGACTTTGGACAGTTATCCGTCAGCGGTCTCAGCCGTTTCCCCAGCCCCCCTGCCATAATCACAACCCAACTGTTGTTATGGGAAGCGGTTAATTGTTCCTCCAGCCGCTCCACCCCGATGACATGCCTCGTCTCGTCAATCACTGGCAGGTGACGAATTCTATTGGCCTTTAATATATTGATAATGCTCTTTTTATCAACCATTTTAGGAATCGTAATAGGATCCGGATTCATGATCTGCCTAACGGGACTGCTCAAAGAAATGTTTTTCAGTATTCCACGACGGATATCACCATCGGTAACCGTCCCCATCAGCTTTCCATCCTCATCCGTCACAATAGCGATTTGCTGTGAATTTAGGTCGATGACTTCAATGACTTTACTAATCTGTAAATCAGGCGAAATCAAAGTTTTTTTCCATTCATCCAAAGCACACCTCCGACATTCCAGACTGCGTTTCAAAATACGGGTTCATTTTTGCCGGAACGCCTGTTACTATACTATTTATAGGGGATGTATTTGGTGACAGTGATGCCCACACATATTGCTTATGACAGCCCGTTGAATTATTCTATATCTCTATATTCTCCCCGCCATTTGCCCGCACCGTACTTGAAACAGGTTCTTGTAAACACGCAAGCTCTGACTTTATGGCGCATCGTTCTCCGAAGGTACAAACGGTTTTCCAAGCTTAGCGCTGCTCGGAATATTGATTATACGCCGCTCCAGACTCTCTGCAGTGGATAGATCCATTTTCGGACAGTCCCGGAACATGGGTAGCCTGTTCATTAATGTCCAAGCGGGGCGCGTCTGGATGTCCTGACGATTTGTTTCTTCCAAAATTGAATCGCGCAACAGCGCATTTTCTTCCGATAGTATCAGCGTATTGAGCCAGTAGTTGCTTTTAGCATAGGAAGGCTCTGTAAAAAAACGGATTCCCTGTATACATGCAAAGGCCTTTTCGTATTCTTCTGCCAGAGCCCGTTTGAGGCAAAGGAATTTCTCGATTTGTTCCAGCTGTGCGCAGCCAAGCGCCGCGTTGAGATTTGGCATCCTGAAATTATAGCCGACCTCATCATGCACAAATGCCCAGCGATGCGGCAGTTTAGCCGTTGTCGTCAGATGCTTTGCCTCCCGGTAAAGATATTCATCATCGGTTAAAATCGCGCCTCCCCCGCCTGTAGTTACAATTTTATTCCCGTTAAAACTGAGGGCGGCAAGCTTTCCGAATTTTCCTGTGTGGATATTCTTATAATATGAGCCAAGCGATTCTGCGGCGTCTTCAATAAGTGTTAGTTCGTAATCGTCACAGACCCGCAAGATCCTGTCTAATTGCACGGGATGCCCGAAGGTATGCATGACAACCAGTGTGCGGATTGGTCGACCCGTCCGTTTGTTATAGCAGATTCTGTTTCGTATTACAGCTATCTCTTTCAGGTAGCCGTCCAATTTGTCTGCATTGATTCCAAGCGAATCTATATCGCTGTCCACCAGATTCGGGATTGCATCACAGTAGCATACAGCGTTTGCTGTGGCGACAAATGACAGCGCCGGAACCAGTACCTCGTCTCCCGGCTGCACTCCCGCCAGTTTCAAACAAATCTGCAGTGCTGCTGTGCCGTTAACTACCGCCGCCGCAAATATCGCTCCCGTAAACCGGCACAGGGCTGTTTCAAATTGATTCACGTAAGAACCGATAGAGGAGACATAACCGGAGTCAAGGCAGTCTTTTACATAATCCTGTTCGCGTCCTTCAAAAAGAGGTTCATGTAGCGCAACCGGCTCGCTCCCTTTGTGCAGTACTGTTTTCAAAACAGAAGTAATTTCTTTCGGTTTTTCATTTTCATGCATACTCTATATCACATACCCGGTGGTTTTGTACCGTCTTTGGTTCTGGGCGTTTAAGAACCATTCCGCAGTCAGCGCCAATCCTTTCCGAAAACCGTCTTTTCCGCCGAACTCCGGTTCCCAGCCGAATAACCGCTTGGCCTTGGATATATCCGCATACAGCCGCAGGACCTCGCTTTTTTCAGGACGAATACGCTCTTGCTCCGCACTCACTTC
>Ga0183096_1002411_pt1 | contig 12946 bp, 9 predicted proteins | sample Biomet5_FD_127791 | JGI IMG/M metagenome (GOLD analysis project Ga0183096, IMG submission 127791) | Microbial communities from bioreactor (seeded with sewage sludge) at LBNL, California, USA - Biofuel metagenome 5 (version 2) (version 3) | ecosystem: Engineered > Bioreactor > Anaerobic >... | reverse complement strand
CCCGGCGTCAATCCTGACAGCTGAATCAGATTCTTTGCCAGATCTACAATCTTAACCGGTTTGCCCATGTCAAGAATGAATATCTCACCGGTTTGTGCATAGGCACCTGCCTGAAGAACCAACTGTGCTGCTTCTGGAATTGTCATAAAGTAGCGAATAATATTTGAATCCGTAACGGTAACCGGTCCGCCCATCTCAATCTCTTTTTCAAAAAGTGGAATGACAGATCCTGAAGAACCTAAAACATTTCCAAATCTCACTGCGCACAGCTTTGTGATGCCATTGTTCTTATAACCTTCCACTAACAGTTCACACATTCTCTTGGTTGCGCCCATGACATTGGTCGTTCGGACTGCTTTATCAGTAGAGATCATCACGAACTTGCTGACACTGTTCATGATGCAGCACTCAATAACATTCTTCGTTCCTAATACATTGTTCTTAATTGCTTCTAATGGGGAATCTTCCACCAATGGAACATGCTTATGCGCCGCCGCATGGAAGACAACATCCGGTTTATACTTTGCCATAATCTGATTGATACGTGTTTTATCACGTACTGAGCCAAGCAGACAGATTATTTCCGTGCCCTTCTGCATTGTTCCTGCCCGGCGATTCATGTTAATCTCCTGTTGCAGATCATACATATGATTCTCATAGATATCGATTAAGACTATTCTCTTTGGATAGAAGGCTAAGATCTGTCTAACCAATTCTGAACCAATCGAGCCGCCTGCGCCCGTGACCAAGACTGTTTTATCCGACAGATAGCCGCCAATTTCCTGATTGTTTAGATTCAATTCACCGCGTCCCAACAAATCGTTGATACTAACATTTCGAACGGACGCTTTGGTACCATCCGCATTGTCATGCAGTTCAAAGGCTACAATCTTTGTCCTTAAATTTAATTCTCTGCATTTTTCAATGAGCTTTTTTAAATTATCTTTCGAAATATTCTTAATAGCAATATAGACGGTATCAATATCATATTGGCTGACAATATCCGCCATCTGATTATCTGTACCTAATACTTCTACACCATTCAACCTCTTCTTGACTTTTCTTGGGTTATTATCTAAGAAACCAACAATTCTTGTATCATAGCGGTCAGAATAGGTAATTTCACGCAATGCATTGACACCGGCGGATCCTGCACCCAGGATCAAAGCCCTATGCTGCCGTTTCCGCTGTCCGTTATCACGACGCACAATACGATACACCAAGCGGATAGCAAGCATCAGGATCAGCTGGATCATTGCTGCAATAATCGGAATCGATCTTGTATATTCTGGAATTTTCAGGAATACGACCAAAAGCCACCATATGACGTTTGATACAATAACAGAAGCACTGACGCGCAATGCCTCATCAACTGAAATGAACATCCACAAAGAACGATTCAGACCAAAAATAAGGATACTACCCAAATTGATCAGAATCACCCAGATCATGTTTGACCACAAAGATTTCTCGCCCATATAAAAGGACATTCTGCCGAAATCTGTACGGATGAAATATGCTAGCCAATACGCGAAAACGACAATGATCGTATCAATCACTGCCATAATCATTTCTCTGTATCTGCTTAGAAATCTATACACTTTTGTCATAGTTTTATGTCTGCCGTATTATATCACTTTGTTGCAACACATCCTATTTTATCTTTCTTCATAGAAATTCTTTTTATAAGCCTGTATCATAAATTCTTATAGACTAAAATTGTTTATAGTTGCAAACTTTCTTCGTACTTAGTGCACACTTCATCTGCATCACCTGTCATTACAACATGTCCTGAATCAAGCCATACAGTCTTATTGCAGATTTCTTTTATTTGAGAAACATTATGGGAAACAAATAGCACTGTTGATCCACCGCTCATTAGTTCAACCATTCTATCTCTACTTTTCTTTTGAAAGTTTTCATCACCAACACTTAATACCTCATCCACAATCAATATTTCCGGATTGACCATGGATGCAATAGAGAAAGCTAATCTAGCTACCATTCCAGATGAATAATTTCTCACTGGCATATTAATAAATTCACCGAGTTCTGAGAAGTTTAAAATTTCATTATATTTTTCGTTTAAAAATTCTTTTGAATAACCTAAGACCGCCCCATTCAGATAAATGTTTTCTCTACCAGAAAGTTCATCATCAAAACCTGCGCCCAATTCCAGCATTGGTACAACTCTGCCTTCCAACTGTACACTTCCACTAGCTGGCTTTTGAATGCCTGATACAACTTTCAGCAATGTGGATTTTCCAGCACCATTTCTTCCAATAATGCCAATTACATCACGTTTATCAACATTAAAACTAACATTATCCAATGCCAAAAAATCTTTTGATGTGAGCTTTTTACCAATTTTCTTTATCACAAATTCTTTGAGACTGGTCACTCTATCATTAGCAATTTTATATCGTACTGTTACATTTTTCACTTGAATCATTGGTTGTTCCATATTTCACCTCTAGATATACAGTATAAAGTTATCTTGATTTTTCCTGAATACCCATAAACCAACCATCAAGAAAATCAGTGGAATTCCTATCATAAGATAAACAAGATCTGTACCAGGATATATATTGTTCAGAATAATGTTACGCATAAAAATAATAATATCAGCTAATGGATTAATCTTAAAAATCCATGTATATTTGTCAGGAATCATTGACATATCCCAAAACATCGGTGTTGCATATGTCAAAGCCGTCATAAAAACACTATACATGAACTGAACATCTCTAAAGAAAGTCATTCCTGTTGCAAGCAAAAACGAAACACCAATGTTAAGGACAAAAGAGCTTATAATAGCAAATGGAATTAAAAGCATAAACTTATTCGGATATATTCCACAAATAAACGAAACTCCAAACATCAGGATTAATGAAATTCCAAAATTTATAGAGGCCGAGAATACCTGAGACAAAGGATAAATATATTTCGGGACATATACCTTTTTAATTAAGGTTGCATTTGCAATGATTGAAAGCAGGCCCCCGTTTGTTGCTTCAGAATAAAAATTAAAAAATGTTATACCAATCAGTAAATATACTATGTAGTTCGGAATAGATGATTTGAAAATAAGCGTAAACACAAAGAACTGAACCAGCATTGTCAGCATTGGGTTTACAAAGCTCCATAAAATTCCCAAAACACTCCGCTTATATCGCACTTTGAATTCTCTGCTAACCAATTGCTGCATTAAGAATGAATAACGATGATAAGCATTTAGTACATCCATTCCTATGGTTCTTTTACCCTTTTTTTCAGAACGGATCATATGAAGAAGATATATTCCCAAAGCAATAAGAAAAACAATCGTGCCATATGCCAATATAATTCCCAATGGATCGTGGACTTTTCCATATATTACACACATCAGCTCTTGATTATTCAGTACATTACTTTTTGATACCAACTGAACACAATTAGAGCTTGCAGTACCATAATAAACAGTAACGGCATTTCCTGCTGCTCCGCCTTCTGATGTAACTTTTAGCTTATACCGAGAATTTTCTTCAACAGCAATGGGTTTATCAAACTCAATTGTATTATTTCCGTTCACTAGTGATGCTGTTGATATTTGAACTGACCCAAGTTCTTGAGAATCATCTAATATCTGTACATTAAGAAATCCTGTATTCTGTCGATCATATGTGCCTATCTTCAATTTTATGGATGTCAGTTGCAATGCATTGCTGATAAATGTTTCTTCTACAGAATCTCCATCAAAAAGCTCTCCAACATTATCAACTTCATTTATGCTTTCCGTATGTACTCTTTTTAAGTAAACATCTTCTCCGCCAACAAGAAAAAACACAAGACAATAGCCTGTTATACAAAGATATAATATTAGTACCTTCATGCTAAAAGATACTTTTTTCTTATTTTCCATTCAGTTCCTCTTTCAAATACAGGGAGTATTATATCATACTATTATTCGTGTTTAAAATGATGATAAACCCGCTTCAACTCTCGAATTACCCTGTGCTTTGTTCTGACCGGTAAAGATATCTCTGCCGGAGTTGGCAATACAGGTTGAAGTATTTCATTGCATTCTTTTACAAAAGATTGATCCGGTAAATCACAGTTTTGCCTGTAAGTTTTTATTGCTGTATAAGAATCAACAGTTTCATTATTTATCAACTTATCTACAGAAGTCTCGAACTGCAAGAAACCCTTTTCTAGTGGATAATCCTTCATGTATTCATATCCATTTACAGACATTTTCTTCAATTTTGACTCATCACCTAATAATTTTAGCAATGTATAGGCAATACCAACTGGTGAAGATTCTGCCAAACAGACTCCTCCATCAGGAAGATCATACAAATTATTCTCTCGATATAATTCAACTACAGGAAGTCCAGCCGCCATCATTTCAAAAGGAATACGCGAAGGATTTGATGCGCTCAAGCAAAGGCCTATTTTACATTTATTATACAATTTATTGCATTCATCAACAGAAATGATTCCCAAACTTTCTGCTTCAAAAGGAATCTTCACGTTCACATTAGAGCCATATAAATATATCTTGATGTCTGGTCTCCTATTTTTCACTATTTTCAGTGCCTTCAATGCAATCGTAGTTACTCTTCGTGGTTTTTCCGGTTGCAACACATAGCAAATTGCATTTTCTTTAGTTATATCCATAATCGGCTTATATATATTAACATCCGCACAAAAATCAAAATGCTGTGCATTTACATTAAACTCATTTTTTAATTTTGCTGAAAGCCATTTACCAATTGTAATAGACTGATATCCAAGTCTGTATGAGTCTTCTGTATTCAGATATTCATCGCCCATTGGGAAAAACCATGGTTCATAATCTTGAATGAAATATGCCTTTTTGTCAGTTTCCATTGCCTGGACATAATTCAGCGACTGCCATCCGGTTGCAAATAAGAGATCGTATTTTTCATGATGTGAAAATCCTGCATATACCTTTGCCGCGCATACTTCATAGTATTCATCAATCAATTTAGCAACGGTTTCATCATCTACCTCGGCAGGAGACTCTGCATAAATATCGCACTCATAGCCATGACGAATCAATGCATTCACATTTTGAATAATTGTTCTGTGTCCTCCAGAACCTTTTCCAGGAAATGGAATGACCCATGCAATTCTTTTTTTATGAATCTTTTTTGAAACATTCTGTTCCATATAACTTCTGCGCAGGCGCTGCCACTTATATACATCCATACCTACATGATATTGTTTAGCCACCATTTCTTGAATTTTAACAATTTCATCATACTCAACATCAGTGTTGATTGAACTAGTTACGGATCCTTCATGTTTGCGATAATAATTTAAGCACTCACTGCAAAAAGCAACATTTCCTCTTTCCAAGAGCTTTACATATATATACCAGTCTCCTGCTATCTTAAAATTTTTTGCCTTTTCAATAATATTGACAATATCTGAGTCATTTCTCCATACAACACCGGAAACATTAAGAATTGTATTCAAAACGCTGAGATAATGAATTACTTCATCACTGCCTTCATTGATGAAATTATGGTTCCAATGATCTGACTGGAACATATTATAAAGATCTTGGCAGTTTTTCCTTATAATATTATTATGATCGTCAATCCGTGTTGAATCAGAATAAGACAGTACAACTTTGCTGTCTTCGAATCCCTTCATGGTTTTTTCCAGAAATGTAGGTTCACAACTGTCATCTGCTTCACAAATCCAAAAATAATCACCCGTGGCTTCCTTGATGCCTTTCTGCCATTGAGAAAATACCAAACCGCTGTTCTCTGTATTTATAATTAATTTTGTTTTTATTTCTGTTATACTTTTTAGTTTATTCTGTATAACCTCAATACTATCATCAGTAGAATAATCGTCTAAAACAATCAACTCATAAATTGTATACGTTTGATGGATGATTGAATCAATTCTTTCATTCAAAAAAGAAGCATAGTTATAATTTGGAATAATGACGCTAATTTTCTTATATTCTGATAAAACTTTTCTGTCAGAAAACCTCTCGTAAATATTTATTTTTGCCATGTTCTGCACCCTTTGCTCAACATTATTTTATATAAATGCAACTATATATACAAACTATAATCATTATCTCTGCTGAAATTAATGTTATAGAATGGATCTTTCACAATATACTTGTGCCATTTATTCTTCATATAATCGCATTCACTATAATATCTCTTTAACTGTTCTGCAGATTTATCCACTCCTCTTGACTTAGATTCATAGTGATACAATTTCACATTAGGCAGAAAAACATTTCGATATCCAGCTTTCAATAGACGCAGACCAAAATCCACATCATTAAATGCAACTTTTAATGTTTCATTCAAACCATTTAGTTTTAGATACTTTTTCTTTTCTACCATCAGGCAAGCAGCAGAGGAACAACTAACATTATATGGAACTTTTAGTTCAAAACCAAATCCCTCTGTACTTACAGGCGCTCCACTATATGCATGGCCCGCAATACCACCTTTTCCCATAATGATTCCTGCATGCTGAATAGTATTATCTGGAAACATCAAAAGTGCGCCAACACTCCCGACATTTTCATATGACGCATAGCATAACATTCGTTGAAGCCAATCTTTTGTAACTACTTTTGTATCGTTATTTAACAATAAAATATACTCGCCTTTTGCCAAGTTTTTGACTGCGTAATTATTTATATATGAATAATTGAACTCACAATTTAAAGCAGCAACTCTCAGATTTTCATGCTCTTTTTCTATCTTTGTAAAGTATTGAAAAGACTCTTGTTTTTCACTGTTATTATTAATGATAATAATTTCAAAATTTTTATATGCTGTTTTTTCATATATCGATTGAAGACAACTGTTGAGGTCCTGTACATGGTCTTTTGTGGAAATAATAATTGAAACTAATGGATTAATTTCTAACGTATATTCATTCTGTTTATTATTTTCAATTTTTATATCGTTATCAGAGTATAAGATTGAAGAAATATGTCCAAAATCTTTTGTGATATAACTTAGCTTCAATAGATATTGATACAAATCAATATCTGTACCATCCATTTCTTTTAAAATATCTTTTTTGGCTACAAACACATGTCCAATATAATTAACCGCGTGCAGTGTGTCATAAGAATAATCCGGTTTTAACTGAGGATTTCTTCTTTCACCATTAGGAATCAACTGATCATTGTCAAAATAGAGAATATCATGATGTTCACATTCAGAAACATAATATTGGAATTGCTTGTATAATCTGCACTTTGAGCCAACAAAACATACATAGTCTGTGCTTATTTTAGATAAATCAAGTTTCTTCATACAGATTGTTTTTGCTCGATTATATTTAAATGTTTCATCAGCCGAGATATATGTAATATTTTTGAAGATTCCAAATTTGCGATATTGTTGGTTCTTCAACCACATTTGATATTCTTCCGCTTTTTTCGCATCAATGAGTTGGTCATCTGATCTCCCTGCTAAAAACCGAAAAAAGCTTCTTGCCATTCTTCCCACAGGCATCCTGAAATGATTTGTTTTCCATTCTGTTGATAAGGTTCTATTTACAGAATCAATCAAGTTATATAACGTTTCTTGATGGTGCTTTGAAGCAACTAATGCAATTGTGAAAAATCGTTTCTCATTATTATTTATCACACTATAAAGTTCAATCATTTTTGTATCTAGAGGAACTTTGAAATTCACATCAAAACCATAATTATCTTCGGTTATTTCCATATCATATGCTAGACAAATATCATAACGTTTTTTGTTGCCAATAAAACGATATATTTCTTTTCCTTGTGCCTTAACGATTACATGATAATTCTTTTCAAGAATCCAACCCTTCACATGCAAAAGATAATCTGATTCTTCTATTTCGTATTTCACTTCATCTATTTGGTTATATGCCATTTTGTCTCCTTTGTACCTTGCTTATTCCACATGCAGTCATATATTGCTTATGACGTGCAGATTACTTTAGTATTTAACCATTTTTGAATTTATACAGGATAATCCTTGTGATATCTTTTTGATGCTAAGCGTCTATACTTTCAGCAAGTGTTGTACACTATACGCATGAAATTTGTATAAAAATATTTCTCCTTAGTTTTCAGCATTTTTCCCTATTAATAGATATAATACATGCATGTTAATGACAGCTTTAATTATTAATTAAAAGCATCACAATATACTCATCAATATTTTCTTAGATTCCAAAATATATGAATAGTATCCGATCTTTTCCATTCATATCCTTCAAAATTTCATAACGTGCTTCTGGCAGCATTTCTTCGACTAATGCAGACATCCGTTCTCTTTGGTCCCAGCCCATTTCAAAGGCCATGAATGCTTTGTCTTTGAGCACCTTACGGCAATCTTCGAAAATCATCCGATAGAACTTCAGACCATCGTTGCCGCCAAACAATGCGACATGCGGTTCATAATCGACAACCGATTTTTCCATCTTTTCTTCCGCTGGAATATATGGTGGATTAGATACCAAGACATCCAGCTTTCTGCCACTTTCGATCAATGGTCTTAACATATCTCCAGCGGTGAACTGAATCTCTGCATCATTGTTCTTTGCATTCTTTCTTGCGGTCACAAGAGCTTCTTCCGAAATATCTGTAGCCGTCATATGAACCTTTGGTTCTTCTTTAGCCAATACGATGGCAATCGCTCCTGATCCTGTACCTACATCCGTACATTCAATCGTTTCATTTCCTGGGAAGTATTGATCCATGCGGCCAAGAATATTTGCACAGAGCTCTTCGGTCTCAGGACGTGGAATCAGCACATCTTCATTGACGATCATTTTGTAGCCATAGAACCAAGAATAGCCTAGGACATGTTCCATCGGTTCCTGCTTTAATATTCTTGCCATGCCAGCATCAAATTCTTTTTCTAATTCCACTGGCATCTCTTCTTCATAATGAAGATAAAGATCATACCGTTCTCGTTGTGACAATTCTACTAAGAAAGCCATAACGGTTTCGGCTGGAACATCATTCTTTGTACAAAGCCTCTCGTAATTTCGGACACTCTTCGAGAATGTTGTCATTACGCCGCATCCTCAAGTTTTTTCTTTTCTTCCTCAGTCTGCAGTGCTTCAATCACTTCATCCAGCTTACCTTCCATGATCAGATCTAAGTGATTGGTAGTGAAATGAATCCGGTGATCGGTCACGCGGTTCTGTGGATAGTTATACGTACGGATCTTTTCGGAGCGGTCTCCTGTACCAATCTTTGCCCGGCGAATAGCACCTGCAGCTTCTTCTTTTCTTCGCTTCATCTCTTCATAGACGCGAGAGCGAATAATACGTAGTGCAGTTTCCCGGTTCTCAATCTGAGAACGTCCTTCCTGACAATTGACGGTAATACCTGTTGGCACATGAACAATACGTACCGCAGAATCGGTTTTATTAATATGCTGGCCACCAGCGCCTGAAGCACGGTGCGTCTCAAAGGTTAGATCATCCATGTTCAATTCATAGTCCTCATCTTCAATTTCCGGCTGACATAACACCGTCGCCGTTGAAGTATGGATTCTGCCCTGGGTCTCCGTCTTTGGCACACGTTGGACCCGATGGACACCTGATTCCCACTTTAGTGCTTTGTATACATCGTCGCCTTTGATGGAAAAAACAATCTGAGAGAAGCCGCCTGCTTCCGAAGGAGACGCCTCCATGATCTGCACTTTCCATCCTCTGCTTTCTGCGTATCTTGTATACATACGGTATAAGTCACCCGCAAAGATGTTGCCTTCATCTCCCCCAGCACCGCCGCGGATTTCCATAATGACATTGTGATCATCTTCCAGATCTCTTGGAATGAGAAGCTTCTGAATGTGTATCAAAAGTTCATCCCGTTTCGGCATGCATTCATCCAATTCCATTTGTGCCATTGCTTTTAACTCAGCATCATTTTCTTTGAGCATCACTTCTGCCTGAGCAATATTATCATCGAATGCTTTTAATTTATGCCATGCATCCACAGAGCCTTGTAAATGTGCCTGTTCCTTGCTCAGCTTTGTCAGCTTTCTTGGATTCGAAACAATATCTTCTTTTACCAGCTCTTCACTGATTTCGTTATAGCGGTCCTCTAATACCACCAATTTTTCTCTCATTGCGTCCATAATTTATACTCCTATTTCCTGCCTGACAACTTTATCATATTACAGACCTCTATGCCTATCAAATTAAAAAGGATAAGGAAGATTTCCTTATCCCGTCAGTCCTTCTTAAGATCTTTATAATCCTGTTTCGTATTAATGCAGTGATGCAGCCGCCGCAAAGCTTTGGATTCAATCTGGCGAATGCGTTCTCTGGTGACATTGCATGTCTTGCCAACTTCTTAAAAAGTCTTGGGTTGATTGGTGCCATCTAGGCCAACCCTCATACTGACAATCTTATCTTTCAGCATCTTGTTGATTTGTTTTTTAATAATGGCATTGTTTGAGAAATCTATTGAATTGACCGGATTCTCATCCTGGATATCCCCGACAGCTGTCGTCATCGCCACCTCTTGGAATTTACAAAAAAAATATCTAATGCAGTCTGTTGCATCTCACGTACATTATCTGCGGTCTTCACCTAAACGCTTACCAATCTCCTGCAGATATGCTTTTACCAAATCCTCAGGCTTCTTCCGATATTCTTCAGTAGTACGTTCTTCTTCTATATCTTCACCAGTTCTATTCTTTCTGAGGATATCCTCACGGATTACGTCTAAAGACATGATTTCAGATTTCACTGATTTCTTTATCTTAGCAACCAGCTGTAAGTTTCTTTCCAACTTTTGCACTACCTACTATATCGTAAAAAGACTAATATTTGCGATCAATATTATTGATTATATAATAACGGATTTTGATTACAATTAATAAATTTTTGCTAATAAGACCATTGTATTAATCAAGAAAACACTAGATATAAGAAAAATTGGAATCATGTTAAACAAAGACTTATTAATTTTGTTGTTTAAACCGTCAGGACATATCATATATAGAAGTGGAAACAGTAATGGAATTAAATATCTATATTGACAACCATTAACGGTATCAAGTCCGACAGGTGTAAATGAAATATATAAGGCTGTGGCTATTATAAAAACCGTAATGAAAAAGCTTATAACTGATAACAATACTATTTTTAGATTCTTTGATTTTTGTCCTATTTTATCCAAAACTGCAACAAAAATAATGAGAATTATCGGTAAATCTCGAAGAACTGTTCCTTCACCAAAATATCCTAAAAAAGTTGTATACTCTGGTGCATTCCCAATATATAAATAGTTAGACAGAAAGCGAACTATTATTGAAATAAACAAACTAGGATTTTGTATAATAAACCTGAGCTGTTCTGATGCATTTACCTCTGCACCGCCACGAGCATCTCCACTTCCCATACCACCAAATAATACCGGCAACACAAATGTTGAGGCTAAAAACAGGCCCGTTATAAATAGCCAGCGCAAAAAAATATGATGTTCCTTTTTTGTACAAAACGATTTTGCTGGTATTAGAAAAAGAGGAAGCATGTATATAAAATAAACTGCCTTAGGCAAAATTCCAAGAGCGAATGATCCTAATATTAATATCATGTCTCGTTTTGTCATTTTCTTTTCTCGATTCTGCAAAAAACTGAAGAAATAACAAAATCCATACATCATAAAACATATCAGCCATGGATCATAAGAAAAATTACTGGCCATGAAAAGTACAGTTGGAAGCAATAATATGCATGATGCTAATATTTTGCCGAATTTTAATTTTTTTATTGCAAGAAAGCCAATGAAAGCATAAAGAAACAAATTTGAGAATTTAGCAAGACATAAAATCCATGTAAAAGGAAGATGAAAAAATCGCCCTATCATAACAGCTGCCGCTTCATGTACATAGCAAACTGAATAAATACCCAAAGCTGAACTTAATGATCCTATTTCTCCATTTGCATATGATAAATTTAATTTTTTCTCATAATCAACACGTTCTGCTTCACTATAATGATCATGCTGCAAAGCTATTTGCGCATAATCTTGCATCATCATATCGCTTGCTGCATATCCTTGCTCATCAGCAAAACATGTTATAGCTTCCAGTCTCAAATAATGTGTATCATCATCCCATGTCAATCCATTCATACGAGGTGAAGCAGTTATTAATATGCTACCTACAATCATAGCACTGCAAAAGAAAAGTTTTTCTGGTCTCTCAATTGCATCATTCTTTAACAAATAAAACACCGTACATAAATATGTTATACCAAGCACAAGATAAGTAATCATAGTATTGACATTGTTTCCGGTAATCACTTTATATAACAATATGCCTACAACATCAAAAACAGTGACAATGGCAAATGTAAGTATGTTGATTAACACCTGCTTTCGGTTATCACACAGCTTTTTAAACCGTTGAATGCAATTATGATAAATACCGACTATTTCATGAGCTATACCTTTATTCAAATATGCAAGCAAAGGAAACACTATAAGCATCAAAATATAAAATAAAATTACACAAAATAACCGTCTCATGCTTAAAAAAACATGCCACCTTACTGCCATTGTATATATAATCATAATAATCAAATTCATAGTAATTGTTATTAAGTAACTCTTTTTTTGTTCACACATATTATTCTCCATAATTTTATGTTAGACATATTGCAATCTTATTTGATGAATTTTTGTTTCAAAAGCTATCAAATTAAATTATTATATAAAATTTTTCGCTATTTTTCTACGAATAGTTGCTAAATTTGTCAAAGTACCATTTTGTGTACAGCACTTTAAAGGTGAATCGCTAGAATACCTTGTATCAGCGAGGTATCCCTTATGTATATCAATCAAGCATTCATGGGCGGCCACAATCCGATCGAGCTCAAGAAACGTAGATTCACGACATATATGGGGATGATGAGACAGCCATCTTCAGTGAATGCCGCAGACATA
>Ga0183096_1002408_pt1 | contig 12964 bp, 7 predicted proteins | sample Biomet5_FD_127791 | JGI IMG/M metagenome (GOLD analysis project Ga0183096, IMG submission 127791) | Microbial communities from bioreactor (seeded with sewage sludge) at LBNL, California, USA - Biofuel metagenome 5 (version 2) (version 3) | ecosystem: Engineered > Bioreactor > Anaerobic >... | reverse complement strand
CTTGCCGAGGCGCAGCTCGAGGAGGACCTTCACCCGCTCGGCACATTGGTAGGCCTCCGGGAAGGAGGTGCGGATCGCGTCGGTGAAGCTGGCCGGGTTCTCTTCGAGCTGACGGTCGGAGTCGAGCCGCACGAAGAAGTAGCGCAGGTGGGTGACGAAGCGAGCCGCGTCCAGGCTGTCGCTGTCGAAGGTGCGCTGGTAGGCCACCTCGAGAACCTCGAACACCTGTCGGAAGAGCTCGGTCATCTCGAAGGTGCGCGCCAAGTTGTCGCTGGCGAAGGCGGCGTTGACGAAGTGCAGCGCGATCGGCACCGCCTCGTCGCACGGCAACTCGATGCCGAACCGCTGGCTGATCAGTTCCACCGCTGCGCGCGCCACCCGCAGCTCGGCCGGGTAGAGGTGGGCGACCTCGGCCCGGAGCGGATACTCCACCGGAATCTGGGTGCGGACCCGCTTGACCGCGAAGCTGATGTGATCGGCCAGCGGCAAGACCATCGACTGCCCGAAGGCGGTCCCGAGCTCAGCCTGCGCCTGAGCGAGGATCTCCGCCGCCAGGAGCAAGTACTCCGGAGCGATCTCCGCAAGGTAGGTGGTCAGCTCGTCGATGCCATGCGCGGCGTCGGGAACGAAGACCTGCTGAACTCGGGCCGAGTCGACCTCCGACCCTGGCTGGGCCCCATAGCCGATGCCGCGGCCCGACCAGATCACCTCGCGTCCACTGGCTTCGCGCACCAAGACAACGTTGTTGTTGATCGCTTTCACCACGACCACAGCTGATCTCCTTGTCAGCGGTCGGGACTGCCGGGCTCCGATGGCTGAGATTAGCCGCCGGAGCCCCGCAGGACCAGTCAGGAAAGGTCGGCGCCAGAGGTGGCGATCACCTTGGCGTACCAGTGGAAGGAGTCCTTCTTGAACCGAGCCAGATCGAGCAGATCGAACTCATCACGGCGGACGTAGATGAATCCGTAGCGCTTCGAGACACCTTGATGAGTGGACACCAGATCGATCGCCGACCACGGGCAGTAGCCCAGCACCCCGACGCCGTCGGTGATCGCCAGCTGGATCTGCTCGATGTGGTCGCGCAGGTAGTCGATCCGGTACCCGTCGTGCACCTGACCGTCCTCGAGCTTGTCGAAGGCGCCGAGTCCGTTCTCGGTGACCAGCAACGGCAGGTGATACCGATCCCAGAGTGCCCGGAAGGTGTTTCGGAAGCCGATCGGGTCGATCTCCCAGCCGAACTCCGTCTTCGGCAGATAGGGATTGGCCGCGCCCGCGTAAATCCCCTTCTCCCCCACCGCGATCTGCTGGTCGCCTCCGGCAGCGACATCACTGCCGTCCTCACGCGGACGAGCCACCGTGTGCGTCGCGTAGTAGTTGAAGGCGATGAAATCCGGACGCACGGAAGCCAGCAACTCCAGATCCTCCTCGGCGACCTGCGGAGCCGCGCCGGTCTCCTCCAGGTAGGCCCAGGCCACCGAGTTGTAGCGGCCCTCGACCGCCATATCGAGATAGAGCCAGTTGCGGATCGCATTGAAGTCGTCCGCCGCCAAGACATCCGACGGGTGACATGTCTCCGGGTAGCACAGTGCGATGTTCGGTGCCGGCCCGATCAGGCCGTCGGGCACCAACTCGTGGCAGAGCAGGTTCGCCTTCGCCTGAGCCAGCATCATGTGGTGGTTGGCCTGGTAGAGCGCCGACTTCGGCTGGCCGGGCTTGACCGTCCCGATCGCCTCGCCGTACAGCACCATCATGTTCTGCTCATTGATGGTCAGCCAGTGCTTCACCTTGTCGCCGTACTCGCGGAAGATCACTTCGGCGAACCTGGCGAAGGCGTCGACACAGGTCCGGTCCTGCCAACCGCCCTTGCCATCAAGGGCAGCCGGCAGATCGAAGTGGTACATGGTCGCGATCGGTGTGATCCCGGCCGCCACCAGCGCGTCGATCAGCCGGTGATAGAAGGCGACGCCGGCCGGGTTCACCTCCCCGTCACCGTCGGGAATGATCCGCGTCCAGGCGATCGAGAACCGATAGGCCTTCAGCCCCAGCTCGGCGAACAGCGCGACATCCTCGGCGAACCGGTGATAGTGATCCGACGCCACGGTGTAGTCAGACGTTCCCGGCGGGTAGTGCCCCCGCGCGTCAATCACCGACGGGCCCTTGCCGTCCTCGTTCCAGGCGCCCTCCACCTGATATGCAGAGGAGGACGCACCCCACAAAAAGTCGGCCGGGAAGGCCTTCAGCTCTCGATACTGCATGATTCCTCGCTCAACGCTCGACGACGATCGCGGTCTGACCGTGAGCCACGCTGTGACCCTCCGCCGGCAGGACTGCGGCGAACTTCGCCGAGTTTGTGATCACCATCACCGTGGTCGGGTCGTAGCCCGCGGCCTTCACCAACTCCAGATCGACACTGGCCAGCAGGTCGCCGGTCGCCACCTTCTGGCCCTGGGTCACCGTGGAGGTGAAGCCCTTGCCGTTGAGCGCCACAGTATCGATCCCGATGTGCACCAGCACCTCGACGCCATCGTCGGTCTTGATCCCGAAGGCATGGCCGGTCGGGAAGGCACTGACCACCGTGCCGGCAACTGGCGCGTAGACCTCGCCGGAGGTCGGCACCACAGCAACGCCCTTGCCCAGCGCTCCGGACGCGAAGACCTTGTCCTTGACCTGGGACAGCCCGATCAGCTCACCGCTCATCGGGGCACCAAGCTCGCTGGCGCCGCTGACCACCGCCGTGGCCTCCGCCTCGTCCGGAGAGTCCTTGACACCGAAAAGGAAGGTCAGCACGAAGGCGATCACCACGGCCAACCCCGTACCGACCATCTGCCACAGGAAGGAGTCATAGGTGATGGGGCCCTGCGGCAGGTAGGTCGGGATGGCCAGCATCGACGGCAAGGCGAAGCCGCTCATGGCCGAGCCGGCTTGGGCGCCGATGGCGCCACCGATCGCGCCACCGACGCAGCCGAAGATGAACGGCCTCTTCAGCGGCAGATTGACGCCGTAGATGATCGGCTCGGTGATACCGGCCAGGAAGCCCGACACCGCGCCGGGCCCGGCGAGCTCACGCCTCTTGGCGCTCTTGGACCGGAAGAAGACCGCCGTCGCGGCACCGGCCTGGGCCAGCACCGGGGCGAGCATGGCGCCACTGATCACCGAATAACCCTGGTTCTGCAGGTCCACCATGATGATCGGGACAAAGGCCCAGTGGACGCCGAAGATCACGAACACCTGCCAGAGGCCGCCCATCAACGCGCCGGCCAGCCATGGCACATAGGCCCAGATCGTCATGATCACCCAGGACAGGCCCTTACCGAGGTAGGTGGTTGCCGGACCGACAGTGAAGATCGTCACCGGAACCATGACCAGCAAGGTGATCAAAGGGGTTCCGAAGTTGCGCACGACCGCCGGCAACACCTTGTTCAGCCAGCGCTCGACATAGCCCTGCAGCCACACCGCGACGATGATCGGGATCACCGAGCCGACATAGCTCACCGTCACGATCGGGAGGCCGAAGAACTCCGACGGACTGGCCTCCAGACCGGTCCACGCGGTGATCTCGAGGTACATCAGGGCGCCGGCCAGGACCACCGAGGTGAACTGGTTGGCCCTGAACCGCTTGGCTGCGGTGATCGCCAGCAACACCGGCAGGAACTTCAGCACAGCGTCACCGGTGGCATTGAGCACCGCGTAGGTGCTGGACGTTGCGTCCAACCAGCCGACGTAGGCGGCGGCGCCGACGAAGGCCTTCAGCAGGGCGGCACCGGCCAACGTCCACAGGAAGGGCAGGAAGATCGATGAGATCAGCGCGACGAAGCGGTTGAACACGTTGCCCTTCTCCGCCTCGCCGGAATCGCTGTCGCCGGTGAGCTGCGAGATGCGTCCGAGCTCGGCGTAGAGCAGCGGGACATTGTTGCCGATGACGACCTGGAACTGGCCACCGGCCTCCATCACGGCGATGACGCCGGGCAGCTTCTCAACCGCAGCCTTGTCGGCCTTTCCGGCGTCCTTCAGCGTAAAGCGAAGCCGGGTCGCGCAGTGCGCCACCGACCCCACATTTGTCTCGCCCCCGACCTTGGCGAGGATGTCACCGGCCAGCGACCGGTAATCCAGACTGGGCATCTGCTCTCCCTTGAACCTGACACCAGGGTGCGGGCAACAAAAAAACCTGAGCTTCGCCGCCGCGCCGAAGCGCAGGCAACAAGCTCAGGTTTTGCCTCTTGCGAGTGACACCCCTGGGAACCACGCGGTTCCGTGGAGGATTCAACAGCACCGCTCGGCGCTGTGTCAATAGCGGCTCACCAAGCCGACTTGAGCACCGAGATGTACTGGGCGCGCTCGTAGGCGGACGCGTCCTTGACCGCAGCGGCACTGACCTTGCCGCGGATCTCAGCGAGAGTCGGGTAGTCATTGTCGACCAGCCAGGCATCGGTCTCAGCAAGGATCTGACCGATGGCCTGCGGGCCGCGGGTCATCACCGCAGAAGCCACGTAGGAGACGTCTGCGCCGACCAAAGCCGACTTGATGACTTCGGTGCCGCTGTGCACGCCGGAGGTGGCCGCAAACGATGTGCCCGGCAACTGCCCGCGCAAGATACCGATCCAGCGCAGGGCGAGGCGCTGGGCGGACGCGGTGGAGTAGTCGGCGTCGGCGAACACCTCAAGGGTGTCGAGGTTGATATCGGGGGCGTAGAAGCGGTTGAACAGCACCAAGCCGTCCGCACCGGCATCGACAGCCTGGTTGGCGAAGTGGGAGATCGCCGAGTAGTAGGGCGAGAGCTTGATGGCCAACGGAATGTCGGTGACGATCCGGACCGCCTCGATCGCCGCCAAATGCTCCAGCTCGATCTCCGCCGACGTGGTCAGCGGGTTGGCGGTGAACGTGTACAGGTTCAGCTCCAGGGCGTCCGCACCGGCGTCGACCAGCTCATTGGCGATCCGCTGCCAGGAGCCAGGCTTGGTGGCGTTGAGGCTGCCGATCACCGGAATATCGAGTTCCTGCTTGGCCCAGCGGAGCAGAGCGACATGGTCTCCGGTGCCGTCCAAGTGGGCGTCGCCGGAGAGGAACTCCTCCTCGAACAGCGACGGCAGTACGACTGCGCCGGCTCCGGAGGCGGCAACCTCCAGCAGGCTCTCCCTGCGACCCGTGGCGGGCGTGGACGAGACAACTACCGGGTTTGCCAGCTCCAAACCCAAGTAGCGGGTTGAAAGGTCAGCCCTCATTGGTTCTCCATCCTGATCGCAACGCCGAATGGCGCCAGCACAAATGTTGCCACCTCTGGCCCGTTTCGACAGCCGGGGCACCCGGACCGGACCGGAAAAACCCCTCGGGACCTGCGCAATTGCGTCCCCAGTGTGGATTGTGCCCCAGTTCCGGCCCAGAACCGCCCGCCGCGCCCGAAAACAGGGGCACCCAGACAGGAACGGGGGGCGCCCGGCGTCAGAGGGGTTGGCGACCGACCGTCCCGACGATGCCGGCCCGATACTCGGCACTGGAGAATTTGGCGTACTCGGCCTCGGCGGTGCGGATCCGTCCGGGCATGTCCCGCCGCTCTCCCGGCTCCTCATTGCCCGGAGTGGACACGAACTTGCGGATCGCAGCCAGCCCCGCCTCCGCGCGCGAAGCAGCCGCAGCCTGCTTGGCGTCCAGCCGGGCTGCATACCAGTCGGAGCTGCGAATGCCGTCGGCATCGAACAGGGCTCGGAACTGCGGCGACTCCAAAGTCCAGCCTTCCGCAGAGGCGCCGTGAGCCATGATCTCCAGCAGCGCACGCAGCGGCGGAATCGCCAAGCTGACGGTGCCATCGGCGAAGTAGGACTGGGCAACCCGCTGATGAGTAGCCACGATGGTGTCCAGCGAATCGGCGAAAACGTCCAGATCCTGCAGCTCGGGGCGCAGCATCTCCTCGGTGAACACCACATGCGGGTGCAGGAAGATCCGGCCGAAGTAGCGGCGCGCGAAATCCTGGGTCATCCGATAGCCGAGCCGGCTGGCCAGCACCATCCGTCCGTTGTGCTCGAAGTCGGTCAGGCGTTCCAGCGACCCCTCCGCGACCAGGGCGGACGCGCTGCGCTCGGCCTCCGACATGCGGCTGAACACCTCGGGCACCAGCATCGAAATGTCGTGATCCACCCGGAAATGCGGGCCGACGTAGCCCGCGCAGGACACCCAGCCGTCGTAGCCGGTGAGCGCGAAAGACAGCAGCGCAGCATTCAGATCGAGGATCGCCGGCAGCGCATTGAACGGGCCCTTGGTCATTGCCCCCTCCGAACCGGCACCGGTCGTCGAAGGCGACTTGCCGGTCATCGACGAGATGAACTCGGCGAACAGCTCGGGCAACTCCATGTAGTGCAGCGGGTTGTACGAGCAGAGCGCGGGCACGGCCTTCTCCGGCGGGTTGTTGCGGCGACCGGCGGCCACCACGTCCACCGGGAGCGGCAGCGGGACGTCGGTGGGCAGCTTGCGGGCCAGATGGGAGGCCAGCTCGGCAGCCGCGGTGGCTTGGGCGTTCGTCCGATCCGGACGGCGCTGCAGATAGCGCGGGTTCTTGCTCGGCTTGCCACCCACCATCCGCGGACTGGCCGAGCAGACGAAGAAGGCCGGGGACGCATCGGGGCCGGCGTCAGCTTGGCGCGAGATCAACTCCCGCATCGGAGCAGTGAACTGGCTGAACGCCACTGCGTCGTCGCGCAACTCGACCGCGTCGGCGTGGGTGAGCGGAGCGAAGTTCGACAAGAAGGTGTCCGGGCCGGCGATATCGGCCTCCGCCTGCTTGTCGTAGCCGCGGTGAATGGCGTCGTCGGGGCGCTGGAAGAGCAACTCCTCACAGTTCTCGACCAACTTGTACGAGCGGGACGGATCCAGGCCGAGCATCGTGCCGGAGACGACCACCGATGCGGTGATGTCGTCCTCGGTCTGCACTTTCACCGCCGGGCTGAAGTCGTGGCGCAAGCCGAACAGTCGCCAGCTGCCGTCGGCCTCGAAGCCGACCCGCAGCATGTTGACCATGATCTTCTCGCCATCCAGGCGCAGGTTGTTGCCACGGCGGCCATTGATGATGCCGACAGTGAAGTGGCTGCGCCAGTCAGTGCCCCACTCAGGACGGTAGAAGCGCTTGACCACATAGACCAGCTCTTTGATGTGCTGCGGAATCGAGTCGAGCCAGGCGTTGTACTCCGGGGAGTAGTCCTTCTCCGACGGCGTCAACAACTTGATCACCGAGCCGATCGAACGGTCGTCGGACAGCACCTCGCGCTGGTCGTAGCCGCGGTCCGCCGGATCGGCGAAGCGATGGGAGAAGTCGTGGGCGAGGATTTCGGCGACCGCGTCCATGTCGGCGTCGTAGTCGGGCGAGTAGGCATTACCGAAAATGAAGGCGTCGGTGATCGCCTTGGAGATCTCGGACTTGCCGCCGCCGGAAACCGTGGCCGGCTTGTGGCAGCTGGTGGCGTCCGCCGTGGTGCCGATCAGGCTCCACTGGGTGCGATCGGCCGGCTGCTGCAGCATCTGCACCCGATACCCGGTCGGAGTGAGATAGAACTTGTCAGCGCGCAGTCGCACGCTGCCGTCCGAGCCGTCCGGGTTCTCCCAGGTGACCGTCATCGTGCGCAGCGAAAAGTTGGCACCAGCGGGCACCAGCACGATGTGCGGCTGAGCCAGATCCAGGGCATGGCCCGCCGGCTGCAGGGCGAACCGCTCCGGGTTGCGGGCGATCACGTCGGCCAGCACATAGCCGTCCGGCGCACTGACCGTGTACTCCTGGCCGAGGTTGTAGGAGGGGAAGACCAGGGCGCCGCCGGCATGTTCCTCCTCGGCATTGCCGAACAGGTTCGCCGAGTAGGAGATCTGGGTCTTCACCTCCTTCTTGCAGTAGCCGAAGTAGTTGTCGGCGATCACGGTGACGATCACGCCACGCTCGTCGCGGGCGCAGACCTTGAACGCCTGACCGCCGTTGTACAGCTCGTCCGCGCTCTCCCAGCACTGGCCGTCACGGCGCTGCCGATCGGTGGCCTCGCTGATGTGCGGAAGCCCGAGTTCCTTCTTGGTGATCGAGGTCAGGTGCGGTGCCAGAATCACCGCACCGGTGTGACCGGTCCAGGTGTGCGGCGCCAGTGAGGCGTCGTTCTCCGGCAGATACGGATCGCCGCCGTTGCCGAAGATGCCTTCGACGAAATCGAGATTCGCCACCAATCCACCCGGCACGATGAAGCGGGTCTCCATCCGCTTCTCGCGCACCCAGCCGGGCACCGCAGGGGAGACCAGCGGACGCATCAGCAGCGACACGAAGCAGGCAGCCGGCTGCTCAGAGCCGGAGCCGTAGGGCAGGACCAGGGCGTCCGCGGGGGGCTGGAAGGCCAGCGCCAGCAGCCGAGCGAAGACCGACTTGGTCACCGCGATCTTGTCGTCAGGGATCGGCAGACCACCCTCGGCGATGTGGAAGACGCCGGCGGTGGTGCGGCGGTCGTTGGCCGGGTTGTGCAGGACGCCATTGGCCAGCCGGTAGCTGCTCAGCAGTGGCGAGGTGAATTCATCAGAGTCCAGAGGCAGCGACAGCGTGCGGGCCAGTCCGGGCTCGTCCAGGACCAGGGTGCGTCGAGGCAGGCTCGGGGTCAGGCCGGTGTCGGCCAGGTAGTCGTCCAGCCAGGTCTGAATCCGGGCATCCGCAGCGCACAGGCGGTCAGCCAGCCGGCGACTCAGCTCGCGCGGGCGAGCCAGAATCGGTGCCACCAGCCGGGCCTCGTCGTCATTCTGGAATCGCGACGGGACGGGCAGGCCGAGCTGGGCCAAGCGGATGTTGATTTCGGCGGTCTGGTTGTTGGCCATACCCCATTCTGACCACGATTCAGCCCCCCCGCCGCTCCGGTCTCGCCGGGGCACGCTCAAACTTGCGAAGACGTGCCGGATATGCGGCCCGCGGTGGGCAGGCGTCCACTCGTCCACCGCGGACGGATCCGACGCTCCGCCAGCTCGCCGAGCAGCAGCAGCGGGGAGAGTCGGATTGGCCTACGCATTGTCGGCACCGCTTGCTAGTGTCAGCGCCATGAGTCCAGTGGCGCAGGCCTGGCTGGAGATCGGCATCGGCCTGGTCTTCTGCTACGTGGGCTACACCGCTGCCCGCGCTGTGATCGGCCTGTGGGGTGCGGCGATCGGACTGCTGCTCGGCGGGATGGTGGACGGCTGGCTGAGCCAGCGAGTCGCCTACCTGGCCACCCAACCGTGGCTGCACTACGTGATCGTGATCGTGATGGCCGTCGTCGTGGCTTGGCTGGCATTCGCCTACTACTGGGTCGGGGTGCTGGTGGCGCTCGGCTCGCTGGGCTGGAGCCTGGGCACGCTGATGAGCGGCTCGCTGCATCTGGGCGATGCCGTCGCCTTCGGTGTCACCGCCCTGGTAGCCGGACTGGCCGTGGTCGCCGGCTGGGTGCTGGAGTTGCCGCGGCTGCTGCTGATCTTGACCACTGCGCTACTCGGCGCCGGTGCGGTGGCCAGCGGTGCGGCCGAGCTGCTCGGCTCGCGGATCAGCTGGTTCGACCCGGGCGCTTGGGGCCTTGAGCCAGTGCTGCAGGCAATCTGGCTGGGCGGCTTCCTCCTGCTGGCCGTCAGCGGTGCCATCGTGCAGCAGCACGGCAAGTCGCAGAGGACACTACGCGCCGCGTATCGGCGATGATCGGAGACTCCCATGTTGATCGTGACCAGCAATGACATCCCGGGCTACCGGATCGTGGCCGTCCTCGGCGAGGTGATGGGGATGACCGTGCGCAGCGCCAACATCGGCGCGAACATCGTGGCCGGCTTCCGCTCGCTGGGCGGCGGCGAAGTGACCGAGTACACCAAGCTGGTCTATGACAGCCGACAAGAGGTGATGAACCGGATGTGGCAGGAGGCGGTTTCGCGCGGCGGCAACGCGATCACCGCGATGCGCTTCGACACCGGCGACATCGCCCAGTCGTTCTCCGAGGTTTGCGCGTACGGGACCGCCGTCATCGTGGCGCCCATCCCGGCCGGTGAGCCCGGCGCCACCGACCAGTCGGCACAACAGGCCGCCCAGCGCTGACCGCACGCCCCCATTCCGAGGTGGCGCCACAGCCTCGGCTCAATGACCGAGAGTGACCAGGACGGCGCTGGAGACGTCCTCGTAGTCGTACTCGGGGTGGAAGACCAGCCACTCCATGGCGGCGGTGAGGGTGGCCCCGAGGACGGCCGCGGCCTGGAGCCGGGCCTGGGCCGGTCCGACTCCGGACGCCTCAAGATCGTGCACCAGGGGCGCCACGGTGATGGCTCGCCACGCCTCGATCGACTCCCGCCAGCTACGGTCGGTGCGGAACAACTCAGCCACCATCATCCGGGCCTCGGAGACGTGGTCGCGGACCAGCGCCAACAGCGCTCTCACCACCGCGGCCCGCAGTTCGGTGCCGTGCCGCCCGGCGGAAGCGAGGGCCATGGTCTCGGCCATCACCTCACCGGCATGCACCATCACCGCCTGCACCAGACCCGCCTTGGACTCGAAGTTGTAGTAGATCGAGCCCTTGGCGATCCCCGCCTTCTCAGCGATCTCGTCGATCGAGGTGGACGTCACTCCACGAGCCGCGAACAGCTCGGCGGCGGCGCCCATGATGGCTTCGCGGGTGCCGATTCGGCGGGCCACCCGTCCGTCCGTTTTGACCGGAGTGGACATCAGCGCTCTCCTAAATGCTCAGTGCCGGATGGAGCCGCGACATCGTCCAGACCCGTTTGCGGGCCGAGGCGATGGAGGTGGCCGCGAGCGACACGATGAAGATAGCGGCCATCACTACGACCGAGAACCAGAATCGGGCCTCAATCCCACCAGTGATCGACTCCCGTAGGCCGGCCACCACGTAGGTCATCGGCAGGTACGGGCTGATCGCCTGAAGGAAGGACGGGGTCGTCTGGATCGGGTAGGTGCCGCCGGCCGAGGCCAGCTGGACCATCAACAAGGCGATGATCACCACCTTGCCGACCGCCGAGCCCAGGGTGACCTGGAACAGCTGCTGCAGGGCGAAGAAGGCGGCCGCGGCCAGCATCGTGAAGCAGAAGGTCGCGATCATGTTCTTCGGATTCAGACCGATCGCGAAGTGCATCACGGTCAGCATGATCGTGACCTGGCCCAACGAGAGCAGCAGGGCGGGATTCAATGAACCCCAGGCCATCCGGAAGCCGTTCACCGAGGTCATCAGCGCACGCGTCTGCATCGGACGCAGCAGCAGCCAGGTGATCAGCGCGCCGACCCACAGGGCCAGCGGGATGAAGAACGGGGCGAAGCCTTCACCCCAGGAGTCGGCCTCCCACACATGCTCCGACTTCAAGGTCACCGGGGTGGCGACGGCCTTCGCCCGGTCGTGGCGAAGATCGACGCTGTCGTTGGGAATCTGGGTTTCTCCGTCGAAGAGCTTGCTGCCGAGCTTGCCGGCACCCTTGCGGGCATCGGTCAGACCCGAAGCCAGAGCCGGAGTGTTCGCGGCCAACTGGTCGGTACCCTCGGCGAGGGTCTGGGTGCCGGAGGCCAGCTTGTGCGCACCGGAGTTCAGCGCCTGAACGCCGTCCACCAGGGCCGGCACCTGCTGATCCAGCTGGGTGGTGCCCGAATGCAGGGCCGCAGCGCCGGTATCAAGGGCGTCCACACCGGCGGCCATCTGGCTGGCTCCGCCGACCGCGGTGGCGGCCCCGGCCGACAGAGTGCTCAATCCCGAGGACAGCGAGGCCGAACCGGCCTGCAGCCGCGTCGCGCCGGCGATCAGGCCGGGGTTGCTCGGGTCAGTGCTGGTGAAGCCGGCGGCCAGCTGGTTGGCTCCGGCCTGCAACGCCGGGATTCCGGTGGAGGTGTTGGTGGCCGCAGTCTTCATCGTGGTCAGCACGGACGACAGGTGGTCGGCTCCGGTGACCAGTGCGCTCACCTGGGCGGCGGTGGACGGATCGGCCAGCTTCGCCGCTCCGGTGCTCAGGCCAGAGGCGCCGATGACGAGCTGCTGCTGGTTGGCGTCCAGCTCGGTGACCCCGTCAGCAAGCTGGCCGCCGGGGACCAGGGCCCCGTGGACGGTGGCCCAGCCCGTCTTCAGCGAGTCGGCGCCGGACGATACCTGCAGCGCGACGCTGTGCGCTGTGGCGATGCCGTGGCTCACGTCGTCCGCCCCGGATGCGAGACCGGTCGAGCTGCCCTTCGCCTGAGCGAGCCCGGTACGAATGGTGGCGAGCTTGGCTGCAGTGGCGGGATCAGAGTCGCCGATCGACGTCTCGAGGTCGGCCAGCTCAGAGTCGAGAGCGCCGAGCTTGTCGGCCAAGGCGGTGTTTCCTGCGGACAGTGAGGCGGCGCCCTTGGCCAGATCCGAGCCGCTCGCGGTGGCGGCGGCAAGACCGGTCGCCCCGTCGGCGACCTGCTGGGTGTCAGTCAGCAGCGATCCACCGGTGGCACTGGACGCTCCGGCCAGCCAGGTCTTGGCGCCGTCCACCCACACGCCGGTGCCCGTCGCGAACTGCGTGGAGCCGTCGGCGAAGGAGCTCGCCCCTGAGGCCAGAGTGGTCAGATTGCCGGCCAGTTGGTGCGCCCCTCCGGCCAACGCGGGAGCTCCGGTGGCCGGGTCGGCGACTGCGGTCAAGCCATCGGTGAGGGCGGTGAGGCCGGACACTCCACTGGCCAGTTGCTGGGCGCCGTCACCGGCGGTCTTGACGCCGGTCAGGTAGGCGCTCAGCCCGCTGTTGAGCGTGTCGGCGCCGGTGGCGGCGGTGGTGGCGCCCGCAGCGAGCTGATCCAGGCCGTCGGTCAGAGTCGGCATCGAAGTCTTCAGAGCGTCCAGTCCGGTGGACAGCTGGGCTGCGCCGGAATCCAGGGCGCCGACTCCGGCTGCCAGCGGCTCGGTGCCGGCGGCGGCCTTCGCCGTGCCGGCGGCGAGATCGCCGGAGCCGGCAGCCAGCGTGATCGCTCCGGCGCGCAGATCCTGCGCACCGACGTTGA
>Ga0183096_1002407_pt1 | contig 12985 bp, 13 predicted proteins | sample Biomet5_FD_127791 | JGI IMG/M metagenome (GOLD analysis project Ga0183096, IMG submission 127791) | Microbial communities from bioreactor (seeded with sewage sludge) at LBNL, California, USA - Biofuel metagenome 5 (version 2) (version 3) | ecosystem: Engineered > Bioreactor > Anaerobic >... | reverse complement strand
CTCCTGGGAGCAGCATGGTCGCCGTCAGGATGAGGAAGATGGCATAGCGTCCCTTGTAGTGGAAGACCGTCAGACTGTAGGCAGCGAGCAGGCAGACCATCATGCGGAGCGTGGTGCCGAGGATGGCGGAGACGAGGGAGTTGGAGAGATAGCGTGGAAGCGATGAAGAAGAGAAGGCACGAATGTAGTTGGAAGGAGTCCACCTTGTCGGAAAGAACCGCGCAGGGATGGAGGTGAACTCATCCATCGGGAAAAACGATGCGCTGAAGGCATAAAGGATCGGGAAAAGGACGATGAAGGTGAAGAGCGTTGCGATGATGGTCCGTATTTTGTTCTTTCTCATTGGTAGAAGATCCTTTTCCTCTGATAGGCCATCATGAGAAGAAGCAGGCCAAGGCTGACAAGGAACACGATCGTCGCTATGGCGGAACCTGTCGCGATGTTTCCGCCTTTGAACCCTTCAAGGTACATCTGATAGACAAGCGTCTGCGTCGAGCGGTAGGGGCCTCCTTCGGTCAATATCATGACGGGGGAGCATATCAGGAACGCATCCTTCACATTGTTGCAGAATACAAAGAAGACCGTCGGACCCGCCATCGGGAGCTCCAGATAGCGGAAGCGTTGCCAGACGGACGCACCTTCCAGGTCTGCCACTTCCCGGAGATCCTGAGGAATGTTCCTGAGGCTTGAGGAGAGCAGCAGAAAGTCGAATCCGATGTCCAGCCATATGCCGACAATGACCAGCATGAGCATGGCGGAAGGACCATCGGAGAACCATCTGACATCTTTTGGAAGCATCCTGTTGACGATGCCGACGTTCTCGTCGAACATCAGCTTGAAGATGAGGACTGCGGAACTCATCGCCGTCGCCATGGGCAAGAGGAGCAGGTCCCGGTCGATTTCCATCAGGTGGTTCTTCTTGTTGGTGATGAGGGCAAGGGAGAAGGTGACGAAGAGGTTGAGCGGCACGAACAATAATGCGAACACGATGGTGTTGCGCCAGCTGTCCTGGAAGCTTTCGCTTGCGAACAGTCTCGCATAGTTGTCAAAGCCGACGAACCGGAGTCGTTCCCCGGTTCCAGAGACATGGAAAAGGCTGTCGGTGATGGTCAGGAAGAAAGGCCGGTAACAGAACAGGAACGCCAGCAACAGGGCTGGCGCCACATAGAGATATGGGGTGATTTTCCTGATCCTCTTTCCTTTCATAGCTTCCGCATCCTACAAAAACGGAATGGTTTGGGAAAGCGGTTTTGGGAAAAACCGGGTCAAATCTTCTGAAATTGCTTCCGTCGGAAAAGCAACGTCAACTATTCCTTACGTTGCTTTTTGTTCCGGAAGGTTTAGACGAAAATGCGTTCGGCGAGGTCCGAGCCGTATTTCTTGAGTTTTGACAGGACAAGTTTCTGCTGGGGTGTCGTCTCGTTGCTCGAAAGCCTTTCATCGACCTTTCGGTTGAAGAAGTCCCAGTTGATCATCACGTTTCCAGGAGGGTTGAGGATCCTGTTCGCACAGAAACTCTTCCATTGCTTCTTCTGCGTTTCCGTCAACGCTTCAGGATAGTTCCGGGATACTTGGCGGAACAGCATCTCCTGTATCCGCACATCCTCGAATTTCAACGAAAGGGAAAGCCGTTCGTCAGGTTTGGTCGTATGGATGACATCGAACTGTTTCTTGTCATTGTCGGAGAAGAAGCCTCCGCTGTAGATGGCGAAGTCCGTGTCGTTGACGACGGGGAACTCGTCCTTCTGTTTCGCGATGCGGAGCTTGGGGATAAGGAGCGGATGTTCCCTGAGCAACTCGGAAGTGCGGAGGCACTTCTGTTTGTCGATGCCAAGCCTTGTGAATGCTTCGTCCGAGGGGAAATTTGCCCGAAGTTCCGTGACGAACGGGCATCTGTTCACGGCAAGGGAGAAGAGTCCGTCCACGGAGGAATAGTCATCTTTTGCGGAGATCAGCGCCATGGGGTCTTTGGAGAGGTCGAAGCAGATGAAGGTATTGGGAATGTCGATGGTCGGTGTGATCGGAAGGACGAGCTCGGAGCATCCGTTGGGATTGGTGAACCGGGTGGCGGTGAGCAGGAACGGACTGCCGAACGGCGTGGTGACGATTCTTTTCACCTGCTCCTTGGAGCGGTGGTTCAGCGCATAGGAGAACAGCCTTGGCTGCTTTTCCTTGATCAGGCGGGCGATGGCGATGGTGGCGTTGACATCGACCATGGCGTCATGGGCGCCCACCTGCTCGATATGGTTGGCTGCCGTCAGCTCCGTGAGCTTGAAGACAGGATTTCCTGTCTCCGGATTCTTTGGAGGCCAGTTGATTCCATCCGGCCTGAGGTCATGCGCCGCCCGGACGAGATCGATGATGTCCCAGCGGGAACAGCCGTTCTTCCATTCCCTCTCATAGGGGTCGAAGAAATTGCGGTAGAGTGTGCTTCGTACCATCTCGTCGTCGAACTTGATGTTGTTGAAACCACAGACGATGGTCCTCGGGACGGAGAACTCCTCGTTGATGCGTCTGATCAATTCCTCTTCGCAGAGTCCTCTCTCCTTGTTGTCGTCCGGGGTGATGCCCGTGACAAGGCACGCCAGAGGGTCCGGCAGATAATCGTCGCTCACCTTGCCGAAGAGCACGATGGGATCCCCGATCGGCTTCAGGTTCATGTCGGTCCGTCTTGCGGCGAATTGAGCGATGCGGTCATAGCGGGTGTTGAGGCCGAAGGTCTCCAGGTCATACCAAAGGAATGTCTCCGTTCGTGGAAATTGTATCTGTTGCATGGATGCATAGTATCACATCGGCCGGTTTCCTGATAGGATGGTTCCATGCGGAAACTTGTTGTTTTCCTAATCTGCGCATTCTGTACGTTCCCCTTGTCCTCCAAGGTGACGGGCAATGACAGGATCGTGGCTCTTGCCGCGGTCGCTGATGCGACGCTTGCGGTCTCCGCAGGGTTCGTCGCAACCCCGCAGTATGCGCTTCCCGGCTGTACGCTGGATGTCCCGGACGGTTCCTCGTTGCCCGACCGGCTTTCCTTTGAAGGAAGTGACCTCGGCCTCTACCTCGCCGTTCTCCCCCAGGAGAACCCTTCTCCCGCCTGGTATGAGAAATACCTTGCGATGGCTGCCGGACCGCTCGATGCGTTGACCCGCCAGGTATTCTCCGTGCACGACTGGAAAGAGGGTGAGGCTCTGCTTACCGGAGATATCGTTCCTGATTTTCCATCCGGAATGGGTCTGAAAGATTTGTACGTCACGGCACTAAGGAAAAGCGATATGACGATAGAACTGCAGGTTTCTGTCATCGTGCGTGGACACCGGGTTTCCGGCCCTGTCTCCATTGAGGGCACGTTTGCGGTGGAGAGCAAGGACGGATACCTTTCCATAGAGCCCGTATCGGTCGATGTGGAGTCTGCGGTTTGAGTCTCTTTTGGCGGTGAATGTTATGGACAATTGCAGATGGTCAACTTACAATTGAGGAGGAAGGAGAAGCCATGAGCGATATCATATCCAGGACACAGAAGTTCCTGAAGAAATGGGGTGTGAGCCCTGATTGTGTGGAGATGCATGCCATTCTTGAGCAGTTCGATCGGGAGATGCAGGCCGGACTTGAAGGCCATCCCCTTTCCCTGCCGATGATTCCCACCTATATTGAGGTGTCAAAGAAGGTGCCGACGCAGAAAGCGGTCATCGTGCTAGACGCCGGTGGCACAAATTTCCGTACCAGTCTTGTCTCGTTCAGGGAAGACGGCACGCCGGTGATCAGCGATTTCAAGAAGACGGCGATGCCGGGAATCAAGGAAGAGGTCTCCGCAAAGGATTTCTTCAGGATTTTCGCCGATGAGGTGGAACGCCTTATCGACAAGAGCGACAATATCGGGTTCTGCTTCTCCTATGCTGCGAGGATCACTCCTGAGCATGACGGCATCCCTTTGATGTTCAGCAAGGAGATCAAGGCTTCGGAGGTGCTTGGAAAGCCCCTTGGAAAGAACCTGCTGGACGAGCTCGCTCGCCGCGGGCATGATGTCTCGAAGAAAAAGGTCGCGGTCCTGAATGACACGGTCGCGACACTGCTTGCGGGACAGGCGGCAAGCCAGGGAAAGGAGTATGGCGGTTTCATCGGGTTCATTCTCGGCACCGGCACCAATGTCGCCTATGATGAGGAGAATGGGAACATCAAGAAATTGCAGGGGCTTCCTGAAGGCCGGCAGATCATCAACGTGGAGAGCGGCAACTTCGCGGCACGCGGCGGTGCCCTTGACGATGAGTTTTTCTCAACGACAAAACAGCCGGACCAGTATCATTTCGAGAAGATGATCAGCGGCGCCTATCTCGGGGGGCAGTGCGAATTGGCCATCGACCACGCCATCGGGGAAGGAATCCTTTCAAAGACCTTCGCCGAACGTTTCAACATGGTGAAGCCGCTTTCCACCACGGTGATGAGCAACTACCTGGAGATGCCGTTCAACAAGGATTATGCGTTGGTGAAATGTGTTGACGGGAACGAGGATGATGCCCTTGCCCTTTGGACCATCATCGACAGCCTTATCGCCAAGGCCGCGAAACTGACTGCGGCGAACCTGACCGCGGCGGTGATGAAGAGCGGACTGGGGAAGGATCCCCGCCGTCCTGTCTGCATCAATGCCGACGGCACGACTTTCTACAAGACGGAATTCCTGAAGGAATATACGGAGTATTATCTCCATATGTATCTCCAGAACGAATGCGGACGGTATGCGCAGCTTGTCCGTATCGATGACTCTCCGACCATCGGGGCGGCCATCGCAGGATTGTGCATTTGAGCGATGTCTATTCCCCGGAGGTCCGTCATCGCGTGATGGCGGCCATCAGGGGGAAAGATACCAAGGAAGAGCTCCTGGTACGGCGGTATCTGTTCCGGCAGGGGCTCCGTTTTCGTTCCAACGACACCCGCCTTCCGGGAAAACCGGACATCGTGCTTCCCAAATATCATGTGGTTGTCTTCATCAACGGCTGTTTCTGGCATGGACATGAGGATTGCAAGTATTTTCGCATGCCCAAGACCAATAAGGAATTCTGGGAGCGCAAGATCAAGAGGAACAAGGAGCGGGACGAGCGGACCATAGCCCGTCTGCTTTCGATGGGGTACCGCGCCATCGTCGTCTGGGAGTGTGAGCTCAAGGACAAAAAAGTCCGGGAGTCGACGCTCACCGGACTGCTCAACGAGATCTGGGACTGCGGGTGATCACCCTTTGTCCGCCCTGGAGACAAGGTCTCTCTGCCAGGCAAGAAGATAGTCATGGCGTGCCGTGCCGTTTCCTTCGCTGTCGGCGAGCACCCGGAACACCGGTTCTGTGCCGCTCGGCCTCATCCAGATGAAGGCGCATTCGACACCGTACTTGTCCGTGAAGCAGACCTTGAGCCCGCCTTTGAACGGAGCGTGCCTGTTCTTCTCTCCCATACCCGCGGTGCATTTCGTGCCTTCCATCTGATAGACGGTATAGCCACAGATCCCATAAGTGGAGGCAAGTTCCTCCTTTCTCTTTTCCCAATCGGAGAGGAACAGTTTCTCATATCTGTTCTTCAGCTCTCCGGGAGCGCTCACCGTGTGCATGATGCCGTCCGGACTGAAGGCTCCCGTCGTCGTGAACTCAGGAAGGAGCCTGAGCGTCGAGCCGATGGATATCTTCCGGGGGATATCCAGTTTGTTGAGCCTGCACCAGAGCGTCAGGATCTTGGGTTTCCCCAAGAGCTTGAGCAGCGTGACGATGGTGTTCATCGGATCCCTGACTTTCGCCGGGGCGGTGATGTTCCCTCCGTTGGAGCCTTCGCCGAGGATTTTCACCAGATAGCCTTTGCTTCGGAGGTTTTCAGCGAGCGTCACGACGTTGGCTTCCCCGACTTCGCTTCTGAACACCTTGCAGTCGAATGCATCGGCGATACGGTCGATGCGCAGCGATGTCGGGCCATTTACCGCGATGGCGAGTCTCGCATCGGGATTGGCGATCCTCATCTCCGCGAGCGTGACCATGACGACGAGCGCGAACACTTCTTGCGCCTCAGGGATGATCGTCCGTCTGGCCTGGTTGTCGACGACGACAATGTTCCCCCTGTCCCCATCGTTGTCCGGCACATAGCCGAGCATGAAGCAGGGCTTTTCCTTGTGCTTCGCTTCCAGGGCCTTCTTGCAGGGGATGAGGTTGTCGCCTTCGGGCACGATGGCATGGGCGATGGCCCGTGGCGTGTCGTTCATGGTGGAGAGCTGGATGTTGAGGCTCCTGAGGAAATCCTTGTCGATGCTGTCGGCGCGGGCGCTGCCGTTGTAGTCGGCGACGATGCCGTACTCATGGTCGGCCATCGCGTCGGCGAGTTCCTTCTTGCTTGTCTCCGCCGTCTCAAGGATGAATGCCTCATAGGTGGCAAGCGCTTCCGCCTTGAAGCGTCCGACGTTTTCCAAAACGCCATGCATCATTTCCTGGGTGACCGATGCGGAAAGATCCTGCACAAGCTGGATGTTCTCCGCTTTCGCCACCATGGCCCTGAATGCATCGGCGAATGGCCCCGTGACGGTTCCCGGGAAGACTCCTCCTCCGGCGCCGAACTTGAACCCGTTGTGGCCGACAGGGTTGTGGCTTGCCGAGACATAGAAGAAACCGTTTCCTCCGTGTTCTCCCCTCATGTTCTCCGCCATGATCTCAGGAGCGGCGGCGATGAAAAGGTAGTTGACCTTTATCCCTTTCGAGAGGAACATCCTGATGGCAAGGTCTGCGATGATGGGGCCGGTCGGTCTTGCGTCGATGCCGACAAGCACGGTCGGCTCTTTCTCCTGCCTCAGAAGGTAATCGGCAAAGACGATGGCCGCATAGGAGGCCAGCACTTCGTCTGCGTGGGAAATGACAGGGGTGTCATCTTCGTCCTGTCCGCTTATGGAGAAGACTTTCCTCCAGCCGGAGGCGCTGAGAATCATCGGCCTGACGGCTTGTTTCACTTCTTCAAAAGAGGGGAGTCCATCTGAGAATGGGTCAATCTCGTCATCGGCAATGGGAAATCCTGTTCGTTCATCGTAAAGCAGCATAAGCATCTCCTGACATAGGTGTATCCTTTTTTAGAGTAACACACTTGTTCTCTTTTGATAACAGGATTATTGTGGATTTATGGAATATCGTTGCGCTCTTTGCTCCGACCTCTCCTCCCTGGGGAAAAGTTCCCTCACCGTGATGATCCCGGCATTGGAAATGCTTGGGGTCGAGGCATGTCCGGTCGCGACCGGGCTGCTCTCTTCCCAGAGTGACGGATTCCTGTCTCCCTATACGGAAGACGCCTCAGAGGCATACCTCTCCATCCTGGACACGTGGGAGCGGCTCGGAGTCTCCTTTGACGCGCTCTATTCCGGTTGGTTCTTCTCACCGAGGGAGATGGAGCGCACCGCACGTTTCGTCAAGACGCATCCCTCCCTGTTCTATCTGTGCGATCCTGTGCTCGGCGATGGGGGGAGCCTCTATCAGACGATGGACGACGAGCGGGTGGAGGCGATGAGGGGATTGGCTTCCTGCGCCTCCCTTGTCACGCCGAATCCCACCGAGGCGGCGTTGCTTCTTGATGTGCCGCGGTTTGAAGAGTCCATGGTTTCCAACCTGCCCGGAAGGCGGCATCTCGTGACCGGTCTGCGGACGGATACGGGATGGTGCGTCGTCTTGGATGACGGCAAGGTGCCGTTCCGTCACAGGCCAGCCTCGTTCCCCGGCACAGGAGATCTCTTTGACGCCATATTGTTAGGGCTGCTTCTCAAGGGGCATTCGCTCCGGGAAGCGGTGGAAAGGACGACGACGCTTGTCTATCTTGCCATTGAGCGGACGGTGCGGGAGCGGAAGTATGGCATCAGCGTATCATCGATACGGAAAGAGCTGGTCTCCCTATGAGCTTGCTGGTCGTCGCTTCAAGCGTGCAGGAATTGGAAGGTGTGCTTACCAATGCAAGGAAAGTGGTTGTGGGAGTGGGCAAAGTGCAGAGTGCCGTCCGAACCATGGAAGCGTTGGCGAACTTTCGGTGCGACCAGCTTCTCTGTATCGGCTATGCGGGATCGGTCGCTGACGGACTGATGATTGGTGATATGGTGCAGGCGGACTCTACAGTCCAGTATGATATCGACTTAACTCATTTTGGGATGAAGAGATGTGAAGTTCCCAATGGGGAAAACAATGGATTGTTAGGTAAACTTACATTACCAGTCTATCGTGATTTCAAGGGCAAAACCGGTTGTTTCGGCACTGCGGACCTTTTTCTTGTGCGGTCGTATCTTCTGGCAAATCCTTGGATGAAGGACGAACTTCACCTGCTCAGCTGCGATATGGAGAGCTACGGTGTCGCTTATGCGTGTTCCCGCATGAAGGTGCCGTGCCATATGGTCAGGATCATCAGCGATGACAGCCAAGGCCATCGCCCCAAGCGTTTCCCCGAGTTTGTAAGAAAAGCGAACGAACAGTTCTCGGAACTGCTTTCAGTTGTCGCCGAGTGAGAAATCCCCGATGATCTTGAGCAGGTTCCCGTCTTCCACGATCTGGAGTTTTCGGTTCGGGAAATAGAGGGGAAGGATCTGTGCGATGTAGCGTTTGGATTCTTCCTTGGCAATCTCCCGCCTTTCTTTCGGGACGGATGAGAGCGTGCAGATGTCGATGTCGACGATGTATCCCCTTCCTTCCTTGCTGCCGTATCCCATGGTGAACTGGGTGCCAGTGGAGAAGAGTCCGTCATATTCCACGGCAGCCGCCTTTCCCCGTTCCAGACGGTTCGGGTGGATCGGATAGGTGGTGCCGTACAGGTCTTCCAGATGATTGTCTAGGTCGTCGCACATCTTGCGGAGGGCGTCTTCAAGTTCCTGCTGTTTCGGGTGCATCGTTTTCCTCCTTTGCCGGAAGGGCCGGGAGTCCCGGTTCCTGAACAGCGAGCTGGTCGAATTCCGTCCGTTTGGAAAGCAGCTGGACATAGGCGTCCAAGGCTTCCTTGTTGGACTGGAACATCTCTTCCGCTTCCTCTTCCATCTCCAAGATCGCCTCGTCATCGGTGACATCCATCTTGTAGCGGTTCTTCAAGGGGCCGTCGATGCGGACATACTCGATCTCCGGATTGCTCCTGGCGAACACCTCGGCTGCCTGGATCAGCGCCGTCGTGTAGATTTTCTGGATGGGCGCTCCCTGCGTCGGGTCAAGCCACCCTATGACACCGGTGCTTTTGGTGATTTTGAAAAGCAACTGGGCTTTCCCAGTGGAGAGGGAAAGGATGTGGAACCTCTTGCAGGAGGGGTAGAGTTTCTTCGCTTCCGTATAGGCGAACATCACGGGGTTGTCGGCGATGAGCCCTCCATCAAGCAGGGTGAGGTTCTCTCCGGTTTCCCTGTCCGTGAAGAATGCGGGACGGAAGTAGGTCGGCGCCGCGCTGGTCGCCCGCGCCGCTTCCTTGTAGAGGAATCCGTGGCTGTCCCTGCTGGTGATGGGGAACGGCTTGCCTCCGCTCGACGCATCGTACGACATGACAAGCGTGGGGATGATCGCCTTCGAGAGAGGAGTGTCATGGAACACGGAATCAAGGAAATCCTCAAACGGCTTCTCATCGTACTTGTCGCTGAAGATGCCTCCGAAGAATTTGCTCTGCTTCTTCTGGAAGATGTTTTTGCCGTGTACCTTGTAAAGGTTTCGTATCTCCTCGATGCTGACGGTCTGTGGAAGGACGGATGTCTTTATGACCTGCGGTTCCTTCTTGAGCAAACGTTCAAAAAAGGTCTGTTCCTTCCTTATGGTCTGGTATTGCGGCTCACCCTCTTCGGCCTCAAGGCTGACCGCCCCGACTGGGGAAGCCAACGCCAGAGCGATGAGGCCTCCGGTGGATGTGCCTGCGATAAGGTCGAAATGGTCGGCGAATGGGCGTGCGTCTCCTGTCTCTTTCAGGAGATTGGAGATTTTGGAGAGAAGATAGGAGGGGATGACGCCCCGCATGCCTCCGCCGTCAATGGTGAGGATGAAGCGTTCTTCTTCCGCTTTCTGCTTTTTTGCCAGAGTGATGCGCATAGGAAAAACATGCTTCTTTTCGTCTGTATGGTCAAGAGAGGAAAGAGAAGGACAGGAAAGGTGTTGAAAGAATAATGACATGATATTACAGTGAATAATAAACCTATAAAGGAATGATATAAAGCAAAAAATAGATATTATTGAGGAAAGAGTCCTGCATGCATTGTCGGTCGGTTGGCGGGGCTATATGATAAAGGCATGGTTGATGCTTCAGAGTTGGTGAATTATGGCCATTGCATGCTCTGTCCAAATGCATGTGGTGTGGATAGGCTGAAGGGCGGAATCGGCGTGTGCGGGGAGACAAGCGACGTGCGGATCGCATGGTCTGGTCTCCACAGGGGCGAGGAGCCTCCGGTGACAGGCAAGAAAGGATCAGGCATGATCTTCTTCTGCGGTTGTCCGCTCCATTGCGCCTATTGCCAGAACCATCAGATTTCCAAGTACAAGAGCGATGTGGGCTTTGAAGTTTCCATCGAGGAACTCTCCTCCATCATGCTCTCTCTGGAAGCGATGGGGGCGACGAACATCAATCTTGTCACCCCGACCCATTTCTATCCCTCCATCATTGTGGCTCTCAGGATGGCAAGGGAGAAAGGGCTGAAGCTTCCTGTCGTCAACAACAGCTCGGGGTATGAGAGCATTGAAGGGCTTTCGCTGATCGATCCTTACATCGATCTCTATCTGATCGACGTGAAGACGCTGGAGAGGGATGTGGCGTCCGTTTTCTGTGGAAGGGCTCACTACGCCGATGTGATCAAAGGCGTGATGGCATGGCTGGTGAAACGTCATCCGACGATAAAACAGGACAAGAAAGGCTTGCATGGGATTCTTGTCAGGCATCTTCTGTTCCCGGGAACGCTGGATGCGACACTCCGATTTCTCGATTACTACAAGGATGAGCTGGATGCCCATGCGTGGTTGTCGCTCATGGTGCAGTTCGTCCCGCCGGAAAAGAATCCCGGGTTCAGGGATGTCGACCAAGCGACCTATGACCGCCTGATTGAGAAACTGGAAGAAAAGGGGATCGACAATGGCTTTGTGCAGGATCTCGCCGACAACATTCCCTGGATTCCCGATTTCACCAGGGATGTGCCCTTTCCGTCCTCATTCGCCGATCCGTTGCCCCTGTTCCTTGAGCTGAAAGCGAAAGCCCTCAGCCGATTGTCGTCCCGATGAACGGTTCTCCCCGGAGAATGGCCATGGTGTTCGCGATGTTGGAACCTTTGGCGCAGATGACCTTCATGCCGAGACTGGCCGCTTTCTTGCTGGCGACAGGATCAAACGGTGTGTTCTTTCCCGGTACCCAGGTGTCTCCCACGATTTTGCGGAACTCTTCCCAGCTGATGGCGTCAAGCGGTTTCGCATCCGGATTCTTCCGTGGGTCATCGGTGTAGACCTTCTCGATGTTGGAAAGGTTGATGATTTTCCTTCCCCCGAAACGCTCGGCGAGAAGCACGGCGTCGTTGTCACTGGAGAAACCGGGTTTCCACCCGGCGGCGACAAGCACTTGTCCGGCAAACGAGATGTCCTGTTTCGTCGGATCGGTGACAAGCTCGGCGTTGGTGAGATCGCTGAAGATGGTGCGCACCAGTTGTCCGTTGAGATGGGTCGCACGGATGCCGATCCAGTCAAGTTCGCTGTTGTCCTTCACGGTGACGATCTCTTTCGCCGCATTCTGGTAGTTTCGCGCCGGGGCGCCGCCTCCGCAGACGAGGATGACTTTCCTTGTGCTGTCCTCTTTGAGGTACTTCCTGAGCTGTATGTTGAATTCCTTGAGAAAAGCGATGTCGACGCCTTCGGGTGCGATGATCGACCCTCCAACGGAAATGACTGTGACCTGCATATGATCCTCCTCCGTCAATGTAGCACAAATCGTGCATGGGTGAAAGGAATTGTCTGTTTTTTGACAGGGGTGTAGCAAAACTTCTCAAGGTTTCTTTTGGCCTTTTCCGTCCAAATCACGAATCGAATCGCACAGGTGGTGGTATGAAAAAGAGAAGGCTGCGACGGGACACGGCAGTGCAAGGCGCCTGGCGACTTGACCGTGACGGGACAGCCTCAAAAGGAGTGAAGATGATGAACTGTCTGAACAGTACATTGGTCGAAGGGAATCTGGTAAGGGATCCTGAAGGGAAGAAAGTGGGGGACAAGGAACGTATGGTCTGCAAGTTTCCGATCGGCATCAATCGCTATTACCGCAACGCCCAGAAGGAGTTGATCCAGGAATCGGTGTTCCTTGATATCGAGACCTGGGGCATGCTTGCGGAAAACTGCTTGAAATATTTGCAGAAAGGGCGTGGGGTCCGTGTCATCGGACGTCTGAAACAGGACACCTGGCTTGGCAAGGAAGACGGCAAGAACCATTCGAAGATCGTGCTGCTCGCGACCCATGTCGAGTTCAAGCCTGACGGCAAGGACAAACCGGCGGAAGAGGATGACCTCATCGGCATCGATGATGACGGCGAGGAGGATACCGAGGCCTGACGCTGTTCCCGGGGGATGCCTTTCCGGCATCCCTTGGGCATTTTCTCATGGGAAGAATGCGACTGTCGTGCTATACTTTTCACTATGTCGGAACCTGAAGAGAAACATGCATCGCAAACATATGCGGCTGCGGTGAAGTCCCAAAACAAAGACAACCAGGTGATGCTGGAACATTCCGTCGCCCATCATTTTCCCGATGGACTTCGTATCACGTTCATCATGACAGGGGATCCTTCGGATTCTGAGATATCCTATTTCATCCGGTTTTACCAGGAGAACGGGGAAGAATGCCATGCCCGTTTCTTTTCCAGGCCCAATGACCCGGGATCGCTTCACTATGTCAACGATGTCGTCATCAAGTCGATGCTGTTTTGCATGAAAGACGGGCAGGTTGCGGAATGGGTCCTGCCACAGGACAAGTCTCGTGGAAAAATGGCCAAATATTGTTTGAACTTGTTGCCAATCGGA
>Ga0183096_1002406_pt1 | contig 12986 bp, 10 predicted proteins | sample Biomet5_FD_127791 | JGI IMG/M metagenome (GOLD analysis project Ga0183096, IMG submission 127791) | Microbial communities from bioreactor (seeded with sewage sludge) at LBNL, California, USA - Biofuel metagenome 5 (version 2) (version 3) | ecosystem: Engineered > Bioreactor > Anaerobic >... | reverse complement strand
ACTTCCCGTCTGCCTATTTGCTTTGCCCCTATCTCTTTTCTGCCCATGATTTACGCGGCAGAGTGCGTTCGTTCACTCGCTCTCCGCCGCGTTCGGTTCGTCGGCTCTTATTATCTTAATGACATTGGCCCGCGAGGGGCGCGACTTCTTTCAGCGTGATCTTCATACGTGCCTCCATAAGTTTCAAGCCACGCGCCCGCGAGGGGCGCGACGATCACCTTGCCGCCTCCTTCGTCAGAGCTGGATGTTTCAAGCCACGCGCCCGCGAGGGGCGCGACGTCGGCGGTGCTGGACTTGAGTACATCGGGCAGGTTTCAAGCCACGCGCCCGCGAGGGGCGCGACTTGCCCGCCTGCAACTTGTGAAGCGGAACGCCGGTGTTTCAAGCCACGCGCCCGCGAGGGGCGCGACTACACAGAAGCCCGCCTGACCGACCATCACGAAGGTTTCAAGCCACGCGCCCGCGAGGGGCGCGACGGAAAGATTCTGCCCGGCGGTGGTCGCACGTTTGCCGTTTCAAGCCACGCGCCCGCGAGGGGCGCGACGTGCCATCCGCGTTGATCGTCGCGTCTGTGACCGTGTTTCAAGCCACGCGCCCGCGAGGGGCGCGACAAAAGTCCTTCTGCTGCGTTGCGGAGGTTGTTGTGTTTCAAGCCACGCGCCCGCGAGGGGCGCGACGGCGCGGGCTGCGTGGCAGGAGATCGTAGACAAAGAGTTTCAAGCCACGCGCCCGCGAGGGGCGCGACCTAGCGGTCTTTTGATTATGGTGCATGGCACAAAGTTTCAAGCCACGCGCCCGCGAGGGGCGCGACTTTCCGGTGACGGCGGTCAGCGTGCCAGTCACGGTGTTTCAAGCCACGCGCCCGCGAGGGGCGCGACTGGACGCCCGCCGTCTTTGTTATGGAGATCCCGCGAGTTTCAAGCCACGCGCCCGCGAGGGGCGCGACCGGCGTTACGCCTTCTTGGCTGCCGCCTTCGTAGGGTTTCAAGCCACGCGCCCGCGAGGGGCGCGACGTGAGAAATGTAATGCCGTGGAGACGTTTGACCTGGTTTCAAGCCACGCGCCCGCGAGGGGCGCGACAAGATGACTATGGGGCCATGACTCACTGCGTAAGGTTTCAAGCCACGCGCCCGCGAGGGGCGCGACATTGCCTATACTTCTACAGGCAACGCGCAGAACATGTTTCAAGCCACGCGCCCGCGAGGGGCGCGACATGAAGACTGTCAGCAAGATAGACGAGCTGCGCAAGTTTCAAGCCACGCGCCCGCGAGGGGCGCGACCTGCTCATAGGTTTCAAAGGCTCGATTGCCAGCAACGTTTCAAGCCACGCGCCCGCGAGGGGCGCGACCCAAAGCCACATTCATACGTCAAGCCATACGTGAGTTTCAAGCCACGCGCCCGCGAGGGGCGCGACGCTTTCCTCCCCGTGGTGCGGCTGGATTCAAACTGTTTCAAGCCACGCGCCCGCGAGGGGCGCGACCGCGCTCGGTTCGTGGGCATGGCGCAGCTGCTGGCGTTTCAAGCCACGCGCCCGCGAGGGGCGCGACCAACCTTGCCCCACTGTCTCCCGGCAACATCGAGGTTTCAAGCCACGCGCCCGCGAGGGGCGCGACACAACTGCCGCCTTGAAGTGGCGGAGTACAAGGAGTTTCAAGCCACGCGCCCGCGAGGGGCGCGACCTTCTGAAGCTCTGTCGCATCGATCTTACCTGTCTGTTTCAAGCCACGCGCCCGCGAGGGGCGCGACCGACGAGACCGCTGATCGGCTCGGTCGACATATCGTTTCAAGCCACGCGCCCGCGAGGGGCGCGACTTGCGCGAATGGATGAAAGAGGAAATGAACCATTGTTTCAAGCCACGCGCCCGCGAGGGGCGCGACGATTGCGCCGCCCATAATCTGTACCTCCTATATGTTTCAAGCCACGCGCCCGCGAGGGGCGCGACGTTGCGACGATGGAAAAGGCTTCATCGACAGAGTGTTTCAAGCCACGCGCCCGCGAGGGGCGCGACGATTGGACTGGGAGAAGGACATTTAAAAAGGAAAGTTTCAAGCCACGCGCCCGCGAGGGGCGCGACCCATCGGGGCGCGGGTATAGGAGGCACACATGAGCGTTTCAAGCCACGCGCCCGCGAGGGGCGCGCCTCCGCCATCGCAGAAAACAGCATCGCCTGACGTTGTTTCAAGCCACGCGCCCGCGAGGGGCGCGACCGTCTGGGCGACGTTGAAGGCGGTGGGGTTTTCATGTTTCAAGCCACGCGCCCGCGAGGGGCGCGACAAAGCGCCCCAATAGTGCAACACCGTCGCACCGTTGTTTCAAGCCACGCGCCCGCGAGGGGCGCGACGAGCACGGGAGGGAGCGAGCCAATGCGCAGCATCTTGTTTCAAGCCACGCGCCCGCGAGGGGCGCGACGGGCGTGTGCCCAGAGTGTGGGTTCGTAGAGCATGTTTCAAGCCACGCGCCCGCGAGGGGCGCGACTTGCAAAGCCGGAAACTTGCGAAGCCGTGACGGTTGTTTCAAGCCACGCGCCCGCGAGGGGCGCGACTCGGCAAGCTGATCCCCATTTCGGAGATTGAACAGTTTCAAGCCACGCGCCCGCGAGGGGCGCGACATGACGCCTTTCCCGACCACGCCGCTTATGTCGCTGTTTCAAGCCACGCGCCCGCGAGGGGCGCGACCAGCGCGCGGGCTGTCGCCGCCGTGTATGCCTTAAAGTTTCAAGCCACGCGCCCGCGAGGGGCGCGACGTGAATTAGTGATTAAGTGATTCGCCGCCAAACGGTTTCAAGCCACGCGCCCGCGAGGGGCGCGACGTGTGTCGGGATTTTGAGGAGGGACACGCAGTGAAGAGTTTCAAGCCACGCGCCCGCGAGGGGCGCGACCGCGGGATTTTGCGGATTATTCCGGTTTCACATTTGTTTCAAGCCACGCGCCCGCGAGGGGCGCGACTATTCCTCCTCAGATTCTACGATAATACTTGAATCGTTTCAAGCCACGCGCCCGCGAGGGGCGCGACACGGACGGACCGCTGAGTGTGGCCGTCCACGAGAAGTTTCAAGCCACGCGCCCGCGAGGGGCGCGACTGCGGATGCGGGCGATGTTGGGGGGTACGGTATGGTTTCAAGCCACGCGCCCGCGAGGGGCGCGACATCCCATATGAGCATTTAGTATGCCCATGCGGAAGTTTCAAGCCACGCGCCCGCGAGGGGCGCGACATGTGTACGAGGAAACAATGCGGCCGCGCGAACAGTTTCAAGCCACGCGCCCGCGAGGGGCGCGACATGTGTACGAGGAAACAATGCGGCCGCGCGAACAGTTTCAAGCCACGCGCCCGCGAGGGGCGCGACTTCAAGGAGTGATTTTATGCCGGTTTCGGAAGCGTTTCAAGCCACGCGCCCGCGAGGGGCGCGACACGAAGATCACATCATGTACCTGATCCACGAAGAAGTTTCAAGCCACGCGCCCGCGAGGGGCGCGACCGCGCCGTCCTCGACCTGATCCGGCGCGTGTGCGAGTTTCAAGCCACGCGCCCGCGAGGGGCGCGACGCATACAAGACATAGTAAACGACTATCTGCGCATGTTTCAAGCCACGCGCCCGCGAGGGGCGCGACGCGAGGCGCGGCTGGAATACGCCCGCAAATACCGTGTTTCAAGCCACGCGCCCGCGAGGGGCGCGACCGGACGAGGTTGCTGATCTGCAAGACCTCGAAAACGTTTCAAGCCACGCGCCCGCGAGGGGCGCGACGCGGGGAGATCAAAGCTGGGGCAATCGATTCGACGTTTCAAGCCACGCGCCCGCGAGGGGCGCGACAATATCTCCAATCCGTCCATTGCGGGCACGACGAAGTTTCAAGCCACGCGCCCGCGAGGGGCGCGACCGCCCGCGTCCACGGCTGCCTTGTACTGATCGATGTTTCAAGCCACGCGCCCGCGAGGGGCGCGACTCCAAGTAAGGTTCAATCTCTTTGCGGTTAAAAAGGTTTCAAGCCACGCGCCCGCGAGGGGCGCGACAGTATCCCCTAAAAAGTGAATGGCTTCAAGGGGTTTAAGGGTACTTTGCGCGAACCCCTCCTTTCGCTTGTCGGCGGGGAATAAAAAATGAGCCCAGGGGCGGTCAAAACGAGCGCCGTCGGCATCGCGAAGCGGCCTGGGAAATCATGATCGCTTCCGGTTCGCGCTTGGGCAGCGCTGCCTTCGGTTGATGATTTGGGGAAGCCCCGCGGAGGATTTTTTGGCAACGGCGTCAGCGCTGCAGGCCATCTGCCAGGGTATCTCCGCACGCTGACGATATCCCCAGGCCGGTCACGTCCCGGCGCATTTGACGGCATTCTCAAAGGTTGCGGTGCGATCCGCCCGGCGGTTTTGGGGCAAATGGAGTCCGCCGGTCAATGGATCAGCAGCCCCTCCGGGTCGTAGGTCTGCTTGGCGCCCGCGTGTTCCGCCCGGTGCTTTTGGGGCAAATGGAATCCGCCGGTCAATGGATCAGCAGCCCCTCCGGGTCGTAGGTCTGCTTGGCGCCCGCGTGTTCCGCCCAGCGCTTTTGGGGCAAATGGAATCCGCCGGTCAATGGATCAGCAGCCCCTCCGGGTCGTAGGTCTGCTTAGCGCCCACGTGTTCCACCCGCCGCTTCCAATTATCGCCCAAAAAGTAGTAGCGCAGGCTGTCGGTGGCGGGGTCGATGATCGACTCCAGCTTATGGCGGAGCGTGGACAGCTGAACCGGATCGACCACGCACTCGAACACGGAGAACTGCACCCGCTGGCCGTAGTTGACGCACTGCTTGGCGACCTGGCGCAGGCGCTGCTTGCCCTGGGGCGAGGTGGTGTCCACGTCGTAGGTGACCAGTACCATCATGATATCACAACTCCTCGCTATCTGCAAAGGAAAGCGGGATAGGCGTCCAGGTCGCCCCGGATGGTTCTGGCCATCAAAAGCGCCTGCACGTGGGGGATGAGGCCCAGCGCGATCTTCTCCTTGAGGTAGGGGTGCAGCACCTCCTCGCGCTTGCGGTTCTGCCAGGCGGCGAGCACGGCCTTGCGGGTGTCGTCGTCCATCCGGACGCTGTCCGGCTGCCGGATGTCGAAGCCCTTGCCGGATACCTGCCTCAGGTTGATCAGCGTCAGCGCCAGGCGGTCGGCCAGGTACGGGCGCAATTCCTCCATCAGGTCCAGCGCCAGGCCGGGCCTGCCGGGGCGATCCCGGTGCAGAAAGCCCACGGCCGGATCCAGCCCCACCGTCTCCAGCGCCGAGCGCACGTCGCTGGCCAAGAGCGCGTACAGGAAGGAGAGCAGCGCGTTGACCCGGTCCCGGGGCGGGTAGCGGTTGCGGCCGTCGAAGGAGAAGTCCTCCTTCTGGGCGAGGATCAGCCGGTCGAACACCGAAAAGTAGGTCCGGGCGGCTTCGCCCTCCACGCCGCGCAGCTGATCGAGGTCCGCGGCGCGGTTCAGCCGGGCCAGCTGCAGCGCCATCCTATCGACCGCTTTTTGCACGTCGCCCATGTCGTCCGCGCCGTCCCCGTGATCCCGGAGCGCCCGCTGCAGCACGTGCCGGGCATTGGCGACCTTGCCGAAGATGCAGCTCCTGGCGTAGGACAGGCTGCCGGAGGGGCTGTCGGCCAGACGGTACTGGCTCCGGCGCAATAGCACGTTGCCGGAGGTCTCGCCCACGACCCGGGCCAGGAAGCGGCCGTTCTCGGTCATAAAGACCAGCGCCACGTCCCGCTCGGCGCACAGCTGCATCAGCGCGGGGCTGGCGCCCTGCCGGCCGCAGCAGACCACGCCTTCCAGGTTGTGGATGGGGATGCGGAACGAATCTTCCTCACCCTCCCGGACGACAACATTTTCGCCGTCCCGGCCCAGGTACGCCTCCGGCGTGGTGACGTACAGCGTATTGAGCAGTTTTCTCAAGATTCGGTTCCCCCTTCGGGCACGTCCACGCCCTTCATGTAATCCTCGTAATACCTGGCGACCGGGCCGCAGCTTGTGAGCTCCGGCACGCACAGGTCCGTCAGCGAACAGAGGCGGCAGCCGCGGGAGAGCGGGGGCGGCGTGACGCCGGACTCAAAGACTTCCCGTATCCTTTGGCACAGACCCACGACTTTCTCCCGGAGCGCCGCGTCGAAGGGGACGGCGAGCCGGTGGCGGGTCTTGCCGTAGTACATCTCGCCGGACTCAATGGCGATGCCGTGCATCTCCTCCAGGCACATCGCCTGGGCGCAGAGCTGCACGGTATCGCGCTTGTCGATTTTCGGGGCGCCGACCTTGTACTCCACAAGGTTCGGCGCCCCCAGCCCCTTGCGCCGGGGGAGCGGGATGCCCCGGGCGGGGTCGTCGCAGGCGATGAATTCCACCACGTCCGCGACGCCCCGAAGCCCCAGCGCCCGCGAGGTCAACAGCACAGACCGGAGGGTCACACGATCCGCGCGCTTCTCCCCGAGGAACGGGTCGTCCGCCCGCTCGTGGAGGAAGCGCCCCTCCGCCGTCCGCACGTTCTCCTTCCACTGGCATTCCAGGTGGATCAGCGCCCACTGCCGGGGGCAGAAGGCGAAGTGCTGGATGCCGGAGAGCGGAAGCAGGTCGTCCTCGCCCGTCGCGCTCACAGCTTTTCCAGGAGGGTGACGCCCGCGGGCAGGTTAGCAGCGTCCACCGTGACGAAGTAGTCCTCAAAGCTGCGGGTGGGCTGCTCTTTGTCCTTGCGCTCCACCTTCACGCGGGCGAAGAGGCCGCTGGCGGGCGCGCTGCCCAGCTTCGAATCGTGCTTGAACACAATCAGCTTCCGGGTGGCCATCACGCCACGGGCGGCGCTGCGGTCGTGGTCGAACATGTTTTGAAGCGCCTGCCACAACAGCTCCAAATCGTCGTCCGAGAAGCCGGTCTTTTCCGCGAGAGGCGCGGAGACGAAGCCCTCCATGCGGTACAGCGCGTAGGGCACGATGAACTTGCGGCCGATGGTGCGCTCCTTTTCGGCGTCCCTCAGGTTGGTCACCGCCATGCGGGTGATGGACACCGTCTGCTGCGTGATGGGATCGACGCTGTGGCCAAAGCTCAGCTGCACCGGCCCGCGCACCTGGCCGCAGTTGACTTCGGTGGTCATCACCGCGCCGAATGTGCGGATGTCAAAGAAGTTTTCGCACATGAACGCGGTGAGCTGCCGGGCCTTTTCGACCTCCTTGGGCAGCTTTTTGGATTCCGGCTTCAGGTCCAGCGCCTTGTAGGCCAGCATGTGCTGGTCGTTCAGCACCGCGCCCTCGGTCACGTAGATGCGGAAGCCCTTTTCGCCGCCCTTGACCAGCTCCACGTAGTTGCGCACCTTGCGCTTGATGCAGACGTCCGTGATCAGCCCAAGGTTGGTCTCCGGGTCGATGCGGGGCATATTGCCGGCGTCCGGGTCGCCGTTGGGGTTGCCATTGGTCACATCCAGGTAGAGCACGAACTCGTAGCGGTTCTCGATCGCCATGATTTTATTCTCCCTTCTCGTTGTCGGGCTTCTTCAGGTAGAAGTCATGCCGTTGGTGGTAGTAGCCCAGGATGAACCGCCCCTGCTGCTCCACGTCCAGCCGGGCGGGGATGTCGTTCAGGTCCCACAAAATCTCCTCGATCCGGCGGTCGCTGACGTAGCCGTAGTCGCTCTTGGCGATATGGTGCTGCGCCAGGTGGATCAGGTTCGGGAACACCGAGCCGGGCGACGTGGACGCGGTGGTGAAATAGCTATCCCGGATGGTGGTGTTGATGCCGGGGTTGGCGTCCTGCTGCGCCTTTTCCAGCGCCGCGAACAGCCGGCCCAGCCGGTATCCGATGTCGGTGGATTGATTGAGGCTCATCGTCAAACACTCCTCCTCTGTGTTCCTCAGGATGCGGGCGCGGCGCGTCAGCACCGCCTTGATCATCGAGGCGCGGGCGTAACTCACCGGGTTCAAAGGGTTGCCGCGCGCGTCCCGGCCGCCGTCGTTTGCGCGGATGCGCTCGAGCACCGCCGCGTAGACGCCGTCCGGGTAGAGCTCGCCGGTCAGGATCGCGCGCATCAGGCCGCCGGTCAGCACATCGGGCAGCTGGTCCATATCGCGCCGGGCCGCCATCTCGATCAGCAGGTCGTAGGGGGACAGGTATTCCTTCTGGGAGTCGAACTGGCGGGCCAGCGAAAGGTCCTGGTAGTGCCGGGAGACGCGCTCGACCAAGTTTCCGAACGAGTCCTGATGCCAGAAGCGCACCGCGAGGCGGGAGTTGTTGGGCGCGAGACCCAGGATGTAGGTCTTGACCTCCGGCGGGAAGCTCAGCAGCGCCTCGTCGACGCGCGCGCCCTTTGCCACCCGCGACAGGATGCCCTCCATCTTGCGGCGCGCCTCGTCCGGCTCCCCGGTGCCCTCGGTCGCGGGAGGCCCGCCGCCCAAAAGCGCGTTCATCAGCGGTTCCGCCTTCGGTGCCTCCGCCCAGAACACGGTGGTGGCGTCGCCCAACTGCAGGTGGTGGCCCCGGTCGGCAATCAGCCAGTTGAGCGCCGCCACGTAGCCCCGGGCGGCGTCCACCGACACCGGCGCGTTGACGCTCTGCTCCTTGCCGTAGGATTTAAAGGCGTCGCAGTTGAAGGAGATCAGCGCCGCGCCCATCGTCCCGGCGTTGCGGACGCCCTTGATCGAGTTGTGCACCTGGGACACCGTGGTCAGTTCCCCGGTGACCAGGCAGAAGGCGGTATCGGTCTTTCCGCCCCCCTCCGTGAAGCCGCCCGCGGCGGCCTTGACGGCGGGAATTTCATGCACGCGTTGGCTCTCGCCCGCCACGCGGAAGACGATCAGGCCCGCCCCCGCCAGGTCCTCAAACCGGCCGGCGAGGATCGGGTTTGCCGCGGCTTCCTCCGGCTTCCAGCTCTCAAAGAACTTCAGCACCGGCGCGGCTTCCGGGACGCCATCCAGCGCCTCCTGATGCATCGCCTTTGCCAGTGCGAACCTTCGGAGCGACGCCTCGGTGGGTGTTCCGTCCGGCCCGACCCCCAAGAGATAGTCCGATTTGTCGCAGAGCAGGTACGAGCGGTCCCCGGAGGTGCGCTTGAACTGCTGCGGCACCATCATCTGGATGGGCTGCAGCTTCTTGCCCTGCTGCACGCGCAGGTCGGTCACGCCGGTGAGCGCGCCGTCCGGCGTCAGCACCAGTTCGAAGGACACGTTCGCCTTGGAAAGGCCCGGCCTGTCGATTTCGATCTCGGGGTCGTCCGCGAGGCGCTTGTAGAGTTCGTAGAGCGCGTTTAGGATCACGCCTCGCCGCCCCCCTTCGGCGGCACCGCGATGCGCCCGTCCACCATCTTCGCATGGAAGAAGCGGGCCAGCTTATCGCCGCTGCCGCTCAGCATGATGTGGGTGTCCGCGCTCGCGCCCTGGTCAAAGTCGATCTCCCAGAGCATCCAGCCCAGATCCATCTCGCCCTTGCCCTGGTAGAACGACGGCGGCATGTCCCCCTCGACCAGTTCGAAGTGGGCGGGGAACTCCCGGCACCCCAGGTACGGCCGGTGGAAGCACTGGCCCTCCCGCATGCGCCGAAGCGCGATGTTGTAGTGCTTTTCGGCGGAGTCCTCCGGCCCGGCCCGGTCGGTCAGCTCGAAGTGCGCCTCGATCACGTAGGCCACGTCCCGAAGGTATAGCGTCGCGCGCTGCTGGCGGTTGTCGCTGGCGCTCAGGCCCAGCGGCGTCACCATCCCGCCGCGCATCGCCTCCTCCGTGGGCTTGGGGATCTTCACGCTCACCTCGTTTCTGCGGATGTTGTCGAACCGGATCTCGTTCAGCACGGTGATGGCGTCCACCACCCAGCGGATCGCCGGCTTCCAGTGGATCGCGTCCAGCACGCCCCGGGCCGCCGACGGCGTCATCACATCGTAGCTGACGCGCTCCGCCTTCATCTCAGGCCTGGTAAAGCAGGCGTAATCGCTCCAGACCTTCAGTCGAATGCCATAGCCCAAACGCTCTCCCTCCCTTCGTCATTTGCAGAGGAAATCGGTGCGCAAACTGTTCTCGTCGATATGCAGAAGCCCCCTCTCCTGGTCGTCGTACAGGTTCGGGTCGGTCAGCAGGAAGGCCTCCGAGTCCGAAACCCTCCCGACGCTCCCGGCGCGCAGCAGCTCTTTGAGTTCATTCTCGTAGACCTGCACGCCGTAGCGCCCGAGCCTTCTTAAGTCTCCCCGGCTGGCGAAACCCATGCGAAGGCGCTGTGCGATCGCCTGGCTCTCCTCGTCGTGGGGGACATAGATGGTGAACGTGTTGTCCTCGATCAGCTGAAATTCCCTGGCCACCCGCTTGAAGTCAAAGTTCAGGTTTACGGCCCCGGCGCCGGTGTCCAGGGAGTCCATGATCTTCTTCTCGTCCAGCTTTCCGGCGTGCATCCCGTAGAGCAGCCCGAAGTATTTTTCGATGGCCCGGGGCGCCAGCGGGTCTTCCGGGAATAGATTCATCACTTCCCGGGCGTACCGGGCGGTGCGGTCAAACCAGCCCTTCAGCACCTGCCCCTCCTGGGAGAACACGTGCAGCTCGCCGCCCTCCGGCAGCTTGCCGTTGCGGTTGCAGCGGCCCGCGGCCTGCACGATGGAATCCAGCCCCGCCTCGGCACGGTAAACCACCGGGAAATCCAGGTCCACGCCCGCCTCCACCAGCTGGGTGGAGACCACCCGGCAGGGCTGACCGCCGTCCAGAAGCGCCCGGATCTCATCGATCTTCCGGCTGCGGTGGGCGGCGGTCATCCGGGCGCTCAGGTGGAACGTGCCCGGCGCCTTGGGGAGCAACTTGTACAGTTCCGCCGCCGCGCCCCGGGTGTTCACAATGCAGAGCGCCTGCCGCTCCCCGGCGATGCGCTCCGCGAGGGTTTCCAGGCTCAGCGCGCCCTCCGGGATCAGGCGAACCTTGCGGAACGCCTCGTACAGCGCACCTGGGTCCCGCATGATCTCCTGGGCGCGCAGCCCCTCCGGCAGGTATTCGCCCAGCGCGGGCTGGGTGGCGGTGCACAGGATCACCGTGCAGTGATAGTGGCGCACCAGCTCAGCCAGCGCCGCGAGGCTCGGCTTCAGGAAGTCGGAATCCAGCATCTGCGCCTCGTCCAATACGATCACCGAGCCCGCGATGTTGTGCAGCTTGCGGCAGCGGGAGCGGGTGGACGCGAACAGAGATTCGAAAAATTGCACGTTGGTGGTCACCACCACCGGCGCGTCCCAGTTCTCCGCCGTCAGCCGCTTTGGGGACAGCTCTTGCCGCTCCTCGTCCTGCTCCTCGTCCCCGAAGTCGGCGTTCGAATGGTGCTCGAGCACGTTCTCAGCGCCCAGCGCTTTCACAAATTCCTTGGCGTTCTGCTCGATGATCGAGGTGAACGGGATCGCGTAAATCACGCGCCGCATGCCCTCTTGCACCGCGTGGTTCAGCGCCAGCGCGAGGCTTGCGAACGTCTTGCCGCCGCCGGTGGGCACCGACAGCGTGTAGATGCCGGGGGAGAGGCGGGCATCCTGACAGGTTTTCAAAATCTCGCCGCGGCGGCGCAGGATGTCGGCTTCCTTGGAAAGGTCGTCCTCCGCAGGGCGGCGGGAGAAGCGTTCCGCGAGATACGCGTCCAGCTTCTCCTTCAGGTCCGCGATGGGCAGGCCCGGCTGGCGCAGCGCTGCCTTCTCCCGATTGCAGAAGGCTTCGGTGTTCAGGCTGTCGGCGTCCACCAGCGCGGAGTAGAGCATCCGGATCAGAAAGGAGATCGGGAACGCGCTGCCGGGCGTGAGCGCGAAGGGAAATCGCAGCGTGCCCGACTTTGGCAGCGGCAGCGCGGCGAGGGCGGCGGGGTCCGGCGGCTCCTTCGGCGGTTGCGCCAGGCGGCAGTCCAGCGCCCCCTGGTCGTAGCCTGCGTCGGCGAGTCCGGCGTGGTGGCTCAGGATAACGTAGGCCAACAGCCTGCCGAACGGGCCGTACCGGCTGACCGCTTCGCGGCCGCCCGCGGTGGAGTGATCCACCCGGGTTTTCGCGTCGTGGAGCCGGGCCTGAAAGCCCTTCGTGGCCTTGCCGTAGTCGTGGAGCAGCCCCGCGGCGGCGGCCAGATCGTCCAGCAGCGGCCCCGCCGGGTCGCCGCGCGCGAGGGCGGGAGAGAAGCATTTCGCCGCGTCCGCAGTCTCCTTCAGGTGGGTTTCCAGCGTCTGCCACTCGGCCTCCGGCCTGCCTTCCAAGGAATGTGCACTATAAGTCACCATAATCCCCCTTTTTTGACATTATACTACCTTAACAGAAAATTGTAAACTTGGTGGAAGAAATTATGGAATTTATATGGATTAAACTGCGCGTTGAAAAGCGGAACGGAACGTGATACAATGGCGCACACAAGGGTCAAATCTCCGGGCCGCCCCCCCGCGCGGCCCCGAAATTCGAGGCGAAATCATGCAAAGCGGCAAGGCGAAAGCGGAGTTCTGGCGGTTTATCAAATTCGCGCTGTTTTCCGCGTCGGCCGGGCTGATCGAGGCGGGCACATTCTACCTTTTGGGGCTGATCCCCGCGCTGAACTACTGGGCGTGCTACCTGCCCGCGCTGATTCTGTCGGTGGTCTGGAACTTCACGCTGAACCGGAGGTTCACCTTCCAATCGGCCGCCAACATCCCGGCGGCGATGCTGAAGGTCTTTGCCTACTACCTGGTGTTTACGCCGCTGTCCACCATTCTGGGCGACTGGCTGGTGGAGGTGCGCTTTTCGGGCGCGTTCGCCATTTCGGACATCGTGTTCTTCTCCACGCTCCTGATTAACTTCATCACCGAATTCCTGTACCAGCGGTATTACGTGTTCCGCGGCAAACTGGACAACCGGGCGCAAAGGCCCGCCGGGCAAAACGGGTAGCGTTTCCCAAATAAAAAACCACCGGTGCGCGCCAATGTCATTAAGATAACAGGACGAGGAAAGAGCAGAGTATTTAAAAAGGTACGCCTGCTCTTTTTTTATGCGGAATTTAACGCAGGGAAGGGTTGACAAAACGGGCAAAAAATGCGGCGGAGCCTC
>Ga0183096_1002404_pt1 | contig 12995 bp, 17 predicted proteins | sample Biomet5_FD_127791 | JGI IMG/M metagenome (GOLD analysis project Ga0183096, IMG submission 127791) | Microbial communities from bioreactor (seeded with sewage sludge) at LBNL, California, USA - Biofuel metagenome 5 (version 2) (version 3) | ecosystem: Engineered > Bioreactor > Anaerobic >... | reverse complement strand
CGTTGACGTAGCGCGGGCCTGCGGGCCGCGCCGGGCGGGGAGCAAGGGGAGTTTCCCGCCCGGACGCATGGCCGCTGGGGACCGGCCGCCCGCCGAGGTCGTGGAGGGAGTGTTTCGCGGCCTCGCCAGGGGACAGGCGGAGGATGGACCCGCCCCTGGCCCGAGACGCGGAGGGCCGACCGCGTACCGAGATATCCCTGGTCTCCCTGGCCAAGCCGCGACACATGGTTAAGCAACCTCCAGCGACTGCGAAAACACCATCAACGACATCAAGGCCTCGTAGATTTCCTTGCGAAGCCATGCCTTTTCCGGGCTGGTGATGGAGCCGTCGGCAATGGCGTCGCGGAATGCGCCCATGACGTCGCCCATCTCTTTAACCGCTTGCAACGCTTGCATGGACAGGGATTCCAGGGACGGGGCCACGTTCTTGGGCAACTCGATCACCACGCAGCCCATGCGATCCGCCAAGTAATGCAGCGGCCGGAGCGACCCGGTCTGGCGCATGAGCGGCAGAATCATGTTCGCGTCGAGCTTGAAGCCTTCCTGCTGCTCGAGCTGGTTCATGAAGGTGGTGTAGCGGTTAAACCCCAAATCCTCGGCAATCTGCTTTGGCGTTTTGGCGGTCTGCGCATCAAGCACGTCCTCGTGGAGAACGGAAACGAGGGAATCGAATCGCCTGGCCATAGATTTTTCTCTCACAGTCTCGTGGACGCGCAGCCCCGGGACTGCAAAATTGACATTATGCCAAATGCCGTTGGGCCACTCTGTAGGGACTGCATCGAATGGGTATGCACGCTGACCGGCCGGAAGGAACCGGACGGCTGGGTCAAGCCCTGCCGCCGGGCAGGCCGCGAGGCACGCGAACGGGACGACGCCTGCGGGCTGTTCGAACCGTGGGCGGTCGGGACACTGCGGGAGGTCATGCGGCCGCCTGGGTGGAATCGGTGACATCGGCCTGCTTGGGCTTGGGGCCGGTCTTCTGGCGTACGGCCGGCTCGGGAAGCAGCGCCGCCGGGATACCCTGGCCGATCAGCCATTCGATATGCTCGGCCTTGGGACGTCGGCCACTGAGGACGTCACCCATCGCACCGGGTGAAATCCCCCGTCGTTTGGCCAAATCCTTGATGCGTTGGCCATGCTCCAGCAGGAAGACCTTGAGCTGTACTTGACGGGCCTCTGATTTGTTGCGTACTTCTTCGCATAAACTCTTCATCGGTTAACCTCTTCAGGCGGGATCAGATGGGCTTCTTTTGTCGAACCCGCTGCGGCGTTTTTTCCATCCGGCCGGCTGCGAACGGCCGGTGGGCTTTAGTCATGGGCTCGGACGCGCTTGGCTTCCGCCCCGGCCAGGCGGGTTTGTTGTTGCGTTGTGATTCGCGTGATTTGATGGGTATGTAATTTTTGCGGACCAGTCAACAAAAATTATGAAAACAGATGACCAAGATTTCAAACTGATGCTGGCGGAACGGCTTAAAAAGGTTGCCCAGCACCTTGGATTGCAGGAGCAGGGTCTTGCACAACGCCTTGGTTTATCTAAACAAGCCATGTCAAACTATACAACAGGGCGTAATGAACCCAAGCCGAGCATGCTTGTTGAAATAGTCAACACTTTCAGTATTAACCCAGAATGGTTGTTGACTGGGGCTGGAGATATGCTGGGGAATCCGAATAATCTGGTGATATCGGATATCCACCCCAGAGAAATGGACGAGAAGCTGACTCCGGCCCAGAGGGAGATGCTCACTTACAAGCGCATCCAAACAGAGCTTGGGATGCCGAATGAAAAAATTGCCGCTGGCATCGAAGCCATTGCCATGGGCAAGACGCGCGACAAAAAAAGCTATTGCACGGCCGAGCCTCCGGCCGATCCTGGATATAATAACATCCATGAGCCCGGGGCTGGTTTTGGGGAAAGGGAAAAAGATTAGATTACATTAGAGCAATATATATGGAAACAATAATTGGATTTATTGCTATTGTAGCTGCTGCTTTTATAATTCAAGGTTCATTGCGTCGTAATATTGTAAAAAAAGAAGGCCTCCCGGATGGGGTTTCCATTGGTAAGCTCCTTCAAGATCTTCCTGGTCATGGAAGTAGCTTCGGTGACGTTACATGTTGTTTTGGATATGACTCTCTTGTGATAATTTCTTCTACGGGTATTCTCGGTCAAATACCTTTAAAGTCTATAGAAAATATTGAGATGTTCGACAAATCGACATATAGTAGTCGATTGACCGTGACTCGAATGGCTGTATTTGGAATTTTTTCATTGGCAATGCCAAAACAGACCAAAAAAAATGAATATATTATATCCATATCGTGGAATGATGAATTCGACGTTCATCACGATACGGCTTTTATTTTTTCGCATCAACTGGCTAGGATGGAAGCAACAAGGGTTTTGGACGAACTTAAGACATACCAAGCACTATACTCTTCCCGTGGAACAAATAAAATAATTCAAACATTAATAGGTAAAAGTTCAAAGGCCCTTTTTTCTCATATTGAGCACAGGCTAAAAGACGCTGCTGAGCTAGTCGGAAAACAACAATTCAATGACGCAGATAGCATCTATACGTCTATTATCACATATAATCCTCGGCATAGTTTAGCTTTAAGGAATCGTGGTATTTGTAGACATGTGCTCGGGAAAAAGGATGCGGCATGGGATGACATGATGACCGCAGCAAGCCTCGGAGATAAAGACGCCAAGGATTACATCGAAGGAAAATATGCTGAGGTTTAGCGTGACCTGCCGGAAATAAGAAAGGCGGCCTAAGCCGCCCTTCCCTCCCTCTATCCTTGCATCTGATTGAGCATCTGTTTCGCTGCCGTGGCCAGGAACCCCGACCGGGTCATGCCTTCACGTTTGGCGCAGGCGTCGACATCCCGCAAAAGCTGTTGGTTGATTGAAATATTGATGCGCACCGGCGGGGTCTCTTCGGCCGGTCCAGGGACCAGGGCCACGCGTACCCCTGTTGGCGGCTGTAACGCCGACAGGAGCGACGGCGCCGGGATCTCGCGGCCCATGTCGCGCAAAGTATGAATGTGCCCGCTCAAGGCATCCAGGGCCATGGCCATGGCCTCGGCTTCGGTGTCGCCCTGGGTGAAGCAGCCCGGAAGATCGGGGAACGACACCACCACGTGCCCGCCTTCGCCGTCCTCGAAAAACGCTGGGTAAATCGCCATAGGTCTTGCCTCTATTTTCGCGCCGGGGGGTGAGGGCTTGCGCCCCCACCCTTTACCTGAGCTTCATTCCGGCTTGCTTTTCGATCAATTTCAACAGGGTTATGTCGATATCTTTCCTGGGATGCGGGACCGTCACCAATCCGGGCCTCTCGGGGTGGGCGAAGTGGAAATGGTCGCCTTCCGACCTTTTCAGTTTCCACCCGGCCGCCTTGAGCCTTTTGATGATATCCTTGCTGCTTGGCATTTCCCCCTTCCCGTTCGTCGTTGAGATAAAACTACTTACTTTTTGTGTAGTCTTCAAGAAAAATGTGTATTGATACACAAAAATGCCCCGGTCTCCCGGGGCAAAAGGTGCGATTTGAAATCGCGGTTTCGTGGCGGGGCCTACGCCGGCGGCCACTCCACGGCCGCTTCGGCGGTCCGGATTGCCGCCGCCGTCGCGGCCTCGATCACGGCTTTCTTGGCCGCCAGCCGGGCACGTTCGATCTTGCGGCCGAAGAGGCGCCATTTTTCGGCCGCGGCCAGCACGGCCATAGCCACCTCGTGCACTGTCTCCGCCGTAATGCCGACTTCGTTATAGAGGTCGGGGTATTCGGTTTCCGCCGGATCGCCGTCCGCCAAATACGCCGTCGCTTGTGTTTCCTTGGTCTGGTACACAGCCATCTGGCCGGTTCCGGGCGTCAGGACGGTCTGGCGTAACGCCTCGGCCGCCGCATCGATGCGGGCGCAGGCTTCGGCCTGGAGCGTCGCCAGATCGGGCTGTAACCACTCGCCGCCGAACAACGGAATTCCATCCGGAGGGTTCACGATGGCCACGCCAAGGGGCAGGTCGGAGCCCAGAATAACGGCGGCTTGCGTGTCGGTCGCCCGGTACACGGCGTACTCACCGTTAAGATATGTAGGGGGGGTGGTTGCGGTGCCGTTTGCATCATAGACACCCGGTGTTTTGAGGACCCGCCCCACATACAGCCAATCCCCCGGGACCTGCCCATTCTTGGCCAACCCCAGGGTTTCCAAGACTGCCGTGAGTGTGTCCTGATCCGTTGTTTTGAAGCAAAAATCCTGCATGGTCTCCCCCTACAACGTAATAGCCTGCAACTGCATATCAGAGAGCACGACCGGAAAATAAACGTCGTGCAGCACATGGCCACTCCATTGACTGCTCCTGGCGGAATCCGAACCGATGCGGTGTGTGGTAAGGTTGCTCGGGAGCGTGGCGGCCGGGGCCGTGACACAGGTTCCGCCATTGAGGGACGCTGAGAATCCGGATGATGACCACAAAAAGGCCACCCGGAAGGTCACGGTGTCGGCCACGGTGCCGAGATGGAGGTCGGCCGCCTCGGTCCCGGCCGTGGTCACAAGACAGCGGAGCAGCCGATTTTCATCCCGCACGAGGCGGATGCGGTTGCTGGCCGAGTCGTCGTCGTATTGGGCCAGGACCTGGACGGCCCCGGTCGCTGGGGCGCCGTGTGCCGTACGGCCGGCGGCAAACATGGTTCCGGCGGACGCCTGAAACCACGAAGTGGCGAGAGGAAGCGTCCACGCATCGGCGGAACGGACGACGTTGGTCGATGTGGCCGGGATGTAGGACGTCGAAAACAAACCAGACTCTATTTGGGCACCCCAAACATATATGCCGGATGTCCCATCCCCGGCATAGGCGTCCGTTGAGCCATCAGTCAACCGAATTTGACAACCCGAGAAGCCCGTTGTCGAGCCTATAAACTGCATGCTCACTCTGCACCATCCATCCCCGACATCGGCAATAGAGGATGAACCGGCAGCGGACGGTATACCGACAGTTTTCGGAGCACTAATAGTCAACGCACTCAGATTGACCGAAATTGCAGAATACGTCCCATTTCCAGATGCAGTAATGATATCACAAACCGTCCGTTCTGCCCCCTTGAGGAATACTGACAGTGCATAAGATGTAGGGTTTGTTACCACAACGCTTTGATTTATGAAATGGCTATTTGTGTCAGTAGACTCCGAAATTTTATCCGCAGTCATTGTACCATCTGGAGCTACAGCAGCATTTGCCGTAACGGATGCCCGCGTTTTAACCCACACCGCATTGTCAAATTGCTCACTGTATTTCAGCAAGTTTGTGGCGCTCGCCTCAATGAGCCAGCCACGCACCGCTCCGTCCGGTCCCCACTCCCGTCGAATACTCCCGGCGGCCACAGTTTCGATCAACCCTGCCTGCCCCAGCCGTGTGCCGGTGGTCGAACGGGTGAATGTGCCGACAGGAGCGGTGTCGCTTGTGGCGTCGTCGCAAAAGAGATTGAGACTCGGGGGTGTGATCCCCGGGAATTTGCCCAAGGTGTCACGCATCCAGGACAGCACAGCCTGACGCGCAGCGGCTGGGGTATTCGCAAGAGTCGTGATTGTCCCAGCGACGGCCTGGCTAGACGAAGCAAAGAGGTTTCCGCCCGTGGCTTGGTCCGTATGACCGTGGTTGACCAAGGAGGACGGCATATCGTTGCCATGCAACACGCCCGTCAGATTGGCGGTGAGGGTCCCGGAGTCCAGGGACAATGTCACCATGGTCGAGTCCGTACTGCTGGCATAGCTCGATGTTGTGACCGTGCCGAAAAACGTGCCCTCCGCGCCACAGTCGGCCAGGACGCGGACGCCGGCCACAAATTCGGCCGTGCGGTCGGTGGCGACCGTAAACGAGGTGGCGGAAACAAAGGTGGCGGGAATGGGTTTGGCGGCCATGGGCTACTCCGGGATATGCGAACACAGGCGCAGTTGACGGGTGACTGGGCCGGGCAGGGCCAGGTTGTCGGCCAGGGACGAACAGCGGCGGCAGGCCAGGGCCGGAACGGAATTGAGGCGCAGGGCGGCGGCCGGACAGGATGTCCGGCGTACCTGCCAGGCGATCGGACCGGACAGCCGCAGGACCGTGTCACCCAGAGGGCCGAACTCGCCGATGCGCCAGCAGCAGAACCGGGAAATCCTGGTCAGGATGCGCCAGGATATCGTCCTGGCGTGTGCCGCCTTGATCCACCAGGCGCAAGCCGTGGAGGACCGGGCCAGCACCCGCCAGCCAAGCCCCCCGCTCTCCCGGCCCAACAACCGCCAAGACAGTCCCGACGCGCGTCGGGCAAGCACCATCCAGGCCGTGGCCGCGACCACGGCGGCCAGCACGCGCCAGGAAACACCGCGTTGCGCCCGGGCCTTGATGCGCCAGGCAACCGGCTGGCCGAGACGGGCCAGGATGCGCCAGGAGGTCGCGGACTGGACGGTCTCCAATCGCGGTTGCCAGGAACTGGCCTCGCCCTCCCAGGCACTGTCCTCGCCGAACCAGGGGCTACGCATAGTCGACCGACAGCGTCGTGCCGTCCAGGGCCAGGTTGCCGGCGCCCATGCTGACGCTCCGCTGGAGCCAGAACCGCGCATAGCTGCCGGCCGGGATGTCCGGCACGGACAACGACGCGGCGCTCGTATAGTCCGCGAACGAGCCCGAGACCGCCGGAGCCGTGGACTCGTCGGCTATGGCCGTGGTCGAGCCGATGGGCGAGGCCTCCAGGGCGAAACGCAATACCGTGTCCACGCTCGTGGTGGCGGTACAATACACGGTCACGGCCACGGCAGCGGCATCGCCGTCGTTGTGGATATCCAGGGCCCGGTACTCGACATCGCCGGCCGAGGCCTCGTCCGGACTGACGTTGTCGAAGAGGTTGTTGAGGGCGGTTGCGGACAGCACCGTGCTTGTCGCGGCACCGCCCAGGCCGTTCGTGGTCAGGTGAAATTCCAGGCTCGCGGCCATGGCGTCAGCTCCTTTGTCCGTAGAGGTTTTCGACCAAGAATTCGGTCAGGGCGCCGGTCAGAATCGAGCCGTCGGCCAAGGTGACCCGGGCATGGGCCTGGTAGACGCCGGCCACGTCCAGGTCTCCGGCCACGGTCTTGTAGCGGGCGCAGGTTTGTTCGGCCGTGCCGTCGGCATAGGGCTCGGCTGTCCAGGTGCCCGTCGTGCCGTTTTGCCGGCGGATCAGGATCGACACGGCCGTGGCCGTGGACAGATCCATGCCCGTGTCGATCAGGATTTCCAGGCCGATGGTGCCGACGTAAAAATGGTCAACGGTCGTGTTGCACGCCATGGCATTGCCTCACTTGATTTTGACGGCCCGGTCGGTGGTGGCCGAAAGTTTGACCGACACGCTGTCCCCCACCACCAGCACCCGGTCGCCCACGGCCACGCTGACGCCGCACAGCACCTGCCCGGTGCCGCCATTGGCCCAGGTCACCGTGGCGAAGCCTCCGGACAGGGCGGTAACGACACCCGAACGGCGGGCTACGCCCGGGGCTACGAGCCGGCGCAGATCGGACAGGGGATTGCTCATGGCATGGGCCTCTCGACGGTGGTTGTCTCTGTGAGCAGCCGGGCACCGGTATCGTCCACGGTCAGCTCCAGGGACACGGCCGTGGCCGTGCCGCGCCAGGTCTCGCCGCGATCCGTGTCCGCGACCTCCACGACATCCCCGGGCAGGGACCACGTTTCATTGCCTTCGGGCCAGGATTTGACGTCCACGGATAGGGAGGATTGCCCGTACTCGTCGAGGTAGTTGCGCCCGGCCTGGGTGGCCGGGGCCGGCGAGCAGGCCAACGCGGCCGACAACTCGTCCGGGGCCAGCACAAGCCCATCCCCGCGCGAAACGGTCAAACGCATTCCGCCGATGTCGGTATCGTCGGACACGATGTCCTCGGCCTCGACTCGGATAGCCGCAGCAAACGTCTCGCCAAGGGCGGCCGGGGTGTAGCGCCAGACGTCGTAGCGGGTCGTGTAGGTGATCAAGGCCACGCCGAACACGGCGCCGCCGGCCAGAATGATGGAGGCGCCGCCGTTGGGCACGGCCTCGCCGCCGTCCGTGCCGAACCATATGACGTCGTCCACGGACGCGACGAGGGCTTCCAGGTCGGTGGTGTCGGCGCCGTCGAAGGTTACCATGGCGGACAGGCTTTCGGTTTCGTCCTGGACCACGCGTTCGGCCGTGCCCGAGGTGACGGCCACGGTATAGTCCGTCTCGTGGTACACGCGGATGTAGCATGGTTCACCGGGCGGGAACGTGGTGCGGCCGGCGTTGCGGCTGTCGTCGGTTGTCACGGACAAATATGCGGTGGTCTCGGCCCGGTCATCGACCACGGTCACTGCGTCGTAGCCTGGCTGGCCCTGGAATTCCTCGGACAGGGTCTCCACGGTCCGGTCGAAATCAAGGGACACGGCCGGGGTGACGTCGGCCAGCTCGTTGACGCCGACGGGATAGCGGTAGATGACGCGCACGCCGCCGACCAGGGTCGGCTGGACCACCGCGCCGCAGGCCGCGGCGAGGCGGGACAGGATCGAAATCGGCGTCTCGGCCGAGGCGGTCAGGCGGCCGGCCGGGATGGTCCAGTCACAGACCTCCCAGGCCAGGTCCAGTTTCACGGCCGCGCACAACGCCTCCGCTGCTGCCCGGGCCGTGGTCCGGGCCCAGGTGCGGATCACGGTGTCGCTGTAGGGCGTGTCGAGGAGACAGCTCAGGGTGCGGCCGGTGGCGGTATACGAGACCGTGCCGCAGGCGACCTCGCGCGTGCGCGATTCGAGGATCAGGGCCATGGCCTGGCCGGCCAGGGTGATCAGGAGACGTTGCCCCGGCGCGCAGGCCAGATAGGTGGCTTCGTCGGCCAGGGTCAGTTCGACGGTCCAGGCGAACGAGTCCCGGTCCCCGGTCAGGGTCAGGCCGTCCAGGTCGTAGTCGTCGCCTAGGGACCAGCTCCAGGTGGTGGCGGCCACGGACGGCGTCAGAGACGGCAGGGACCAGTGGCCGATGATCCGCCGGCTGACCGGCGTGGATTCGAGCAGGGACCAACGGCCTACAATGCGCCGGCTGACCATGCCCGGCAAGCTCCATTTACCGACAATGCGCCGGCTGATCGTGCCCGGCAAGCTCCATTTGCCGACAATGCGCCGGCTGATACCAGGCACCAGCCAGCGACCGACGATGCGCTGGTAGACCGGCAGTGACCAGCGACCGACGATGCGCTGGTAGACCGGCAGTGACCAGCGACCGACGATGCGCTGGTAGACCGGTAGTGACCAGCGACCGACGATACGCTGGTAGACGACTGGCTTGAACGGTGCCAATCCTGCCCATGTGATGGTCCCGGTGGGCGCTTCGGCCCGGGAGACGTGTGGCGCGAGACCGGACCAGGTGATGGTTCCGGTGGGTGCTTCGGCCCGGGAGACATGTGGAGCGAGACCGGACCAGGGAATGGTCCCGGCGGGGATAGAGGACTCGGCTTCCTCCCAAGAAACCTCCAAGGAAATTTCTTTTGCCGTCGAACCCTCAAGGGCATAGGAACGACGATATCCATTCGAAGCAGACGCATTTTCCGCCACGATCAAAATGACATGCGATCCGGAAACGTAGCCCGATCGGTCAATCACCGCCTGCAACAACGTGGCGACATCGGGACCATCATAGGTCGTCTCAGAGACCCAGGCCGTCGAATTCTGCCAATTTATAACATCCGTGAGCGCCATCGCATTCGCGGTGCTCGCCGACGTCGGCGCGGAAGGATTATCCGCATCCACAAAAGAGACATTGACATCAAACGCAACGGAGTGGCTATCTATCGATACGAAATGTGGTATAGCCGATATTATCGTCGCGCCAGCAGGAATATCAATGGAAAAACGGCAAAAGGCATGAATCTTTCCACTCGGATAATTACCGAAAACGACATCACTGCTATTGTTATAGAGTTGTCCCGAAAAAGTTCCAGAAACGAACCAGTGTCCGTCATCCGAACCTGTCGCGGGATAGAAAGTCGAGCTCGGCATATCCGCCCCTATAGCGTGGCCTTGAAAATTCCGGCGCTATCCCAGGTAATGGGATAGCCTGCCGTGGCCGTGATGTCGGCCGGGGTGTCGTCGAACAGGATATAGGCCAGAAGCGGATTAGTCAGGCCGCCGGCCGAACCCGATTTGTAGAGCACGCCGCCCCGGAAGGTGGCGGCCAGGTCGGAAAACGGCACATCGTCGGCGTCAAGGCTGGTCACGGTGCCGGACCGGGTCACGCTGGCACCCGACAAGATCGCGCCGCCGGCCGTGTAATTGGTGCCCGTGACCTCGTAGGCCGAGACGTCCGCGAACTGGGTATGCTCGGCCGAAAACGTGTAGGACGACGACACGAGGGCCAGCTTAAGGGTGTCCACCTCCCAATCGAGGTCACCCATAGCCAGCAGGCTTGGCAACTGGTTGTACAGGGTCAGTGTCATGCTCATGGGAAGCCTCCTAGTTCGAGCCGCCGGAGATTTGCAGGTCGCCCAGATCGATGCCGTAGGAGGCCGCGCCAGCCTCGACCACGTTTTTGAGCCAGAACGCCGCCGCCGCCGGGGTGATCGGGATGGTCACGGTCTCGCCGGCCGCCCAGGTGCCACCCCAGGCCGATGTGGCGATGGTCAGATACGGCTTGGTGAAATCGCTGTTACTCGGTGCGAAGGCCGAGGAGATGGAGCCCGTGCCCAAGCTGCCCTTGACGTCGGACACGGCCGTGAACGCCGTGGCGGACGTAAAAGTGAGCGTCACGGTCTGGTTGATGCTGCCGATGTTGTCGGAGGTGACGGCGGTCGTATCGAGGGTGCCGGCGCTCGTGACCTTGGACACGGCGCCGATGGCGGCCACGATATCCCCAAGCGGCAGCACCGAGGCCACGGTGTCCCCGGCGGCATAGGCCGCAGTCAGCATATCCCCGTCGGCCAAAGTGATGGTCACGACGCTGCCACTTTGGCTCACCGTGACGTTTTCGTGGTATTCGGACTGGGTCACGGTCCGGTGCTCGTCGTTGTCCTCGGTGCTCGAAAGCGTGGCCAGGAATATGGTGTCGCTGGTCCGGAAAATGGTCTGGCTGTCGTCCTCCAGGGACACGGTCAGGCAGGTGGCCCCGGCGGCCGCGGCCACCTGCAGGGTGCCGGCGCCGTATTCGGTCGGACTGCTGATGGCGAATTGGGTATCGGTCTGCGTGCCGGCAAACAGGGTCAGCCGATCAGCGGCCGGCGTCGGCGACAATAGATGGATTCTGGCATCGGCCAGGGTCAGATCGTCGTCGTTGACGTTGTGCACGAACAGTTTGCGATAGCGGGTGGCCCCACTGCTCATCTGGGTGGCTGACCAGTTTGGCATCATGCTTTGACTGGCGTTGTCCGTGATGGCGACCTTGGACATTCGCCCACCGTTGGTGGGGCTGTCGGTATAGGTGGCCGACTTGCGCAGTACGATTTCGGATGTGATGACGCTCATTGTTTCCTCCAAAGGCTAATATTCAAAAGTAAGCATCGTCTTAAAGTCGTTATTATTGCCAGTTGTTATAGTAATAGTGTCAGTCAACTGGACAAGGCCGGTCCCCGTCTGTACAAGAAGACTAAATGGGATTGTTTTATTTTCTTCCGTTGCCTCATAAAATGATACAATAACGGTAAAATTTCCTCGCGGCGGATCGTCATAGGCTATTCGTTCTATTGGTGTTGTAGTAATATTCATAGATAGACCAGCGTTTGCATCGACATCGAGTGTCCCAGTCTTACCAGCGCATACCTGCTCAGGAGCTCCATACCAAATTCTATTCCCATCAGGATCGATAAGCCATAGATCAAGATCATCAAGTGTACCCCATGAGAGCTGTACCCACACCTTCCCATAGTCATAGTCATCTACAGCCTCAACTTCTGCGCTTATCCCGACAGAAAATTCATTTTTGAGAATACCGTATTTATAAAGGAAAAACCAAAAGAGAGAATCCTCCTCATTGTCGTCTTCCGTTGGACATTCTGTAAAAGTAGTCACGCTGTCAGCCCCTAATAACTTTGGAAAAGCATAGTCATTTCCGTCTTTGATAATATGCGATCATAAATTCTTATCTCTCCGATATCACCATTAAAGAATCCATTCGAGGCCAAATTTCCCAACGCACCAAGATACAATTTGTTAATATATTTGTTATAGTCCGGATTCCATAGCATTTGTGAATAGGTAATTTCATCCTTCAACACATCATCAACATACAACTGATATGGCCGTAATGGATTAAATTTTGTGACTGCGAAATGCCAATTACCATCGCTAAGCCCAGATTGGCTTACTCCAAATCCTGGGGGGTCAAAGACCAACCCCTTATCCGCCCCAGCAATGCATTGAAACATCCATCCATAATAGGACCCCGTCGTATCAATTTCAGAGCCCTTTCCTTCCGGCCAGTAGGCTAGCAGTTTACCGTAGTTACCATAGTCAGTTCCTTTTTGTACGAAGCCACTCGTCCTGAACCAGATACAGGCGGTGAAACGTTCCAACTCGATGCTAGAGATATGCCACGGAGAAACCCCGTAGGAATCTATGCCGTTGAAGCGGAGGGCGTTCTTCCCGTTTCGTCCGGTTACAATCGAGACGTTGACCAGATTGATGTCGTTGACGTCGATTTGATCTTTTAAGACGCTATCTTCGACTGTCCCATCGTAATGAAGCACCAAACCATCCGTCAGGTCTACCGAGACAAATGGGATGCCCGGAGCGGTCCACCGCCACTCCCGGCACCAGGGCGAGCGGTTGGCCACGGCGCGCACCGAACCGGTGATGATCGGCGCGCCGGCCTCGACGGTGCGCACCAAGGCGTTGCCGGACAGGCGGAAATAGCGGGTCACGTCCTCGCCGGGCAGCGCGACCAGGGACACGTCGTTGCCGTCCACGGCGTACAGGTTGCCGTAAGCGGTCACACTGGCCAGGGACAGGACCGGCCAGTCGAAATCCTGGGCCACGCCGTCGC
>Ga0183096_1002402_pt1 | contig 12998 bp, 6 predicted proteins | sample Biomet5_FD_127791 | JGI IMG/M metagenome (GOLD analysis project Ga0183096, IMG submission 127791) | Microbial communities from bioreactor (seeded with sewage sludge) at LBNL, California, USA - Biofuel metagenome 5 (version 2) (version 3) | ecosystem: Engineered > Bioreactor > Anaerobic >... | reverse complement strand
AGCCAGCTTTTTCGCCTGTAAAGAACAGGGACTTTCTATCCGAGCGATTGCAGATCAAACGGGCCTGTCCAAGTCCGCTGTGCAGCGCATCATCGAGTCCCGCGAGTGCCCAGCAGCGCCTACCGAATCCTCCCGCAAAATCCCCGGCCGGGGTGTCCCGGCGTCCCAATCCTTAGGATTGGGACACCGGGACAGCACCGCCGGCCGGGACATTCCTTGACATGGACTGACCCCGCCCTCCGCAAGACTCTCCTTTGGTCAATTATGAACTTATCTATTGTAAATATTTACTAAAATCACCACGCATTCTGAAAAAATGAACTATGGCACCGGCACGATTGCGCAACAGGCCTTCATTATCGTAAGAGCATTCAGGCTATAAACGCATATTGAAGAATCAAAATATTAGAGTATCCTATTAGCATTATGACTTCATCCGTCACGTGGCTCGATCATGATGGCGCAGCCCACGAACGCGCCTTGGAACTGCTGGCGTGCTTTACGGAAAGGGAGTCCCTCGACGAACTTGGCATTGGCGGCATTCGAGACGCCATAGCCGATCGGCTCTTCCCTGGCACCTCCACCATCCAGACACGCCTGCGCTATATGTTTTTCATCTCCTGGAGCTACGTCGCCTTGGAGGAACGGCAACGTCCAGCGCGCGTTTTCCCCAGCGAATTACGCGAGATGGAAGTCGCACTCAGAAACGAACTTTTGCGGACAGAAAAAATGGGAGTTATCGGCCGCAACGCCGGAGCGACGCTCAAACGGATGCCCAGCGCCATATACTGGTCCGGGCTAGGGGTATGGGGCCTACGTCGATTCCAAGGCTCGCAACAAGAATACCATGCGAGCGTCGACCAGATATATTCCCGCCGCGCGTCCCAACGCCGACGTGATGGCGCCGAATGGACGGAAGAGGACAACCTCGGCACATGGCATCCACAGCTTTTGGCGCTACGACCAAACGGTTTTCCCGTAGGCGTAAGCTTCGCCTTAACCAAGGACGAAGCGGACCTGATCATCGAGTGCATCCAGCAACATAAACCCGATTCCCTGCTTGCATGGCTGGCGCTGCATACCATCACGAGCAAAGGAAAAACGAACTGCGAGGCCCCCTGGCAGCATCCGAACTTCGCCTCCTTTCCGCAGAAACACCAAAATATTCTGCGCCAAGCTCGGATCTTCTCCTTCCTTCACCACGGCGCAACGTTGCTCTACAACCTGCTGCTGGCGGAACTCCACGAGCAAAGGGCCTCGACAAGCCAGCTCACCCAGTCACCACCGGAAGTGCTCGCGGAAACGTATCGCAACGCCCTCGAGGTCTGGGCGGAGGATCCGGAGTTCGAGGACATTGTCACTTGGTCACCGGAATCCTTCTGGCCTGAAGTCAGAGGCTATGGACACACCATCCGCATGGGGACGCGACAGTTCGTTGAACAGTGGAGGGACATTGTCCTTCGCGAACGGACTACCGTAGCCGATACGCCCCAGGCCCGCACACTTATTCGCCATCGAGAATGTCAGCTCAAAGGACACCAATCCCGCCTTGCCAATGTGAGGGCATTGGAACAGTGGAACGGCAACGCCGGCACGGGACGTCTCGTCTTCCGCTGGCCCACCGCGCAGCGCTTCCTGAATGACTTGCGTGAGGCATTCGCCGAATGATCTCGCCGAATTCCCGCAAACTGCTGAGCGACGCCCTCACCCCACCGCCCGCGATGCATTTCGACGTCGGCGTCGTGACCACCTTTTCCCTGGACCCGATCACCCTGTTATCCGTACCTCTGCGCCTGGCATGGCACGGTCTTGGCGACGACCGAGCACAACTTGCCGATCCCGTGCTGCTCGTAGAAGCGCTGCACCGCGTCGCGGATCGTCTCACCGTATTCTCCCAACGCGGTCAGCTGTTTCCCCCGGAGCACATGCACCCGCTTTCCGGCCTACTCGATGTCATGATCCACGAAGCAACCACCCCACACGGCGGCGCCTTCCACGCCAAGCTCTGGTTGCTGCGGTTCACAACTAATGATGGCGAACCGCCGCTGTTGCGCTTACTCATCCCTTCACGAAACCTCACTGCAGACAGCTCCTGGGACCTCTGCCTGCAGCTGGAAGGCCGACCAGAACGCACCAGATTTGGGCCAAACAAGCCCCTTGCGGACTTCCTCGCCGCACTGCCCCGATGTACCCGCCGTCCGTTAACGGAACAACGAGCCTCCAATCTGAAGATGCTCCGCGATGAGGCATGGCACTGCCGTTGGGAACTCCCGGGCAATTTCACGGATATTCAATTTCACGTATTAGGGCTCGGTAGGCGGCCTGCACCCTGGCAACCGGTGCACTCGAACGAACTGGGCGTCGTTTCACCGTTTCTCGGTGCGAGGACTCTTGAAATGCTCCGCGGCTCTACGGAGCGGCCCATCTTCCTGATTTCGCGTGCAGAAGAAATGGACAAGCTGCCCGATGCCCTAAACGATTTTGAGGCGTTGCGGACCCTGAACCCGCAGGCGGAAGGCGAAGACGAAAATCCCGGCAACCGGCTGCGCGGTTTGCATGCTAAGGCCTTGGTGCTGAAATGCAGCTGGGACACCCACCTTATCCTCGGCTCGGCCAACGCCACGAACGCGGCGCTTTTGGCCGGGATCAACGTCGAAATTCTGGCCGAACTCGTGGGGCGTTGCAGCAGAGTCGGTCGGCCGGAACTTTGGCTTTCCGATGACAAGGGACTGGGTGAGATGCTCGTCCCCTATATGCCGCAGGATACAACGAATAGTGAAACACCGACGCCGGAGGCCTTACGTCTGGATGAGGTTCAAAAAGGTCTCATAGCACTTGACATGGAGCTGCACTGTGAGAGGGAGGAAGCTGCCTGGAGACTGACCCTCCACTCCCGCACGGTGTTCGAACTCGGCGACGTGCGTCTTGATGCACGACCTTTCACCGTCGTCCCGGAGCGCACCAAGCCTCTTCCGGTCCTCGACCCTGACCAGCCCGTGCCCCTTGGGGTATTCGCCGCAGCAGAAGTCACCTCGCTTGTGGCCTTCCACCTCCAACTCGACGGGGAGCAGCGCTCCTTCGCACGCAATCTCCACCTTCGGGGCGGACCGAAAGACCGCGATCTTGCCGTCCTCGGCCTAGTTCTACACAACCGAGAGGCCTTCGTGCGCTATCTGCTTCTGCTGCTGACCGGCGATGCCCAATTGCCGGACCTCCCCGCCGGACGAACGGCTGCCGGCAAGCTGCGTGCGGATGACGGACGGGGAGACGGCGCCGAGGATGTCCCGCTGTTCGAGTTGCTCGCACGGACCTGGGCTCGTACACCAGAACGCCTGAACGAAGTGGCAACCCTGCTACGACGCCTGCAGGGGGCGACCGACGACCGTGGGGAACCGGTCGTGCCTCCGGAATTTTCGGCGATTTGGCGCGTCTTCGAGACTGCCCTGGCCAAGGAGGCAACACAACATGGCGAACGGTGATCCCCTGGCCGGTCTCAAGGATTTCCAACGCCGCACGGTGGAATACGTGTTTCGGCGCCTGTATCTGGACCCGGAACCGACCCGGCGGTTTCTCGTGGCCGACGAAGCGGGACTGGGCAAGACCATGGTAGCCCGCGGCATTATCGCCCGCACCGTCCGACACTTGCAGGCCAAGGGTACGCCGCGCATCGATATCGTCTACGTCTGCTCCAATGCCGACATCGCCCGACAAAACGTGGAGCGGCTCAACACCAGCGGCCAGCCGGCGTTCGTCGAAGCGAGCCGCCTGACGCTGCTGCCGCTGCATGTCGCACGCCTTGATGAACATCCTCTCAACTTCATCAGCTTTACGCCGGGCACGACCTTTTCCCTAGGGCAACGAACCGGGACCAAGGAGGAACGACGGCTCCTGTATCACCTCCTGCTGCCCCTCGCGGATATTTCCGCCAAAGGGCTCGCCCGCCTGCTCCAGGGTTTTGCCGGACCGACTTGGTTTGAAACAATCAAACAGCCACTGATGATGACGGTGGACGCCGCCATCACTGCCAAATTCCGACAGGCGCTCCTTGCGGCGGATGCGGACTACGCGCAATTGCGTGCAGCCTGCACCCTGCGCCACGACGGCAGACGAAGTCTCGACGCGAAGCAACAGGAACAGGGCTGGACGATCATCGGCAAGCTTCGCCAGCGACTCGCTTACTGCTGCCTGGACGTCCTGGAGCCGGATCTGGTCATCCTTGACGAATTCCAGCGTTTCAAGGATCTGCTCCGCGAGCCGTCCACCATGTCCGACGCAAAGGAAAAGGACGCGGCCGAACTCGCCCAGGCCCTATTTCATTGCTCGAGCGACCCTCGCGTCCTCCTGCTCTCGGCCACGCCATACAAGCTGTACACCCCCAATGGCGACACGGAAAACCATTACGAGGACTTCCTCCAAACCGTCGCCTTTCTGCTGGACGATTGCCAGGCCCTGGCGACGTTGACCGCCGATCTCAAGGCGTTTCGTCACGGGTTGCTGGGTCTCGACGGTGAGGACACCGCCTCGCTGTTCACGGTCAGGTCCAGGATCGAGGCCTGCCTACGCCGCGTGATGTGCCGTACCGAACGCGTCGGAGCCACGGCCCGGGGCGACGCCATGGTCTGTGCCCGAACGCCACCCCTGCCTCTGGCGCCGAAGGAGCTCATCGACCTGCGCCTGATCGACGCCGTCAGCCGCACGGTGGGGGATCGGGACATGCTCGAATTCTGGGAATCCAGTCCGTACCTTCTCAACTTTATGAAGGGATACAACCTGAAGGGAAAGGTGCAGTCGTGCCTCTCGGAGGGAGGCGCCCCAGCGGCGGAGCTCCGTGAACTCCTGCGTCGCCATCCGCGGGGGCTGCTGCGAAAGTCGTGGCTCGAAAAGTATGCTCCGCTGGAGCCGAGCAACGCCCGGCTCCGCCTGTTGCTGCAGGAAACCCTGGATTCGGGGCTGTGGCGACTGCTCTGGCTCCCACCTTCGCTCCCCTACTGGCGGCCGGAGGGGCCGTTCGCCCATGTTTCCAACGCCACAAAAGTCCTGATCTTCTCCAGCTGGCGTGTGGTGCCGGACGCCATCTCCGCGCTGGTCTCCTACGCCGTCGAGCAACATATCGTCGCGCAGTCGAACCAAGAGTGCACGTATGCCGAATTTCCCGATGCGTTCCGGTCCATTCTGCGTCTGAGCGGCGATCCCAGTCAGCCGGCGTTGGCCTCGCGCAATCATTCGAGCCACATGGTCCTGGCCCTGTTTTTCCCGTCCGCAGCCCTGGCGACGCTCGTCGATCCGCTGGAGGTCGCCTGCACCGCCGGAACATGCCCAACCTGGGCCGACGTCCGCGCGGCGGCCGCCCAACGCCTCCGGGAACGGCTCCGGCCGCTGCTGGGTCCACAAGCTCCGGGCACCGCCGTCGACAAGGACTGGTACTGGCGGGCCATCATCCTTCTGGAACGCGCCCTTGATCCAACGGGACGGGAATGGTGCGCCAGGAAATGGCCTTGGGGCAAAAAAGACGACGAGGGCGTCGTCTTCGAGCGTTTCCGGCAAAGCTGGCTGCGCACCTGGGACAATGCGGAGCAGTGTACCGGCCGTCCTCCCGACGACCTTTGCGAGGTCCTGGCGACTCTCGCCCTGGCCGGACCGGGAGTCTGCGCCTTGCGCGCCCTCCGCCGCATCGCTCCGGACATGGCAGCCGCACAGAACACGCTCCGCACCGCCGCAGCCCATGTGGCCGAAGGCCTGCTCACGTTGTTCAATACGCCGCAGGCCCGGGCGTTTTTGGAAGGGCGCTCGACCAGGACCGCCTATTGGCGACGGGTCCTTACCTCGAGCGCCCAAGGCAACCTCCAGGCCCTGCTGGACGAACAGGTCCACGTGCTTCGGGAAACCTGTGGCCTGTTCGATGCATCCGCCGAGACACGGGTGCAACGCATCGCCGAAGAAATCCAAACGGCCCTTTCCATCCGGACGAGCACGCTTCGGCCTGACGACATCCATGTCAGGACGCGAGGGACTAAAACCGAAGATATCCCCATCCGATGCCATTATGCCTTGCGCTTCGGCGACTTGCGTGACGCGGAAAACAACGTCAGCCGCAAGGAGGTCGTACGCACAGCCTTCAATTCACCTTTTTGGCCTTTCGTGCTGGCCTCGACTTCAGTTGGACAGGAAGGGCTGGACTTTCACGTCTGGTGTCATTCGCTGACCCACTGGAACCTGCCGGCGAATCCCGTGGATTTGGAGCAACGCGAAGGCCGGGTGCAACGCTACAAGGGCCTCGCCGTTCGCAGGAACATCGCCGCCACCTTTGGCCTCAAAGCGCTGGCCGGCAGATGGCATCCGGGCGACGATCCATGGCGCATCCTTTTCGAGGTGGCGCGGGCCAACCGGAGCGCCGACGACAGCGACCTCGTCCCCTACTGGATTTACGAAACCGAAAACGGCGCCATGGTCGAGCGACGCATTCTCGCCGCGCCCTTCAGCCGAAACGCGGGACGCTATCATCGACTGCAGCAGGGCTTAGCACGCTACCGCCTGGTTTTCGGCCAGCCACGGCAAGAGGATCTATTGGAATGTCTCGCCGGACGCATCAGCGAGGAAGAAGCGGCGACACGCGTCGAACGCCTGCGCATACGCCTGGAACCGACCGGCACGCCACCGAAAAAATGACTGCAAGCTTGCCCTGCACCACGGAAGGGAACCGTTCCCCTCACGTTCTTTCGCCGGCCGATGTCCCGCGCGCGTCCTCTTCGTCCTCTGCTTGCTCCATAAGAGCTTGTATGATCCCCGGCGTCCCTTCAAAATGGACGTATTGCATGATCTCCCTAAGCCAGTAAGCTATTCTGTCTGCAGCCCTTCCAGGCTGCTCCCTGGCGCGCTCCTCAGCCAACCCGAGAGAATTCTTGAGATGATCGAATACGCCTGCATAGCGCGGTTCATCAGGACTCATGAATTTTTTATTTATCTTCCTATATTGCAGCAAAGCCAAAAAAAGTAATACGCCTTGGAAAAATGTTTTCTTCAAATTTGTTGAACGAAGTTCAGAATCAATTTTTTTTAATGCCTGTTCAAGAAAGGAGTCTGCCTGCTCTTGAGTCAATGCTTCCTGAGCGTTTTCTCTATAATTTAATATCCTGCAAATCGATCTTGCCGCATGGATCGGGAATGGTGATTTCGCTGTATCTTTAATAATCCTATCATATATTGAACAGAACAGAATCTTATATTGTCGATCCTCCGAAAAACATCGGCTCGCAGCCTCGGAAAAATAATTCCATTGGCAATCCCACTGCGTAAAGTGCTTCTCAAAGTAATTTTCAAGGGACTTGGAAATGACTGAAGGCGTTCCTCCCCAGAGCCAAGTGCCCATTGTAATAATTTTATCCCTATATTGAACTGAATGGCCTTGGCTAAAATCTTCCTTGAGCTTGTTTCGCAACTTGGCCACGACCGCCTGGCCTTCGGGGCTACCGGCTCGGCCATCCTGATCGATTTTCATCAACCGTACGCTCGCGCCATCACGCTGCACCGTTTTCGGCGTGGACCATGCCACCTTAGCTTTCTCAAGTATTCTTATATAGTTGGGATCAGTTACCACAGAGTACAGAAAACGCTGGATGCCCGCCTGTTGTGTCAGGACTGCCGGGTCATCCGTCACTTCCATTTTAACGACCTCCGGCCAGCCACGCTTAAGCAGCGGAAGCGCGTCCACGTCCTCCATGTGGGAATAATCGAAAAAAACCTGCCGCCCACGAAGAAAATCCTTCTGTCGGGGAACAAGCTCCACCTGAGCCAGACCGCTGGCAGGACGCATCACTACCATTAAATCGATCACCGTGTCTTGATCCGGGGCGGCGGGGAACCGCATTTTCCCCTTGCGGTAAGGGGCGCGCTTGCGCCGGCCATCCTGCCTGGAAGACGACGCTTGTCCCTCAGGCTTCAAGTAGAATTCCACCCAATCGCAATCCTTTTGCAGCTGGAACTTCCCGTCCACGGAATGGTTATAGGGTTCCCCGCCCTTGCACGTTTGCGCCTCGACGAGAAGAACATCCTCATATTCATAATTATCGACAACAACTGTCGTGAGTTGCGGCAACGTATCCAGATAGGTAGGCAACTTCTGCTCCAAGCGTTCTCCGTAGAGACGCCCCCCCGCGGCAACCGGATCGTCCTGCCCTGTCGCCAGCCACAGGGCATTCGGTTGAGGAGTGCAAGACGCTGGCATACCGAAGCCGTCAAGCCACGAGGTCGGATCTCGGGGAGCCAAGGGGCCGCAGACAACGGCCCCCCGCAGCCGTCCGCCCTCCATGCGCCGGACAAGCCGCAAAACGGCATCCCGGAGATACGTGCCCCACGTCTGCCCCAGCCCGCTCCGGACCTCGTGGACGACGGAACAGGACGGGCCAAGAATTTCCCAGAGGGCCCTTCCTCCCCCAACGGGAACACCGAGCAAATCCCGCCGCAACTCCGACGAAGGCTCCCACGCACACCAGGAGCCGGCCTTGCTCCAGACCTGCGAGAACTGCGGCCTATCCCAGGGCCTGCCGGCCAAGGCCTGCCAGACTTCGGGAAAATCCGTAAAGACCTGCCAAAAGGCCCCCGGATCGTCCTGCCCCAACTGCAAGCGGTTTGCCATGACATCGACGGCCCAATCCGCACCGGAAAAGCCGGGTGCGTCCGTAGGGCGTTTTCGCACGGGCATAACGTAGCCGGTGGCGGAATCCTGCTGCAGCCTCAAACCTGTGCATTCGATGCCGTCTGCGCCCAGGTATGTAACGGCCAGCCAATCCCCGGCATCAACAGTCCCAAGGTTGTCCCGGACTGCCTCCAGCCAAGTCAGGGCAGCGGCGACCGGCCGCCAAAGCAGTCGAATCTCGCTCCTAGGTAGGCGGTGGCGGAGTTCCTGCAAGAGCGCGGTCTGCCCATATTCGGCAAGATGATCGGGAATGGTGACGACCAATTCGTCAGCATCGGCCGCTCCCCCGCCGGCATCGCGAAGCAGCGTGCAGACATGCTCGGCAAGAATGGTCGCCAACGAGAAGGAGCCCCTCGGCGCATTCCAGCGGGCCGTGGTATCCCCCGCCTCCACAAACAGATTCCAGGCACAGGGCACAGGCACCCGGCGCAAGAGCTTACCCAACTCGATTTGCGCTTCCTTGGGCCAACTGAGCCCGGAATGCACGCGCTCCGCTTCGGCCTCCTTGCCCGGCGCGAGGCGCGCCGAGGGGGTCTTGCGGCAACACGACATCTGCCAAAAAAAAGCCTGACCCCTGGCAAGGACCGGCCTGGCTTGAAACGGTATCGCCAAGCCCGAAGGCCGCCACGCCCGTTCTCGTTTTCATAACGCAGCCTCGAAAAGTTGCGCCAACATACCGCTGATACCTGACAACGCATCATCCCAACAGTGGTTGTCAGCCCCTACCTGCAGAAGCGGCACCTCGTCCCTTCCTCCTCCATGCAGTTCCGCGTCCCTGGACATAAGGTCACTCGCGACGATGAAGGCCTGTAAGCTCGGGAAATTTGGATTCCGCTCCTCAAGAAAGCCGCTATGCCGTCGCAACGCTTGGAAAGCGGAAGACATCATCGTTTCCCAAATCGTACGGCCGGGCGGCAGGGCTTCGAGCGCGACACCGGCGGTATGCACCGCCCACATGACGATGACCGTCCGCCGCCCGCCCCCGAGCGGCGTCAACACCAGATAGAGATGCCCCCCCAGGCGCCCCAAGCCTGCGGCGACCGGATGCTCTCCGGCCTCCTGGGAATGCACCACTTCCAGGACGTAACGCCGCACGCGACTGCCCCGCTCGAAACGCACCTCGAAAGGCCCCGGCTCCGACCCTGGCTCGATGCGACTGCCAAGCTGCTGTTCCAAGGAAACGTGCACCGCCGAGGTCAGCAGCTGCCGCAGGAAAAGCTTTCCCGGCTGGTATTCCTTTTTCTCGTCACCCATCTGAAAAAGCGCCGCGTTCACCAGCAAACGGGCCACGTCCGCCCATGTGCGCGACTGCCAATCCCACATCCGGTCCTGTTCGTCCTCCTGACGCAGAAGGCGAAGGTAGTTTTTCCAGACATCCCGATAGCGCAGATCGTTCTGGAGCACATAATTGGGATGCACGCCATAGTGTGGCAACGTGACGTCGCTGAATTGCGGCGCCTTACTGAGCTGGGCACAATGCTGCGCATACACTTTCGTATCCTTGGCCTTGGTCGAGTCCTGCATGGCGCAGTCAGGCCCGACTTCAACGGCCAGATACCGCTCGGCCTCCTTACGGCAACGCAGCAGGAAATCCTTGAGCACCTGGTTCTCGAGGGTGTTGAAACTCTCCCGGCGAGCCACGCCGAAAAGGCACTGACGGTTGCTGGCGGCCTTCTGGGCCATGGTTTCCCCAGGCTGGCGAACATACCATTTTAGGCAGGCCGTATCGGTTTCTTCGATTCTCCCGACCGGCAGCAACCGACGTTCCCGAAGGAGAATCTTGCGGGCCGCGGCCACGGTGAAGCCAATACTGCGCTGCATCTTACGGGCGATATCGACGATAAGGGCCATACGTGGTTCCTTGCCCTCTCCGGCGGCTTTTTGGATAAGCTCGAGGGCACTCGCCCAAGCGAGCTGCCCCTCCCGGTTGGTGCCATGCGTTTTCTCCCGGCACTCATCGAAGAACCGCGACCAAGCGAGAATGGTGCTGTAAAGTGAAAAATCCCCGATTTTCCCATCCGCCCGCGTATCGTACTGGGTCCGCGCCCCCTGCGCCGTAAACGAGACCTCCTTTCGTTCCCCCTGAAGCGCGAAGACAATTCCTCCTGCCTGGTGCTGCTGCCGACGCGCAGCCATGACGCCGTGTGGCATTTCATACAGTTGATACGTATCACCGGGAGTCCTGAAGCAGGGGCCGAAGGGAACGAATGGTTCATAGCGCTGGGACAGAAACAACGTCACTGCCGTCGATACGGAAATCACCGGGCTGCCCCGGAAGGGGAATTCCACCGCCCCTCCCGTGAGATCCTTGGTTTCCGCTGGGACGCCGACGGACCAGGGCCAAAAATGCAGCTGCGCCGCAATTTCGCCTTTCATATCTTCGCTACTGTCTGAGGAGCTCTGACCACACCCCGCCATTGGAACATGCCGATGCTCATACTTTCATCGCGTGCGGACTTAAATGCCTTCGCCAATTCGCTGTCTCCGAGCGGGGCAATAATCCTCTCCAAATCCTGCAGACACGACGCTGCCCGTTTCGTGGTGCAGTCTATCCCGCGCAGCTTGGGCAGCACCTTCTGTTCAATCTGATCAGCTACGGCCAGATTAAAGCGGTCCGCTTCGTTTACCAAAGGATAATTGGCGACATACTCCAAGAAGGCATCCCGCATGCGATAGCCAAAAGGACGACCGACATCATCCATCGCTGCATTCAACAAGGTAATAGTCTTTTGGACTGCGGCGCTCCAGGGAGCTCCAGTCTCAAAATGGCGGATCCATGATTTCCAGCGTTCCCAGGAAAGAAACTTTTCCGAAAGAGGAATATTCAGCGTGTCGCATCCGTCCTGATGCGCTTTCGTATCGGAAGGTTTGCCGAAACGCAGCACATTGGATCTGTCGAGCACCTTGTCCGAAAGCGTCTGTGTGGTCTCGTCTTCATTCATCGTGCCCACAAAGAGCACATTTGGCCCCACCCAGAGAGGGAAACGAACGCCCTTGCCCGGTCCGACGTCCAGCTCGATTTCCGCATCTTTGCGGTCCACCGGCTTGTCCGCATCCTTGACCAGACGGCGCAATTCCAATTTCGACAGGAACTCGCTGAAATAGTACTCGGTCCGCGCCAAATTCATCTCATCCAGCAGGACGAGCAGCATCCTGTTTTGCGCCCACGGATCCCCAAGCATGGGATATTTTCTTCGTGGATAATTATACGGATCCATGCAGAGCAAGGCTCTGGAGAGATCGGTCGCCTTATACTGTTTCTCCATATAGTTATAGAAGCCGAACATATCCTGAGGCGAATCCCAACGGGGTTGGACGGAAATCACGAGCGAATGCATGCCCATCACCCGCGCATAAGCAATCGGCAGCAAGGTCTTGCCCGTGCCGGAGACACCGGCCAACACCGTAAGCGGATTGATGTCATGGCATTTGAGCGAGGTGTGAAAGGCATCGATGACGCGCTGCGGAAACAAAAGGCCCTTGTCCGTAAGGACCTCCCTGAAATGCCGTAAGGCCGTCTTTTCATCCGGCATTTTGTCTTCACCGCCAGGAAAACTGTTCTTAAACCCCTCAGGCGCCCTCAAAAGATCCCGGTAGGGCGCCCAAAGATCCTGGGCCGCCGGATTGCCGTTCGCGCTTCCTTCGAGCTCTTCGACCTTGCGATCCAAGGCCGCCTTGCGGGCCTCCAAGGCCACCACGTCCGCTTGCCGTGCCCGTATTGCCGACTGCGTTTTCGCCAGCGCTTCCTTGGCTTGCGTCAAGGTGTCGCGGGCCTGCTCCGTCTCCTGCCGGGCCCCTTGCACCTGATGCTGGAGCATCACCAGTGCTTCCTGCCCGTCGACTTCCTGCTTTTTTAGCTGCGCAATGTTCTGTTCCCGGGCATGCAGCTCGCTCCGGAGCGCATCGAGCGTGGCACGAAGATCCGCCTGCTCGCGGCGCATGTCGTCCAAGGCAGATTCCAACTTCCGGACCTCTTCGGCCGCTGGGCGCTCTTTGTCGCTAAGCGCTTTAAGCTCCTGCACATGTTGTTCTAACATGATCTTCTCGGTCGCAAGCACGCTGAGACGTATTTCTTGCTCGGCTGCCTGCCGCAATATTTCCTGCGCGTTGTCTGCCTGCCTGCGCAATTCGTCGAGTTGCTGCTTCAGGGCATCCGCTTCCTGGCGTTTGGCCTCAAGGTCGCCCACTTCCCGCGACAACCGCTCCTGATCCTTCTGCAGGAAATACCGTTGGCTTTCTAGCTCTCCGGTCTCCTTGCGCAGGCTTTCGTTTTCCTGATCCTTGGCCGCACACGCCTGCTACAAGA
>Ga0183096_1002401_pt1 | contig 13003 bp, 8 predicted proteins | sample Biomet5_FD_127791 | JGI IMG/M metagenome (GOLD analysis project Ga0183096, IMG submission 127791) | Microbial communities from bioreactor (seeded with sewage sludge) at LBNL, California, USA - Biofuel metagenome 5 (version 2) (version 3) | ecosystem: Engineered > Bioreactor > Anaerobic >... | reverse complement strand
TCATACCGCCTTCATCAACTGGAGGTAATTGTCGTTCCAGACGGGAAATCCGTTCGCATCGCGCCCCGTGGTCACGCTCCGCATGTTGTCGGTGACTATCCTCTTGGGGATGCCCAACGCCATGAATGCATGCAGCATGCCGATGAAAAGGTTCTCCTGCTTGGCATCCGGAAAGAACTCGACATAGCGCTCACCGCAATGGTGGCAGACAAGCGCGAAGCACGCCGCACGCCACGCATGGCCCAGAGTGTCCTCGACATTCACGAACCCCCAGTCCATCTGGAAGCAGTCGCAAGCCTCGGTGTAATACCTTCGCCCGTGATTCGCTTTCTGGTCGACCTGGACACGCCCCGCAGGTTTCAGGTAAAGGTGCCCTGCTATGTACGACTTCACCATGGTCAGGCCGCCTTTGTAACCGGCATGCCTGATCTTCTCGAAGGCGACGACGGAATTCGTTTCGCCGTTCTCGATTTCTTTGTCGATTTCATCCGTGAAGCCGGACAAGACTGTCTTCTCCTTTCTCTTTCCCGCATTGCCGTTCGGTAGTACCTTGAAATGGTGGTTCTTGATGGTTCTGGCCTTCTGCCGTGAGAGTCCCGTCTTCTTTTGGAACTCGGACATGTCCACATGGCCCAGCGAGAAGGTTTTCCCCCTTCTTGTCGCCTCTCCTTCCATTTCTTCCAGTGCACGTGTTACAATAGCCTGCAGAGATTGTATCGATTCTGCATTCATATGACTCCTTTGCTGATAAGTCTTAGCAACTCTCATCATAGAATCTATGAATGCAGTTTTCTACTTGTCTCAGGAATGTGGTTTCAGCAACTGGTTGTTTTCGTTTGACCCATTTTGGTTGTTTTCATTCGACCTCGAATGGTTGATTCGTTTCGCCTCTAACAGGGCTCAGGCATGGACTGATTTTGTAGCGGAAGGAAAAAAGGGGAAGACTCTTGAAGAATTTGAAAAAGAGTTGGATTCATGACGGTTATCCTTTCTCCTGTTGCCCAAAAGCAAATCAAGAAGTTGGATCGTACAGTCGGGAAGAAATTCATTGTATATTTCATGAACTTGAAAAGTTGAATAATCCTCGTAGTCGTGGAAAAGGATTGAAGGACAATCTGACAGGATTGTGGCGGTATCGGGGTGGTGATTATCGAATCATTTGTCAGATTGAGAGCGAAGTTTTAAACATTTTTGTTGTTGAAGTTGGTCATCGAAAAGTTGTTTATGGTTGATGGGTATTTAGCCATTTCCTTGGTGTGCCTTTTTTCTTCTGTAATGGGAAATAATACGGTACAGCCAATCTGACCTTTGCATGCATACAGAGAATTTCCATGGAAAGGTTGTTCTTCGTTTGAGGTGTTTTTCCTACACTGCATACCTCTTGACCGCATCGTACAGCTCTTTTGGGGTGATCGGTTTCGCAAGATGTCCGTTCATGCCAGCAATCCTGCTTTTCAGCGTATCCTCTGCAAAGGCATTCGCCGTCAGCGCGATGATTGGAATCGTTTTTGCCTGAGGATGTGTGCTTTTCCTGATGGCCTCTGTCGCCTCGTAGCCGTTCATGACCGGCATCTGGATGTCCATGAGGATCAGTTGGTAGTGGCCTTTTTCGGACTGGAGGAATGCCTCATATCCCGCCTTGCCGTTCGCCGCAATGGTTACGATGACCCCTGCTTTCTCCAGGATCCTTGTCATCACCATCTGGTTGACCGGATGGTCTTCGCAGACAAGGACCTTGAGTCCCTTGAGGGAGATCGTGGAAACGTTTCCTGCTTCATTTCCTTTTGCTTCGGCAAGCGTGGTCTCCGCAAGCTTCAGGGGAAGCGTGACGGAGAATGTTGACCCTTTTCCCTCCTCGCTTGTGAAAAAGATGGTGCCTCCCATGCACTCGGCGATGCTCTTCGCGATGGAAAGGCCGAGGCCAGTGCCTTCTGTCTGGAGAAGACGTGCGTTCTCCGCACGGTAGAACGGCTCGAAGACATGTTCCTGCTGCTCCAAGCTCATGCCGATGCCGGTATCCATGAAGGTGAAACGATAGAGGCCGAAATTCTTGTTCTGGTAGCCCATCTCCTGCAAAGCGCAGGTGATGCTTCCCCCTCGAGGGGTGAACTTTATGGCGTTGGAGACGATGTTGTCGAGAATCCGCTGGATGCGGACGGCATCTCCGGTGCAATGGTCGTTCTTGATGTCGCTCGATGAAGTAAGGGTGAGCCCTGCCTTTTCCGCCAACGCTTTCTTTTCCTTGATCCATTGGACCCAATGCTCTGAAATCGAGAAGGTCTCTTCAGCCAAAGTCATCTTGCCGCTTTCGATGCGGCTCATGTCGAGGATGTCATTCAGGATGGAAAGCAGCAGCTTTGATGAGCTTTTGATCACGCGGAGGCTCTCGTTCACCTGGGTGCTGTCCTTCGTGTCCTCCAGCGCAAGGTCGCACATGCCGACGATGGCGTTCATCGGGGTGCGGATGTCGTGGCTCATGAAGGCGAGGAAATCCGATTTCGACTTGTTGGCGCTTTGGGCTATGGAAAGGGATTCCCGCAGCACCTGTTTTTGCTCCGTTTCCTGCCGGACAAGTTCCGTGATGTCCGTGCGGCTGAAGACGATGATGCCGCCGTTCCTGTCGTAGGCGAAGAATCGCGCCCGTTTCGTGCGTATTTCGCCGTTTTTCTCCTTCATTGCGAAAGTGAATTCATAAAAGTCGCTGGTTTTCAGGGAATCTGAAACGTTCCTGACCGTCATGTTGCGGAGATAGCGTTCCCTGTCTTCGGGGACGACATACTCCTCTGTGGTCTGGCGGGCAGCATCTTCGAACGGGAAGGAGGTTCCGAAGCCGTATCTGTCGAGCTGGTCATTCTTTCCCTTGCCGGCGTAGATCGCCATCATTCCGTCCTTGAGATCGAGCCGTCCTATGTAGTCGTAGTCAATGCGTATCGTCGCATCCAGCACCTGGGACTGCATTTTGCTTTGGGTGAGATCCCTCAAGGTGAAGAATCCATTGATGGTTCCGTCTTGTGGATCCATGATCTCCTCCACGCTCGCCTGCGCCGTATAGGTTGTCCCGTCCAAGGTGATGTCCGCTTCCATCGTCTGCTGGTACAATCCTCTCGCGAAGTCTTGAATGACATTCTCATTGAGAAATTTGCTATAGAATGTCGTCCGTTGCGCATCATTATGGATCAATGCCCCGAATTTTTGGAAGAAGGTGTTCCGGGCGGGCCCAAACCGCTTGAGGAGTTCTTCTCCGAACCGTCCTTTCATCATGAGAATCCGGTCTTGGGAGATGTTGCAGTTTCCTATAGCAAGGATATCGTTGCCGAAGCTGTAGTATCCTGATTTGGCGGCTGCTGCATACTGCTGTTTTGCCTCGAGCCATGATTTCTCATCAATTTCCGATTGCTCGGTCCTGCCTCTTAGATAATGAGTGTTCGGGATGATGGTGCTTGTGCAGTTCAGCCATCGATAGGGCTCCTTCTCGCTTGTCCGGAAACGGATGGTGCCGAGCACCTGCAGTTTTCCTTCCTGCAGTTTCTGAGTCATGTCCCGTATCGTATCCATGTCGTCTGGATGGACGAGGAAAGGGGTATCAAGAGAACTTGCCATGAAGGTGAATTGCCCGTAACTGATCTTCGGCGCATCCTCTTCCATGACGGATATGAGGGTGAGCATCGCATCGGTCGTCGTGCTTTTGGATGACAACCTCAGATGCAGCAATGCGGATGATGCGGCATTTCCCAATTCCTCTTTGGAGAGGCATTCGATGGTAAAGGGCGTGGGGTGCTCCACGATGTCTTTGCGGATGGCATCCTCGACGGCTTGTTTCCCATGGAGGGTTTCCTTGCTGAGCCAGACCACATTCGTTGCGCAAAGGTCTGTTGCTTCCTTTGCGTTTCTTCGTGTGAAATAAGCTTGGCAAAACCGCAGGGCGAGATCTGATGTGCAAGTATTTTCTGGTGCCGACATGGTATCTTCCTGATCCTATAGTGTTGGCGATTTTTGTCTCATTCCTTCTTTCAAAGAGGCGGAAAGGTGGAAAAACGCAGAAAAGATTGGTTGGGGAAAAAGATGATGCTAAAAATCCACATACGATATGAAATGATACCATGCCATCGTATTGTTTGCAATCTTTTTTATAGGAAATACATTTGCCGCAAATCTTTAGGGGATGCTGATCCTGCCGGGGTGGCTCTGTTCGCGGCATTTGCGTCCTGTAGGTTCTCTGTCGTTCCCAGGAACGAGAAGGTTCACTTTAGGTCCAGAACCCCTCCGCCGACGGCTGGAGATGACTTGAGGCGGTTCTCAATGGGATATTCCTGCCTGGCTGTAGACCATGTCACGATACTTGCCCTGTTGTCCCATAAGGCCGGCATGTGTGCCGGACTGGATGATCCTTCCCTTGTCGATGACAAGGATCCTGTCGGCGTCCCTGATGGTGGAGAGTCTGTGGGCGATGAGGAAGGTTGTCCGTCCCTTCATCAGGGAGAGCATGCCTTTCTGAATCTCCTTCTCCGTCTTGGTGTCCACCGAACTGGTGGCCTCGTCAAGGATCAGGATGGGGGCTTCCCTGAGCACCGCACGGGCGATGGCGAGACTCTGCCGCTCCCCTTCGCTGAGGGTGGAGTTTTCCCCATTGATCCTGGTCTCATATCCTTCGGGCAGTTTCTCAATGAAGGTGTCCGCATGGGCGAGATGTGCGGCTTCTTTTATTTTCTCCATGGATGCTGACGGGTCAGAATACCGGATGTTGTCCGCGATGGTGCCGCTGAACATGCAGGATTCCTGAGGCACGACGGAAAAGCACGTTTTCAGGTTTTCCCGCGCGATGGAGGTGATGGATTCCCCATCAATGGTGATGCTTCCTTCCGTCACCTCATATGACCTTGTGAGCAGGTTGACGATGGTGGTCTTCCCTGACCCTGTCTCTCCGACCAAAGCAATGTGCTCGCCTGCCTTGACGGTAAAGGAGATGTCGTGCAGCACCTGATGGATGCCGTCATAGGAGAAGGAGACATGGGAGAAAGTCACATTTCCTTCTGGTTTGAAATTGCGTATGGCATCTTTGCCATCGCTTTTCTCTTCACTGCGGTCAAGCAAGTCGAAGATGCGTTCGGCTCCTGCGAGGGCTGACTGGATGGTGGTAAAGAGTCCTGCCACCTGATTGAGCGGGGAGGCAAAGTGTTTAGCATAGCTGAGGAACGTGACCACGATGCCGATCGTGATCGTCCCCTTGGTGCAGAGCGTCCCGCCGATGATGGCGACGAGGGCGAAGACCAGGTTGTTGATCACATTCATCAAGGGCATCATCAGGCCGGACCAGGTCTGTGCAGAGGTGCCGCTCTCCTTCAGAATGGTGTTCTGTTCCTCGAATTGCTCGAGCATGGCTTTTTCTCCGGTGAAGGTCTTTACCATCTTGAGGCCTTGGATGCTGTCCGTGACGACACTGTTGAGCCGGCCAAGAGCCTGTTGCTGGGAAAGGAACGAGGCATGGCTCTTCCTGGAGATAAGGCGTGTCAAAAGGATGACAAGGGGGACGGAGAAGAGCACGCAGAAAGTCAGGGACAGGTCAAGACGGATCATGATGATGAGGGAACCGATGATGGTGAGCAGACTGGAGACCAGTTGCACGAGCGATTGCGCGATGGTCAGGCTTATCGTGTCGACATCATTGGTCAGCCGACTCAGCGTGTCACCTCGTGGGACCTGGTCGAAGAAGGCGAGGGGGAGACGTTGCAGTTTCGCAAACAAGTCAGTGCGAATTCCCTTGACCAGCCTTTGGGATGCGCGGAGCACAAGGATGCCGCTGCATACCGAAGTGACGGCGGTGGAAAGATGGAGGGCGACGATGGCAAGGACAAGCCTCAAGACGAGAGGTGTGTCGCCGAACACATCGAACACCTTGCCGGTGAAGGAAGGCACCAGGACGGAGAGGATGGCGGAGATGACGGTGAGCGCCATGGCGATGAAGAATCCTTTTCCCTGATTGAGGAACAGCTTGAGAAGGCGGCCTGCGGTCGCTTTGCCGTGAGCCGGTTTCTCTTTCGGGTGGAACCGGTCTGGCCCTCCGGATTTTGGCGCTCCGAGACGGGGCATCTGCACTTCAGCCATGGATGATGCCTCCCAGTTGCGATTCGAATATGGCGTGGTACACTTCCGATTTCTCCAGAAGTTCCTTGTTGCTTCCGATACCTTCCACCTTTCCGTTCTCCAGAACCATGATGTGGTCAGCCGACATGGCTGTGGAACACCGTTGGGTGATCATGACAAGTGTCGGCTTGGGATTGAGAAGAAACAGAGCTTTCCTCACTTTAGCCTCGGTTACCGCGTCAAGTGCGCTTGTCGCGTCGTCAAGAACGAGGATTGGCGCTTTCCTGAGCAATGCCCGTGCGATGGCGATGCGTTGTTTCTGCCCACCGGAAAGAGTTGCCGGCTCATCGAGGTCAGTGACGAAATCGGCGCTCGCGACACGTAGGGCTTCCTTCATTTCTTCTTCGCTCGCATCCCGGTTTCCCCAAAGCAGGTTTTCCCGAATGGTGCCTGAAAAGAGAGAAGCTTGTTGGGGAACGAGTGTCACTGCGTGTCTCAGAGTATCGTTCGACAATGATTCCAAGGACTCTCCTCCGATTGTTATCTCTCCGGAATCGACAGGATAGAGATGGAGAAGGAGCCATGCGATGGTTGACTTGCCTGAGCCCGTCGGCCCGATGATGGCAAGGCTTCCCCCTTCCTCAAGAGAGAACGAGACGTGGGAGAGCGCAGGCACACCGCTGCCTTCAGGATAGGAGAAGGTGACATCGGAGAACGAGATCGTGCCGGGAAGTGTTTGCCATTCTTCGCCATCCTGTTTCTCTTCTTTCGCCTCAAGCACTTCGGAAATCCGTTCCTTGGAGGCTTTCGTCCTGATGAGGATGTTGAAAATGTTGGTCAGCATCAGGATGGAGCTGAGGATCTGCGCCATGTAGACGGTAAAGGCGGAGACGTTGCCGATGTCGATGGAGGAGAGGGTGAACAGTTTGTTTCCGATGAGAAGCACCCCTGCGGTGCCAAGACTCACCGTGAACGTGATGAGAGGTGTGGCGAGAGTGACCAGCATCTGGGAACGGATGCTCTGTTTCATCAAGCGGTCGTTGTCTTCGGCGAATTTCCGCTCTTCGTATTTCTCTGTCCCCAATGCTTTCACCAGGGATACGCCAAGCAGGAATTCCTCGATTCTGGTGTTGAGGGTGTCCATCGCCTTCTGCAAGGTGCGGAACAGAGGGTAAGAGAGCTTCATGGTAAGGAAGAGGATGAGAAAGACGATGATGAGCACCCCATAGATCGCGATGCTCAATCTGGGACTGAGCATGGTGGCGAGCACGATGCTGCCGATGCAGGTGACCGGTGCCTTGATGAAGATGCGCATCGTTCCGTTCACCGCATGGGTCAACTGAGTCACGTCGTTGCCCATCCTGGTGATCAGGGATCCGCTTTCCAGATGGTCACTGCTTGCCATGGAGAGATGGAGAATTTTTGAGAAGAGGGTGTGCCGGAGATCGGCGCCGAATCCTTGGCTCACAATGCCGGCGATGCTGTTGCGACCGATGGCAAACAACGCTCCGCAAGCGACGACAAGGAGCATCAACTTGCCCCAATGATATACTTCAGGCAATGATCCCACTTCTATCCCTTGGTTGATGATATGGGCCATCAGGGTCGGCCCGAGCAGGTCGCAGACCGATTCCGCCGCCACGCAAAGGACAGCTGCAAGGAATTGCCACCGATAGGGCCGAAGATGGGTGCGAATGGGATCCATAATGGCGATTTTGCATCCAAATTCTGAAAAAGACAAGCTCGAAAAAGTAAGCGTTGATCGGAATGCTCTGGGACGAGAGGGGCACCGAAGGGGAACTGCTCATGCCTCTGGATGAGACTGAGCAGAAGCGACTGTTTCGCTGACTTTTCAATGTCAGGCCTCCGAAAGAGGCAAGTGAGCACTTTCTTTCCTTGTAGGATGCCTATCTCCAGGCGGCGATACGGGAGAAAGGCATCACTGATGCCAATAGATTCCTTTGTGGGGGAAGACAAGGATCGCCCTCTGGAAAGGAGACATCACCACGCTTCGCATGATGCATCGACAATGCCATCCATACCTAATTCCGGGGTGCAACTCCGCCTCTGTTGCCGGCACTTGCTGGAGAAGCGGGTGCATGAGGAGGAGACGGGGGAGACGTTCCTCACTCCTGCGTTCAACTTGCCGTGCAGATGCGTCATCTACACGGTCGGTCCTGTCGTGCGGGCCTCTGACCGGCATCCAGCGTTCCCTTCTTTCTGATCGCTATCGTTCAGGTCTTGAAGTGGCGGAGGAAAACGGGGTTGAAAGCATGGCGTTCTGCTGCATATCGACCGGTGCCTTTGGTTTTCCCCAAAGGGAACCGCTTCCACTGCGTTGGAAACGATTGAGGAATCTCTTTCAACTCATGATAGGATCAAGAAGGTGGTATGCAATGTGTTCAGTGACGAAGATTTCGCAATCCATCAGAAACTCATCGCGACAGATCCGGCAACTGATTGAGGATGCCGATGCCGGTCTTTCATTGTCTGCGGGATTTTCGTATGACGGCAAGCGGTTTCAGGATAGTTTCACTGATTTCATGGTGGTTCGTCGTTTCCATGATAGTAAATGCAGGGTTCTTTCCGTTTGATACTCCATTGGAGTTCTTGGTCTATTGAAGCCGATTCGTCTATCTCAACCGATATGAGGAAGAGACAAACAGTCTTCATGCCAATTAGAAGAGTCTTGGCTGATAAGAATTCCTTGTCCTCACCACCATTGTGGGTCATTGGTAGAGGATAAAGCATCTTGAGCATGGTTCGGGAGCGGAAAGGCATGCGCATTCCGCTTTCCCTTTTGCCGGTGTGCCCCGTCTGCGGGAAATCGATGATGATGCATCTCCGCATGGATGACCGGTTTGTGGAGGATGTCGCGTGGCATCATATGGAATCATCGAGGATCACTTCTGGAAGATGTCGATGGGGATATCGGAGCAGTACTTCAAAGGATACTGGAGTGATGTCTCAAACAAAACTTTACCGGACGGTGGAAAGATGGTATCTTTGCTACTGAAGATGCATCTTTTTTTCGGGAGGAAAAAATGAAACTATTCAAGAAATTGTTGCTTCTGGTGCTTGTGCTGGCATGCAGTTGCACGATGGTCTTCGCCCGGGGGCAGATCGAGTCCCTGAACGACATCGTCGTCCTGTACACCAACGATGTCCACTGTGGCATTGACGACAATCTCGGATATGCCGGACTCGCGGCTTACAAATCGCAGGTCGAGCAGAAAACTTCGTATGTCACGCTTGTTGATTGCGGAGACGCACTGCAGGGCGATCTGGTCGGAACTGTTTCCAACGGCGAATATCTTGTCGATATCATGAACAAAGCCGGTTACAAGTATGCGGTTCTTGGAAACCATGAGTTCGACTACGGAATGCCACAGCTCAAAAAACTGATCGGTATGTCTGATGCCCAGTATCTAGGCTGCAATGTCAATCATACTGGTTCCGGTGAGAATCTCCTTGCCGCGTTGAAACCCTATGCGATCGAGACCTATGGCGCGACGAAAGTCGCCTACATCGGTGTGTCGACCCCTGAGAGCATCACCAAGTCCACTCCTGCCTACTTTCAGGACGAGAAAGGGAACTTTGTCTATAATTTCACTTCCGGGAACAACGGCAAGGATCTCTATGCTCGCGTGCAGTCCAGCATTGATGCCTGCAAGGCGGCAGGCGCCGATTATGTCATCGTGCTTTCTCACCTTGGTGACGATCCGGAGTCTTCTCCGTACCGCTCCATCGACCTTATTGAGAACACGACAGGCATCGATGCCTTGCTCGACGGACACTCCCACAGTGTCATTTCTGCCCAGTATGTCGCTGACAGGAACGGCAAGCAGGTGCTGCTTTCTTCCACTGGAACAAAGTTGAACTTCATCGGCCAGCTTGTCATCACTTCCGATGGCATGATCACCACCAGTCTGGTGCAGACTCCGCTTCGTGACACCGATACGGTGACCTTCATCAATGGCATCAAGGCGAACTATGAGGCTCAGATGAACAAGGTTGTCGCCACAAGCGATGTCGATCTGACCATCAAGGGTGACGGCGGTGCACGTCTGATCAGAACAAGGGAAACCAACCTTGGAGACCTTTGCGCTGATGCATACCGCTCTCTTACCGGAGCAGATATCGGCTTCGTGAATGGCGGTGGCATCCGTGCAAGCATCGCAAAGGGCAATATCAAACTTGCGGACATCATCAAAGTCCATCCGTACGGCAACATGCTCTGCATGGTGAAGTGCACCGGACAGGAAGTGCTTGATTGCCTTGAGATGGCCAGCCGGTTCACCAAGAAAGAGAGTGCTGATGGCACCAACGCCGTTGGTGAGTGCGGTGGATTCCAGCAGGTTTCCGGTTTGAAGTACACCATTGACACTTCTGTTCCCTCTTCCGTCAAGCTGGATGCGAACGGCATGTTCGTCTCTGTTGATGGACCATACAGGGTAAAGGATGTCATGGTCGTGAAGGATGATGGGACGGCCGAGCCTCTCGATCTGAAGAAAGAGTACACGCTCGCTTCCCACAACTACATGATCAAGCAGAAGGGTGACGGATTCACCATGTTTGCCGACAATCAGCTGCTCCTTGACGAGACGATGATCGACAACCAGGTCCTGATCCATTACATCACCGACAAGCTCGGTGGCAAGGTCGGTTCGCAGTATGCGAAGCCGCAGGGCAGGATCACGGTCCTCTGATTTTTTCTGTTCTGTTCCATCTGGCCCGATGTCTGAGATATGGCACCGGGCTTTTTCTTTCTTTTTCCCATGTACAAGAGAAAGGCTCTTCTGCTATGGTGGTTGTGTTGATCTTTTTCCGTTTCTGTATCAAACGGCATGGGAGATAGTATGCAAACGAAAAAGGTCTTTTCCAGCGAGTTGGCATATCTCTTCGGAATCCTGATCCTTGCTCTTGGGACCGCATTCATGGAGAAAGCCGATTTTGGCATGTCGATGGTGGTTGCTCCCGCCTATCTGATACATCTGAAAATATCGCAAACATATTCGTTCTACACATTTGGCATGTCGGAATATGTCCTTCAAGCATTTCTTCTCATCGTGTTGTCGCTTGTGATGCGCAAATTCAAGAAGAGTTACCTGTTCTCTTTCGTCACCGCAGTACTTTATGGGTTCTCCCTTGACCTTTCGATGCGCATCGTCGCGATGGGACAGTTTGAGGGGATGGCTTGGCGGATCGTCTTGTTTGTCATCGGACTGCTCCTTTGCGCCATCGGCGTTTCCCTCTTCTTCCATACCTACATATCCCCGGAAGCGTATGAGTTGGTCGTGAAGGAGATTGCATCCGCGTATCATCTGGACATCAACAAGGTGAAGACCGTCTATGACTGCTCAAGTTGTCTGGTTGGGGTCATCCTTTCGTTCGCTTTCTTTGGTTTCGGCCATTTTGAAGGAGTGAAGCTCGGCACGATCTTCTGCGCCCTGGTCAACGGATGGTTGATCGGACGGATAAGCGCTCTTTTTGAGTCTCTCTTCGTGTTCAAGGATGCGTTTCCCTGGCGTGAGGCGTTCAGTCGTTAAATGGAGCAAGGGGAATCATGATGCGGGTGACAAACTCTTGGCCATCCTGTGCATAGGTGACGACTCCTCCATGTTTCTCAACGATTGACCGCACGCTTCTTGTTCCCGTACCGCCGTTGGCTCGTTTGGAGACAGGCATTCCCCCTCTGAATTCTGTCTTGCCGGTCACCATGTTCCTTACTTCCAAAAGGAAAGAGTTGCCTTTCGTGACGATAGAGCAGTTGATGAACCCATCAAGTTTCTTGGAAGCGGCATGAAGCGCATTTTCCAGGATGTTGCCAAGCACGCTGCAGGTTTCCGGACCTTCAAGAGGTATGGTCTTGTCGCAAGTCACCTTTGCGAAGAACGATACTTTTGCCTCAGCCGAGCGTTTCTCATAGATGCGAAGCAGCGCGTTGATGGTGGAATCCACGCAATACTGCTTCAATGATGATTCCTTGATGGTCTTGTCATGCTCTTTCAGATAGGAGATGGCCTCATCCTGGTGTCCTTCCTCCAACTGTTCCAAAAGCACTGCGTCATGATGCCTGATGTCATGGTTGCTTTTCCGTGCCGTATCAAGGAACGACTGGTAGGCCTTGAGCTCATGGTCGAGCAGTTCCATGAAGGATCCCTGCCTGGAAAGGTCTGATATGTGACGGAGGTTGTGGTACATGGTGGTGAGATAGATGAAGTAAGCCATTTCAATCACGATCATGAGGATGGAGCAGAAGATGGGATGGTTCGCGAAATTCTGTGGGGGATAGATGGGGATCACCGTGATGATGAAGAGGATGAACAGGGGAAGGACGAGAAGGGAGAGATAGGCGTCGTCCGCTATGTTGTCGACAAGGAAGCGCATCGGTTTTGCCCAGTATCGCAACGCCACAAAGAACAGGATGGGGCTGCAGATGCAGAAAAGCACGAGCAGCATGGTGTAGGAGAAGTGGAAGATGGTGCGGAACATGCTGAGGAGTACGGAGAGGACGGTGACCATCGCACCTTGGGAAAGTTGCAGGAATATCGTCTTGCTTACCGAGTCCGTGGAGAATATCAGAACCATCATGCTCCCCGCCGTCATGACGATGGATGCCATATGGGTGAACTGCCCGTAGCCGAGCACGGTCATCAACGTGGCAGGCACGAAAATGACGTAGGCGGTGTACAGGATCAAGCCAAGGATGAAACGTTGTTTTGATTTGTAGCCGAATGCGACGGCACGGAAGATGATGGACCATACGGCCGGAATGTAGAACCGAAGCAAAAAGACAGCTAGTGTTTAATTTATTAAGTTCGCTAAAGAATTAGCAATCTCGGAACCCCTCACTATCCTCTTTCTCCATTTGAACGGGTGGGGGTTCTCATTGTAGGCATCGATGTATTCCTTGATTTTT
>Ga0183096_1002396_pt1 | contig 13020 bp, 11 predicted proteins | sample Biomet5_FD_127791 | JGI IMG/M metagenome (GOLD analysis project Ga0183096, IMG submission 127791) | Microbial communities from bioreactor (seeded with sewage sludge) at LBNL, California, USA - Biofuel metagenome 5 (version 2) (version 3) | ecosystem: Engineered > Bioreactor > Anaerobic >... | reverse complement strand
GGACATGCCCGTCGCTGGACAGGCTGAAGGCGACCTGCGGATGGGCCAGGGCCATCTTCTGCATCAGCTCCAGGATATAGTTGAGCTCGACGTTGCCCGAACGCAGATGCTTCAGGCGGGCGGGCGTCCTATAGAACAGCTCCTCGACCTTGATGATCGTGCCCTTGGGGCACGGTCCCGGCTGGGCTGCCACGATCTTTCCGAAGGCTATCTCGACATGGGTGCTGTCATGGTCGTCGCAGGTGTCCAGCGTGACCTTGGAAACCGCCGCGATCGACGGCAGGGCCTCGCCGCGGAACCCCATGGTATGGATGGCCCACAGGTCGTCGGTGGTGCCGATCTTGCTGGTGGCATGGCGGCCGAAAGCCCGGGTCGCGTCGGACTGGTCCATGCCGCAGCCGTCGTCGCGCACCTCGATGCTGGTGCAGCCGCCATCCACGACATAGACCTCGATGCGGCTGGCCTGGGCGTCCAGGGCGTTCTCAACCAGCTCCTTGACCACGCCCATCGGCCGCTCGACGACCTCGCCGGCGGCGATCATGTTGGTCAGATGCTCGTCAAGGGTGTGGATGATGCTCATTGCCTATCACCTTTTTCCGACAGCGTCTTCTTCATGCTGCTGACCAGCTGCAGCGCCTCCAGCGGCGTCATGGCGTCAGGATCGACCTGGCTGAGGGTCTTGCCGATCGCGGCCAGCTGCGGCGGCACCTTCTCGACCATGACGATCTGGGTCTGGTCGTTATGATGTTCCTTGCTCTGCTCGAAGTCCTTGACGAGAACCTTGGCGCGCTCGATGACGCTGTCCGGCAGATGCGCCAGCGCCGCGACATGGATGCCGTACGACTTGTTGGCGCTGCCATCCTTGACCTTGTACAGGAAAGTTATCTCGTCATGGTCCTCATGGACCTGCACGTGCACGTTGCAGACCCCGGCCATGCTGTTGGCCAGGCTGGTGAGCTCATGGTAATGCGTGCTGAACAGCGTCTTGGCGCCGATGGCGGCGGCGATGTATTCAAGCATCGCCTGGGCCAGGGCCATGCCATCGTAGGTCGAGGTCCCGCGGCCGATCTCATCGAAGATGATCAGCGAATCCTTGGTCGCATGCTGCAGGGCATGGTTGGCCTCGTTCATCTCCACCATGAAGGTGGACTGGCCGGACAGGATGTCGTCGGTGGAACCGATGCGGGTGAATATCTGGTCGAACAGCGGCAGCGTGGCGCTGGCCGCCGGCACGTAACAGCCCATCTGGGCCAGGATAACCAGCAGGACGGTCTGGCGCATGTAGGTGCTCTTGCCGCCCATGTTGGGACCGGTGATGATCAGTATCTGACGCCGGTCGTCCATCATGATGTCGTTGGGGACGTAAGGATCCCTGACCATCGTCTCCAGCATCGGGTGACGGCCCTTGCGGACATCCATCGTCCCATCGGTCGCGAACACCGGCCGGACGTAGCCCTTCTGGCTGGAGATGACCGCCAAGGCGTAGTTGGCGTCGATCACGGCCATGGCCGCCGCCAGCATCTGCAGCTTGTGGAGGTAAGTCTTGACGTGCTCGATCAGCCTGATGAACAGCTCGGACTCCAGCCGGACGGCGCGCTCCTGCGCATGCAGGATGGCGTCCTCCTTCTCCTTGAGGTCCGCGGTCACGTAGCGCTCGCCCGTCGTCAGGGTCTGCTTGCGGACATAGCCCCATGACGGGTCGATCTGGCCGACCGCGCCTTTGGACACCTCGATGTAATAACCGAAGACCCGGTTGTAGCCGATCTTCAAGGTCTTGATGCCCGTCCGCTCCTTCTCGCTCTTCTCCAGGTCGGCGATCCACTGCTGGCCGCTGCGCTGGATGGTGCGGTACTCGTCCAGCTGGGTGTCGTAGCCGTCCTGGAAGATGCCGCCGTCATGGGTCGACAGCGGCGGGTCGTCGACGATGCAGTTGGCGATATGGTCGTACAGATCCGTGCAGCGGTCCAGTCCGTCATATTCCGGATATAAGCCGCTGGCGGCTGTGATGTCCATGATCGGCGGGACGGCCTGCAGGGTCTGTTTCAGACGCAGGATGTCACGGCCGTTGGCGCTGCCATAGGCGACCCGGGCGATGAGCCGCTCGAGGTCGTACAGCCGTCCCAGCTCATCCTTCAGCTTCTCCCGGATCAAAAAGTTCTTATTCAGATAGGCGATCATATCCTGCCGCTGGGTGATCCGAACGGGATCGCGCAGCGGACGCATGATCCATTTCTTGAGCAGCCGCGAACCGGCGGCCGAGCGTGTCTTATCCATGAACGACCATAAGGAGACGCTGTGGCCGGCCTGCCGGTTGGCCTCGGTGAGCTCGAGGTTGACCAGTGTGGAGTAATCCATGCGCAGGTAGCTGTCCGCCGACTCGACGATGATGGGACACAGATGGCTTATGGAACGTTTCTGCGTGATCTCCAGGTAGTTCATCATCCGTCCCACGGCCAGGCGCAGATGGACGTCCTGGTTGCCGTTGAGGACCATGTCGTATTCCGGCTTGAGTCCTGTCTCGTCACAGACGGAGACGGTCACCACCGCCGCGCTGTCCAGGCCCTTGAGCTGCCGCTGGTCGAAGTCATGGCCGACGACGATCTCGCGGATGTCGTTGCCCAGGATGGTCTGCTTCAGCAAAGTCGTGTCATGGCTGATGTCGATGGCCCGTGTCTCGCCGGTGGTCAGCTCGCAGATGGCCAGCGCATAACCATAGCCATAGTCGTCCAGGCCGGCCAGGTAGTTGCTGGCCCGTTCATCGGTTATCTCATCCATGGCCGTGCCCGGGGTGACGATGCGGATGACGTCCCTTTTGACCAGCCCGACCGCCTCGGCCGGATCCTCCATCTGCTCGACGACGGTGACCTTGAAGCCCTTGGCGATCAGCCGCTGCAGATATGAGTTGACGGCATGATATGGCACGCCGCACATCGGGATGCGTTCCTCAAGCCCGCCATGGCGGCCCGTCAGCACCAAGTCGAGCTCATGCGAAGCGGTCTTGGCATCATCAAAGAACATCTCATAGAAATCACCGATCCGATAGAAGACCAGTGTGTCAGGATACTGCTTCTTGACGGCCAGATACTGCTGCATCATCGGCGTCAGCTCTGACTGGTCGAATTCTTTTTCGTTTTCCATAGCACCATGATTATATCATTTAGCCATGCCGCAATCCAAAATCATTCCGTCATTCGCAGAGCCGGCCGCGCCTGTCCTGCACGACTTCTAGACTTCTGCCCAGATGCTTGCGCGCACAGTCGAAGACCTGGCTGCAGACGCACGTATGCCTGGCGGGCGTGCCTTTGCTTTCCTTCTCACGATCCTCACAAGCCTTGATCTTGTCTTGACAGGATTGCTTTGACTGCCTCGAAATGAAAATCCCGCCTCCACAGATGCGGGTATTCCCCTTGTCTGCTTCAGTGGGATCGTATCAGCCAGCGGCCCTGTCGTCATCTTTCTCAATCATTCTTCTGGACCGGTATCTTTAGGTAGCATTTCAGCTCGGTACGGATGTCACGGCGCAGCATGACGGCACCGGGACCGATGTCGATGTCATAGCCGAAACGGTTCTCGGTCACCAGGTAGGCCCCGGCCTCCTTGAGCAGGTCGAAATCCACATGTGTCGGGTCATAGACCACCGCGCTGACCGTGGTCGGCGTGGCATCGATCAGCCTTACGTTGTTTATGCCGCCCAGCCCCTTGACGAACGTCTTGCGGCGGCGGATCGCCGCGAAGTGGTCCAGGAAGTCCTGGGCCAGGTACTCGTAATAGACCCACGTCAGCCCTTGGTATATCGCGAACGACACGACGCCGGTGCCCAGCACCCAGCGGATGTCATGGGCCAGATCGGGATATGACAGATATCCGAGCAGGGATGTCAGCGCGCCGGGGGTCGCGTAGGCCAGCACGCCGCTGTAATTGTAGCCGAGATAGACGCCGGCCACGTCGAAGATGCCATACAGCATGCTTGACAGCACGACATGGAAACCCAACAGCTCCGGGGCTGAGATGAGCAGGAAGAACTCCAGCGGAACCAGGGAAGATGACAGCAGCGAGGTGATGATGGTCAGGATGAACAGGCCCGTGACCCGCTGGCGATGCTGACGGTTGGTGTAATGGAGATAGATGCCGATGATCAGCGACGGCACGATGAACAGGTTGATGACGTAATACGGCGTGATCAGCCGGCCGACCCCCTTCTCCACGGCCGTGGCCGCGAACTGGGCCGTCCACACGCTGATGTCGCCATTGTAGACGACCCCCAGCGCGCTGGTCCAGGTGCCGCCAAGGGTGGAGAACCAGAAATTGGAATGGATGATGTCGGACAGTCCCAGCAGCTCCAGGAGACGCTCCATAAGTCCATAGATGAACAGGCTGGCCGGGTTGCTGAGGTCGGCGGCAATGAAGTTGAAGATCCTCAGCAGCAGGTTGATGAAGTAGATGTAGGTGTATGAGATGCCGATACCGATGGCGACGGTCAGGATCGCCGAGACGATGAAGAACCAGGTATCGTTGTCGATGAAGGTGAACAGCCCATAGTTCAGACGCTGACGCGACCATTTATATACAGTACGGATGATGAGCATCACGACCAGGGCGGCGATCAGGCCCATATGCAGGGGGGTCAGCGTGCGGGACGTGCCTAACAGCTGGGATAGGTCCAGCTGCAGGCCCATGATGCTGACGTAGCAATAGGAAGGCAGCCCCTGCGGGGCGAAGAACATCGTCATGATGTGCAGCAGGACATAGCATGAGAAGCCGCCGATGATCGGTATCGAATCGTTGTACCGCTTGCCCAGGATGTTGAGCAGCAGCATCAGCGGGAAGAACTGCACCATCAGCGAACCGATATACTTGCATGCGGCAAAAAACGTCTGGAAGAATTGGTTCGAGACGTTTATGTAGCTCGTTACATATGCGCTGGTGAACGTGTTGCCGATCGCCAGCAGTATCATGCCGATGAACATCATCACCAAGGGAAAGGTGAAGCCATCGATCAGCGCGTGCCATTTTCTCTTCATGCAAACATCATAGCATTTATGCCATATCCTTTCAAACCAAACGAAAGCCGCCTGTCCTTAGAACAGGTGGCTCAGTCTCTTTGTGAAGGATTGCGGCTGGTAATGGGCCAGGTATACACGTTTGTCAGACAGCGTGCATTCGATCTCGGTGGCGCCGCTCAGCTCCATCGACTCACGGTCGTAGCAGAGCATCGAAGCGCTGAACTGGTTGGGGCTCGACAGACGGATGACGCGCGATCCATTCACGACCAGCGACACGCCCAGCGAGCGATAGCGTGAATGATGGATGCCCGTGACTTCCGACAGTTCCATGACCCGCAGCCCCGGTTCGATGACGGCCCCGCGCAGCGAGCGGTTGTAGGCCGTCGAACCCGTCTGGGTTGCGACGCACAGCCCGGTGCCGCGGAAGGTCTCCAGCTGAACGCCGTCGATGAAGACGTCGATGAGCTGAGTACGGACGATGTTCTCGACGCGGGCCTCGTTGACGGCATAGAACTGCTGTTCCTGGGCCCCCTTGACGGTTATCTTCAGCAGGTCCTTTATCTCGATCTGCGGTTTCTTGGTCACGATGTCCTGCAGACCCTGGGCCAGCATCGGCAGGGTGTAATCGGCGAAGAAACCCAAGGTGCCGGTATGGATGCCCGTGAAGATGGCATGGTCGCAGATGTTAAGGTAATAGTGGACGGCCGAAAGGAAGGTGCCATCCCCGCCGACCACCAGGATGATCTCCGGGGTCTTGGGATCGAACACGAAATTGCTGGCGACCAGCTTCTGGACGATGACGTCCCTTATCTTGACTGATATCTGATCATCCTTGGCGACCACCGTGAATCTCGGCATAAAGATATCCCACCTTTTGACAGGAGTATTCTAGCATATCCTTCTGCAGGGCGTCCAACAATCGACAGGTGCTTCATGGGACTCGCGTCTCATAAGGCGCTTATGCTATACATAAATATAGTGCTTTACTATTTTATCGCTGCCACCCATTTGCGACGATGGGCGCTTTGTTGCGAAGCATCTTCATTCCGGTCGATCAGCCTCGTAAGCGGCATCGTCTCATCGCTCGTCACGCAGGCCGGCGAATGGCTGATTGTGCGTGACGGGGCGATCGGCGGGTCGGCACCTCTTATTCTTCGTCTGGGGGCCGGATGAGATGAGCATGAGCTTCAGGGGCTTATTCCCAAAATAAAGCCCCTGAATGGCAGGGGCTTGCTCCGTTTGTTACAATCTGAATCAGCTTTTCCATGAATGGCAGGCATCATGACATCACTTCAAGACGTTCTCATATTGGATGTCATTGGCCTCGAGCACCTTACGCTGATCCTCCGACAGCACCGTGGGCGACAGGACCGTTATCCCGATCCGTGCGCCTCCCTGCTGCCGAAGATTCGTCATGACATATACCAGGCTGCCGAGCAGGCGGAGATAGTTCTCGTCCTGCTCCTTCTGCTTGCTGTGGTACATCACATATAATCTCGCTTCCGGCTTGGTGACCAGGAAGCTGCCATGAGCCGCGTTCACCCAAAGCGGCTCGTTGGCTTCATGGGCCTGATAGCACATCGACGCCAGTTTCGGGTCTAGCGGCTTACGGTTAAGACCGATGTATTCGAACACGGAAGCGATCTGATATTTGAGCAGCTCCTTCTCGAAGGAGCCGTCATCGGTCTTCGTACCCTGGTTGGCCGCCCATGAATCAAGCCCTATCTCGCGAGCCTTCTTCAGGATCTCCAGGGTCAGCTGGTATTCATCGGAGTCAAGGTACGTGAAGCTCTCCAGGTTGCTGTTGATCTTCACGCCGAACTCCGATAGATAAACCGCGCCCTGGAAGAACTGCACGTCCTTCAGGACGAGGCAGCTTATGCGCTCCGGCAGCCGGCCGCCCTTGGCGATGCGACGGATTGCCTCTTCGAGCTCCTTCTTGCTGGCAAAACCGTTCTCATCGCCGTATGTCTTCCACATCCGGCTGCAGGACATCGATCGTGTCTCCGCCAGGCATCCATAGCCGATGATCCCCTTCTCCTTGTTCTTGAGGTCCTCAGGCCGTTTTGAAAGGAAGAAGAGGAGGTCGCCGGGTTTGAATCCTGTGAAGCTCTTGGTCGAGGTCCGCCAGAAATTTATCGTCTTGTTGCCATTGAGACGATGATACTCCAGCATGTCCTTGTCCGAGACATATGCGATCGATGCCATACGTGAACACCTCCTTTTATCCTCGTCGATGTTTCACGTGAAACAGTCTATTGCTTGACCCTTCCTTCGAACGCCTTCAACAGCGTGAGCTCATCAGCATAATCCAGGTTGCCACCCATCGGAAGCCCCGAAGCCAGCCTGGTTATCGTGACACCGCTGTCCCTGAGCATCTTGGCGATGTACAGGGCCGTGGTGTCGCCTTCGAGCGTCGGGTTGGTCGCGATGATGACCTCCTTGGTCTCAGGCGTGATGCGGGTGAACAGCGAACTCATGTTGATATCGGAAGGCAGGATGCCGCGGGTCGTCGAGATGGCCCCGTTGAGGACGTGGTAGACGCCGCGGTACTGCTCGGTCTTCTCGATGGCGATGACATCCTTGGTCGACTGCACGACGCAGATGGTGCCATGGTCGCGGGCGTCATCGGCGCATATCGGGCACAGGTCGCCGTCGGTGAGGTTGCCGCAGACGGTGCAGTGGCGGATGACGTGCGGCACGTCTTTCAGCAGGCCGGCGAACTCATCGACGTCCTCCTGCTTCATCTCCAGCACGTGCAGCGCATAGCGCTCGGCCGTTTTCTGACCGACGCCCGGCAGCATGCGGAAATACTCGATGAGCCGTTCCAAGGCACGCGGATATGTCATTTGCCCAAAGGCAGGCCCATGTCACCGGCCATGCCCATGATGGAGTTTTCTTTGTCGGCCTTGATCTGCTCCAGGCAATCGTTGATCGCAACGGTCACCATGTCCTGGATCATCTCGGCATCACCTGACTTCACCATCGCGTCATCCAGCTTGAGGCTGAGGATGCGGTAGTCGCCATTGACGACCGCCTGCACCTGGGACTTGGAGACCGTGTTGGTGTATTCCTTCTGGCGAAGTTCGGCATCGCTCTTCTCCATCGCGTTCTTCATCTTCTCCGCCTGCTGCAGCAGCTGATTGATATCCATTGTCTTCAATCCTTTCTGGTCTCGAAGCCATTGGCTCCGAAAAGCTTCTCCATGCCCTGCGGTTCGTCCGTGTCCGCCGCCTCGGCGGCCTCGGGTGAAGACGGCTGGTCTTCGGCCGGGCCGGCCTGTTGGCTCTGGCGCTGACGGAAGTAAGTGATAAGGTATGACGCCTCCTCGCGGGTGACGGCGATCACTTCCTTATGGTTCCCATAGATGTTCTCGACGAGCTTTTCCAGCGGGGCCATCGTACGGTCATCGTTGATGTCATCGGCGACCTGGCGAGTGTCGACGCTGATGATCAGGTCCTGCGGGCTGTCAGCCATGACAGTGCCCTGCCGCAGCAGTTCGCTCAGCGGGTCGGTGCTGTTGACCAGCTGGTCCCACAATGGCGCATCCTTCTCCTTGCAGGCCTTCGTCGAACGGGTTAGCATCATGTAGATCTGATCGTCCGTGAGCCTCTTGATCGAGCGGACCGGTATAGGCTCAGGCTTAGGCGCGGCCTCCGGCTCGGGTTTGGGCTGCGGCTGGCTGGGCGCTTGGACCGGCTGCGGCGCGGCGGCTGGTTCCTGCCGCGTGGCGCCATCCGGCTGCTTCTCGTCAGCCATCATCTTCAGCAGGCAGACCTCGAGATATGAAAGGCTGTCAGTCGATCCGCGGTACTTGCCGGCGGCATCCATCAGGTAATCGATGTAGCGCAGCAGGCGCGGGGTTGTGAAACCCTCGTTGAGCTCCTCCGCCTGCTGGGCGGTCAGCTTGTTCAGCAGTTCGCCGTTGTGCGCATAGGCGTAGATGACGGCTTCCTTGCACAGGTTCAGCATATCCATCGTCAGCCGCGGTATGTCGATGCCTTTGGCGGCGATGTCGTTGAGGCTGGCGATCATCTTGGTCATGTCCTTGTCCTTGATGTCGTTCAGCAGGGCGATCTTCTCAGCCGTCGTGGTTATGCCATAGACGGCATTCACGTCGGACAGCTTGATGTCGTTCTGGGCATAGGCGATGCATTGGTCAAGGATGCTGAGGGCATCGCGCATCCCGCCGTCGGCTATCTCGGCGATCAGGCCCAAGGCGTCATCGTCGATATTGATTTTCTCGTTTTCGGCCACGAAGCGAAGACGCTGGATTATCAGCTGGACGGGCACCTTGGTGAAGTCGAAGCGCTGGCACCGGGAGATTATCGTCGGCAGCACCTTCTGAGGCTCCGTGGTCGCCATGATGAAGATGCAGTACTCGGGCGGCTCCTCCAGCGTCTTCAGCAGCGCGTTGAAGGCGCTGGCCGTCATCATGTGCACCTCGTCGATAATGTATACCTTGTATTTCCCGCGCAGCGGGGCGTACTTCACCCGGTCGATCAGGTCGCGGATCTCCTCGACGCCGTTGTTGGTGGCGGCATCCAGTTCCACGACGTCGGGATGGGTGGATTCCTGGATGTCTATGCAGCTGGCACATTTGCCGCAGGGCTTGACGCCTTCTCCTTCGCAGTTGATGGCTTTGGCCAGCAGCTTGGCGATGGTCGTCTTGCCGGTTCCGCGCGGCCCGCAGAAAAGATAGGCGTGCGCCAGCTTGTTGTTCTTTATCGCGTTGCGCAGCGTCATAACGACATGCTGCTGCCCGACGACCTCATCGAAGTTCGAAGGGCGATACTTCCTGTAAAGGGCTTTATACGCCATGACGACACCTCATCTCTGTTTCCAATTATAACCTAACCTCTAGTTGTTTTGTTGACCCGCCCTCATGTTTTTGAAAAACTTGGTGAGGATCGTGCCGCACTCCTGCGTCAGCACGCCGCCTGTCACCAACGGATAATGGTTGAAGCCCTGGATGTCATACATGCTGAAGACGGACCCGAGAGCCCCGGCCTTCTGATCGCGCGCCCCAAACACGACGCGGTCCATGCGGGCCTGCAGGATGGCGCCCGCGCACATCGGGCACGGTTCCAGCGTGACATATATGGTGCAGCCCTCGAGACGCCAGCTGCCGATCTTCTTGTTGGCCTTGGCTATCGCCACCATCTCGGCGTGATCGGCTGTCAGCTCCCGCGTCTTGCGCAGGTTGTGACCGCGCGCGATTATCTTGCCCTGATAGACGATGACGCATCCGATCGGCACCTCGCCTATGGCCTCGGCCTTCTCCGCCTGGATGAGCGCAGCCCGCATGTACTTAATGTCGATGTCGTCCATGATGGTTCTCCTATATATAAAGAAAGGCACACACGCACTGTGCTGTATGGCTGCTGCCTTCCGGCCCTGACCAGATTGAAGTCAGCTGCGTTGTGCCAGCCATATTATAGTAGAAACTCCGAAGTATTTCAAATCATGTTTCACGTGGAACATTTTGGCTCGCGCCGGCATGCCGCGCGATGGATGTTTCACGTGAAACATCCATCAATGATCCATGAGGCCTTTCTTGATCCGGGCCCGCTATATGCGGGACTCGTCCGCCATAAAAATAGTCGGTCGCGGCTTCGGGCCGCGTTAACATACGGTCATAAAAAAGCATGCCTCATTCGGCATGCGCTGTCCTGCGACGTGTATCCGCCTTGCTCCCCCAGCGTCTCAGCTGTTCAAGTATCGGGACGAGCTCCATCCCATACCTGGTCAGGCGGTATTCGACCTTGGGAGGTATCTGCTTGTACTCCTTGCGTGATACCACACCTTGCACCTCAAGCTTCTTTAGCACCAGGCTCAGCGTGCGGAAGGCGATCGGGCCAAGCTCCCTTTTCAGCTCATTGAAGCGGAGCGCCTCGTTCTTCGACAGGCAGTACAGGATGGCAATCTGATATCGGCCGCTGATGATCGCGGCGGCCTTCCCCAGCCCGTCCTGGCGGCTTTTGCTTCTTCCATCATCCTTCCTCATTTTTATGTCCTCTGCTTTCATCATATATAGTACTATATTTTTATCGCATTTAAGGCGCCATGTCAAATCAAAGGGTCGATGCCTGCAGGCACCGACCCTTCCTTTTCATTTAACTTCCAGTTTCTTGGTACCGCCCATGTACGGCCACAGCACCTCAGGGATGTTGACGGAGCCGTCGGCGTTGAGATTGTTCTCCAGCAGCGCGATGAGCATGCGCGGCGGAGCGACGACCGTGTTATTCAGGGTGTGGGCGAAGTAGTTGCCATCCGGTCCCTTGATGCGGATGCCCAGCCGCCGGGCCTGCGCATCGGTCAGGTTGGAGCAGCTTCCGACCTCGAAGTATTTCTTCTGCCGTGGGCTCCACGCTTCGACGTCGACGCTCTTGCACTTAAGGTCGGCCAGATCCCCGGAGCAGCATTCCAACGTCCGCACCGGGACGTCAAGGCTGCGGAACAGCTCGACGGTGAACATGTACAGCTTCGGGAACCATTTTGCGGAATCCTCAGGCTTGCATACGACGATCATCTCCTGCTTTTCAAACTGATGAATCCGGTAGACGCCGCGCTCCTCGATGCCGTGGGCGCCCTTCTCCTTGCGGAAGCACGGTGAATACGATGTCAGGGTGTATGGCAGCTTGTCCTCGTCATTGATCGTGTCGATGAACTTGCCAATCATCGAATGCTCCGATGTCCCGATCAGATATAGGTCTTCCCCTTCGATCTTATACATCATGGCATCCATCTCGGGGAAGCTCATGACGCCCGTGACCACGTTGCTGTGGATCATGAACGGCGGAATGCAGTAGGTGAAGCCCTTGTTGATCATGAAGTCGCGGGCATAGGCCAGGCAGGCCGAATGCAGGCGGGCGACGTCACCCATCAGATAATAGAACCCGTTGCCGGCGACCTTGCGCGCGCTGTCGAGATCGATGCCGTTGAACCGCTCCATGATGTCGGTATGATAAGGGATCTCGAAATCGGGCACCTTGGGTTCGCCGAAACGCTGCAGCTCGACGTTCTCGCTGTCGTCATGGCCGATGGGCACGGACGGATCAATCATGTTGGGGATGATCATCTGAATCTCATGGCACTTCTTCTGCAACTCTTCTTCCTTGATCTCGTTGTCCGCCAGCTGCTTGGCGATGTCCGCCACCTGCTGCTTCACCGCAGCGGCCTCGTCCTTCTTGCCCTGCCCCATCAGCACGCCGATCTGCTTGCTGAGCTGGTTGCGCTGGGCCCTCAGGTTGTCACCGTTGGTCTTCGATGAACGGAACTGCTCGTCCAGCTGCAGCAGCTCATCGACCTTGGCCAGTTTGGCGTCCTGGAACTTCTTACGGATGTTCTCCTTGACGGCCTCCGGGTTCTGCCTGATGAAATTCATGTCTAGCATCGCTCAATTTCCTCCTTACAAACAAAAAGACACCGCCGCAGGGACGATGTCTCGTGTTGCCACCCTTGTTCAGCCGCCCGCGGACGGACGGCCCTCATAGCCTGTTAACGGTCGGCACCGGAAAGGTTCATCCCTTTCAGCTCCGAGATGGATTCGCCGACGACGCCGTGACAGGTTCCACCGCGGCCCTGCCTCTCTATACCGGAGACGTCAGCTACTGCTTCTCATCATCGCTGTGGCTTCAATATATCACTTTTCGCCACCGCCGGTCAAATGTCTCCGCATCCGGGCGGCCGTCAGTCAATCCAGCTTCTGCTGATGGACCCAGGTCCGCATGACCAGCGCGGTCGGCAGATGCTTGACCAGCCGGACCTGACGCCGCTCAGGACGGCCCAGCACGGAGACGGCCTTGCCATGGGCCATATCGATCAAGGCCTGGTCCGCCACCTGCTCCGGCGAGTAGTAGCGGTTGTAATACTTGACGGTATCGTCATGGACGGCCCGATCGAAGAACTCCGTCTTGATCCAGCCCGGGCAGACAGCCATCACCCGTATGCCCTGCTTGGCCAGCTCGACGCCCATGGCCTGGGAGAAGCTGAGCACGTAGGCATTGAAGCGGCC
>Ga0183096_1002392_pt1 | contig 13031 bp, 16 predicted proteins | sample Biomet5_FD_127791 | JGI IMG/M metagenome (GOLD analysis project Ga0183096, IMG submission 127791) | Microbial communities from bioreactor (seeded with sewage sludge) at LBNL, California, USA - Biofuel metagenome 5 (version 2) (version 3) | ecosystem: Engineered > Bioreactor > Anaerobic >... | reverse complement strand
ACGAGAAGCCGACCCTGCAGTCCATGCGTGAGGTTGAGAGCTCTGCAAACATGTATTATTACACGGAGGAATAGAATGGCTGGATTTGATAATAACAAACTCGGCGAATTGCGGCCGAATCAGATAATAACCACCTTCGGTCCGGGATCTGTCGTGGATGCCGTCAAGGATTCCGTGACCATTCTCGACATCCCATACTGGAAGCAGAAAGGGAAAAAGATAATAGATGGCAGGCTTGCCTCTTATCTTGGTGTGGACTGCTTCTATATGCCCCGGACAAGTGTTGCAAGAGACATTCCTGTCGTAACATTCCCGTACTGGCATGTATGCTCCAATCTGAATTGTGGCAGACTTTTTGACGCCAGGGAAGACTTTGATCTGGAGAAATATTTGAGATTTGGCGTTACCTGTCCTTCATGCGGACACCAGGCATATCCGGCCCGCTTCATTACAATCTGTGAAGATGGACATATGTCTGACTTTCCATGGAAATGGTGGGTTCACAGAGGGCATAAGGACTGCAACGGGAAGTTGAAGATGTACTCAACCGGCAACACCTCTACGCTTGCTGATATGTGGGTGGAATGCTCCTGTGGGGACAAGCGCAGCATGAACGGAGCGACTCAGAAAGAGAACTTTGAAGACCTGCAGTGTTCCGGACATCATCCGTTCCGTCCCAATGTCAAGAACCAGAAGTGTATGAAGCCTGTGATCCCGTCACAGCGCGGTGCTTCAAATGTTTATTTTGCGGTCAGCAGGAGTGCTATATCTATCCCGCCCTGGATCAATCCGCTTTACAACCTGATAGATGAGCATTTACGCCGGATAGAGGACTACAAGGAAGACTTCGGTGACGAAGGCGTGACAAAGGTCTACCAGAAGTATTTTGCTTCTGAATATACTCGCGAGGAATTTGATGAAGCTCTCGCCAGACGCATGAGCAACATCAAGGAATACACCGAGATCAAGCAGATGGAATATAACGCTATCACGCATCACAATGACCCGGCGTATGCCTCAAACAAAAAGCATTTCAAGGCAGAGGAAGATCCGCTGCCTGATTACCTCGGAAAATATTTCAGCAGAATTATCCGCATTACCCGGCTTCGCGAAGTCAGGGTACTCCTTGGCTTCACCCGCGTTGATGCCCCGGATCCCGATGCTGATCAGCAGGCAAATATTGTATACCTGACCAAGGGAAGGACTGAAAAATGGCTTCCTGCCGCCGAAGTAAACGGCGAGGGCATCTTCATAGAGTTCAGCAAGGAAACAATAAAGAATTGGCTTGGAATTGCCAAAGTAAACGAAATCTCGAAAAAGTATGCCGACTCCTACAGGGGATTCTGTGAATCAAAAGGCTGGACTATCACGGTCGTCAGAGATGCGGTATATGTACTGATGCACACGTTTGCTCACCTGATGATCAAGCAGATGTCCATGTCTTCCGGATACTCTTCCTCCGCCATCCGTGAAAGAATCTATTTTGGAGACAAAATGACCGGCATTCTTCTTTACACCGGTAGCTCCGACAAGGAAGGCTCTCTTGGCGGACTGGTAGAACTCGGCAATATCAATCAGATGACCAGCCTTATGCGTGATGCCTTCCAGGAGGCATTGGTGTGCACCAATGACCCGGAGTGCATGAACAATACGCCCGCCGGAAAAAACTCCAACGGAGCTGCCTGCCATTCCTGCTGCATGATTTCAGAAACCGCCTGTGAGAACGGAAACAGAATGCTTGACCGTGGTCTGGTTGTTCCTATCCCCGGCAGGGAAGAATTCGCATACTTTAAGGAATTGGTGAATGACTTATGTCAGCTGGAAATCTGAACAAGGAAATCTTATACAACACCGTTAAAAGCGACATTGATAATGGTACGTTCAATACGGCCGCCATGCTGAAAAAGAATTACCCTGCATTGTCCGAATCCCAGTGCAGGGAACTTCTTGATCTGCTCAGCGGTGCAATGACCGTTGACGCTGGAGACAAGGTATCTCTTGTCGTAACAGCGCCACCGTCGTTTTCGATAAAAGCCAGAACTACCATGAATGTGGTTCAGTCCATGATCACAGGGGCACGGGAAAGCATCCTGATAACTGGCTACTCTCTTTCGTCGTACTTTTCAGATCTTGTCGACACAATCGTCCAGAAGAGCCAGAGCGGCGTTTTTGTAAAGTTCTTCGTCAACGATATTGAGAAGCAGACGGGTTTCGACAAGCTTCTGCGCTACAAAGGGCATTTTCTGAAGATCTACAATTATCACCAGGATGGAGACAGCATGGCCGCCCTCCATGCAAAAGTGATCTCTGTAGACCAGAAACAGATGCTTATTACCTCAGCCAATCTTTCTTACCACGGCCAACAGGGCAACATAGAACTGGGAACCCTAGTGGAGTCTGCGAAAATCGCAAAGCAACTGGATGATGTATTTACGAAACTGATTTTCGGTAAAGTGTTCGAGGAGGTCTGAAAAAAGAGCTTTCAGCAGACAGGAACGGAGATGATGGAGCAATGGCGGATGTTCTGTCGAAGGAACAGAGGAAATACAACATGTCACGCATCCGTGGCAAAAACACAAAGCCGGAGGAACTAGTGCGGAAATACCTCTTCTCTAAGGGCCTCCGCTATCGCAAGAATGACAAACGGCTGCCGGGACAACCTGACATCGTTCTGCCGAAGTACCGAACGATTGTATTTGTACACGGATGCTTCTGGCATATGCACGAAGGGTGTCGGTACTTTGTACTGCCTGCCACGAACACAGAATTCTGGAAGAATAAACTGGAGGGTAATCGGGAGCGGGACATTAAGGTTCGTCAGGAACTCGAAGATACTGGCTGGCGGGTGCTGACAGTCTGGGAATGCGAGTTGAAAAAAGGCCGGCGGGAAGAGACGCTTGCAACACTTTACGATAGGCTCACCTGTCAGCACAATTGTGTCCACAACCCACCCAAATAGCAAAATCGTGTTCGCAACCCCTTTTGGATGCGTCCCGGTCGTAAGGTCGATAAGTTCTGATAGAAAAGATAAGGGATTCCAGCCTTGGGCAGTTATTTCGCCCTGTAGCGGGAATCCCTTATTTTAAGTCTTTTCAAGCCCCTATTTGCTGTCCCTTGATAGCAACATCACCGTCTCAACATGGCCCGATTGCTCCATCTTGATGTCTCCTTATTGACCAGTTCTCGTGAACCTCCGATTTTCTGCCCGTTTGTTCGTGGGAATTGTTCAACTGCTTTTTTCGGTTCACGAAAACTTATCTACACACTTTTGTACGTTCGCGGGAATTGCTCCACGGCTTGAACGTACCTTATATATGGCATCTGGGCCTTGTGCCCACTGTCTCAACCTTAGTGCCAGATTGGTGCAAGGGAATTGCTCCACGATTGCCATCGTCTCAACCTTATAAATGTCACGATTTTTGCAAAAACTCATTTCTTGTCCTGAGATTCAATAGAATCCCAAGTTACTAAATACTGGCCAGAACTATCCAAAATCTGCTTGATCTTAATGTCGCTAATTCCGGCTTTTATCATCGCCTGAGTAATTGCCTGTTCTTTGTTTTCTTCCCCAATTTCAATTCCAGCTTGTATTGCTTTTCGTACACTTGATTTGATGGAGTTGTCACCTTTGGTTTTAACGGAAGCAAAAACATCCTTAACTCGTACAACAATCCAATCCATTGTTTTAGGTACATTTGTTTTAATAAATTCTTTTCCCCATTCTGTCATAGAATCAGTTCCAGTATCAAGAAATGAATCCATCATCTGATCTTTACGTGTTTTAGTTTCATTATTCTTATCCTGGCCTGTCATACTATATAAGCCCCCTCTCATTCTGTTTCAGCATTGCATACACTGCCTAAATATTTGCTGTCTTATCTTTAATGCTCTGCCCATCGGAATAAAGCCACATGATGTTTCCATTCGCAGAGCCGCCGGTCACGCAGGCCGCTGCTACCGAGGTGCTCTTGAAATAAATGTCCTCCATAATGGGCGTTCGTCAAAGGGATTTGCTTAAACAAGTAAATTTTTGACCGACACTCTTCAAGCGGACCACAACAGTAAAGACCACACCGAAAGAGCGTAAGCGTATTTCATCAGCATTCTTTTTCATAAACTCTTTGAGATTTGACGTTTTGAAAAGCCACCGAAACAATGTACTTGTCCGGACCTGATTGATTTGTTTAATCATGCTGCTTCCCTCTTTCCTTGATACGAACTTTTCTGGGATCGACCGGTTTCTTGGCATCCTTGGGAATCACCCAGGAGCGGCCGAAACGCAGAACACTCTCGACACGGCTATCCTCGCAGAATTTTTGTACCCGGCGTTCGGAGATATTCCAAAGCGAAGCAGTATCTCTGACTGACATGAACTCCATATCTTATTCCTCCCTGTAATGCCGAATAGGGAACTGGTTGTTTCCAAATATACGCACATTATATTCGGTTATCCGAACAGTTTCAAGAAGACGATATGAATGAACAGAAAAAATATTGTCCATAAGACACGATGAAATATTCGGTTGTGTAGTTGCTTGCCTTTTTCGTATGAATCGGTGTGATAGACGTATGTTGACTTGCAATGCGCTTTCACTTGAAAAATCTATTATTAAGCGGTATTGAAGCTATATTATAGGAATTTCCTCAAAGGCATAATGGAGATTGTATTTAAGACGCAAACAATAATTCGTCTGATTTTCAGACCATCCCCTTTACCAATTTGAAAACAGCACTCCGAGTCTTCTATTGAAATTCTAACATCGCCGCGTGTTTTCAAACGGCATTCTGACATTATGGGTATTAATATATGGTTATAAAAATCGAGGGGGAGTTCCCATGGAAGATGAACTTATATCTACAATAGAGCAGGCTAAAGCATTAATAACTGAGAAAAAATATAAGGAGTGCGAAGCCTTAATTTGCGCCGCCATGTTTGAACATCCGCATGACGCGATTCCTCATAACCTGATGGGCCTTTTGCTGGAAAACGAAGATTCTCATGTTGACGCCATGAAACATTTTCGCGCGGCATATGCACTTGATCCTACATACAGGCCGTCATCATGGAATCTGGAGTGTTTTGGAAACTTTACCATGCCGCATTCATGCGCTTATTCTGCAAGCGATTGTGAAGATCATTTTGAAAAAAAGCAAAAGGGTGGTAATGCCTGATGTACATAATCATAGCCGGATGCGGCAAGGTTGGGGCAAGTCTTGTAAACAAGCTCTCTGAAGAAGGACATGATGTCGTTGTAATTGACCGGGATGAAAATAACTTTTCACGGCTTGGCAGCGGTTCAAACTGTATGACAATAATTGGGATACCAATCGACGAAGACGTACTTAAAGAAGCCGGCATTGAGAAAGCAGATGCGCTGGCGGCGGTAACAGTCGACGACAATACAAATATAATGATCGCACAAATTGCACAGCAGCTTTATCATGTCCCATTTGTGATTATGCAGACGGACGATCCGGAAAAGCAGCGTGCGTTGGCAGCCATGGGACTTCGTACTGTTTGTTCCACCACGCTTACAGTGGAAGCTTTCTTCACTGCGCTGAAGAAAGGAGAAACGGAATAATGAGAATTATGATCATTGGAGGCGGAAATGTCGGGTATTATCTGACAAAATCGCTGTCTGCGGAAAAGCACCATATCATGATAGTTGAAGAAGATCGTTCCCGGTGCGAGCAAGTGGTTTCAGATTTGGGTTCGAAGCGCATCGAGGCAACTTGCGGCGACGGTACAGATTTAGAATGCCTGCGAAAGGCGGGAATATTCAATACCGACGTTCTTGTTGCCGTGACTGGACATGATCAGGATAACCTGACCGCGTGTCAATTAGCAAAGAATTATTTTGGAGTAAAGCAAACAATTTCCAGAGTTAAAAATCCGAAAAACATCAGGGTGTTTGAAAAACTCGGAGTAGACTCCGTTATCAGCAGCACAGAGCGCATTGCCGGTATCATTAATCAGGAACTCGACTGGACAGACGTCAACAAACTGCTTAGGGACAGATCGTACAATGTGCGGCTGCGTGAAATCACCGTTGAGCAGGGCTCGGCTTTTGAACACAAATGTCTGAAAGACCTGGGGCTTCCGGAAGGACTTATTCTCATTGCCGTTTTGCGCGAGGATCAAGCAATCATACCGAACGGCGCAACCTGCCTGAAAGCAGGCGACATGATTGTTATATGGGGCGACGAGGCGGATATTGCCAGCACATTCGGCCAGCGTGTATACAGTTAAGAAGGTGCTTTAAATGAAACGAATAATATCAATTGCTGCAGGACTCATTTCGGAAATGCTTTTCGCGGCGGGTACGATGATCATAGGTTTGCTTGTGGTAATTTTTATATGGGGGGCATAAAAGCGCCATGACAATAGAGAAACCAATCAATAAATTATACCCGATATGTTATTACATAGGTCTCATCATAATAGCTTTGGGGGCATTGCAGCTTTTGCCCGCTTTGATTTCCGCGTTTTATTCGGAGTGGAAGATTTTTGCGGTATTTTTGGTGACGGCATCCATAACCGTACTCGTCGGGATCGGGATGATATTTGGAGGACACCGTTATAAAAGCGTTAAACTAAGTTTTGGCGAAGGTACGGTGGTGGCGTCCGGTGCATGGTTATTGGGCACACTGCTGTGCGCGCTTCCATATTATCTATCCGGTAATTTTTTATCATATCTTGATTGCTGTTTTGATGTTATGAGCGGCCTTACCACTACCGGGCTCTGCCTGATACAGGATATGGATCATTTGTCCAACGGTATAAACATGTGGAGGCACTTGCTTACCTTTGTCGGAGGACAGGGCATGGTGGTGCTGGCTTTAACTTTTCTTACCAAGGGCCAGAGTGATGCTTACAAAATGTACGTCGGCGAAGCAAAGGATGAGAAGCTTTTTCCCAATGCAGTCAGCACCTCAAGACAAATCTGGCTCATCAGCCTAATCTATCTTGCCATTGGGACGGTGGTTATGACCATAGCCTCACTTTCTGCGGGTCTTGCTCCCGACAGGGCTTTTTTGCACGGCATGTGGATCTATATGTCGGCATGGAGCACCGGCGGTTTTGCCCCGATGAGTCAGAATATTTTATATTATCACAGCATGTTTATTGAGCTTGCCACCGTAGTATTTTTTGTTGTAGGATCATTCAATTTTGCCCTGCATTACGCCGTGCTTTCCGGAAAGCGCAACGAGCTGCGCCGCAACATTGAGACCATGACGTTTACCGTTACGCTGACGCTGCTTACGCTGATAGCCACTGCCGGACTAATGAAAAATAATGTCTATCCAAATGCCGTGGCACTCTTCCGCAAAGGCTTTTACCAGCTTATTTCCGGTCATACCACCACGGGCTTTATGACCATATACGCCAAACAGTTTTACCACGAATGGGGAGACATCGCACTTTTCGCCATGATCGTCGCTATGCTGCTGGGAGGGAGCGCCTGTTCCACGGCGGGCGGGTTTAAGGCCATGCGCACCGGTATCATTTTCAATGCCTTCAAAGCGGAAGTGAAGCGTATGCTGCTTCCGGAATCACGGATAAGTGAGCAAAAAATCCACCACATCAAAGACATTGTCTTGACTGATTCGATGACAAAAAGCGCTTTCCTGATCGTAACAGCCTATATGGTTACTTTTGCCTTCGGTACTCTCGTCGGTATGTTTGCGGGGTTTCCGTTAGGCATGGCAGCCTTTGAATGCGCATCAGTGACCGGAAACGTCGGCCTCTCCATTGGCGTGACATCGGCGGCGATGCCCGCCTATCTGAAGCTTACATATATTGTCATTATGTGGCTTGGACGGCTTGAATTCATGTCGGTGTTTACATTGGGGGCATACGTTGTCAGAAAGGTCGGCAGAAAATGCGATTGAAATTGATAAAATTAGTTCCTTTGCTTATGATACTCTTTTTTATTCTGCCAATATCGGCGAACGCAGAAAATCAGAGCGTATCGAGTACGAAACTGATTGAAAACGCTTCCGAACTGGACGGCGATACCGTGTATTACAGCGGAGAGATTGTCGGAGACATCCTCTATCGCGGCGATTACGCATGGATAAACGTTTCGGACGGGGCAAATGCGATCGGCATCTGCATTCCAGCCTCAGAAGCAAAAAAGATTGAATACGTGGGCAGGTACCGCGTCATCGGTGATACGGTTTCTCTCACCGGAACCTTTCACCGGGCTTGTGCGCTGCACGGCGGCGACATGGATATCCACACGGAGGCCATCAATGTCACCGAAAAAGGGCATACTGTGGAAGACGAACCGTCAACGGGGCTGCTGCTCTCGGCAGGAGCGCTGTTTCTATGCGCTCTCACGGGAACTATTCTCGTATTGAAAAAGAGATTGTGATATAATAATGATAATGTATAATTTTTTCATGCATCTTCTGCCGAGGAAACATGGAAGTGTGCGGATGATAAGAGGGGGAGAGATTCAGATGAATAAGTCTAAAACGGAGTGCGTCCTTATCTGCCTTTCGCCTTCTCCCGCAAACAGCAGCGTCATTAACGCGGCAGTTAAAATAGCAGGTGCTTTCAACTCCGAGCTGAAGGCTTTCTTTGTCGAAACTCCCGCATATGATAGAATCAGCGAGCAGGACAAAATACAGCTTGATAACAACAAAAAACTCGCCGTAAAAAGCGGCGCCAAGTTCTCCTCCTCATACGGCAGCGATGTCGCCATGCAAATCGCTGAATATGCCAAGGCCTGCAACGCGACAAAAATCGTAATCGGGCGTTCCAATCAAAAAAAGAAATGGGCGTTTTCAAAGAATGACATCCCTCAGCGTTTATCGCAGCTCGTTCCGGAAATTGAAATTTATATTATTCCATGTTATACACCGGCCTATTTTGTTGATAAGAAAGAACGGTCAGCCGCATTTTCGTGGCATTCGGTATTAATTACCATCGGGCTACTTTTAGTGGCGACTCTGACAGGCCTGTTTCTTAAAAGAGCTGGTTTCACAGAGGCGAATATTATAACGGTATATATTTTATCAGTACTGCTGATCTCTTTTCTGACAGAAGGTTATGCATATGGCATTACCGCTTCAATACTCAGCGTGCTTGTATTCAATTTTCTGTTTACAGAGCCGCGTTTTTCCTTCAGGGCATATGAAACGGGTTACCCGCTGACTTTCTTCGTAATGTTAACGGCGGCATTCCTGACCAGTTCCCTGACAGTCCGGGCAAAAGGCAATGCAAAATCAAACGCGCAAAAAGCGTACAGAACCGAAGTGCTGCTCACCGCGAGCCGGAACCTGCAGCACGCGGAAGGAAAGGATGAAATTCTGAATGAGACGGCGGCTCAAATCCTTAAACTGACGGGACGGCCCGTCATTCTTTATCCGGTTAGCGAAGGAAATCTCGAAAAGCCGCTCATGCTTTATCCTCAGGGATTTAATGCCAATGAAATCGGCGACGATATTTGCCAAGCCGAACGCCCCATTGCGGAACGAGTATATGTAAATAACGAGCAGGCTGGAGCAACCACGAAAACAGATCCCGGTGCACAGTTTTGGTATCTCGCAGTTCGTGGCAACGACAGTGTACATGCGGTGGCGGGGGTTGCTATAAAGCGCGGAGATCATATCGGCGAGTCTGAGCGGGACTTTTTGCTCGCCCTGCTGGGGGAATGCGGTGTCGCAATGGAGAAGCAGAAATTGCGCGAAAACCAAATGAGTCTTGCCATGGAGGCGCAGCGCGAGAAAACGAGATCTACCCTTCTCCGGGCAATATCGCACGACCTCAGAACACCGCTTACCAGCATTTCCGGTAATGCGGAATTATTAATGGAAGACAGGTCCCCTCTTAACGACAAGCAGAAAAACAAACTCTATGCCGATATTTACGATGATTCCATATGGCTGATAAGCCTTGTGGAAAACCTTTTATCCATAACGCGCATCGACAATGAAACGTTGGCGCTTAACCTGAAGCCCGAACTTATTTCAGACGTAATAGATGAAGCCGTGATGCATACGAAGCGCCGAGTACAGCATCATAACCTCAGCGTATCGATATGCGACGAACTGCTCATGGTCAAAGTAGACATGCCGCTCATTGTACAGGTACTTGTAAACCTGATTGACAATGCAGTAAAATACACGCCGGAAGATTCCGATATTATAATATCGGTTGTACAGAAAGATAGGCGCGTATTCGTGTCTGTGGCCGATGACGGTCCGGGCATACCTGATGATATTAAGCCAAAGCTTTTTGAAATGTTTTTCACCGCCGGCAATATAAGAAGCGATGCCCGGCGGGGGCTCGGACTCGGCCTTGCGCTTTGCCGCGCTATTGTCGCGGCGCATGGAGGAGAAATCCATGTCTCCGACAATATCCCTCACGGTTCGGTTTTTACCTTTTCGCTCACAAGAGAGGAGGAGAACCCTGATGCCTAATCCTTTGGTCCTTGTGGTTGAGGACGACAAACCGGTTCGCCGCCTCATTGCGCTTACGCTGGAAACGCATGGCTATCGTTATAAGACTGCCGAAAAGGGCAGCGAAGCAATTATGGTTTCGTTGTCATATCAGCCGGACCTTGTTATCCTTGATCTTGGCCTTCCGGATATGGACGGCGTGGATATTATCAAGAAAACGCGTACCTGGTCCAATATGCCAATTATAGTCGTTAGTGCCAGAAGTGAAGACTCGGATAAAATTGCAGCGCTTGACGCCGGTGCCGACGATTATCTGACGAAGCCTTTCAGTGTTGACGAACTTCTTGCGCGTCTTAGGGTAGCGTTTAGAAGGCTTCAGTTTATGATGAGTACGGATACGGACTGTACGGTATTCATTAATGGCGGCCTCAAGATCGACTATGCTGCCGGTTGTGTATTTGTTAACGGCAATGAAATACATCTTTCACCGATCGAATATAAACTTCTGTGCTTTATGTCCCGCAACGTTGGGAAAGTGCTTACCCATAACAGCTTCCTCAAAGAGATATGGCAAAACGCCTTGCCCTATGACACTCCTTCGCTTCGCTTCTATATTGCGACTCTTAGGAAAAAGGTCGAAACTCCCCTTGGACAAAAGCTGATCCAAACACATGCCGGAATAGGATACCGCATGCTGAGAATATCCACGGACGAGAAAAACGAATAGTTTTCAAGGCATAAATCCTAATCTTGGCTTTGACATAACAGAAATTGTCTTTGCAAAGGATTCGTGACGCACAGGCGCTTGCTGTCGCAGGCAAGGCAGTTGAAGCGGTCGATTGCCCCAGTGAGGGAATCGGTGTCATGCCGAGTTTCACCCTCGCAGGCGAAGTTTTCCACCACGAACCAGCAGTAGCTGTGCTGTTGCTCGCCTCGGTGCTGATGCTTGTGGCCTCTCTATGCGCTTGCAGCCAAAAGCGGGATATCACCAATCACGAAGTGACTCTGAAATTAGGGGAAAGCGCCCGGCTCACGTTGGATAAAATCCCGGAGGGAAAAACAGAATCGGACTATAAGTGGAATTGCGGGTTGGGTCTGTCTGTTGATGGCAGCGGTTTCATACAGGCAAACGAGATGGGTGAATCCTATGTAAACGCCACGCTGATATACAAGGGAACTGAGTATTTCGAGTATTTCAAGATCACGGTTCCTATGCAGATGAATGCGTTGTCGCTGGATCAAGAAAAGGGCCTGCTGCTGGTTGGACAGTCCGATGCGCTGACGGCGTCCCCCTCTGTGGAGCACCCGCAACCAAAGATGAACACTCCGCGCTTTCTTCTAATGCCGCCTCAATTTCATCCAACAAAATGTCATCAATGACGGTTGGCTTGTTGCCTCCGTTTAGGATTAACGTGAATCGGTCGTCCTTCAGGTAGATCGCCCGGAGAAAGATGTTTACCAGCCCACGCCGGTTATTGTCGTCATCGATATTGCCTTTTTTCATAGAAGCACCACTATTTTGATAGAATAGTGGTGCTTCTATTTTTGCCAGAAAGCGCTTGAAATAAGGGCTTTTCAGCCATTATAGGCACATAAAGCATAGCCGCCGTGGAGTCATTTCCGCAGTGGCTGCGCTCGTTTTCATGCTTTTTGTACCTCGTGGGGCCGAGTAATCGTGTAATTTATAGGTTTCGTGAAGCTTATGTGGGTATTCGTGAAGGTTGTGGGTATGACTGAGTCTGCGCCAGAAGCCCGCCGCTGTCACATGTCGGCTCATATACCCGGCAATTATTAAACGGCTTTAAGACAGCGACTATAGTTTTTACAATACTCGAAGGTGTGTAGAACTCACCACCCTTTACTCCTTCATAAGCTGCAAACTGTGCAATACAGTATTCGTAAGTTCTCCCTAACAAATCCTTACTTTCTTCTGTATCACCCATACTCATATTAGTAAATAAATCTACAACATCGCCAAGAACTCTCTTATCCAAGTCTGGACTAGCGTAATTTTTGGGAAGTACATTTTTCAAGCTCACGTTTTCTTTTTCGATCGCTCTCATAGCATTATCTATAACCGTTCCAATCTCTGCTGTATGTGCAGCAGAAGCTATAGTGTTCCATCTAGCTTCATTTGGAACAAAAAACACATTTTCCATAGTGAAAGCATCCCGATCGTCCTCAAAGCCATCTCCTTCTTCAACTAGTTCGTTATACCTACGCTCAAACGCATTGGATATATATCTTAGAAAAATCAGGCCGATAATCACCTTTCTATACTCGGCTGCCGGAATGTGCCCCCATAAAACACATGCCGCATCCCAGATTTGTTTTTCGAAGCCAATATTGGCGGTATTTTTCTCAGCCATTTACTTTGTCCTCCTGTTTCTCATTCTGGCTCTCCGGCGCGCTATCATCGTCTGCTTTTATGACTTCTACAATATCTGATATATCGCAGTCAAAATACTCACAGATTTTCAAGAGTACATCTGTCGTAATATTTGCGCCTTTTCCGAGCTTTGCAAGGGAAGCTGAACTAATACCAGCCTTTCTTGCAAATTCGGTTTTCTTGAGATCTCTTTCAACGAGTTTCACCCATAATTTTTTATATGATAATTTCA